>OGFJ01000155.1_pt1 | contig 66581 bp, 59 predicted proteins | sample 1570861 | NCBI WGS metagenome assembly OGFJ01 (sample SAMEA2582060, study PRJEB24529) | metagenome | biome: Human gut stool | place: China | collected 2011
CGGACGTAAACAGGCCTAATGCGACATTACGAATGTGATAGTTGCAAAGCCTGCGACATTAGTCGCGGGTTGTTTACTAACGTGAGGCTATGGATTGGATTTTTTGTCGTTTTATTTAAAAATTTCCATAACCATACTTGGGAAATTTTACTAAATTTCCCAAGTATGGTTATCCAACTTAAGAAAAATATAATCCCGCGTGACCTTGCCAATTTAATCCTGCCGGCGATGCCGCCCAAAGCTGTTGTGATTTACGGACCTCGTCGTGCCGGAAAAACAACGCTGGTGAAATCCTTACTCGGGCCGGAAGCAGGAAAGCTTCGACTGCTCAATGCAGATCGAGCTGCCGATGTTCGTATTCTTCAGGGACTGGAGTCCGGTGGGGACATTGATGTTTTTCTGAACAGTGCAGATACCATCGTCATTGATGAAGCTCAGCGCGTACCGAACATTGGGCTGATTACCAAAATACTGGTTGATGCCAACCAGCGCACAAAACTCTTTTTGACAGGTTCGTCTTCATTCGACCTTGCGAGAGGCGTTCGAGAATCGGCTGTTGGTCGCCTTGTAAATCGACAGCTTTGGCCTTTTTCAGCGAGTGAACTTGCTCGGGAGTTTGGCTGGGGGTATGTTCAGGATCATTTGGAACAATTCCTTGTTTACGGAATGTTTCCTGATAATGTGCTGAACCCGGACGACGCTGTCGAAATGTTGATGGATTTTGTCGGAGATCTGATGTACAAGGACGCTTTTGCGCTTACCCAGGTCAGAAGCCCGACGAATCTCCACAATCTCGTCTATTTGTTAGCTCAGAACGTAGGTCAGGAGGTTTCGTATGACAATCTGGCGCGCGAAACAAAATTGAGCAGTCCGACGATTGAACGGTACTTGGATATTCTTGAAAAGTGCTTCATCATCCGGCGCGTACCTTCGTTTGCTCGTAATTTGGGTAATGAACTGAAAAAAGGCAAGAAAATCTACTTTTGTGACGTTGGCATCCGCAATGCTATCTTGAACGACTTCACGCCTTTTTCGGCCCGTGCGGACGCCGGTGCGCTTTGGGAGAACTTCTTCTTCATGGAGCGGCTCAAGAAGCATGATCTCGAAAGAACTTTCACTCGTCAGTTCTTCTGGCGAATCCGTGGAACGCGCCAGGTAGCCGGCAAAGAAAAGGCTGTTGAATACAGTCGAGAAATTGATTTTATTGAAGCAAAAGATAACAAGCTCGAAGCTTTCGAGTGCAAACTAAATCCTCACAAGAAAGACAGTGGCGGCAAGGACTTTCGAGAAGCGTATCCGAATTGCCCGATTCACGTCGTGTCGCCGTCGAATTGTCTGCCGTTCTTTGAGACAATCAGTCGGTAACGCTTTCTCAGCAGGTTTGGGGGCGGGCAAAAGGCGGATGTGCTAAAAAATCAAGGAAAAACAAGCACAAAGTCAAACGTCTCTGTACAATGCGGGCTCCTTATCAATTTCTAATTTCTGGCCGGTAAAGCCAAAATGACAGTCGATTTACATCCTTCCTATCTCAACGGACAACATCTGTCCGACTACGACTTCGATCTCCCGCTTGAACTGATCGCTCAGTTTCCGCTTGCCGAACGCACGGCTTCCCGCTTGCTGCATGTGAGCGACGACGTGATCGAAGACCTTGTTTTTACGGATCTCAAGCATTTGCTTCGCCCCGGTGATTTGCTCGTGATGAACAACACGCGCGTAATCAAGGCTCGTCTGCGCGGCGTCAAGGAAACTGGCGGCGCCATTGAAGCCATGATCGAACGAGTGACCGGCGAAAACACCGTCATCAGCATGTTGCGCGCAAGCAAAAAGCCCAAGCCCGGTTCCCGCCTGATCTTCACGGGTGAAAACGCAGTTTCCTATGAAGCCGTTGTGGGCGGACGTCAAGGCGAATTTTTTGAGCTCACATTCAATGCGCCGGCGCTGACCGTTCTCGATGCCGTGGGCAAGGTTCCGTTGCCTCCTTATATTGAGCGCGACGCACAGGCTGCTGACGAAGGCCGCTATCAGACGGTGTACGCCAAGTATCCGGGGGCCGTTGCGGCGCCGACCGCTGGGTTGCATTTTTCCGAGGAGCTTCTTAAAGATCTGCGCGACATGGGTGTGCAGGAAACCTTCGTGACGCTGCACGTGGGCGCGGGCACATTCCAGCCGGTGCGTGAGGAGGATCTCTCCAAGCATCAGATGCACGCCGAGTGGTTTGAAATGAGCCAAGAGTGTGCAGATGCGATCAATCAGGCCAAGCGCGAAGGTCGCCGTGTGGTGGCCGTGGGCACCACCAGTCTACGCGCGATCGAATCGGCGGCTCGAGATGACGGAACGGTTGAAGCCGGTACGATGGACACGCGACTTTTCATTGCGCCGGGCTATCGCTTCAAGGTCATTGACGCCATGGTGACGAACTTTCATCTGCCCAAGTCGACGCTGGTGATGCTTGTGTCGGCTTTGGTCGGCAAGGAGCGCATCATGCAGGCTTATCGACACGCCATCGACGAAAAATATCGGTTCTTCAGTTACGGCGACGCCTGTTTCCTGGAAAGAACCCGCCATCACAACACAACGGAGAGCAACAATGGCGCTGCAGTTTGAAGTCTTGAAAACGGAAGGGGCGGCGCGCCGCGGCGTGATGACGCTCAACCACGGTGTGGTGCAAACGCCGGTGTTCATGCCCGTGGGTACCTACGGTACCGTCAAGGCGATGACGCCTGACGAGCTCGAAGGCATGGGCAGTCAGATCATCCTCGGCAATACGTTCCACCTTTGGCTTCGCCCGGGGCTTGATGTCATTGCCACGCACGGCGGGCTGCATCGCTTCATGAACTGGAATCGCCCGATTCTCACCGACTCGGGCGGTTTCCAGGTGTTTAGCCTTGGTCAATTGCGCAAGATTTCTGAGGAAGGCGTGCGCTTTGCTTCGCCCATCAACGGCGACAAGCTCTTTTTGACGCCTGAAGTCTCGATGCAGATTCAGAAGGTTCTGAATTCCGATATCGTGATGCAGTTTGATGAATGTACGCCCTACATGATCGGCGATCGTCCGGCCACCGAAAAGGAAGCGGCCGATTCGATGCGTCTGTCTCTTCGTTGGGCCAAGCGCAGCCGTGAGGAATTCGATCGCCTCGAAAATCCCAATGCGCTTTTCGGCATTGTGCAGGGCGGCATGTTCCCGAAGCTGCGCGAAGAGTCGCTTGCAGGCCTGAAGGAAATCGGTTTCCACGGTTACGCCTTGGGTGGCTTGTCTGTTGGTGAACCGAAAGAAAAGATGCTTGCCATCATGGATGCTATCGTGCACCAGATGCCCGAAGACAAGCCTCGTTATTTGATGGGGGTGGGAACGCCCGAGGATTTGGTTGAAGGCGTTTCGCGCGGCATCGACATGTTTGACTGCGTGATGCCTACGCGTAATGCCCGCAACGGTTGGCTCTTTACCCGTTACGGCGACATCAAGATCCGCAACGCCAAGCACAAGAACGACACCCGTCCGCTCGATTCCTCCTGCACTTGCGCAACGTGTCGCGGTTACACCCGCGCTTATCTGCATCATTTGCAGAAGGTGAACGAAATTCTGGGGGCACGCCTCAATTCCATCCACAATCTGCATTTCTACGCCACGATCATGGCGGAAATGCGAAAGGCTCTGGAAGAAGGCACGTTTGCCGCCTGGAAGAAGAAGTTCTACGAAGACCGCGCCAAGGGAACCGACTAACGAAAGAAAAAAATCCCCCGATCAGAATCGAAAGCTGGCCGGGGGAATTTTTTTTCGGACGTACCGATTACTGGAGACGGCTGCGGCGATCGCGGACGGCGTGAGCCAGGTTATTGAGCAAAACGACCGTGTCGTCCCAGCCGAGACAGGCGTCCGTGACGCTCTGGCCGTAGACGAGGGGCTTGTCGGGTTCGATCTTCTGGTTGCCTTCGACGAGGTTCGACTCGATCATGACGCCCATGATCGAACTGTTGCCGCCGGAAACTTGCTCGCAGATGTTGTTGACCACATTGATCTGTTCGCGGCAGATTTTGTGGGAATTGCTGTGAGAAGCGTCAATCATTACGATTTCGCGGTGGCCGTTGGCCTTGAGCATCTCACAGGCTTTGGCAACGCTTTGGGCGTCGTAATTGGGCTCTTTTCCGCCTCTGAGAATGATGTGACAGTCTTCGTTTCCGGTCGTGGTGACAATGGCCGAGATGCCGCCCTTGGTAACCGACAGGAATGAGTGGGAGTGTTCGGCGGCGCCGATGGCGTCGACGGCGACCTTGATGTTGCCGTCGGTGCCGTTTTTGAAACCGACAGGGCAGGACAGACCGCTGGCAAGCTGGCGATGCGACTGAGATTCGGTTGTGCGTGCGCCGATGGCTCCCCAACTCACCAGATCGGCAATGTACTGCGGCGTGATCATATCCAGGTATTCGACGCCGGTGGGAAGACCGAGAGCCACAATGTCGCACAGCAGTTCACGGGCGATGCGCAATCCGTGATTGATGCGGCAGCTGCCGTCCATATCCGGGTCGTTCATCAGACCTTTCCAACCGACGGTTGTACGGGGCTTCTCGAAATAAACGCGCATGATGATTTCAAGGTCGCCTGCCAAGCGTCGACGCTCTTCGTTGAGCTTTTGCGCATATTCCATTGCAGCCTTGGGATCATGAATCGAGCAGGGGCCGACGATTACAAGAAGTCGATCGTCGTGACCGTGCAGAATTTCGTGAGCGGCCATTCGGGCGCCGTGAACGGTTCTTGCGAACGGCTCTTCGCAGGGGAATTCACGAATGAGATGAGCCGGAGGCGTCAGTTCGCGAATCTCTTTGATGCGAAGGTCGTCGGTTGTGTAGCGCATGATGTCTATCTCCCTTGGTATCGGATTTTGTCGTTCGGTCTGTGCCGGCGAGCCTGAGGCTTGATTACGCAGAACCCGGTACGAAAAAGCCGCCGGATTTTGCGTTCCCGGCGGCTGGCAGTACCTTTCAAATGCTTGCGTTACGCGTGCGCACGTACTCCTTCCGCCGAGGGGGCGAAATAAAAGGAGAAGAAATAAAATCGTGCCGTGTAAAGCATTTGAAAAAGGCAGTTCCAGATTTTCTAAGCAGAGCCTGATTCGTATTTCAGGCCGACTCAGGGACTTACTCTACTCGATCTTGTGACGAAGTGCAAACGCAAAAACACCAATAAGATCAGGTGTTTTGCTTAGATTGTCACATTTTTTTCTCTGAGTCGAAACGAAAATTCGAAATGCTGGATTCATCCTTTGTGTCAGCGCGTGTTAAGTTTTCTCCTCGGTGCGACTGATGACGAAAACCAATTTCGCCAGTCACGTTATCGAGTCAATTTTTTTGCGTTTGTTTGCGCGATGCCGCTGCTTCAATCCGACTACAAGGCTCCCCGCTGGTTGCCCGGAGCGCATCTTCAGACCATCGTTCCCGCCCGTTTTTTCCCGCGACCCGACGTGCAGTATCGAAGAGAAATTGTGGATATGCCCGACGGAGACTTCATCGTGTTGGATTGGTCGGAACCGGAGCCGATGGAGCTCAACGCGCCGGTGTTGGTGCATTTCCATGGATTGGAGGGTGATTCTCACAGCCATTACGCAGAAGCGCTGATGCACGAGTGTGTCAAATGCGGTTGGCGAGGCGTCGTTGCGCATTTCAGAGGATGCGGCGGTCTGCCCAATCGTTTGCCGCGGGCGTACTTTGCCGGCGACAGCGACGATTGCGACTGGATACTGAGGACGGTTCACGAACGTTTCATCACGGCGCCGATTTATGCGGTCGGCGTGAGCCTCGGCGGTAACTACATTGCCAAATACATGGGCGAACGCCCGCAGGAAGCGTCCTTCCTGACGGCGGCCGTCTCGATCGGTGCGCCGGTGGATTTGGTGGCCGGAAGCGAAATCATGAGCCGCGGCGCCAACAAGCTCTACGAAGAGATGTTTTTGTCGACGCTCAAGGAAAAGCTCATTGACAAGGCCAAGCGTTTCCCGGATCTCATTGACATCAACAAGGTCAAGAGCTGCAAAACGCTCTACGACTTTGACAGTGTCTACACGGCGCCGATCCATCACTTCAAGAGCGCGATGGAGTATTGGACCTTGTGCTCGGCCAAGCGCTATCTCAAAAACGTCACTAGACCGCTGTTGCTTTTAAACGCCAAAAACGATCCCTTCCTGCCGCGCTGGGCGCTGCCGACGGAAAAGGACGTGAGCGACTGTGTCTATCTTGAGCAACCGGAAGAGGGCGGTCACATCGGCTTTCCCCGCGGCAATCCGCCCGGAGACCTGGGTTACCTGCCCGAGCGCGTCATGCGGTTTTTCTCGGCGTTTGAACCCAAGATCGAAAGCGTTTGAGCGGTCAAAAACGCCGCGATGCCATTTTTTGTCAACTGAATCTGCGAATTCTTGCGCTTTTTCGAAGATGTAATTTACGAAATCTTGCAAGCAGAGCCGGGCATGCTGTTCTGGCGATGAGATCACTGCCACTGCTGAAGCAAGACAATTTGCCTCGATAGCCGAAAAGACCACACTGGTTTGAGAGTTGACCGAACAAGAACACACGTGAACGTATTGTTAGACACGGCTAGTAAAATTACTAGTCGTGTCTAGTAATTTTGCTAGATACATCTAGTAAAATTCTGGAGGCATGAATTCTGATACGGATAAAAAATGCTCACTCGACAAGAATATGATGTTTTACGCAGAAGATTGGGTGAACCGAGAAAGTTCATCCAAGTAGTGCTTGGCCCTCGCCAGATTGGCAAAACCACAGTGGTTCGACAGGTGCTTCATGACATCAATAAGCCGCAGTTATATTTCTCGGCGGACGACACAGCGGTAGCAGGTTCTGCCTGGCTTGCAAGCTGTTGGACGGCAGCTCGGCTGGAAGCCCAAACACATCCCGATGCAGGATGTGTATTGGTGATCGATGAAATTCAGAAAGTGCCAAATTGGTCGGAAACCGTTAAACGGCAATGGGATGATGACACTTGGAATGAAAGAAACATCAAGGTCGTTTTATTGGGCTCGTCTCGAGCTTTGATTCTTCAGGGGTTGAGCGAATCCTTGATGGGGCGGTTTGAAGAAATCCGCATGACGCATTGGACGTATGCTGAAATGCGGGATTGCTTTGGGTTGACGGTTGATGAATTCATCTACTTCGGCGGCTATCCGGGCGCAGTGGAGATGATGCAGGACGAGGCTCGGTGGAAGGTATATGTCCGAAATAGCATGATTGATGCAACCGTTAACCGAGACATTTTCGAAGACGTCCGAATTGGAAAAGCTGCGTTGCTGCGTAAGACCCTGGAGCTCGGTGCGGCATATTCGGGCAAGATTCTGTCGTTGACAAAGCTACTGGGAGAGATCCAGGACGCGGGCAACGTCATGACGATTGCCGGATATCTGGAGCGGCTCAACCAATGCGGTTTGCTGGGAACGTTTCAGAAGTTTTCGGTGGATGACGCCAGACGCCGTGCGAGCATTCCGAAGTTTCAGGTGCACAACAATGCCCTCTTGACGGCATTGTCTGCCGGCACGTTCGAGCAGGTGAGAAACGATCCAGTGAAGTGGGGGCACTACGTGGAATCGGCTGTCGGAGCGTATTTGATTTCTCAGGCCTATCGCCTGCAATTTGAGGTGTTCTATTGGCGAGATGGCAACAACGAAGTTGACTTTGTATTGCGCAAAGACGGCAAAGTTGTGGCGCTGGAAGTCAAGAGCAATCACGAGCGGTACACCAAAGGACTGGATGTGTTTTGTCAGAAGTTCCGACCGAATGTCGCCTTGATTGTGGGCAGCGGGGGGCTGCCGCTTGAAACGTTCCTGGAAACACCGATTACCGATTTGTTCTGAGAACATTGGTGAAAGATAAGGAAGCCCAATGACCGACAATGCGCAACATGCAGACGTCAGACGAATGTGGAGCGGATGGATTTCGCTCGTGCTGTTTGTGCTGCTGATTCCGTTGAGCAACTGGGTGATCGTGAACCTTGGTGTCGTCTGCCCGTCCGGCGAACCTTGTCTTGTGCCGGTGTTGCCGGGGTTGTGGGCGCCGTCGACCGTGTTGTTGGCTGGTTTCAGCTTGGTGCTTCGCGACGTTGTGCACCACTGTCTGGGCTGGCGTTGGGCTTTGTCGTCCATTTTCTTCGGCGCCATCATTTCCGGCTTTATCTCTGACTCGGCACTCGTGGTGGCATCGGTGAGCGCCTTTCTCTTTGCGGAATTGGCTGACTTTGCGGTGTACGCGCCGATGAGAAAGCGTTATCCGGCGACAGCTGTCATTGTTTCCGGTCTTGTCGGCTCTGCGGTGGACTCCGCCATTTTCCTGACACTTGCCTTCGGTTCTGTCGAATACTTGTTTGGGCAGGTTTTGGGCAAGTTCTGGATCAATCTGCTGGCGGGCGTGGCGATTGCCGTGTGGCGGCGTCGCAAACAGAGCGCCATTGCGATTTCGGCTTGAGTCGGTTGATTTGAAAGGGAAATTCAACGTTTGCCTGAGCGGTAGTCTTTGCTACAATCTCGCACCACTTTCAAAAACATCTGCGCCGGATTGTTCTGCCGGTGGCGGTCACAAGGAAACCATATGTCCCATATCGGTGAGCTGGGCGACATCAAGCGCCCGTTGAGCGGCTGGCTCTCGCTCGTTTTGTTTGTTCTGATGATCCCCTTGACGAACTGGGTGATCATGAACGTCGGCCTCGTTTGCCCGGCTGACGGTCCTTGTCTGATTCCCGTTTGGCCCGGTTTATGGGCGCCTTCCGGCGTGCTGCTTGCCGGGTTCAGTCTGGTGCTGCGTGACGTTGTGCATCATTGCCTGGGCTGGCGCTGGGCGCTGATTTCGATTTTTGCCGGTGCCGCGCTCTCGGGCTTGATTTCGGAACCCGCTCTGGTCATTGCTTCGGTCTGTGCTTTCTTGTTTGCGGAGCTCGCTGACTTTGCCGTTTATGCTCCCATGAAGAAGCGCTACCCGGCCATGGCCGTGATTGCGTCGGGACTGGCGGGTTCCGTGGTTGACTCCGCGATTTTCCTGTCTCTGGCTTTCGGCTCCATTGAGTTTTTGGCCGGACAGGTGCTCGGGAAGTTCTGGATGAGTCTGATCGCGGGCGCCCTGATCGTTGCCTGGAGACGAGTCAAGACGCATACGGTCCAAGAACACCTGCAGATGCCGTAACTCGGACGCATTTTCCAGAAAAGCGGCGGTTAAGACAGTTCGGGCAGAATGTTCGAACCTGATAACCGCCTTTTTTGTATCCGATGACTGCGCAAAACAACACCCGCAAGACCGCCGTTCTCATCTGCAACACGGGTTCGCCTGCCGCTCCGACTAAAGAAGCGGTAGCGAAGTATCTTGCGGAATTCTTGGGCGATCGACGCGTGGTGGAAATGAATCCACTCATCTGGCAGCCGATTCTGCGCGGCATCATTATTCCCCGTCGTGCGCAGGCTTCGGCTGATCGTTACAAGACGGTGTGGACGCAAAAAGGCTCTCCCTTGGTGGCGGCGACCTCCGACACCGCGCAGGGCCTGCAGAAGGTGCTCGGCGACGAATTCATCGTGTCCTGGGCGATGTGCTACGGCGTGCAGCGCATCGAAGAGGAGCTTGCCCGGATTGCCGCACAAAAGCCCGAGCGCATCGTCGTGCTGCCGCTTTATGCACAGTACGCCACGCAGACGACGGAGTCCGTTTTTGATGCAGTTCGACGCGTACAAAAGAAGATCCGGGATTTGCCGCCTGTTGTCACGATTCCGCACTACTCTGAAGAGGACGCCTACATTGAGGCGCTCGCCGCTCGTGTGCGCGCGCATTGGAGAAAAGTGGGAGATCTTGGAACCGACGGCAAGCTCATGATGAGCTTTCACAGCATTCCGGCGGTCTCAAGCGAACGCGGTGATCCCTATGAGAGCCAGTGCAAGCGAACGGCCGAAAAGCTTCGTTTGGCATTGGGACTGGAAAGGCGCCAAGTCGTCCAGGTGTTTCAGAGCAAATTCGGAAAGGCGAAGTGGTTGGAGCCTTTTGCCATTGATACGGCTCCGGAACTGGGCCGACAGGGGTTGAAGCGCCTTGACGTGATTTGCCCGGGATTTGCCGCGGATTGCCTGGAGACGCTTGAAGAAATCGCCACGGAACTGCGCTCTTTTTATGAGCAGGCGGGCGGCAGCGGGTTTCACTATATCCCTTGCCTGAACGCGCAGGATGATGCGGTGGCCCTTTACGCCGAGATCGTTCGCAAGGCTCTGTCGAAGGCCTGAAAATCCACTTCAGCTGAACTTTTTGCCTTCGATGGCTTGAAAAGAACAAACCCAATCCCCATATAAGAGCCATCTTTCAAGCATCCTTTTTGCAAGAACATCTTTATGGCTCAAGAAGACACCAAGCAGGAACAGGTTAATCCTGCCGACGAATTGAAGAAAGCAGCCGAAGCTGCGGAACAGGCGCAGGGTTCTGAACTGCCTCCGGAACTCGGCATCGAACCCGAAGGCGCCGAAGCCTCGCTCGAAGACCAGCTTGCCGCGGCGACGGCCAAAGCGGCTGAGAATTTTGATCTTTACGTGCGTGCGGTTGCCGAAATGGAAAACGTGCGTCGCCGTGCTGCCGAAGACGTTTCCAAGGCGCAGAAGTTCAGCATCGAGAAGTTTGCCAAGAACCTGCTTCCGGTGATGGATTCGCTTGAAAAGGCGATCGAAATGACCGCCGAAATCGAAGGCCCGATGCGAGAGGGAATTCTCGCGACGCACCGTCAGCTCGTGCATGCGCTTGAAATGAGCGGCATGACCGTCATCGATCCGAAGGACGCCAAGTTTGATCCCAACACGCAGCAGGCCATTGCCATGGTGCCTGCCGTCGAAGGCAAGAGCGCGGGTGACGTTGCTCAGGTCTTTCAGCACGGCTGGAAGATTCACGAGCGTGTGCTTCGCCCGGCCATGGTGAGCGTGGTTCAAGGCTAGAAACTTCATCGACACAAAATTTTTCAGACGCCCCGTTGAATTTTCTCGGGGCGTCCCCATATAGGGGGTATGGCGCGGCAGGGGTACCCCAAAAAAGAGTTCTCTGCCCGACGCGTAAGAGTTTCAGATCACGGTCGAATCCTTCCGAAGTCGGTTGACGAGGTAAAGGAAAGCGGCCCAACAGAGAATCAAGAGGAAAAAGAACAATGTCTAAGATCATCGGTATTGACCTTGGCACCACCAACTCGGCTGTGGCCATCATGGAAGGCGACAAGGTTCGTGTGATCGAAAATTCCGAAGGCGCTCGTACGACGCCTTCCATCGTTGCCTACATGGAAAACGGCGAGATTCTTGTCGGCGCAACCGCCAAGCGTCAGGCTGTGACCAACCCGAAGAACACGCTGTTTGCCGTCAAGCGCTTGATCGGCCGCCGTTATGAAGACGCCGAAGTGCAGAAGGACGTGCAGCGCGCTCCGTTTAAGATCGTCCGCGCCGACAACGGCGACGCCTGGGTGCAGGTGATGGGCGACAAGAAGCTTGCTCCGCAGCAGGTTTCCGCCGAAGTGCTCCGCAAGATGAAGAAGACCGCCGAAGACTACCTCGGCGAACCGGTGACCGAAGCCGTGATCACGGTTCCGGCCTACTTCAACGACAGCCAGCGTCAGGCCACGAAGGATGCCGGCCGCATCGCCGGCCTCGAAGTCAAGCGCATCATCAACGAACCGACGGCCGCAGCTCTGGCTTTCGGTCTTGACAAGATGGGCAACGAAGACCGCAAGATCTGCGTCTACGACTTGGGCGGCGGCACGTTCGATATCTCCGTGATCGACATCGCCAACATCGACGGCGACAAGCAGTTTGAAGTGCTCTCCACCAACGGCGACACGTTCCTCGGCGGCGAAGACTTCGACCGTCGCTTGGTCGAATACCTGATCTCTGAATTTAAGAAGGACAACGGCATTGACCTCGGCGGCGACGTGCTTGCTTTGCAACGTCTGAAGGACGCCGCTGAAAAGGCCAAGATTGAGCTGTCGAGCCGTCAGGAAACCGAAGTGAACCTGCCCTACATTTCGGCTGACCAGACCGGTCCGAAGCACATGAACATCACGATCACGCGCGCTAAGTTCGAAAGCATGGTCGAAGACCTCGTGCAGCGTACGATCGAACCCTGCCGCAAGGCTTTGAAGGACGCCGGTCTGTCGACGTCCGATATTACCGACGTGATCCTCGTGGGTGGCCAGAGCCGTATGCCGCGCGTTCAGGAAGTGGTGCGCGAATTCTTCGGCAAGGAACCCCGCAAGGACGTCAACCCGGACGAAGCCGTGGCTATCGGTGCCGCCATTCAGGGGCAGGTGCTCTCGGGCGGCCGCAAGGACGTGCTGCTGCTCGACGTTACCCCGCTGACGCTGGGTATTGAGACCCTGGGCGGCGTGATGACTGCGATGATCAAGCGCAACACCACGATCCCGACCAAGCACTCGCAGGTGTTCTCGACGGCGGAAGATAATCAGCCGGCTGTGACCATCAAGGTCTATCAGGGTGAACACGAAATGGCGGCTTCCAACAAGTTGCTCGGTGAGTTCAACCTCGAAGGTATTCCGCCCTCTCCGCGTGGTCTGCCGCAGATTGAAGTGACGTTCGATATCGACGCCAACGGCATCCTGCACGTGACCGCCAAGGACAAGGCCACCGGCAAGGAAAACAAGATCACGATCAAGGCAAGCTCGGGCTTGTCCGAAGAAGAGATCAAGAGCATGGTTGCCGCTGCCGAAGCCAACAAGGAAGAGGATCACCGCCGCTTCGAGCTGGCTCAGGCCCGCAACATGGCCGACGCTTCGATCGCTCAGGTTCAGAAGACCCTGAAGGATCTCGGCGACAAGGTCGAAAGCGCTGATCGCGCTGCCTGCGAAAACGCCATCAAGGATGTGGAAGAACGCATCAAGGGCGAAGACAAGGCTGCGATTGAAAAGAGCGTGGAAGCGCTGATGGCCGCCGCTCAGAAGATCGGCGAAAAGCTCAACCAGCAGGCTGCTCAGAGTCAGCAAGCTCAGGCAGGCGCCCAGCAGCAGGCGGGCGGTGTCGGTCAGCAGCAGGCCAACAAGGGCGATGACGACGTGGTCGATGCCGACTACACTGAAGTCAAGCACTGATTTGGCTCAAGAGCAAAACCCGAGCCCGGCGCGGCGTCCGAACTTTAAGGATGCCGAGTCGGCCGTATGAGACACGGGGCCGGGCCGCCATTTGGCGATTCGGCCCTTGGCATGTTTTTTGGTAACGATTGAAACACTATGGCTGACCAGGATTATTACGAGGTACTGGGAGTCTCGCGCGACGCAAGTGACGACGAGATCAAAAAGGCGTATCGACGCCTGGCGATGAAGTACCATCCCGATCGCAACAACGGCGACAAAGCGGCTGAGGAAAAGTTCAAGCAAGTGGGCGAGGCCTACTCGATTCTGAGCGATCCCCAAAAGCGCGCAGCCTATGACCGCTACGGCAAGGCAGGGGTTGATCCGAGTGCGGCCGGTGCGGGCGGTTTCGGAGGTTTCGGCGGCTTCGGTCAGGGCCAGGGCGGTTTTGGCGACTTCAGCGACATCTTCTCAGAGATTTTCGGAGGCGGTGCGGGCGGCGGTCGTCGCGGCGGTCCCAAGGTGTTCCGCGGTGCCGATGTGAGTTATTCGCTGGAAATCACGCTTGAACAAGCGGTGGCGGGTGCCAAGACCGATATCCGTGTGCCGGTTTGGGAAGAGTGCGAAACCTGTCACGGCTCCGGCTGCAAGTCGGGGACTTCGAAGAAGACCTGCCCGCATTGCGGCGGCAGCGGCATGATCAACATCAACCGCGGCTTCCTGCAGGTGCAACAGACCTGTCCGTATTGCCACGGCACGGGTGAAATCATTGCCGATCCGTGTCCGGATTGCCAGGGACGCGGTCGTAACCGCAAGACGAAGACGCTGGAAATCAACATTCCGGCGGGCATCAACGACGGTCAGCGCATCCGCATTCAGGGCAAGGGCGAACCCGGTCCCAACGGCGGTCCCTGCGGCGATTTGTTTGTGCAGGTGTTCATCAAGCAGCACGAAATTTTCCAGCGTGACGGCGACGATTTGCATGCCGATTTGCCGCTGAGCTTTGCGACAGCCGCTTTGGGCGGCGAAGTGAGCGTGCCGACGATGGGAACTGAAGCGCGCATCACGATTCCGGAAGGCACGCAAACGGGCAAGATTTTCCGTCTGCGCGGAAAAGGTGTGCCGCATCTGCACGGCGGCGGCAACGGCGATCTGTACGTACACGCTTTCGTTGAAACGCCGGTCAATCTCACGAGCAAGCAAAAGAAGATGCTCAAAGAGTTTGACGAGTCGATCAAGGAAGGCGGCACCAAGCATTCGCCTCAGAGCACGAGCTTTTTGGACAAGATGAAGAAATTCTTCTCTTAATGGACACGACTGATGGCGCTTTGCGCTACAGTAGTAGCAGAGAAAACCCCGAATACACAACAAGGAGATATTCCAATGACCAATAAGTTTGCAGGCACCCAGACCGAAAAGAACCTTTGGGCTGCCTTTGCCGGCGAGTCTCAGGCCCGCAACAAGTACGATTACTTTGCTGGCGTGGCTCGCAAGGAAGGCTATCAGCAGATCGCCGAGCTCTTTGACGAAACGGCCGCCAACGAACGCCAGCACGCCAAGATCTGGTTTAAGCACCTGCAGGGCATCGGCAACACGGCCGAAAACCTCAAGGCTGCTGCCAGCGGTGAAAACTACGAATGGACGGATATGTACGAAGGCTTCGCGAAGACGGCCGAAGCCGAAGGCTTTGCCGAACTCGCAGCACAGTTCCGCGCCGTCGGCGCCATCGAAAAGGCGCACGAAGAACGCTTCCTGAAGCTTCTCAACAACGTTGAGATGAAGCAGGTCTTCGAAAAGAGCGAAGAAGTGATGTGGCAATGCCGCGAATGCGGTCACTTGGTGATCGGCAAGACGGCTCCTGAAGTGTGCCCCGTTTGCGCACATCCGCAGAGCTTCCAGCAGATTCGCGCCGAAAACTATTGATGCACGCCGCGCGAACAGCGCAACTTCAGTAGAATCCGCAGGCCTCCCGCCGCAACAGTGTAGCTTCCAGCTGACGCGGTAAGGGAGGCTTCTTTTTGCGGGCCAAAATGAAAAAAAGGAGATTTCTTGCGAAATCTCCTTTTTGAAATCTGGTCGGGGTGAGAGGATTCGAACCTCCGACTCCTACGTCCCGAACGTAGTACTCTACCAGGCTGAGCTACACCCCGAATTTTCTGACTGTCATCGCTTTATTTGTTGCGCTGAACTGTCAAGGCGAGGAACTGTAGCAGAGATTCTTTGAAATGTCCAGAGGGAAGTGCAGATAATTTTTGTTTTCCCATTTCAACTTCCTGTTGGGCACGCTCCAGGCACTTTGGCAAGGCGCCGCTTTGCATGACAATCCGAGAGATTTCCTCGAAGTCGCCGTCTCCGTTGCGAACCGCTTCACGGATGCGTTCACGATTCTCAGGCGTTGTCATTTGCATGGCGTAAAGCAAGGGCAGCGTCACTTTGCCTTCGCGCAGGTCGGCACCTAAATTCTTGCCGATGGTCGCGGCTTCTCCCTTGTAGTCGAGAATGTCGTCGGCAATCTGGAAGGCATTGCCCAGATGCAACGCGTAGGCGGCACACGCTTCTTCCATCTCCGGAGAAGCTTCGGCGATGGCGGCGGCCATGTGAGCGGCTGCTTTGAAAAGACAAGCCGTTTTGCGCTCAATCACGCCGAAGTAATCCGCTTCGGTGATGTCGGGGTTGTGCGCGTTGTTCATCTGCAGCACTTCGCCTTCGCTCAGACGGTTGGCGGCGTCGGCGAGCGCCTGCATGACTTTTAGGTTACCCGCGCGCACCATCATTTGAAAAGAGCGGGTATAGAAAAAGTCGCCCACAAGGACGGCCGTGCCGTTGCCCCAACGAGCATTGGCCGTTTCACGGCCGCGTCGCATTTTGCCCTCGTCGACGACATCGTCGTGCATGAGCGTGGCCGTGTGAAGAATTTCAATGACGGCGCCGAGATAGGCGGCTTTGGCGGGGTCGGCTCCCATGGCGCGGGCCATCAGGATGAGCAGCGCCGGGCGCATGCGTTTGCCGCCGGCGGCGGTGATGTAGTGTCCCACTTCGTCGACGCGGGAAACGGCACTGGAGACTTCGCGCATGATGATGCGTTCGACCTCAAGCATGTCTTCGGCGATGGGGGCCAGAGCGCGGCGGGCGGCCGCTTTGATGTCTTCGGATTGGGACATTGTTGTCGTGAATCCCTAAAGGAGTGTTCTGAAACGAGAGGGGCCGGAATAAAGCGCGAACCAACGGCTCAGTCATCGGCCGGCATCTCGCGGGGTTCGATCATTTTAGCGAGTCTCAGAGAAGTTTCATCTGCTGAGCGCGGCAGACGGCCTGGCTGCGGGAGTGGGCATCGAGCTTTCGATAGATGTTTTTGGCATGCGTACTCACTGTGGATTTCGACAGAGCCAGAATGTGGCCGATTTGGGAAAAAGAAATGCCTTTGGCAAGCAGCCTCAGGATGTCGAGTTCTCGAGCCGAGAGGGGATGTTCTTCGGGCATACGATGCCGCTGATTTTCCCGACTTTGCAGCGAGCGCAAAACCGTGCGGGCCACAAGCGGACTGACCGGAGAGCCTCCCGCTTGCAAAACACGCAGGCAAGAGCACAGATTGGCCGTCGTGTCGGAAAAAAGAACGTAGCCGTTGGCGCCGCTTGTGATCGTGTGCATCACAATGTTGGCGTCGTCGCACCCCGAGGCGGCAAGCACCAGACAATCTGGGTTGCGTTTGTGCGCGGCGCGGATAATGTCGGCGGGACTGCCGTCGGGCAGCATGCTGTTGGTGACGATGAAGTCGACGGGGCGTTGGGCCAGATACGACAGAGCCTCACGTTTGCCGGCGACGGCACAGACAACGTCCAAGGTCTTGTCGCGGGAGAGTTCAAGCACATGCCGCTGGCGCCGATACGACTCGGGCTCCACGATGAGCACGGTTCGTCTCGGCGCAGCGGGGGCTACGTCTAAAGAGCGATCGGTCACGTCAGACAAGGTGTGCCTGAAGTTTTTCGGTGTCGACGGCAAAACTGCGGATGCCGGCGGCCAGTTTTTCGCTTGCGACGGCGCTCATGGTGAGCGCAAGCAGAAAGTCCGGTTCCGAAATTGAGATCGGAGCGGTGGCTTCAAGCCCCTCGGTCGTGAGAGCAGGCTGCACAACCGCGAACGATGAGTCGAGTTCGGTGAGCAGCTTGGGCGAGATCGTGAGCAGATCGCAGCCGGCCAGCGCAAGAATTTCTCCTTTGTTGCGAAAGGAAGCTCCCATGATTTGCGTTTTGCTTCCGGCCGCCTTGAGGCGCTTATAGATGGCGGTGACGGATTGAACGCCCGGATCTTTGAGGCCGCTGTTGGCCGCTTCGTCCCAACACGCGCCCTCGGAGGCTTTGAACCAGTCATAAATGCGGCCGACGAAGGGGCTGATTAGCGTGGCATGAGCTTGTGCGGCTGCTTCGGCCTGCGCCGTGCAGAAAATAAGCGTCATGTTGCAATGAATGCCTTCGGCTTCAAGCACGCGGGCCGCTTCGCAGCCCTGCCAGGTTGCCGCGATCTTGATGAGAATGCGTTCGCGGGAAATTCCCATGGCTTCGTAAAGTCCGATGATGCGACGCGCTTTGGCAATCGTTGCGTTGGTGTCAAAACTCAGGCGTGCGTCGACTTCGGTCGAAACGCGTCCGGGAATGTGTTCGAGAATGGCTGCGCCAAACCCCGTGAGTACACGATCAATTCTCTCTTGAGCCGTCTCGTTGACACTGCGGGCGGCTTCAAGAATGTGACCGTACTTGCCGCCCGTAGCCGCCTTCAGAATCAAGGACGGATTGGTGGTGGCTTCGGTGGGTTTGAGCTGCGCGATGGCATCAATGTCGCCCGTATCGGCAACCACGACCGTCACGGATTTCAATTGTTCGAGTTCACTTGCTTGCTGCATCGTTGTGCTCTTTTTTGAAAAAAGTCGGAATTCGGGTGAGCGCGGAGACGAAAACGGCACCGACTGATAAGACGCAAAACCGGCGAGCCGACGCGTCTGAGCCGATGATTTTGCAGGAGGATTTCGTCCGATACGGCCCAGCCTCCAAGGTATAATGGACCAATTTTAGCCTGAGCTCGGAGAGCTCTGATTCTCAGGCAAAATGTTTTGTCGAGGGAAATCCACGATCTGCTCGCAAGAGCCTGTGAATTTTCCGAACAAAGCTCAAACCAATCGAGTCAGTTCAAGAACAAAGATAGGGAGGAACCTTGAGTCTGATTATCACAGATACGCGTCCGCAAGCAGCCCTCGTGCTTGCCGACGGCGAAGTCTTTCTCGGTCGCGGATTCGGTGCGTCGGGAAGCGTGACGGCCGAAGTGGTATTCAATACGGCCATGACAGGCTATCAGGAAATTGTGACCGACCCGAGCTATACGGGACAGATTGTGACACTGACGTACCCGCACATCGGCAATGTCGGCGTCAATGTGCAGGATGAGGAAAGCGGTGCCGTTTGTGCCGCAGGTCTGATCATTCGCAGCGAAAGTCCGGTTGTGAGCAACTTTCGCTCGGAACAGAGCCTTTCGGATTACCTGCGTCAGGCAGGTGTTGTCGGTCTTTGCGATATCGATACCCGTAAGCTCACTCGTATTCTGCGCACCAAGGGCGCGCAAGCCGGCACGATTGTGGTGGCCGCTAACGGAACGCTTACGCCTGAAGAAATCCAAGCGGCCGGCCGAGCAGCAGCGCAGTGGGGCTCTATGGTCGGTCGTGACCTTGCGTCCGAAGTGACCTGCAAGGCACCCTATGAATTCAAGGAAGGCACCTGGACGCTTACCGCCAATGACGGAACGCCCGGATTCAAGAAACTTCAGAACCCGACCTACAAGGTTGTTGCATACGACTTCGGCGTCAAGCGCAACATTCTGCGCCTGATGGTCGATCGCGGTATTGAACTCACCGTTGTGCCGGCTCGTACGCCCGTGCAAGATGTGCTTGCCATGAATCCCGACGGCGTCTTCCTTTCAAACGGCCCGGGCGACCCCGAACCCTGCACGTACGCCATTGAAGCGGCCCGCGAGTGCCTGAAGCGCCGCATTCCGCTTTTCGGCATCTGCCTGGGTCATCAGATCATGGGACTGGCAGCCGGCGGCAAAACTCTCAAGATGAAGTTTGGTCATCACGGCGCCAACCATCCGGTGCTCGACAAGCAGAGCGGCCGCGTGCACATCACGAGCCAGAACCACGGCTTTGCGGTGGATGCGGACACATTGCCCGAGAACGTCGAAGTCACGCACGTGAGTCTTTTCGACGGTTCGCTGCAGGGGATGCGCTTTATCGACGCTCCTGCCATGAGTTTTCAGGGACACCCGGAAGCTTCGCCCGGTCCGCACGACATCGAGACGCTTTTTGACAAGTTTGTTGAATTGATGAAAAGCGCTCGCGCATAAAGAAGCAGACGCTATAAAGAAACGAAGCAGCAACATGAACGCAGTTGATCACGTCAAGGCCGCTCTGACGGACGCGCAAAACGCGCTTGCCGCCCTGATTGAAAACGAAGCCATGCTTGAGACCATCGCTCAGGCCGCGCATGTCATTGCCCAAAGCCAGCGTCAGGGAGGCGCTGTTTACTCCTGCGGCAACGGCGGCAGCTTGTGCGACGCCATGCACTTTGCCGAAGAAATGACGGGGCGTTACCGTCAAGACCGCAAACCCTATCGGGCGGCGGCCATTTCCGACGTCTCTCACATGGCCTGCGTCGGCAACGACTACGGTTACGAGCACGTGTTCTCGCGCTGGATCGAAGCGATGGGTACCGACAAGGACGTGCTGATTGCCATTACCACCTCGGGGACGAGCAAAAACATTGTGGCGGCAGCCAAGGCCGCCAAAGCCAAGGGCGTGACCGTGGTGGCTCTGACCGGCAAGTCCGGCTCTCCGATCACGGAATTGGCCGACATTTCCGTGGTGACGCCTGCGGGCCGATGGGCCGACCGCGTTCAGGAACTGCACATCAAAGTGATTCATATTCTGATCGAACTCATCGAGCGTGAGCTCGACGCTCAGAACTACAACGAAGGCGCGTAAAACATGCCTAAACGTACAGACATCAAAACCATCATGATTCTCGGGGCCGGTCCGATCATCATCGGGCAGGCCTGCGAGTTCGACTACTCGGGTGCACAGGCTTGCAAGGCTCTCAAGGAAGAGGGCTACCGCGTGGTTCTCGTCAACTCCAATCCGGCCACCATCATGACCGATCCGGTGATGGCCGATGCGACCTATATCGAGCCTCTGAACTGGAAAGTGCTCGAGCGCATCATTGCCAAGGAAAAGCCGGACGCCATTTTGCCGACCATGGGCGGTCAGACGGCTTTGAACCTTGCCATGGACTTGAACCGCGAAGGCATCCTTGAAAAATACGGCGTGGAGCTGATCGGTGCCAAGCCCGACGTGATCGACAAGGCTGAAGACCGCCAGCGTTTTAAGGAAGCCATGGAAAAGATCGGTCTGGAGTCGGCTCGTTCCGGCATTGCCTATTCCATGGCCGAAGCTCTGGAAGTGCAGCAGCGCGTTGGGTTCCCTGCCGTGATTCGTCCGTCCTTTACGCTGGGCGGCTCAGGCGGCGGCATTGCCTACAACATGCAGGAATTCGTGGAAATCTGCGAGCGAGGTCTGGCGCTTTCGCCCACCCATGAGTTGCTCATTGAAGAGTCTCTCTTGGGCTGGAAAGAGTACGAGATGGAAGTCGTGCGCGACAAGGCCGACAATTGCATCATCATCTGCTCGATCGAAAACCTTGACCCGATGGGGATTCACACGGGCGATTCGATCACGGTGGCGCCGGCTCAGACGCTTACGGATCGCGAATACCAGTTGCTGCGCGACGCATCCATCGCTGTGTTGCGCGAAATCGGCGTGGACACGGGCGGCTCCAATGTGCAGTTTGCGGTCAATCCGAAAAACGGCCGTCTGATCGTCATCGAAATGAATCCGCGCGTGTCGCGCTCCTCGGCACTGGCTTCGAAGGCAACGGGGTTCCCGATTGCCAAGATCGCTGCCAAGCTTGCCGTGGGCTATACGCTTGACGAGCTCAAAAACGACATCACGGGCGGCGCAACCCCCGCGTCGTTTGAGCCCACCATTGACTACGTAGTCACCAAGGTGCCGCGTTTTGCTTTCGAGAAATTCCCGCAGGCCAACGATCGACTGACGACGCAGATGAAGTCCGTGGGCGAAGTGATGGCCATCGGCTCGACCTTCCAGGAATCCATCCAGAAAGCCCTGCGCGGTTTGGAAACCGGCAAGGACGGCTTTACGCCGATTTCGAACGATCGTGAAGAAATCGTTCACGAAATCAGCGAAGCCGGTCCCGAGCGCATCTTCTATGTGGCAGACGCTTTCCGCATCGGCATGACGCTCGATGAAGTGCATCAGATGACCGACATCGACATGTGGTTCCTTGTGCAGATCAAGGAACTCGTCGATATTGAAAAGCGCGTGGCACAGGTCAAGTTGGAAGACATCACCAAGGAAGAAATGCTCTTTGTCAAGAAGAAGGGCTTTTCGGACAAGCGATTGGCGAGCGTTCTCGGCGTAAAGGAAGCCGATGTTCGCCGTCGTCGCCATGCTCTGGATGTGCATCCGGTCTACAAGCGCGTCGATACGTGCGCGGCTGAATTCGAAACCCGTACAGCCTACATGTATTCGACCTATCAGGACGAGTGCGAGGCCATGCCCACCGATCGCAGGAAGATCATGGTTTTGGGCGGCGGTCCCAATCGCATCGGGCAGGGCATCGAGTTTGACTACTGTTGCGTGCATGCCGCCATGGCCCTGCGCGAAGACGGCTACGAAACGATCATGGTCAATTGCAACCCCGAGACGGTTTCGACCGACTACGACACGTCCGATCGTCTGTATTTCGAACCGGTGACGCTCGAAGACGTACTCGAAATCTGCCGCATCGAAAAGCCAGAAGGCGTGATCGTGCAGTACGGCGGCCAGACGCCCCTGAAGATTTGCCGTGCGCTCGAAGCCGAAGGCGTGAAGATCGTCGGCACGAGTACCGACGCCATTGATTGCGCCGAGGACCGCGAGCGCTTCCAGAAGCTCATCAACGAACTCGGTTTGCGTCAGCCGCCCAACGCCACCTGCCATACGCAGGAAGCCGCCCTGGAAGCGGCCGAACGCATCGGCTACCCGATCGTGGTGCGTCCGAGTTATGTGCTCGGCGGCCGCGCGATGGACATCGTGCACAATGCCAAGGAATTGACGCGCTACATGCACGAAGCCATCGTGGTGAGTGAAGACAGCCCCGTGCTGCTCGATCACTTCCTCGACGATGCCGTGGAAATGGACGTTGACGCCGTGTGCGACGGCAATGAAGTGCGTATCGGCGGCCTGATGCAGCACGTGGAAGCCGCGGGTGTGCATTCGGGTGACTCGGCCTGTTCGCTGCCGCCTTACAGTCTGCGTAAGGATATTCTCGACGAAGTGCGCCGCGAAACGACGCTGATGGCCAAGGCCCTGGGCGTTGTGGGCCTGATGAACGTGCAGTTTGCCATCAAGGGGGCCGTGACGGAAAACCCGCTTGTGTACGTGCTCGAAGTCAATCCGCGTGCTTCGCGTACGGTGCCGTTTGTGTCGAAAGCCACGGGCGAACCGCTCGCGAAGATTGCAGCGCGTTGCATGGTGAGCAAGACCTTTGCCGAACAGGGGGCCAAGGTGGAAGTGACGCCGTCTCGCATCTGCGTGAAGGAAGCGGTGTTCCCGTTTGCCAAGTTCTTGGGTGTGGATCCGGTCTTGGGACCGGAAATGCGTTCCACGGGCGAAGTGATGGGCGTGGGTAAGACCTTCGGCGAAGCGCTCTTTAAGAGCCAGTTGGGTTCCGGATCGATCCTGCCGCCTGCGGGCACCGTCTTTATTTCTGTTCGCGATGAAGACAAGCCGCGCGCCATTGTGGTCGCTTCCGAATTGCTCGACAAGGGATACAGCCTGGTGGCAACGCGCGGCACCGCTGCTTCGCTTGCCAAGGCCGGTATTCCCTGCAAGGTCGTCAACAAGGTTTCCGAAGGCCGTCCGAGCGTGATCGACAAGATCAAGAACCATGAGATTCAGCTGGTGATTACCACGAGCAACGAATCCCGCGGCGAAATCAGCGACGCGCGCGACATCCGTATGGCGGCCTTGGCCAATCGCGTGACTTATTACACGACGATTGCGGGCGGCCGCGCTGCCGTTGAGGGCATCAAGCACTTGACGGACGCTCAGGTTTGTTCGCTACAGGAAATGTACGCTGAAGCTGCCAAAGCCTAAAGCGGTTTCTCCAAACGTAACAAAGCCTGTCCAGAGTGCCGGACTCTTCACCGAAGAGCCCGGCACAATGTAAAATTGCGCCCTTCTAAGAAGGGCAAAATTCTTTTTTCAAGTCAAAACAAAGATATGCAACAGCGAATTCCGATTACCGCCGCCGGTGCCGAAAAGTTGAAGGCTGAGCTCGACGAACTGAAACGCGTCAAGCGTCCGGCCGTTGTGCAGGCGATTGCCGAAGCGCGCGAAAAGGGTGACCTTTCCGAAAACGCCGAGTACGATGCCGCCAAGGAAATGCAGGGCCACATTGAAGGCCGCATTGCGGAACTTGAAGGCAAGATTCCCGCGTTGCAGATCATTGACCCGAAGACGCTGCAGGCCGGTGACCGCATTGTGTTCGGTGCGACGGTTGAGCTTGAAGACGAAGACGGCAAGATCAACGTCTACCAGATCGTGGGTGATGACGAAGCCGACATCAAGCAAAACCGCATTTCGATCTCGAGCCCCGTGGCCCGCAGCCTTATCGGCAAGTATGAAGGCGATGAGGTGACGTGTCCGGCTCCGAAGGGGCTGATTCACTACGCGATTGTGTCGGTGAAGTACATTTGATCGTCACCGGTAGATTTGCAGTCCAAGCGAGCGCTGAGGAAGAGATTCCGAGGCGCTCGTATCGTTTGGTGGGTTTTGAATTTGTCTCTATCACTGAAAAAGTTTTCTCGTTTGCCCGCAAATGCTGAAAGCGATTCAACGACAGGAGTCGAATATGCAAGGCGCGAAGTTGGCAGAGGTTCTCTGGCAGCGAATCTGACACGCCTAAGGTTATTCGAATAATCTCAGCAGATAAGGCAAAAGAAACGGTGCGGCAAAAGCCGTGAAAAGACCGGTTAATCCCATGGCCAACCCGGAGAAGGCACCAGTATCGCGATTCATTTGAAAGGCTGTTGCGGTGCCGACGCCGTGGGCAGCCAAACCGATGGAAAAGCCGCGAACCGCATCGTCTTTTTCACGAAGGATGCCCAACAGGCCTCGAGCCATCAAAGAGCCGACAACACCGGTGATCACGACCAGTGCTGCAGTCAGAGCCGGAATGCCGCCGAGGTGCTCGCTTACTGCCATAGCAATCGGAACAGTCACGCTCTTGGGAGCAAGCGAAATCATGGTTTCGGGGGAGGCTCCGAGTGCTCCGGCGATTAGAACAGCCGAAACGATGGCGACGGTACCTCCGGCCACAAGTCCGCAGGTGAGCGCCACCCACATTTTCGCCAGACGCAGACGCTGCTCGTAGAGCGGAACGGCCAAGGCAACCGTTGCGGGGCCCAGCAGAAAATTGATGTGCTGTCCGCCGTTGATATACGTCTTGTAGTCGGTGCCGGTGACTTCAAGCGTTACGACAAGTAAAACGATGGCAACCAGCAACGGCGTACAGATGGTTTTGTAGCCGCTTTTCTTGTAAACCCACATGCCGAACGCGTAGGCCAAAAGCGTAGCGCACAGCCACAGAGCCGGATCGGCAAGCAGGGTGTCGGCCGTCAAACCGAAACGCGAGAGAATCGACTCAAGCACGGCGCTTCTCCTTGGTGTTGGACCCCTTCAGCAGGTGCGCAACCAAACGCGTTACCAAAACGGTCGTAACCATGGCAAGGATGGAGGATCCGATGATAGACGCCGTAATCGGCAACCATTCGGCCTGAAGACGATCAACGTGTTCAATGATGCCGACGCCGGCCGGGACAAACAAAAGCGCGAAGTGAGCAAGCAGTACGTTGACGACGGGCAACGTCTTTTCCAGAAGACCGTTGACCGTCATCAGCGCGAAAAGAAAGAGCACCATGCCCATTACGGGACCGGGAACCGGCAACCCGAAGAGCGTTACAAGTAAAAGCCCTGCCAGCTGAAAAGACAGCAGCAGGGCAATTGTCAGAATCATTTGGTATCAGTCCTGCAAACCGAGAAAGTTCGCAATACTAATCCGTTTCTTTCATGTCGCGCAGGTTGCGGCGAAGAATTTTTCCGACGGCGGTCTTCGGCAGTGCTTTGACGAAGACGATCGTGCGCGGGCACTTGTAGCCGGTAAGACGTGCACGGCAGTACTTCACAACGTCGTCGCGGGTGAGCGCGGGATCCTTTTTCACGATCACAGCCTTCACCATTTCGCCGACGCGCGGATTGTTGACGCCGACAACACCGCATTCGAGCACGCCCGGCATTGAGGCAATCACGCTTTCGATTTCATTGGGATAGACGTTAAGGCCGTTCACAATGATCAGATCCTTCTTGCGGTCCGTGATCGTGATTGTGCCGCGTGCGTCCATAAAGCCCACGTCGCCCGTGCGCAACCACCCGTCGACGAGAACGTTGGCCGTTTCTTCCGGTTTTTCCCAGTAACCGGCCATAACCTGCGGACCCTTGACGCAGATTTCGCCCGTGTGCTCAGCGATTTTTTCCGGATCGGAACATACGCCGAGGTCAACGAACTGCTCGCCGCGGATGGACACAAGAGTGGAAGGCAGGGGGTAACCGACGGAGCCGTCCCAGGGAGCGTCGGGCAGGTTGCCGCACACGCCGGGACTGGTTTCCGTGAGACCATAAGCTTCCAGAATGTGGCAGCCGGTGGCGTTGTACCACTTTTCAGCCACAGTACGCTGCACCTGAGCGCCGCCGCCCACGGTCATCTTGAGACGCGTGAATTTGTGTTGCTTGAATTCCTTGTTGTTGACGAGGGCGTTAAAGAGGGTGTTAACACCCGGAATGATCGAGAAGTCCCACTTCTTGATGAGTTCGACCAGGCCGGGAATGTCGCGCGGATTGGGAACCATCACCTGAGTGGCGGCAAATTTGGAAAAGCACAGCGTCGCGGTGAAGCTGAAGATGTGGTAGAGCGGCAAAGCGGTCATAGCCACTTCTTTGCCCATTTCAAACGTTTGGCTGATCCAGGTGCCTGTCTGTTCGACGTTGGCAAGGACGTTGCGGTGCGTGAGCATGGCGCCCTTGGCAACTCCCGTGGTGCCGCCTGTGTACTGCAGCAAGGCAACATCAGTGTTTTTGAGTTCCACCGGAGTAAAGCCTTTCGCGCGGCCGATTGAAAGCGCCTTGCGGAAGTTGATGTGACCGGGGAGACTGAATTCCGGGACCATCTTTTTGACGTAGCGCACAACAAAATCGGCGGCGGTGCGCTTAAGCCAGGGAAGCATGTCGCCTACCTTGGTGGTCACGATGTGCTTGACGGGCGTTTCCGAGAGCGTGTTTTGCAGCGTCTTGGCGAAGTTTTCAATGATGATGATGGCTTTGGCACCGCTGTCGGCAAGCTGATGACCAAGTTCGTGCGAGGTGTAGAGAGGGTTGACGTTGACCGCAATCATGCCCGCGCGCAGGATGCCCAAAAGGCTGATGATGTACTGCTGCAGATTGGGCATCATGATGGCCACGCGATCGCCCGGCTTCATGTCGGGCAATGACTGCAGGTAGCCTGCAAAGTCCTTCGAAAGATCGCAGACTTCTCGGTAAGTAAGCACCTTATCCATGCAGATGAAGGCAGGTTTGTCGCCGTAGGTTTCGGCAACCGTATCGAAAAGCGCCGGGATGGAAGCGAACCGATCGGGATTGATTTCGGCAGGAAAGCCTTCGGGATAGTGCTTGAGCCAGGGAAGAGAGGTCTCGGACATGGATGAGTGATCCTTCTTGTAACGTTGTGTCAGGGCGAAACGCTGCGACACATCGCCTTATTTCAGTCAATCGGGTGGTGACGCCGGGCGTCTGACAAGCGTCACGCAAATACGCTTAACGACGGGGCGAGCGGCGGGCCTGCAGTTTGTCGAGCTGCAGACAGTGGCGCGCGTAGGCTTTGACGTCGTTGTAGTCGGTGTAGTCGATGGCGACGCTCGAATCCGTGGGACCGTTGGTGATCTTCATGATGATGCGGATCATCATGCGCTCGAAGAAGTTCCAATTGGGGTAGTCCACCTTGCCGGCAAAGCACTTCAGGTCGCGGGGTTTCCAGGCGCTGCGTTTGACGAACTTCTGCAGATAACGGTTACCTTCGGGCGTTGCCTTTTCGGGCGAGCGGGCCACGACGGTGACGTTAAAGAAGCTGTTGGGGCGCGACTCGATTTCGTTTTTGTACATCGAGCAGAATTCCCAGACGATCTTGTTGTAGACGCCGTACACAATGGGAGAACCCACGATCACGATGTCGTATCTTGCCCAATCCACACCTTCGCGGACAGCCTCCATCATGTCCACCATGTCGCACGCGTGTCCCTCGGCAACAATCGTTTCCATGATGGTGCGTGCGATGCGGGCCGTGTGGCCGGCGTGACTGTAATAAGCGACGAGAACGTGATGAGACATTGCGATTCCAACTGAGTCTGCAGGAAAGGCGAGCCAAATCGACTCAACCTTCTAATTTAATTTGTATCCACGGCAAAAGGGATAAGGCGAAAAATCGGTACAAACCCGATTGTTACGCTCGAATTTTAGCGGTCGCCCGATGAAAATTGGACAAAACAAGCCGGCGGCGGCCTTTTTGACGTATTTTCGCCTACCGATGTTTTCTGAAGCTGAACGGCGTCCAATCGAGCCAAAATTTCCCGACAGGCCACGCCGATCAAAATTCCCTTAAAAAATCTTGGAAAAACAGCGGTTCGCTGACTAAAATGGCGCCTTCACTAAACGGTTGCGTGAAAAATGAATCGACAATCGGGTCGAATGCGCCGCAGCCGCTATTTATCACCAACCCAACCCCAGCACGGCCTGCTGATCTTTTTGTTATTCTGCCGTGCTCTACAGGATTTATGGCAAAAGAAGATCTGATTGAAATGTCGGGCCAGGTGCTCGAAGTTCTCCCCGACGCCCGCTATCGTGTCAAGCTTGAAAACGGTCACGAGCTCATCGCCTACACCAACGGCAAGATGCGCAAGCACCACATTCGCATCCTCGCCGGCGACAAGGTTTCGCTCGAGCTCTCTCCTTATGACCTCACCAAGGGCCGTATTACCTTCCGCCACATCGAAGGTCGTCCCTCTCCGGCTCCGGCTGCCGGCAACCAGTCGCGTCGCCGTTAATTCTTCCTGCCGACGGTCATGCAGCATTTTGTTCTGACGTACCGTTACGTTGACGACTACATGGCTCGGCGCGACGCTTATCGTGCCGAGCATCTCGCGCGCCTGCAAAAGGCTGTCGACGTCGGTTTTGTGCTGGCGGTCGGCGTTTTGCCTGAGAGTCTCTCGGCTCTCATTGTCTGCTACGCAAACTCGGCCGACGAAGTGCGCGCGTTTGCCAAAGACGATCCTTATAACCACGCAGGACTCATTACATCCTTTGAAGTTGAGCCCTGGATGGTGGCCGTCGGATTGCCCGCGATCGTCAAGCCGCAATGACTGCAGACGAAGATCAATCCCTGCAATTGCCGCCTGCGGTCGGCGTCTCTTCAATTCTGCGCCGCATCAAGGGCGGCTTGAATCGTCTGGGATTGATTCGCATCGAAGGCGAAATCCATTCCATCAAACCCTATCCGTCCGGTCACGTCTATCTGGATCTCAAGGACAACGAAGACGATGCGATTTTGCATTGCGTGATCTGGCGCCGCAATGCCTATCGGTTGGAAAGATTGCCCAATCAGGGTGATGCGGTGGTTCTCACCGGCACGCTTGATGTCTTTGAGGTGCGGGGTCAATTGCAATTCAACGTCGTTGCCGTGCAGGCTGCCGGCGACGGTGCGCTTTTTGCCAAATTCGAAGCGCTCAAACGCAAGCTTTTGGCCGAAGGTCTCTTTGACGCTTCGCTTAAAAAAGAATTGCCGCGCTATCCGCAGACGGTTGGCGTGGTCACAAGCACCGAAACGGCGGCGCTTCAGGATGTTCTCAAAACCCGGGCCAATCTCGCTCCCTGGGTTCCCTTTGTGATCTATCACGCGGGGGTTCAGGGGGAGTCGTCCGAATCGGAGCTTCTCTGCGCTCTTCAAAAGGTCCGAGAAAAGAACGAAGTTGACGTGCTGTTGCTTGTGCGAGGCGGGGGCTCTCTGGCCGATCTCTGGAGTTTTAATTCCGAAGCGCTTGCCAGAGAATTGCGGGCGATGCCGATGCCGGTTGTCACAGGTATCGGACACGAGACCGATTTTACGATCGCCGATATGGCTGCCGACGTGAGAGCCCCGACGCCGACTGCGGCCTGTTCTTTGGTGCTGCAGCACTGGGCCGCGGCGCCGCAATGGCTTTCCACGTTGCAGACGCGTCTTGAAACGGCCATGCATTCCGGACTGCGTTTGAGTAAGGCGCAACTCACTCAGGCCGCCCGTTTGCAGTGGGCCATGCAAAACGCCATCTTGAGATGGCAGGCGCGTCTGCCGGCTCAAAAAGAGTGGCGTGAGCGTTATGAGCGCTATCTCGACGCACTCACCGAACGGCTCGATCGCAATGCGATGGCTCTGGCGGCCGAACGACGCGTGACGTTGCAAGCGGCTTCAGGCAAGGTTGCGTTGGCGCAGATGAATCTGCGGCGAGTGCGTCCCTCTTTCGGGCAAGCGCAGGCCGAGACTGCACATCTTGAAAAACGCCTGAAGCAATCCGTTTGTTTGCGTATTGAAGCCATGCGCGCAGAACTCGAGCGATTCACGCTCTCTTTGAACGCTTTGGACATCACCAAAACGTTGGCACGCGGCTTTTCTCTGACGACGGACAGTCAAGGTCGTCCGGTGCGCGCTGCCGAACAGCTCACCGAAGGCGAAATGGTATCCATTCTGTTCGAGAAGGGATCGGTGCGCGCACAGGTGACCGAACGCAAGCCCAAATTTTGAAAAAAATTTCCTTTAAAAAGAAAGGAATTTACGTTCGGCGAGCGTTGTTGCACGGAATCCCGAAGATTTCGGACTATTATCTGTTAGTGACAAAGGGCGTTTCGTGAGGCAGTAATGGATCGTGTCCGATCCGGCCTCCATCCCCGGAGGGCAATTTTGGAGCTCACGCGCCCTGTATGCAGAGAAATCCGATCGATAACCGATTCTCGAGGAGAAGTCCAATGAGCCAGTTCGTTTTGCCCAAGCTTGATTATGAAATGGACGCCCTTGCCCCGGCCATCAGCAAGGAAACGCTGGAATTCCACTACGGCAAACATCACCAGACCTACATCAACAATCTCAACAGTCTCATCAAAGGCACGATGTACGAAGCCGAGTCCTTGCGTGAAATCATCAAGACAAGTCAGGGCCCGATCTTCAATAATGCTGCTCAGACCTACAACCACGCTTTCTACTGGAAGTGCCTGACCCCCAATGGCGGCGGCCAGCCGACTGGTGCGTTGCTGGAAGCCATCGTCAAGCAGTGGGGTTCTTTCGAGGGCTTTGTGGCGGACTTCTCGGCCAAGGCAGCCAACAACTTCGGTTCCGGTTGGACGTGGCTCGTGAAGCGTCTTGACGGTCAGCTTGAAATCTATTCGACTTCCAACGCCGGCACACCTCTGACGGAACATTTGAAGCCCTTGATGGTCATCGACGTTTGGGAACACGCCTACTACATCGATTACCGCAATGCTCGCGCCGGATACATCCAGGCCTTCTTTGACAAGCTCGTCAATTGGGACTTCGTGCAGCGTCGCTTCAACGGTGAGCCGTGCGACTGCGACTGCCGCGGTGAAGAAGGCTGCTGCTGCGGATCCTGCGGTTGCGGCGCCTAAAAACGCATAGACAATTCGGACGCGCATCTCGTGTTTGGTGCGCGTCGTCGTTTCCAGCAATAACGGAACAAAGAGAGGCAGTTCGATTCGGTTCGTTCTGCTTCTTTTGTTGTCAAAACGAACGATAAAAGCACAAGGGGTGCTTATTGGGCGGCGGTATCGGCGTTTGTGTGTTTGCAGTAGCGATTGTCCGCGAGTGCCGGGATCAGGGTGCCTGCCTTGACGTTGTTGCGGGCAAACCAGCCGGCGTTCATTTCGATGACGCGGGAGGCGGCAACACGGGAATGGTGCAGTTCAAGGGAGCCTTTTTGCATCGAGACGATCTGCGTGATGCGACCGCATGCATCGATAAAGGCTGCATCCAGATCAATCAGGGTGTTTTTCATCCACATGGCGGTGGGACGCGGTGCGGCAAAAACAAAGAGCATGCCGTGATCGGCCGGAAGATAGGAGCGGTTCATCAGACCGGTGCGGTGCTCAACTGAGGTGCGCGCGACTTCGAGTTCGACGATTTTGTTGCCGATCTTAACGGCCACGGTTTCATCAAATGTCTGTGCTGCAAGCGCACAGCTGATGAACGAGAGAGTCAGACCGAGAAAAAAACGCGACATGATGAACAACGAAGGAAAGGAAAAAACGCCCTAGGTAATATATCGTATATTTGCGCACTTGCGAAGTGGTGTTGTTGCCGATTGTGTGTCCGACAAAGCACACGATGCAAAAAGACAAGTCCGCCATACGCGTGAAAGCCGCAAGATGGCGTAATGTTGATCATTGAAAAAGAGAATTTGCGTCGCTGCAAACGCCTAAGACCGCCAACGGACGCGAAGACTCTTACGAAATCAAACCAACATATAAAAAGAGGAAAGATATGGCACAGGGAGTGGTCAAGTGGTTTAACGACGTCAAGGGCTTTGGTTTCATTACGCCCGATGAGGGCGGCGAAGAGCTTTTTGCTCATTTTTCCGCCATCGAGATGAAAGGGTTCAAGAGCCTCAAGGAAGGTCAAAAGGTGACCTTTGAAGTTGTCGAAGGCCCCAAGGGCAAGCAGGCTACGCACATTAAGCCGGTCGAAGAGTGAGTCTTGGCAAAGGCGGGCGGATCGCGTGTTCTGCCGGCCGATGCCTGTCAACAAAAGCGTAATAAAAACAAGGCGGTTGCCGGTGTTCGGACATTGGCAATTCTTTGCTTGATCGTGTATTATTACGCGTCTGATTTTCACCGTGCTTTCAGTTTCCCCGTTTTCCACTGGACTGATGGCGACAAGCGGCAAAAAGAAAATCAACAAGAAATTCCCGGTAAAAGGCACTGAATTCGGTGCACGGCGAAGTTAGAACGCAGTGCGCTTCGGTGGTTTTTGCCTCGTTTTTGTTTATTGACGCGAGCAGGCCGTTTAACAGCTCCAACCTGTGCAAAGTGCAGGCGCCACCCTGTGCGAGGCGGTTCGAAATTCATCTGCTGCGTCCTTTTGTGAATCAGGTGACAACAATGAAGACCTTCTCTGCCAAGCCGCTCGAAGTACAGCGCGACTGGTACGTGGTCGATGGCAGCGACAAGGTGCTTGGCCGCCTTGCTGCCGAAATCGCACTCCGCTTGCGCGGCAAGCACAAGCCCGAATACACGCCGCATGTCGATACGGGCGACTACATCGTCGTGATCAACGCTGACAAGCTCAAGCTGTCTGCTGAAAAGGCCGGTAAGAAGACGTACTACCGTCACACCGGCTACCCGGGCGGTATCTACGAAACCACCTTCAAGGAAATGCAGGCCAAGCACCCCGGCCGTGCTCTCGAAATCGCGGTCAAGGGTATGCTCCCGAAGGGCCGTCTCGGCTACGCCATGATCAAGAAGCTCAAGATCTACGCTGGCGCCGAACACCCGCACACCGCACAGCAGCCCAAGGTTCTTGACATTTAAGGTGGAAAAAAGATGATCGGTAACTACAACTACGGCACCGGCCGTCGCAAGAGCTCTGTGGCTCGCGTCTTCATCAAGCGCGGCACGGGCAAGATCGTGATCAACGGCCGTGATCTCAACGAATTCTTCAAGCGCGAAACCGGCCGCATGATCGTCATGCAGCCCCTGCAGCTCACCGAAAATGTCGAAACGTTCGACATCATGGTGAACGTGACCGGCGGCGGCGAATCCGGCCAGGCTGGTGCTGTGCGCCACGGCATCACCCGCGCTCTGATCGACTACGACGCTGGTCTCAAGCCCGTTCTGTCGGCTGCCGGCCTCGTGACCCGCGACGCCCGCGAAGTCGAACGTAAGAAGGTTGGTCTGCGCAAGGCCCGCCGCGCCAAGCAGTTCAGCAAGCGCTAATCGTTCATTCGCAAGCGTTTTGCCTCGGTATACTTTTGCAAACTTTGGTTTGCGAAGAAGACCGGGGCAAGAAGCGAAAAAACCGTCTCCCTTTCCCGGGCGGCGGTTTTTTTATGCTCGTTGCCGGAAGGGTTTCTTTTTGCCAAAGACAGCACAACAAAAGAATCTTCGGGGGGTTTCGACATGCAAGAAAAGAAAATCAAGGCCGGTATCGTGGGAGGAACGGGCTACACCGGGGTGGAGCTGTTGCGTTTGCTGAGCCGCCATCCTAACGTTAAAGTTTGCGCTATCACGTCGCGCAAGGATGCGGGAACCAAGGTGACGACCATGTATCCGTCGCTTCGGGGTTTTATGGACGATCTGGTCTTTACGACACCCGAAGAAGCCGAACTCACCGCTTGCGACGTGGTGTTTTTTGCAACGCCGCACGGTGTGGCCATGAGCATGGCTCGAGAATTGACTGCTGCCGGCGTCAAGATTATTGATCTTGCGGCCGACTTTCGCTTGCGTGATATGGACGAATTCAAGACCTGGTACAAGCTTGATCATGCTTGTCCAGATCTGCTAGAAGAATCGGTCTATGGTCAACCCGAGACCATGCGCGAGAAGATGAAGAAAGCTCGAATTCTCGGCATGGCGGGCTGCTACCCGACGTCCATCGAATTGGGCTTGTTGCCTCTAATGGAATACGAAAAAGCGCATCCGGGTACGTTTGATTTGAAGACCATCATTGCCGACAGCAAGTCAGGAATTTCCGGCTCCGGCAAGAAGGCTGACGTGTCGATCATCACCGCCGAAATGTCGGACAACTTCCACGCTTATGGTCTCAAAGGGCATCGTCATACGCCCGAGATCGAACAGCAGCTGAAGATCCTAGCCGGTACGGACGATCTGAAGCTCACGTTTGTGCCGCATCTGTTGCCGACCATTCGAGGGATTCATTCAACGATCTATATTCGCCTGAAGGACGCGTCGACCGAGATTGACCTTCAAAAACTTTATGAAGATCGCTTTGCCGACGAGTATTTTGTGGATGTGATGCCGGCCGGATCCACGCCTGAAACGCGAAGCGTGCGTGGCTCCAATTTCCTGCGCTTGGCGGTTCATCGACCGGGGAATGGTGATCTGATTATCGTGCTGGCGGTGGAAGACAATCTAGTCAAAGGTGCTGCAGGGCAGTCCGTGCAGGCGATGAACATTCTCTTCGGGTTGGATGAAAAGACGGGACTGGATGCACCGGCACTGGTACCGTGAACGACTAAAAAGTCTTCAGTACATTGAAGAATTTTGATATAAAAATCTTCAGCCCAGTGAAAAATTTTTGCGGTCAACGATGCAGGGCCATTCCAGATCGATGACGGAAATGTTTGCCGCAGGCGCATTGCAAAATTGCAAACAACAGCTGACACTGGTAAATCTCTAATGCATTTTTTCGAGGCTCTTCAAGGATTTTCCGTATAATCCGTAGGCTTTGCAGTGCACGCCGGCGGCGTCGCGCGAGAAGATTTTTAACGAGAAAACTTTAAAAGAGGTAAGAAGTGTTTTTCATTTCTGACGCAATGGCTCAGACCGCAGGTGCGGCTGCTGCCGGTGGTACCGGCGGTTTGCTGATGCAGATCATTCCGATCATTCTGATTTTTGTTGTGTTCTGGTTCTTCCTGATCCGTCCGCAGCAAAAGCGCCAGAAGGAACATCAGAAGATGTGCGAAGCGCTCACCAAGGGTGATGAAATCGTAACGATCGGCGGTTTGGCCGGCCGTATCGCCGAAGTGAGCGAACAGTATGTCGTGATCGAAATCAGCCGCGTTGAAGGCAATCCTGTGACGATCACGATGCAGCGCGGCGCCGTGCAGACGGTTTTGCCCCGCGGCACGCTCAAGTCGATCGACAAGTAAAAGCGGCTTTTATGCAGCGGGCGGGCCGTATCCGACAAAAAAGGATATGGCTGACGCCCGCTTTGCCGTTTAGTTAATGCACCGCAATTGGTCAATGACCTGTTGCGGTTGTTGCGCAAAAAACGGAAGTGTTTGCACAATCACCTCGTTTTTTGCCGAAACAAAACTCTCCGCGGGAGAGTTTTGTAGGCTAAGAGGAAAATCCCTTTTGCCGATTTGATTTTCGCAACGAAAGGCAACTGTGACTGATCTTGAGGACAATCGAAAGAAAGGATCACGGAATGGCCCGGAGTTTTTAGTATGAATCGATACGCTCTTTGGAAGTACATCGTCATCGGAGTGGTTCTGCTCATTGCGGCGCTGTACACCTTGCCGAATTTTTACGGTGAATCGCCTGCAGTGCAGGTGAGTTCCGGCAAGTCGACGGTGAAGATCGACGAGACGGTGCTTGCACGTGTGGAAAAGGCGCTTGCAGACGCGCAGTTAAAGCCTAACGGCGTTTTCTTTGAACGGGGTGCTCAGCAGAACACCGTTCGTGTGCGTTTTGATCCGACGGAAGCTGAAAAGCAGCTTCAGGCCCGCGAAGTGCTCGAACGCGCGCTTAACCCCGATCGCACGGATCCTTCTTACATCGTCGCTCCCAACCTGGTTCCCAACACCCCCGAGTGGTTGTTGAAGATCAATGCTCTGCCGATGTATCTCGGTCTTGACCTTCGCGGTGGTGTGCACTTCTTGTTGCAGGTCGATATGCATTCGGCCATTGAAAAGCGCGCCGAATCAACGGCAGCCGATCTGCGTACCCAGTTCCGTGACAAACGTATTCGCCATGCCGGTATCTCTCGACAGGGCAACACCGTTGTGATTGCCTTTAACGATGAACAGGAACGCGCTCGCGCCAATGACCTTCTTCGTTCCACGCAGCCTGATCTGGTTGTGACGGAAGGTAATCGAGCCGGCAAGTTCATTCTCTCGGCAGAACTTTCGCAGAAGGCTATTCAAAACGTTCAGGAATATGCCTTAAAGCAGAATATCTCCACGCTGCATAACCGTATTAACGAATTGGGTGTGGCTGAACCCGTGATTGCGCAACAGGGTGCTGACCGCATCGTGGTGCAGTTGCCCGGTGTTCAGGATACGGCCAAGGCTAAGGACATTCTGGGCCGTACCGCAACCCTGGAAGTGCGCATGGTCGACGATTCGCCCGAAGCGTTGACGCAGATGGCTCAGGGGAATGTCCCCTTCGGCGATGAAAAATATTTTGACCGTGAAGGCCGCCCGATTCTTGTGAAGCGCCGCGTGGTGCTTACCGGTGAAAACTTGAATGACGCGCAGCCTGGTTTCGATTCTCAGACGCAGGAACCCACCGTTAACCTGACGCTTGACAACAAAGGCGCCCGCATCTTCCGCGATGTGACCCGTGACAATGTCGGCAAGCGCATGGCCATCATTCTCTTTGAAAAGGGTAAGGGCGAAGTGGTGACGGCACCTGTCATTCGTCAGGAAATTGCGGGCGGCCGCGTGCAGATTTCCGGTCGTATGACGACGATTGAAGCGACGGACACCGCATTGCTTCTGCGTGCCGGTTCTTTGGCTGCTCCGATGGAAATCGTCGAAGAACGACTGATCGGCCCGTCCTTGGGTGCCGACAACATTGCTGCCGGTTTCCGTTCGACACTTTACGGCTTCGGTTTCGTTGCGGTCTTCATGATCCTTTACTACCAGGTCTTCGGTATCGTGACGGCCATCAGCCTGATGTGCAATGTGATGTGTCTGGTGGCATTGCTCTCCATGCTGCAGGCGACTTTGACGCTTCCCGGTATTGCCGCTATTGCACTGACGCTGGGTATGGCCGTTGACTCGAACGTGCTGATTAACGAACGTATTCGTGAAGAACTTCGAATAGGGCGAACGCCGCAGCTGGCCATCAGTGAAGGCTATGGCATGGCATTTGCGACGATTGTCGACTCCAACGTCACCAGTTTGATTGCCGGTATTGCCTTGCTGATCTTCGGTTCCGGTCCGGTGCGAGGCTTTGCTGTGGTGCACTGCTTGGGCATTATGACGTCGCTCTTTACCTCCGTGATTGTCTCGCGCAGCATGGTGAACTTCATCTACGGTCGCCAGAAGAAGTTGACGCGAGTGCATATCGGTCAGGTCTGGCGCCCGGATACGGCGCAGACGCAGTCGAAGTAAAGAATTAAGAGAGGAAAATCATGGAGTTTTTCCGAATTCACAAGACGATCCCGTTCATGCACTACTCGCATATTCTGAACGCGATCTCTTTGCTTTCATTCATTGTTGCCGTGTTCTGGATCTTCTATCACGGTCTGGCTCTGTCCATTGAGTTTACGGGCGGCACCCAGGTTGTGGTGCAGTATCCGGAAGCTGTTCAGACGGAACAGATCCGCGAACAGATCCAAAGCAAACTCGGTGTTGAAGCAGCCGTGCAGAACTACGGTACGGCGCGCGACATCATGATTCGTCTTCCGATGAAGGAGGGCGAAACGTCCGGTCAGATGGCCGGGGAACTTCTGAAGGTGCTTCAGGAAACCGCTCCCGGCGTCAAGATGCTCAACAACGAGTTCGTGGGTCCGCAGGTCGGTGAAGAACTTGCGACCGACGGTTTGACGGCTTTGTTGCTCGTTGTGGCCGGCATCATCATTTACCTGTCGATGCGATTCGAATGGAAGTTCGCTATTGCCGCCATCATCGCCAACTTGCACGATATCGTGATCGTGGTCGGTATCTTTGCCGTGATGAACTGGGAATTCTCGCTTCCTGTTCTGGCGGCAGTGTTGGCCGTGTTGGGTTACTCTGTTAACGAATCCGTGATTATTTTCGACCGTGTTCGTGAACACTTCCGCAAGATGCGCCGCGCGGAAACGGTTGAGGTAATCAACTCGGCTATTACAGCCACGATTTCGCGTACGGTGATCACGCACGGCTCGACCTTGGCGATGACGCTTGCGATGTTTTTCTTCGGTGGCCCGGCACTTCATTATTTCGCGCTGGCGCTGACGATCGGTATTCTCCTTGGTGTCTACTCGTCGGTGTTCGTGGCAGCTGCCATTGCCATGTACCTCGGCGTGAAGCGAGAAGACCTCGTGAAGCCCATCAAGAAGGATGAGGTGCAGGAGATGGTGCCGTAAGAGGTGTTTAATCCTGATTAGGTGTAGAGAGGCCCCGTTGGTGAACGATGCATCAGCGGGGTTTCACTTAGCGGGCTTTCTGTGGTCGGTTAAAACACTTTCAAGTGACAACAAACAACCGAGCAGTTTTTTTAGAACGTACTCTGCTAGCATAGATTTCAATGCGGTTTACATGTGCAATCGGAAGAGTAAGGCTTCTTGGTTGTTCTTGAATGATCTGTCGGTTACGATAGCGATGGAGTGTAATCGGAAAACGTCTGAAATGGTGAAGATGCGAACGCTCTGCATTTCAAAAAGAGTAGTCAGCTTGATAGCTTTCGGCAAAACACCCTAAATGATGAATCTACCGCTATTCTCCGAAGTCGTGCCATTAGCCCCGCTTGCGGTTATGTTTAATTTCTGAGTGAACTCCTGTATACACGGAACAACACAGGATTTTTTATTGGTGGATCGCTTGGTTATAAAACTCAGCCCCAATCAAGGAACGCTCACAGAGTAATTTTTCGATTGTGATTGCCATCGTTGAAACGGGAAATTGCTACAAATGCTTATGCAAATAAGAATAAGTTACTCATATGCTACGATCTCCAGTCAACACGGACGGGAGGAAAATAATGGCTAGGGCGGATTTGTTAATTCGCCTTGTCCGATCCGGCATACGGGGTGACAAGGTTAATTTTAGAAAGATTGTGGAGGCGATTATCGCAGAAGAAAGGGCTAAGCAGCACCAGGTATTGGCTTGTAAACTCGAAGAGGCACTATCAGTCGTGCCGGCCGAGCGCTCTTTGGCCTCCAACGGAGGACCTGTACTGGATCCTCGATTTGAAAATCTGTTTCATGAGGTTATACCTCAGCGAAAGTTGTCCGATCTTGTTCTCCCAGATGAAGTACATCAAATTTGTCGGGCATTGATCCAGGAACAGCACCGCTCAGATCTTCTTAGATCATACAACATAGAACCTCGCAATCGCATACTTTTGATCGGACCTCCTGGGAATGGCAAAACATCGCTAGCAGAGGCTGTTGCAGAAGCATTAATGGTTCCTATGTTAGCTGTTCGCTATGAAAATGTTATTGGAACATACTTGGGCGAGACATCGGTTAGGCTAAAAAGATTGTTTGAGTACGCATCCACCCGAAAATGTGTCCTTTTTTTCGACGAATTTGAAACTCTCGGCAAGGAGCGAGGCGATCTTCATGAAACTGGAGAGATTAAACGAGTGGTGAGTTCGTTGCTTTTGCAAATTGACAACCTACCGAGCCACGTTATAGTCATTGGAGCAACTAATCATGCCGAATTACTAGATCGGGCCGTTTGGCGACGATTTCAGGTTCGCATGACGTTACCTTCTCCAAATCTAATGCAATTAATTGAGTGGTTTGAAAAATTCGAACGTCGCACTCGAGTTTCCTTGGGGTATGAGCCTGAGACTCTGGCTAGACGCTTGCTGGGAGCAAATTTTGCGGAAATTGAAGAATTCTGTACGTCTGTGCTTCGCCAATACGTGCTTAATCAGCCGCATGCAAGCATGAGGGGTATTGTGTCTAAAACACTCCAAAGTTGGTCCGCCCAATCAGTCACTGTGACCCAACATGACGAACCGGAGGTGAAAAATGCCTAAGCGCCCTTTGCTTATTTTCCCATCACCCCAATTGGCTGATAGAACAAAGAGGAATGGCCGTCAGTTTGGACTTGTTCACAAGCCAAATGTAATAAAGCAGGGGGCTCGTCTTTCTCCGTTGTTCGCTGAACTGCAAAATGCATTTGACGACCGCAGAGTAGAAATTAAACAGAACGCTATTGGTACAGATCCAGAGAAAGTCCTAGTTATTGAGGTTGTTGGTGGCGTGGAAAACTTTTCTAATGCCGTAAAACGAATCAATGGCCTTGAGTGGATGGGGGAGTTTGAGTGTGGTGACATTGAGCCAGACGAGGATTTTTATGACGAGAAAGATCCTGAAAAAAAGCTAACAGGACATCTATATCTAGTGATGACCAATCACCAAGCCATCAAGGAAATGTTAAGTCTGTGGCGACGTTACCAGGACGATCCTGGCATGAAATTTGAAAGAGGCTTTACAAAGTTCCGTGATGTATTTCATTGCTTAAAAAACATCCGACCCTGGGGTGTGCAGGATAGGCTTCTAGAAACGGGAATACTTTCCGCTTGGAAAGAGGATCTTAGCTACTATGGTGATAGAGTTGTTCGGTTTGAAGCAGAGCTATGGTTTCGTCGAAGCGAAAGTCTCCGCGAAATTAGTGCAGATCAGGTCACAGAGCTTGTTCAGCAAGCAGGGGGAAGAATTCTCGGTCAGTCTGTAATTGAAGACATTGCTTATCATGGGTTATTAGCTGAACTTCCTGCTAATGCTGTTCGCGAAATTGTCGAGAATCCTGCAACTGAATTGGTCAGATGTGAGGACGTTATGTTCTTCAGGCCCGTTGGTCAAATGGTGACTGAAGACAAATCGCAAGAAAAGTATCGGGAAGTTGTCCAGATCGTCGAGAGCCCCATGCCTAGTGGTGATCCAGTCATAGCTCTTTTTGATGGTCTTCCATTGGCAAACCACAGCTTGTTAGCTGGCCGTTTATCTATTGATGATCCCGACGGCTGGGAAGTTGATTACGCTACTTCAGAGCGAAAACATGGTAGCGCGATGGCATCACTTATTGTTAATGGCGATCTGAATTTGCACCAGTCCCCTTTATCTAGGCCCGTTTATGTCCGCCCCATTATGAAGCCAAGGAATGGATTTCAGTCTCCTCGCCAAGAAGGTGTACCAGAAGACTGTCTTGCGGTTGATCTTATCCACAGAGCTGTTAGACGACTATTTGACGGCGATCAAAACGAAGGTCCTGTCGCTCCCAAGATTAAAGTGATAAATCTTTCAATTGGTGACAAATCTCGCCAATTTACACAAACAATGAGTCCACTTGCCAGACTACTCGACTGGTTGAGTGAAAAATATGGTGTGCTGTTTATTGTTAGTGCTGGGAACCAGACTGCACCGATAACTTTGGATGTATCGAGAGAAGAATTTAATATATTGAAGCCAAACGAATTAGAAGAGAAAACCATTAAGGCCTTGTATAGAGACATTAGAAATAGGAAGCTTCTTTCACCTGCCGAAACAATCAATGGTATTACTGTGGGGGCATTACACAACGACAATGCGACGGTACCTTATCGGGGAGATCGAATAGACCCGTTTGTACATTCGTTGCCAAGCCCTATTTCTTCATTTGGTAGCGGCTATAGACGAGCTATAAAGCCGGACATTCTTTTCGACGGTGGGAGACAGTGGTATCGACAATGTCCTCAGAAAACTAAATCTGTAAGCATTGCGCCTGTGATTTCACGCATTGCTCCAGGAAACAAAGTCGCTTCACCTGGCACTAAGGTTGGTGATCTGTGTTCTGTGTCTTATTGCTGTGGTACAAGCAATGCTACCGCTCTGATTAGCAGGGTTGCAGGCATTTATTACGATTCTCTGCAACAGCTCATCAAGGCGCAATCAGCTGAAGTTCCTCCGATGTGCGAGGCTCCACTTCTAAAGGCGATGTTAGTTCATGGTTGTTCGTGGGGAGACATTGCTTTACAAATTTCTAAAGCGCTACAAATTTCCACGAATAGCTATCGCATCAGAGAACAAGTTAGCAAATGGATTGGCTATGGCATACCTAAACCGAATCGCGTACTGAGTTGCACAGAACAACGAGCGACTATCCTAGGATTTGGTAATCTTTCCAACGGTGAAGCTCATGTTTTCAGTTTACCATTGCCGCCCTCATTAGGTTCGCGCCCCGAATGGCGGCGTTTGACTGTTACATTGGCTTGGTTGTCCCCGGTTTTACCAGCTACTCAGAAATATCGCGCTGCAAGTCTTTGGTTTGAAATCAGGGGGAGTAGGTTGGTTCCCAATCGAACTAATGCTGATTGGCAGGCAGTACAGCGTGGAACTGTTCAGCATGAAATTTTTGAAGGCCAGAGCGCTGAACCGTTGGAGGATGGGGAAGTTCTTGAAATCAAAGTAAACTGCCGTGAAGACGCAGGGAAAATACATAAGCCTATTCCGTATGGGTTGGTGGTATCTCTAGAAATAGCTGAAGGCATAGACATAGACGTCTACAACGAAGTCCGAACCAGAATTAAACCGAAGATTCAAATTCAGCAAGAAACAAACTTGCAATGACGGTGCGAAAACGGGTCTAATAAACTGTGTCTGATAGGGGCTCTTTTGCCTTTCAACAAGTTGTTCCCTGAGGCTTTGATGATGGATGTCCTGAAAAGAGTGCACGTCTTGACTTGGGGCTCAATTTAAACCGTAACGCTAGAAATTTAGGTACGTCACTGCGGTGACGTACCGCTCTTTCGAGTCATCGCATCTAAGTCAAACGCGTCGATTCGGAAATCGAGTTTGGCAATGAGTTTCTGGACGGATTTCTTGATGGGCGCCAACGTCCATTTTCGATTGACTTGACTGGCCATGATCTTCCCGAGAGTCTGCCTCAAGTCTTCAAACGACACGTTTTTGTCTTCTCCGATCCGTGCAATGTCTGCAATGCATTCCATGGCAATCGTGGCCGACAGAGGATTCAAGAACAGCCTGGCTTCTTGACTCGTCCGATTCCTCATGTAAGAAGCGTCAAAATCCATCCCGGCACCGTACGTTCTGAAAAACTGCTCGATTGCCTGGCGTTGCTTGTAGGTTCGGTAAACCTGATGACTGTTGAGGTCCAGACGATTTGTCCGAATCGACACCGTTCCCATCTCCGGGGTTGACTCAAGGATCTGTTTCAGGTCCTGGGGCTGCAGTTCACCCTTAGGCATCCCCTCCTATGAAGACAAACTGGTGCAGAGCGTCATGGCTGAGATCTTGAGAGAGGTCTATGAACCTCGCTTTCTGAATTGCTCTTACGGGTTCAGAGAGGGTCGGGGGGCGCACGACGTCGTCAGACAGATCAACAGCGCGGTAATGCACGAAAACGTCCGATACGTACTGGAAGCAGATATTAAAGGCTTTTTCGATAATCTGGACCACGTATGGCTGATGCGATTTCTGGAACACGACATTGCTGACAAGAAATTTCTTAGATACATCAGAAGGTTCTTGAAAGCAGGGGTTGTCATGGAAGGTAATCAATGCACACCAAGTGACAAAAGGTCCCCACAGGGCGGGCTTATATCTCCCACTCTGGCCAACGTATACCTGCATTATGTTCTCGACCTATGGCTGGGAAGAAGAGTCAGGAAATACCTAAAAGGTCACATGAGGTATCTTAGGTACGCTGATGACTTTATCTGTCTATTTCAATATGAGGAAGATGCACAGAAAGTTATGAGCTGGATGAGAATGCGGCTTGCCAAATTCGGACTGGAGATGGCGGAAGACAAGACTCGTATTTTGCCATTTGGTCGGTACAGAGGAACTAAGGAGAAGTTTGACTTCTTAGGTTTCACATTTGTAAACACCAAGACGAGATATGGAAAATATCGACTCGCTGTCATCACAAGTCAAAAGAAACTTAAGTCCAAGAGAGCGTCTGTGAAGACTTGGCTCAGGAAAAGGTTAACGAAACCGGTGGTCGAAACCCTAAAGCTGTTGAATCTTGCGTTACAAGGGCACTACAACTACTATGGCGTAAATGGCAACTGCAGGGCACTTTTCAGTCCTTCACATGGTACGTACGGCACAGCACAATGCGAATGCTTCGGCGCAGGAGTCAGAGGTCAAACATCCGATGGGAAAAGTTCAATGAGCTCTGGGAGCGATATGTGTCTCCCCCGAGGATCAAAGTCAACATTTGGGCGTAGCTTGCAATGTTAGTTTGGGAAGCCGGATGCGTTAGTTGCGCACGTCCGGTTTCGAGAGGGGGGAGTGGCGCAAGCTATTCCTCTACTCACTAATCCGCCCCAGGCCGAGAGGGCAAAACCCTTTCTCAGGTTGGCTCCCCCGAGCCAACCGTCCACACACTTTCTTGAATTCCTAATTTTTAAAGAACTCCGCAAGTTGCGTACTTGTATTGGGTACTACGCTTGCTCGGGTGCCTGAGGACAATATCGTTACAATGGGCTTAGGCCGCACTCGAAACTACAGATGAAATCGCCCAATGAGTACTATGCTCAGCTTTTAGCGGCTCTCTAGCTCGTTTTTCGGTGGGATTCAAAATTCCGGTTTCAGCACCCAGTTCCATCGATCTACTGATTTTGGACGACTGGGACATAGGACAACTCGATGACGACAGGTGCTTCAGCCTGTATGAAATCATAGAGAATCACATGCAGCACGGCAGCTTCATCATCACAAGCGTCCAGCCGGTTAAACAGTAGAAGGAGTACCTCAATGACGCACTGATGGCTGACTCCATTCTGGATCGATTGGTACTCAACAGCCATCGCCTGCTGTTACAGGGCAATTCGATGCGCAGTAGACCGGAGCACGGCGGGCTCTCCAAAAATGACACGGAGGCACAAAGACTGAATTGATATTCATCCCGTTTCTGGGTAATTTGATAAGTCTCAAATTCTCTCAAACGGGCACGACTTATCCACAGCCTCGGCCTACGGCCCAGTATGTAGGCTGAGTGGCCTTTGGTTGTGGATAAGTCTTCCTCTTTTCCCACAAAACCTTAGTCAGTTCCATTGCGATCGACTTTTGCCTGCACAGCGCCGTAAACAGTCGTTTCAATGCGTGCAAAAGCCGCTGTTTCAATGTACGCAAAACAAGGTCTCTATAAACGTAAAAATTCAGCTTGCGTCGTTTGATTTCGCTGATGGTTGATCTTGATCAGGCCCCGAGGAATGGGAGGGAAAACTCACCCAGAACTGGGGGGGGGGAGCTGAATGCATAAGAATCATCGTCCGAATAAATGGGATTTTTCTGTAAGGGGATTCCGCATATAGCGTTAACACTATTTATTCATAAGGTTTAAAATGCGAAAAGAAGCGCGGATGTGTTTAGAAATTTTTGTTGTTAACGCTTGTAGATAGGTGTTATTTAAGTTTTGATTTAACATTAAAATAGAAGATCTAATAATCTTGATGTTTTTTATATCTTGTCAGTATTTTACTAAATGAGTTAGTTGAATCAGAAGAAGTGGTTTTATGTTAAGTGTTAATAGGACTAAGCAAGAAAGTTTCGTATTCCTGATGGTATTCATAATAGTGGATATTCCATGTATACTTGAGGATCATTCGGAGAGATGGCTTGCTTACCTTAAGTGGTAAACCATGAAGGAATGCTACTCCATCAAATTTTAAACCTATGAAAACCGAAATTTCAAGATTCACAATAGGTACTTAATAATAAAATTTAGCAAGTCTCAGTTTAGCAGTTGATTTTTCAAGAAGTGACCAAAAATTAGCATAAGCCAAGATTTGGTACAGATTTAAAATCCGAGGAGGGGACGGGTGCAAACAATACTGAAGCTGTAACAGCGATAATCAAGAAAAAGATTTTTATTTATATTAAATATGATTTTTTAATTTGATGAATATCATTTGCAAGTGAATTGAATGATTTTGTGTTTAATTTTAACTAAATGACTTATTTATGAAAACAGGTTAACATTTTGGCTAGATATGTAAGGTGCTTTTGGATTTATTGAGGGAGAAGATATTTATGCAGATAGAGGAAATAGCTTGGATAAAACTACGACAATGATTTATGTCAATCTTAATGATGTAATAAGTAACGAACTCATTGCTGAATGTGAGCCGCTACAACAGAAAATTGATGGTGTGGCAAGGGGTAGATACTAGTAATTAATTGAATGTTCGAATAAATTTAAAATGGTGCAGAGATAGTAATAAATTTTTATTTGAAGTGAAAATATAAAGGTGATTTTGAGATATGAAGTACTATGCAGTAAGAAAAGGTAATAAAACGGGAATTTTTAATACTTGGGATGAGTGTAAAGTACATATCCAAAAATATTCTAATGCTGAATTCAAGTGTTTTAATACAAGAGAAGAAGCGGAAGCTTATTTGGAAGGAAGAGATTTGTGGGACGAGCAAATCGACAATGATTTAAATAATGGATATGTGGTTGCTTTTACAGATGGAAGCTTTGATAAAGAACGAATGAAATACTCTTATGGTGTCGTCGTAATAACGTCTCAAGATGGTGTGCATCAGTTAAGTGGCAATGGGAACAATGAAAAATTTATAGATACGGCTAATATAATTGGTGAGATTTTTGGCGTTATAAATGCTATGGATTGGGCTGTCTGTAATGGCTTTTCTAAGCTTAAGATATACCATGATTACGAAGGGGTCAGTAAGTGGTTATCTGGGGAATGGAATGCTAAAACTAATGTTGCAAAAATGTATTGTAGTGTTTACGAAAAGAAATTTAAGAATATCTTAAAAGTTGATTTTGAAAAGGTTAAAGGCCATAGCAATAATAAATATAATGATAAAGCCGATAGATTGGCTGCTTGTGCATTGTCTGGTGCTGAGATAATAAAAAATAATAATAATAATCCTTATTTTGTTGTCAATAAATTGAATAATGAAGATTTTTCTAATCTTTATCAATTATTAAAGGATGAATTGAACGAATACAAATTTAATGAGAGAGCTCTGAAAAATAACAGTTTTAGTGTGGTGTGTCAAAATGCTCATGACAAATTGGTATTAACCTATTTTAAAGGGACATGTACACTTTTGGTTCAGGGGAGAAAGACAGCTCTAATGCAGTTGGTTCTATCATTGTTTAGTGAATTTGTAAAAGAGGGTGAAATAAAAGATATTTTTTCTAGTGTGTATAAAAAGACTATAGATCAATATAAAATAAACAATCAATGTAAAGAACTCGGCATTAATGTGGGTGAAGATTCTATCAGCAAACTATTGAAGGCTGCAGTAATTAATTTAAATTACTACGTAGAAACAACGGATTATTCATTTTATGCAATACCAGCTTTAAGGGCGCTTGAGTTGTATATGAAGAGTTTGTTGAGCCAGCAAGGAATTGTCATTGATAAGACTACTGGCTTTAACTGTTTTGTACGTAAAAAATTGAATCAAAATTATATATGTAAGTCTAATGTAAGTAAAAATAGACAGAAGTTGGAGGATTGCTTTAATTTTTATAAAAAGCAAAGAGATACATTGGCTCATTCGGGAGATTTGTTTGGAATGACGGACAATACAAGAGTCATTAGTAATAAACATGAGGTTGATGACATAATTAAGAAGTGTATTTCATTGATTTGTATTGAATAGTCTCATTTTATGAAAAGTTATATAGTGTACTCTCTTGGTTCTGGGATGTACAGCGTGTATGTTATAGGTCTGACTTATTTAAGTATCCTTTCTTATGTAAAGGACGTTGAAAAGGAATGTTTGCTTCGTAACAAACAGGGGGTACTATTATTAGACCAATATTTGTCAACTGGTGATGGTGATAACCGATTTGTTGCTATTAATTTTTCTCATGGAAGAATTGATTTGAAATCAGCAAGGAGAGTCAAAGTAAATCAGAATATCAAGAAATTGTCAGATTTGTTGTTGAGGCCATATAAGATAGAAATCGAGAATTCAATTCTCAATGAAGACCAAAAAAACTGCATTTTATACAGTACAGAAGACTCAGTTTAAATGCGTCATCTATACATTCGAATATGAGTAGAAAGTCTTTTAATGAAGAGTGTGGTCTAAATTAAGGTGTTGAATATGGCTGATTTCGTCACGTACCTGAAAACAATGTGAAAAAGGTTGTTTTTTAATCCGTGCGTGAAATGAAGTTTCTTGCGCATGGATTCTATGAAGCCAGAGTGGATATTTTTCAACCGTGTACCTGAAGTCAAAAGAACGGCTCAAGAACGTACTGAGAGAACATCTTTTCTGCAATAGAAAATAAAGTATCGCAGAGTTGAAGAAGGCGCAGAATAAGAAGCTTTGGCTGTGGTGAGAGTATTTCAAATTTGCGAAATACGAGACTTTGTTGAAGAAGACTGATGATGGGATTCGGAGATTGATCCTCCAATAGCTGAGGAAGAGTTGGAAGCGAATCAGACGAGGTACGTGGCGCTGAGGAGACTCGGATACGCGCACAAACAGGCGTTCCAATAGGCGAATAAGCGTAAGAGCTGTTGGAGTATCGCGCACTCCTACATTTTAATCCGTGACTCTGAACAATGGCCTCCTGAAAAACCAATGCAGGAGTTATACGACCACTTCATTTACGGCACGGCTGCCGCGGTGATTTTTCCCACGGTCTTTTTTGCAGGACTTGATAAAGATCTTGCGCTCCTGTTGTCCCTTGCCGTGTACGGAATTGCTTTTGTTTCGCGTCCTTTGGGCGCTCTGCTCTTCGGCCACTTCGGCGACAGAATCGGACGCCGCACGATTTTGATTGTTGTCTTGGTCTTGATGGGGACGGCAACCTTTTTAATCGGTTGCTTACCCAGTTTTGAGACGGCCGGCATGTTCGGCGCCTGTGCGCTTGTGTTTTTGCGACTGATGCAGGGGATTGCCTTAGGCGGCGAATGGGGCGGCGCGGCGTTGATGGTCAACGAATATTGCCGCGGGACGCGTTATCAGGGGCTACTCGGCAGCATTGTCCAGATAGCATCTCCTTTAGGCTTCTTGTTTGCTTCCGGGGTGTTTGCGATTGTCACGTACGTGTCGACACCTGAAGAACTGATGAGCATCACTTGGCGTTACCCGTTCTTCGCAAGCATTGTGCTGGTGGGACTCGGTGTTTTTATTCGCAGTCGAATTGACGAATCGCCGGAATTTGAAAACCTCAAGGCAAATAAGGATCTCTCCGATCATCAACCCGTCTTGATTGTGTTCCGTCATTACTGGAAAAACCTGCTGCTTGCAATCGGTACTCGCATCGGATCGGATGCGGCGTTTTATGTGTTCGCGCTGTTTCCTTTGGTATTTTTGCCCGCGATTGGAGTCGACAAACAGGTGGCGATCAATGCCGGGATCGTGGCTTCAATCGGTCAAGCAAGCGGCATTCCGCTTTTTGGTTGGCTCTGTGACAAATGGGGAACGCGCAAAGTTCTGTTGCTGGGATCAATCATCAATATCGCATGGCTTTTGATCTTTTTCCCGATGCTTTCAACGGCGTCGTCCGGAGTGATCTACTTTGCCGCATTCGGAGCGCTTTTCTGTTTGGCTGCAATGTGCGCGCCGCTGGCTGCGCATTTGCCGAAAATGTTTCCGGTGGAGGTCCGTTTTACGGGGGCCGGAGTTGGTTTCCAAGCTGCCGGCATTCTGGGCGGAGCCATCGCACCGACCATTTGTGTTTCTCTCTTTAGCGCCTGGCAATCAACAGTGCCTGTCGTGGTGTATCTCACGATACTTCTGCTGCTTGCCTATGTTTGTGTCTATACGACAAAAACGGAATAAGGAAAGAGGGAGTTCGGCATGTCGAATCAAATTCAGGCACTTAGGCACGCGGTCAGTCGACAGAGACGGATGAGCGGCGACTTAAACGGCCGTGTCCTGAACTCCGCTTTACATGCTCCCCACACGGAAGACGCGAGGGGGCTCGCGGAGTTCCAGGAGTTCAAACAAACGCCGACGCTTGGCAGGAATAGTATTTCTCACCCAAGCGTTGGCGTTTTTCCTTTTATCCGCACGGACAAGTTCCAGATTTTTGATCAACGAATCAATGGAGTTGTTAGGGATTTTGATCTGCGCATTGTTGCTTTCCACTCGCTTGGCCGTTGACATCATGAGCATGCGCAAGCCTGTGGCCAGCGCAGTCACAAACACTTTCCCCTGCAAAGACCTTGCTCCGACACGCAGTCGATCGCCATCCACCCAATTTTTAAGCTGATTGAAGTCCTGCTCAACCAACCCCCTGGCTCGATAAATCCTCAGAGCTTTAAACGGATCATTGATGCAATTCGACCGCAACACAAAGTGCGAAGCACGCTCGGCCGTTTGATCCATCTTTGTCGTGTCCAATACCCAAAGTTTTCGTCCTTGTTCGTCGACTCTTTCCTTGATAAATCGGCGATAAGCATCCCATAGATCGGAAGGTACTCTGCGGCCTTCTTTCAACAAAGAAATGATTTCCGAGGCCTTCTTCCAAATTAAGGCTCTTTGCTCGTCAAAGACCTTGTCCATCCGATACAGGTGTACTTTCACTTTGGCGTTGAGTCTGCCGCAGGAGCAGTTTTGCTGCCAATCCTCGGCATACGTATAGGCGCAAACTCCCAGATCTCCGTCGTAAAAAGCCCCGTTCTTCAGCGCTTCCATGTGTTTGTCGAAGGCCAGCTCAATGGCGTCTTCGGTTATCCTCACGCCTTGCAGAAACGACAATTCCAGATTGAGCATCTTCTGCACATTCATCAGTGTCGAGTAGCCGCGATCCGTGACAAGAATGTTGCGGCTCAGATCAAACCGGGCTTCCTGCATCAACATCAGAACATCAAGCAGTGAAGAGCTGTCATTGACGGCACCGTCGTACAGATGTGCAAAAACAATGTCACCTGTGCGTTGGTCACACACCACGGTGAAGTTAACCTGCTTGAGATCGGGATCGCGTTTAGCGTGTCCGTACTGAGCTTCGGCAATGGATTCCGAATAAGTTGATATGGATGTGCTGTCCAGAGCGTATTCGATTTTCTGCCCCTTCAGTTCCGGCTTCTTTTCGAAAATCTTTTCCCAAATTTCTCCCTGACGTCTATGGCGGCGTTCGAAATAGTCGAGGACTTTTTCTTTTTTGACGGCAGCCAGAATCTCTGAAATTTTTTGTCCCGAAAGAGGCGTGTCCTCAGGCAACCAATTTTGTTGCCGCCAAAGATCAAAGGTCATCATGGACGTGCCGCCGGCCAATTTGTAGATGGCCAGATAAAGAAGCTTTTTGCCCAGCTGCTTGCCGAATATTTCCACAAGATGCTCAAGGATGCCATGCGATTTGGCAATTTCGACAGCGGCCCACGTCAAACCGACATTGAGAGTCGGCAATAAAGCGTTTTCCTCTTCATCGACTTCCAACCCCGGCTTGCGAGGGAAATCGTTGAGGTACTCCTCAAGCAAGACGGGACGTTTGTTAGCGCCCCAGAACCACTGCTGTCCGGCGTACTGGGGGTGATCGATCAGAAACTTCTCGGACATGGCGATGCTGTCATCGGGCATGAGACGACCGACATGACGGCGCATAGCACGTTTGGGCTTTTTAGCCACTTTGTCCCAGCACATTTTGTAGGCCTTGATGTAGGTGCGGCCTTGGGCGTTGGTTTCGGCAGTGAAATTCCAGTTAACGGGGGAATTTGCGGACAACTCAGGCATTTCAAATCCCTATATATAACGTAGGGAGTATTTTAATATGAAAAGAAAACTCCCTGAAAAGTTTTTTGAACAAAATCAGAGAGCTAAAACGAGAAAATGGAAATTTTTTAACCTGAATCAAGCTCTATGGGGAGCAGGTAACAGGGAGTTCAGGTGATTAATGCATCAGCGGGCTTTTACAATTTTATAATATAGGATATTTATTATAGATAAATATCAATGTCGGTAGTCTATTAGAAGGATTGTTGAGTGAGTGATCTTATTTTGGAAACTTAGCTGAATTTAGCTTAGCGAAATCACCTGCTTAATAGTCGAGAGATCATGGAATTGAAAACAATTACAGGTGAGGTAGTCGGATAGACGCCTCAGTATCTGGATCGATAGCTACTTAATTTAGTGCCTATGCTTTGAATATGGCTGTTTGTACACGAGGTGGAAAATTATGTTGTCGTTGGTACACCATTATTTGGTCTTCTGTGAGATGATAAAAATGCACTCTGTTGCGTGTTTGTTTAACTGTACCGTGGAGGATTTTAATGTCTGTGATTGAAGATCTTACCTTTGCGATTGAGAACCGCCGAGTTGTCATGTTCAACTACGATGGACATTTTCGCGTTGTTGAGCCATTCTTGATTGGAGTGACGACCACTGGCAAGCCCGCACTGCGCGGTTATCAAACAGAAGGTACAAGTAGTGGCGGCAAAGTGCCAGGCTGGCATCTATTTTCTTTGTCGAAGATTACAGTCATTGATGTGACGGTAATTAATTTCGAAGGTCTAAGACCGTTTTACAATCCGGCTGACAAGGCTATGTTGCGTATAGACGCTCATGTCTAGCAATGCGTAACTGTTGTCAAGGGGGATGAGAATGAGGGCGCGATAGGGGTATCAATTTCATTCATGTATTAAGAGCATGAAGAGGCAAGTCGTGATCTTCTTAGGTTGAGGGTGAACAAATAGGTATTAGAACGCAAAACTGAGAAAGCTGTTCGATAGTGAAGCGTACCATATGGAAATTTGTTGTTAGTTGCTTAATGTAAAAATGACAGGGAAAAAGGTAGATGACACAGGTGATTTGTTAGGTGATTTGGAGAGTCACTAAGATGTAGATAAAGCTTTTATCAAAATGCGAAGAAGGCTGTCTTCGACAGTTTTCGATGGTATTTGACTGCAACTATGGTTTAATAATCAAACTGGGAAGAATTTGTTGATTCCAGAAGTGGAATGTCGCTTATTTTGTGTTGTTGAAAAAAAATGAGATGTTTGTTTTATTGATAAATTAAACAATTTGAAATGTGGGATACTATTGGGTTGATCTAAATATGTGGTATCTGTGATGAATATAGTGTGCAGATAAAAGTTTTTTCTTGATGTAAAATTTTTATTGTGGATAAGCAATTATTATCGTTCCTATGGATTTGGTCGTGTTGATAAGGAATTTATTGGTCATGGGATATTCTGAAATTTTTTAAAGGAAAGGGATAAATTAGATTATTTCGGAATTATAAATTAAGATAGGGTATAAAATGACCAGTGTGGATAAAAAGCTAGAGAAAGTTAGATCAATTGTTAATTTTGTGTTTGGATTTATTTACGTTTTAAGTGCGATTTTGTGTTCTAATATAGATTAATCATTAATAAGTCTAGTGAGATTTTGTTGATGGTGTTGTATTGATGGTGATATAAGTATTTTGTTTGTGTATACTTAAATTATTAATTGTAGAGAATGTCAAGATAGTTTGGAGTATATGTATGTTGCGAGATCTGGTGAGCATTAGAGTGAAAAATGATTTTTTTAACCTTGGCCAGAATTTTTCATTTTTTAGTTCGAATAATAAGAGTTTCATAAAAGGGTCTTTAGTTTACGGAAGAAATGGCTCAGGGAAAAGTACAATTGCGAGAGCGTTTCGACAAGTTGCTGATGGTGGAAGTAATTCAAATATGGATGTTAAGGTGTTTGATTCATCTGGTGTTGAGATTGTTTTGTCAGAAGAAGATAGAAAGAAAATTTATGTTTTTGATGAAACCTATGTTGATAAGAATGTTAAACTTCAAGATGATAAGCTTGAAACAATAGTAATGTTGGGAGAAGCAGTTACATTAACTGAATCAATTGAAAAGGCTAAGAGAGAATGTAATCGATATGAGCAAGAATATGAGGAGAAGAGTGCCCAGGTTGCAGAGCTCAAAGATGAAAAGAAGGTCAAATCCCCTATGTATTATAAAAAAATAATGGTGGATGAGTTAAAGGGGGACGGGCACTGGGCAGGTAGATCAAGAGAAATTAACGGATGGCGGAAAAATGCAAGTGTAACGGATGATACTTATAAAGAATTTTTAAGCATAAATATTACAAAATCAGAGTCAGATCTAAATAGTGAATATAAGACTAAATTAGAAGAATTGAATAGTGCAAGAATGGGAGGGTTGGTTATAAAAGACGAGATTCCTGCTATAAAGATGTCTTTTAATAAAGCTCGGGAAGATGGAATAATTAGTTTATTGGAGAAAAAAATCGAAAAGCCACTTCTTTCAGATCGTGAAAAAAGATTGTTAAGCTGTTTAGAAAATAGAGGTATGGAGGATTTATCAGAAAGATTAAGATTTTTTAAAGATAAAGATAATACAGAATGTCCTTATTGCCTCCAGGCTCTTTCAGTGAAGTATAAAGAGTCGCTAGTGGATAGTATTCAAAAAATTCTTAATAAGGAAGTTGAAGCTCATCTTGAGGAGTTAAGGCGAAACGTTTTGTCGTTGATTTATCTTGACTTAAGTTTGTTTGGAAAGATACCGGGGTGTAATGAATGTGTGGGCTTGTTGGATAGGCTTAATGCAGGATTTGAAAGATATAATGAATATCTAGATAATAAAATTAAAGATCCCTATTCTCCTATTTCAATAAAAAGTTTGGGGTTAAGTGATTTATTTGATCGGCTTGTTGTAAAGTTGCGTGAGTTAGAGCAAAATCGGAAAAAATATAATGAAAAGAAAACGCAAATTGATCCTATCATTAAAGTTTTAAATGATATTAATGCTGAGTTGGCAGCACATAAAATAAAGCCTATAGCGGAGTTGTATGAACAACATATGAAGCTTTTTGCCGAAGAGTGTGATGAATTAGAGAAAAAAAGGAAAAAACTAGATGAACAGAAACAATTGATCATGGATTTAGAGGCGAAAAGAAGAAATGTTGCGATTGCGGTTGATTCGATTAATTCTTGTTTGAGGTACATCCTCTTTGCAGAGGATAGGCTTAGGATTGAAAATAGTGATGGTGGATATAAGCTTTTAGTGAACGGCAAAAATGTTAGGCCGTGTGATATATCTGAGGGAGAAAGAAACATTATTGGGTTGAGTTATTTCTTTACAAAGCTTTTTGAGGGAAAGGCGGAGGTCTCGGCTTTCAAGGATGAATATCTAATAGTGATAGATGATCCAATATCTAGCTTCGATTTTGAAAATAGGGTTGGAGTGTTTTCATTTTTGAATTATAAATTGACTGCATTTTTGACGGCGCAAAAATTAACAAGGGTGCTGCTATTAACGCATGAATTAAGGACGTTTTATGAAATAAATAAAATGTTTGATAGTATTTTGAAGGAGTGTAAAGATAAATTTAAGACTAAAGAACTAGACATAAGGTATTTTGAAATTCGAGATAAATCTTTGAATGTATTTTTGCTTCGTGGCTGTAAGCGTCATGAATACACTGAGTTGATTTCAATTATTTATCAATATGCAAAGGGTGAGTTGGATGGTTATAATACAGTTATTGGAAATGTTATGAGACAGGTGATGGAAGCTTTTGGCACGTTTTTGTATAAAGAGGGTATAGTAGAAATTTCGAAAAACGAAAAAATTCTTAATTTATTAAATGATAACGAATATATCGCATATTATAGAAATTTGATGTATCGGTTGGTTCTTCATGGAGGGAGTCATAAAGAAGAACAGGTATTGGCAATGGATGACTTTGACTTCTTTAACTATATTTCAGATGAAGAAAAGCTAAGAACGGCAAAAGATGTGTTGTGTTTTATTTATTTGTTAAATAGAGTGCATGTGTTGCAACATTTAAAGAAATATTCAAGTGCTGAAAGTGACTTAGATGCATGGTGCTGTGAGATTAAAAGTAAGTCTGTTGCTCTGTAGTTTTAGTAAGAAATTTATATTATGTTATCAACGTTTGTCTCCGGTTGATTTTGTTAGTGTTTCAATTGTGTGATCGCGCAATTGTTTCTTAATGAAACATACTCTGTTGCTAATGTATGATGGCGCGATGATCGAAAGGGGTTATGGAGAATATGCAGGATTCGTTAATTTTTCAGTTATAAGTTTCTGTTCTAATCATTTAAGGCGGTTTAAATGCTCAGAGATGCGGTTATTTATATTATCGTTCTATAGCCTGCAAAAAAACAGCCGACTTAATATAAGATGACTGCCTCCTAAAGGATTCGATAGTATGATAAGCATTTCTCTAGGCTATTTTTACATAACCGACTCCATCTCGGATTTCAATGACTGTTCCATAAGGTTCAGATAGCCGTTTGATGTGCTCCAGGGTAGATGTTGATCCGGACAACTTCGGAGTCCCTCGCTGAGAGCGTGTACCTTTCTGAGCAAGGTCAATCGGGTAAAGAGCAACGTCTTTGATGACGCCGTCTTCAACGGTCCGCGTCGAGAGAATCGCTCGCCAGATATCCTCCTGAACGATATATCCCTTGGTGCCGTTCTTGCTACGGTGATCCATATAGGCACCAATCTTGGTATCGGTCGGCAAATTTTTGCCGACGAACGCGTCGTACGGTTGCGTGGCGACCGTTTCGGTTTGGAAAATAAAGTTTCCAAGGCTATAGAAAATCAATCCGCCGTCGTAAACCTCAATGCCGCGCAGCTCATGCGGACCATGGCCGATGACTGCACTTGCGCCGGCATCAATACAGGCTCGCGCAAGGGTTCGACAAACTGTGCAGCAACCTTGGAGTCGGCGCCCTTCATTTCATGTGCGTGTACGGAGACTAGAACGAAGTCAGCTTGCCGTCGAGCTTCTTTGATTTCCTCAACGGTGCGTGTCAAGTCTTTGGGATTGGGCGATGTTTCGTTGTATTCCGGACCGTTCGTGAGCATGAAGTTCATATTGCCCAACGGTAACGTGCCTTCGGGGAACGGATTTAGGTAGCCATTTCTAATGTTCACCAGTCTTGTTTCTTCAATGGAGAGTTGTGGGAGCGGAAGTGGACCAAGAAAGAGTTCCCATTACTTCTGACAACGTACAAGGCTCAGCTGCGGTCGCCTTATTCCGTGAGCTTTGAACGCAACCGAGAAAATGCCCCGCAGAATTTTGTGCAAATGCATGAAGAGACTGCGGTTACGTTCGGTTTGAAATCCGGAGATTCTGTTCGAATAGTCAGTGGTAACGGTGTGCCGGCAGAAGGGATTCTTCAGGCTGACAAATTGGTTGCTAAGGGTGCTGTTTGTGTTGTGCATGGGTTCGAACACACAGCTTATGGAGAGTCCGATGTAGTAATAGACGGCAAGAAGTTGAGTCGACTTAAGGGGGCTTCCGGGGGTATTGCCATTAATCGTGTGATTCCCCATGATCCGACTCGAAAGGGTAAGGTCTCCATGCTGAGCGATTACTGGGTTGAAGCAACCTATCGCGCAGGAATTCCTGTTAGAGTGGAAAAAATCGGCTTATTTAGTAATAAACCCCAACTCTTGGGGCACTAAGTAAGCAATAAGCTGTCCCCAGAAAGAGTGGCACTTTTTGGGGATAGCTATAAGCAGAAAAAATTTCTGTACATTGCCATTACTGGCCGCGTGGTTGCAGATAACTAGCTGGAGACCAGACGAAGCACCGAATTTTTTGCGTGTCATGCATTTCCGAGTTATCTGATTCAATTTGATACGAGCGGAATCAAGAAGTCCGAAAAGGTGTTTTATCTCACAAGCCATGCCGTTAGCCACATCGCCACGGCAGCGTTTGCGAGACAAATCGCGAACATGACAGGCCAAATTTTGCGTGAGACGCCGGCTGTTCCCAAAACTCTGGCGGCAAATTGAAACAGAGCCCCCATAAGATATAGCCCAGGCATCAGAATCGTGGCATCGGCAGCCGAGAGGTTGCCGGAAGCAAAAAGGGAAACGATGGTACCTACAGCTGCGGCATTCGAAAGGATTGCGGTAGCCAACACGACAGCGGCCTCTCCGGGAAGGGACCACACGTGCATAAGGGGAGTAAAGATGTCGCCGATAAGGCTCATGGCTCCACAGGCTTCTAAAACGGAAATGAAGATAAAAGCCACCATGACGCGCGGTAGTATCCCGTAAAGAGCTAAATTCAAGCCGCTTTTGCAACCTGAGAAGAAAGCCTGAGAGGCAGATTGAGGTGCTTCGCTCATCGGGTTACCTCGGATTGGAGGGAGAGTCTAAGCGTTAGCCGCATAAGGTTTGCACCTAAAAATTTGGCGGCAATGATGATCAACAGGATATTTCCGATGGGCGTCACAATGATTGGCAGCAGTGCTAAGCCGTTGGAGTAGATATTGATGAGCGTTCCGCTTGAGGAGAATTGCCACATGGCAAGAACATCGCGCTCGTTGTCCGTAATGGCACCGGAGTTATGAAGTTCCTTGGTTGCCATTGCTCCGGCATCACTGGATTGCAGTGAAATAAACATGGCTACGGTGGTGATTCCCGGCAAGCCTGTCAGGAAGCGAACAGGAGCGGAAAAGAGGCGTTGAGCAGCTTTATCGGTATTCCAAAATTGCAATACGTTCAAAATGCCGCAGGTAATCATGATTGAAGGGATCAAACCGAGGCAGTAAATGAAGCCGGCTTTGGCTCCGGTACCGTGTTTGAGTGTCACGTCGCAGACTTCTGCGCCGTTGGGGAACTGCAAACAACCGAAAGAACCAATGAGTGATTGGAAATCCAGAAAAAAGGAGGAACCCTCCGGCACGAACCAGGATCCAATACCAGCGAAACAAAATATCAGAACGGCCAGACCGAAGTGGGCCAACAGTGTTTGACGCATGAGGCTTAACTTTTCAGATCAGGATGGCTACGCCATCCGTGTTTGATGCATTTGAGAATTTCCATCACGCAATGAGACCGGTAACGATCCCGAGCCACGACAGCGTGGACCAAATGGTCCGGAATCGGCCAATCCGGCAAAACTCTGACAAGCCGTCCGGCTTCAATATCTCGGCGACACAAGTAGTCGGGAGTCGTCAACGCAATGCCCATTCCGGCAATTGCCATTTGATTGATGGCATAAACCGAGCTTGAAAAAACGGTTGCATTGAACGTCAGCGGTTCCAACACGTGTCCTCTGCGCACAAATAGCCGCTTTTCGGCCATGCCGCCGCTGTAGCGAAGTGCACGATGATTGATGAGCTCTGACGGGTGCTTAGGCATGCCGTATTTTTCGATGTAGGCGGGACTGGCCGTCATGCCGCGGGAAAACGTGCCGATGTGTTCACTGCCTGATGGAATAAAGGAACCGGTCACCAGAGCGATGTCAACGCTGTCGCGATTGGGTTCCTGGGCTTCCGAGTTTGCAAGCATGTTGATATGCACATCTGGGTGCAGTCTTTGAAATTCGGCAAGCCACTTCCAGAGGAGTTCATCGATGATGGTTGGCGGAGCTGCAATGCGAACAAGTCCCTTGAGGTGGGCGGTGTCGGGCTTGATCTTCTGCAGAAAATCGTCGTAAACATCCAACATGGACTGCGCCTGCATCAGGGCATCAACGCCGGCGGTGGTTAATGACAAAGAACGAGTGCTGCGGGATAAAAACCTCACGCCAAGCGAGGATTCGAGCGCAGAAAGCTTGCGGCTGATGGTCGAAGGATCAACCTGATGATCTTTGGCAACTGCACTGATGGAGCCTTTATGGCAAACCTCAATAAACAAACGCCACAGCGCCAAATTATTGGTGAGATTTGTGTGGGAGAGCGACATTAGAGACAGTCAATCTTCTGTTTTTTTACCAGTTAAATTAGCGCGGAAAAAGGGGATTTTATTGCATGACAGTTTTGTGTTTTATGCACAAATCCGACAATAAACTGACGAATATAGACATTTCAAACACTTTTGAGGAATGTACAAATCAGAAAAACCGGAGGAGGGAAAAATGCAAAAATCTCGTCGAGACTTGTTGAAATCGGCTGTCGCAGGCGGCCTAACCATGGGTGTTTTGAGTAAAGCATCTGCTATGCCGACAGATCGGCCGGATAAATGGGATGCATCCTACGATGTGGTCGTGGTGGGTGCTGGCGGTGCAGGTTTGGCCGCTGCAGCTCACGCAGCCGAACAGGGACTCAAGGTGCTTCTGCTTGAAAAGTTGGCCTTTGTGGGCGGTTCATCGGCGATTTGCGGCGGCGGATCCACGGTAGCTTGCACGGAGCATCAGAAGAAATTGGGCATTAAGGACTCCAAGGAGCAGCTCTATCGAGACATCATGAAGGTGGGCGGCAACCTCAATGATCCTAAAGTGGTTCAGACATTTACGGATCATGTGCTTGAGGTTTACAACTGGTTCATGGCTCACGGTGGCAAGCTCAACAAAGAACATTTGACGGGCAATGTGTCGGTTCCACGTAACCACCAGATCAATCCGGGATCCGTTTTGTCGGGACTCCAGAAATTGGCCGAGTCAAAAGGTGTCAAGATCATGACTTCGACGCCTGCCGTTCGTCTGGCTTATGACAGTAAGAAACACGCGATCGTAGGTGTGTATGCGAAGTCGGAAGAAAAAGAAATGGCCATTGAAGCAAAGAAAGGCGTTATTCTGACGTCCGGAGGCTTTGCTCGCAACAAGAAGATGCTTGCGCAATATGTTCCCCGTATGGCCAATACGTTGGCTATTTGCGGAATGGGAAGCGACGGCGACGGATTGAAGATGGCTCAAGCCTACGGGGCGGATGTTGCCGACATGCCCTACATCAAGGCAACCTTTGCGTTCAATACCAAACCGCAGTCAATCAGTGACTCCGCTTATCCGTTCTGGCTGGGCGGCATCGTGGTCAACAAAGCCGGCAAACGTTTTGTCAATGAGTCCATTCCCAAGAAGGATGTCGGTGATTACGTTCTCGAACAGGAAGGCGGTATCGGGTACATCGTTTACGATGAACCAGTTCGTCAGGAGTCCCTGAAGGCAGCACGTAACAACGGTAGCGTGTTGCAGTCCGAAGAACGTGGACTCGTCTTTAAGGGCCAGACAATCGGAGAAGCTGCGGCGAAGGCAGGGTTGGATCCGAAGGTCGTTGAGGCGACGGTCAAGGCTTATAACAGCGATATTGAGAAATACGGTGAAGATCGCGTATTCGGTCGTAAGCATCAGGCCGGTGAAATGGGTAAGTTGCGTCCGATTAACAAGCCGCCGTTCTATGTGTTCCCGGGTACCGCTGTGCTGTTAGCTACCTATTGCGGCGTCAAGATCAACGAAAAAACGGAGGTCATTGATGTCTTCGGCAACAAGATCCCGGGACTTTATGCGGCCGGCGAAGTAACCGGTGGCTTCCACGGAAAGACGTACATGTCAGCGACAGCCTTCATCAAAGGTTTGGTGTTTGGTTATGTCGCTGCCAATACGGTTGTACAGGCATCTAAAGGCAAAGCCTAACGATAAGTGAGTCTCTTTTAACCGAGCGGGACTTTTAACTGAGTCCCGAAATTCTCGCCGCTATCTTTGTGCACTTTTAAGCAAAGATGGCGGCGAAATTTTTGAAAAGCGCTCTCATTGGCAAGAAACTTTCCATTGCCATGGGACTTGTGATTCTGGCCCACGACGTTTAGCTATGCGGGGCGTGAGTTAAGGGAGGTTGAACCAGCAGCAAAAAGGAAAGTCTCTGCGATTAGCAGATCAGCAGCCTTAGGAATATACCGAGTGTACGGACGAGAAAAGTCACCGTACAGATTGATAGAAATTGAAGAACCAGGCCGGCGTTCATTCGGAAAAGATGGGCTGTAAAAGCGAAGCAGGGAAGCGAGACGCACTCGACACTGGACAGGTCTAAATAACGGCTGAATCAGGAAAATAAAACAGGAACTTGATTGTCAGAGACAAAGGCCTCTCAAGCGGTGGGAGAAAAGTGTTTAGACCACATTGCGCTAGACCATGTCCAGAATGCCCGGTTAAATTTGGCTTTATCCAGAGAATGGCTTCATTGTCTTTGAGCATGGCGCAAAACTGTGACTCGTGTCAGAATAGCGAAACTACAGTTCCCGATCGCGGGAGGGGAGAGGTGTATCTTCGTTTCTACCGCATGGTCTTATTCAAAATACAAAAATGAGTAGCTCGCAGCGATTGATTTCTTTGATGACACTTGGTTGTGTTGGTGTGGCAATAAGTGCTCTTTTGGCAGGGTGTTCTTCTCCGAGAGGGTTGGGACATGAGCCCTCGCCTCGATTGCCGGTAGCAGATGCGGCGCAAAGCGAAGTCGAAAGCGCTTTTGCGAAGGAGGCTGGCGTTCTTCCCATCGGTACTTCTGCGCTTTTTGATAAAACGCCCATCGGCACTGCGCAGGTAAGTGCTCTAATGCAATACACCAACGGACTGGGAGAGGTTTGCACCAAGGTTGAACTAAAGACTCAGGCAAGTAAGTCTCTGGCCGGTCTTTGTGAAGGCAAAGATGGCGTGTGGCGCTATGTGCCGCTTTCCAATTGAATGATTTTTGAGTGGAGAATCAGGCATGACGCTTGATCAAGAGCTCAGAAGCGGGTTCCTTGTCCAGTGCCGAGTGATTGCGGCATTGATGCTGCGCGAAGTGCACACCATTAACGGCAATAGCAAACTGGGCTATCTCTGGGTACTGGTGCAAAGTGCGTTTTCTATTGCCGTGTTTTGGGGACTGCGTGAATTTATGAACGCCCATGCGCCGCACGGAATGAGTATGGCACTGTTCTTAGCTTTGGGCTTTGGAGTGTGGGCAGTTTTTAATGAGGGGGTCACAAAAACGATGTCAGCAGTTGCGGGAAACCGAGCTTTACTGACATTTCCTCAGGTTACAGAGTTTGATGTGATGCTTGCACGCATCCTTGTGTTGACTGCGACTCAATTTGTCGTAACGGCGATCATCATTGCAGCAAGTGTTCTTTTCGGCTATGTGTTCAGACCTGCAGACTGGCTTCTAGCCTTGAGCGTGATGATTTTGATTCCCTTGTGCGCGCTGGGTATGGGCATGATCATTGCTGCATTAGCAGTTTTTGTTCCGGTACTTGAAAAGATCGTTCCGATGATCTTTCGAATACTTTTCTTTATATCTGGTGTGTTTTTTTCTGTGGATATGTTCCCACAGTACATTGCCGAAATTCTCATGTGGAATCCAATTTTGCAGGCGATTGAACTGATGAGAACAAGTTTGCATCAGGGGTATACCGTCACAGGACTGTCTTTTGGTTATCTTGTGATTTTCACGGTTTGCTCGCTGGGATTGGGCGGGTTTCTGGAGCGTTACGTGCGTTCAAGGAGAGTGGATCAATGATTGAACTCTCTCACATTCACAAAGCTTATCCGCTTAAAAACGGCGAACGCAATATCGTTTTGAACGACGTGAACCTCAAGATCGAAGAAGGTAGAAGTATTGCGATTTTGGGATTGAATGGTGCTGGAAAGTCTACTCTGATGCGCATTATTGGCGGAGCAGAGGCGCCGGACTCAGGCAAAGTGATTCGTACGTCCAAAGTTTCATGGCCGATTGGATTTTCCGGATGTTTCCACGGGTCGTTGACTGGACGTGAGAACCTTCGCTTTGTGTCTCGCATTTACGGAGCAGATATCAAGGCGGTGACGGAGTACGTAGAAGATTTTGCGGAACTGGGCAAATATCTGGACATGCCGGTGAAGACATACTCTTCCGGTATGAGAAGCAAGTTGGCTTTTGGTCTTTCTATGGCCATCCAATTCGATTTTTATCTGATTGATGAGGCGTTTAGCGTTGGAGACGCAACGTTCCGAAAAAAGGCTAGTGAGGAAATTCAAAAGCGGACATCCAGTGCAACGTTGATTTTTGTTTCGCACTCGATGGCCGCAGTCAAACAGTCCTGCGTCTGCGGAGCAGTACTTTATGGTGGAGAACTCACCTACTATCCTGAGTTAAACGACGCAATCCAACACTACGCGGAAATTTGTAATGGCAAACGTTGAAAACAAAACAGCAGCAGTGCCGCCGGTCGAATCTCAGCAGGCACCTAAAACAGCAGCTGCAGCAGTGGCAACTCAGTCTCAAGCGCAGGCAGAAACAGGTCCTGCGGAAGTATCTGTTGCTGTGGGGCAAGCTGAAATGCCTGCTGGAGTTACGGATAAGGGACTGAGGCGTACATTGTCCCCTTGGGCTGAGAAGATCAAAGAGTGGTGGGGAAAGCGATCATCCTTTGAAAAGGAGGTGATTAGCTTCGTGGTTGTGCCCACCATTGCCGTCTTCGGGTATGTGTCTTTGTGGTCTTCCCCCATGTACATTTCCGAAACGCAGTTTGCAGTGCGCTCCGGTACTGAGCAGCCGATGGCGGTGGATTTAACCTCGCAAATTTTTAGAACCAACACTCAATCGGTTCAGGATGCTCAGGTCGTTGAAGCCTACATCCGTTCGCCGGATGCATTCGCCGCTGTAGATGACAAGCTCAAAATTATTGACTACTACAGTTCGCACAAATGGGACATTATCAGTCGTTTAACGTCTGAGCCAACACTGTTTGACAAGCAAACATTCTGGAATCGAGTTTCCAATCCAGTTGTTAATCCTGACAACGGGATCGTGACCTATCAGATCAAAGCCTATGATCCCAAGATGGCTCAGGCTATTGGTGCGGAAGTTTTGCGTCAGAGTGAAGGTCTCATCAATGAGATGAATGAACGTGCTCGCAAGGACACGTTGGATCTTGCACAAAAAGAGGTTGATCTGGCTCGTGATCGTGTGTCCGCAGCGCAGAAAGCATTGGAAAATTTCCGTGATAAGCATAAGGAATTGGATCTACAGGCAACAGCGACAGGTCTGCAGTCGTTGGTAATGCAACTCGAGGGCGAACGCGCGAAGATCAAAGCGGAAATCGCTGACGCTAAAACTTACATGCAGGAAAACGCACCGGCAATGGTAAGTATGAAGAGCAAACTCGCTGGCGTCGAGCAGCAGCTTGCTCGAGAAAAAGCGCGTCTTGTAGGTACACGTGAAGGGCTCGCAATCAACGCCTGGGTCTCTGAATACGAGACGCTCATGATTGAAAGCGAGTTTGCCAAGAAACAACTTACGACAGCGATGACGGCACTTGAAACGGCAAGAGCCTCGTTGCTTGCAAAAGCTCGATATATCGTGCCCATCGAAAAGCCGACATTACCGGATGAATCCCGTTATCCGTTGGCTTGGGTGTTCACCTTAGTGACTTTCTTGGGGCTCTTCTTGCTTTATGGCCTCATCCGATTAATCATTGCTTCAATCCGCGAACATGCGGGTTTTTAAAAAGACCAAATAGGTTGTTGAAATATGCATTTCACCAAGCAAGGGATCGTGCTGGCGGCACTGGCACTCACTCTGCCCGCAATTGGCTCGGGAGCACAGGCGGCAGACGTATTGACGGCCGCCGTGTTCGGCAGCACCGGATCATCTTCCTACTCGAGCAATGCCCGCTCTCGTTCTCTCGGCACGAGCACCAACCCAACTCCGGCCAGTACCGGCATGGCGGTCAATCCTGCCAATATGCCGGCCGGTACGGTTATGGGCCCCAACGGCACGGTTATGCCGGTGGCAGGAACGCCACTAGTAATTCCGACCGACACCAACAATGTCACGGTAGCACCTCCTGCCTGGGCGCAAGGTGCCTATAGCAATTCGACCTCCATCGCTCTAAAGCCTTTTGCATCCAAACTGTTTGAAGGGCGATTTGCTTCCACGTTCAGTGATGCGGCAAGCGGTGACTACGTTCTGGCACCGGGCGATCGCGTCGTTGTTCGCATTTGGGGAGCGCGTTCATACGACGATGTTCTGATAGTTGATCAACAGGGCAATCTCTTTATCCCGGAAGTGGGACCGGTACACGTAGCCGGAACCAAAAATTCGAGCCTGCTCTCCACCGTTCGAACGGCCATCTCTCGTGTCTATACCGACAACGTACAGGCCTATGTGAGCCTGCAAAGCGCTCAGCCCGTCGCTGTCTATGTGACGGGGTTTGTGAATCACCCGGGACGGTACGCCGGTGGATCTCTCGATTCCGTGTTGTCGTTCTTGGATCGTGCCGGAGGCATTGATCCGGAACGCGGCAGCTACCGCCAAATCGAAATTATCCGCAATAAGAAAGTCATTGCTGACTTAGACCTTTATCAATTTGCGTTGGCAGGAAATGTAAACACGTTGCGTCTGAAAGACGGAGACGTCATTCTTGTCAAAGAAAAAGGCATCAGTGTTTCAGCTTACGGTTTACTGCGAGAGGAAGCAGTCTACGAACTGGAACAAGGCAATGTTGCGAAAGATAAGCAATCATCTAAAGGTGCACGCCTTATCGAATTGTCGTCCCCTCTGAAAAACGTCTCGCATGTGAGCGTAAGCGGTACACGTAATAAGGCTCCCTTTAACCGCTATTTCTCTCTCGACGAATTCAAGAACTTTTCACTGGCCGACGGGGACATTGTTGAGTTCGTTGCCGATATGCCCGGTCAAACCATCATGGCAACTGTCACAGGTGCCATTACCGGAGCATCGCGCTACCCCATCCATAAAACAGTGAAGTTGCGTGATCTGTTACGTCGAATTGAGGTTGAGCCCGAGCTTGCGGCAACAGATTCCATTTATTTGCGACGTAAGAGTGTGGCGCGAGACCAGAAGGCAGTTATCCAAGACTCATTGCGACGATTGGAACATACAGCGCTCACAGCAACTTCGTCAACCCCGGAAGAAGCGCAACTACGTGTAGATGAGGCGCGCCTGATCCAGGACTTTGTCAAACGAGCCGGACAACTTGAGCCGGATG
>OGFJ01000156.1_pt1 | contig 66511 bp, 54 predicted proteins | sample 1570861 | NCBI WGS metagenome assembly OGFJ01 (sample SAMEA2582060, study PRJEB24529) | metagenome | biome: Human gut stool | place: China | collected 2011
TGATCGGCAGGTCGATCGTGTCCCCGGACATGTCCGCCATGAGGCCGCGCATGCCGGCGAGCTGACGGAGCTGCGTCTTGGAGCCACGGGCGCCGGAGTCGGCCATCATGTAGATGGGGTTGTCCTCGGCGAAGCCGGCGAGCATCTCGGTGGCGAGAAGGTCGGTGCACTCGGTCCACGCGTTGACGACCTCGGTGTGACGCTCCACCTCGGAGAGGAAGCCGTCCTCGTAGTACTCGTTGATCTCGTCGACGCGGCCCTGCGCCTCCTCGAGGAGCTGGGGCTTGTCGGCGGGGATCGTGGCGTCCCACACGGAGACGGTGAGGCCCGCGAGCGTGGCGTAGTGGAAGCCAGTCTCCTTGATGGCGTCGAGGATCGGCTCGACCTCGGCCGTGGTGTAGCGGTCGCAGCAGTCGTTGACCAGCGCGCCGATGTCGCTCTTCACCATCTTGTAGTTGATGAAGGGGTAGTCGGCCGGCAGGCACTGACGGTTGAAGATGATGCGGCCCGGCGTGGTCTCAAAGCGCGCGGTGTGCTCGGTGACGTCGAAGTCCTCGTGCTGGCCCTTGGCGGTGAGCACGCGGAAGATCTTGCGGTCGCCCTCGACGACGTTGGCGTCGGCGGCGGAGACGCGCACCATGACCGGCTCCTGGATGCCCAGGCCACGCTTCATGTCGATGGCGAGGAGGGCGTCGTCGAAGTCGGCGAAGACCGGGGTCTCGTCGCTCTTCTCGCCCGTCTCGGTGGTGAGGTAGTAGGCGCCGAAGACCATGTCCTGGGACGGCACGGTCAGCACCTTGCCGGAGGCCGGCGAGCGCAGGTTGTTGGAGGACAGCATGAGGACGCGGGCCTCGGTCTGCGCCTGCGTGGAGAGCGGCACGTGCACGGACATCTGGTCGCCGTCGAAGTCAGCGTTGAAGGGCGAGCAGACCAGCGGGTGCAGGTGGATTGCCTTGCCCTCGACCAGCACCGGCTCAAAGGCCTGGATGGACAAACGGTGCAGGGTCGGTGCACGGTTGAGCAGCACGACGCGGCCGTCGATGACCTCTTCGAGGATGTCCCACACAAAGGTGGCACCGCGGTCGATAGCGCGCTTGGCGCCCTTGATGTTTTCGACCTTGCCGAGCTCGACCAGGCGCTTCATGACGAAGGGCTTGAAGAGCTCCAGCGCCATGGTCTTGGGCAGACCGCACTGGTGCAGCAGCAGCTTGGGGTCGGTAACGATTACCGAACGGCCGGAGTAGTCGACACGCTTACCCAGCAGGTTCTGACGGAAACGACCCTGCTTGCCCTTGAGGGCCTCGGCGAGCGACTTGAGCGGGCGACCGCCACGGCCAGAGACCGGGCGACCACGACGGCCGTTGTCGAACAGGGCGTCCACGGACTCCTGGAGCATGCGCTTCTCGTTGTTCACGATGATCGCAGGGGCGTCCAGGTCGAGCAGGCGCTTGAGTCGGTTGTTACGGTTGATCACGCGACGGTACAGATCGTTGAGGTCGGACGCGGCGAAGCGGCCGCCGTCGAGCTGGACCATCGGGCGCAGATCGGGCGGAATGACCGGGATGACGTCCAGGATCATGTTCGCGGGGCTGTTGCCGCCCTTCAGGAAGGCGTCAACGACCTCGAGGCGCTTAACGGCCTTCTCGCGCTTCTGCTTCTGGGAATCCTCGTCGGCGATGATGGCCTTGAGCTTCTCGGCCTCGGAGGGGAGGTCGATGGCAGCGAGCAGGTCGCGGACGGCCTCGGCACCCATGCCACCCTTGAAGTACATGGAGTAGTAGCGGGTCATCTCGCGGAACAGCGGCTCATCGGAGATGAGGTCGCGCTCGGTGAGCTTCATGAAGGCGTTGAAGGCGTCCGTGCGGAGCTGCTTCTCGTCCTTGCACTCTTCCTCGATGTCAACGATGCCAGAGGCGATCTCCTCGGGGGTCAGCGGCTCCTCGTCGGAGAACTCGTCAAAGTTCTCGGGGTCGCCCTGCTCCTTGAGGGACTCGATCTGGCGGGCGCACTCGGCATCGATCTCTTCCAGATCGGCGGCGAGCTCCTCGCGCAGGTCGTCAGCGTCGGCCTCGCGAGCCTCGTAGTCGACCTCGGTGATGATGTAGCTGGCAAAGTACAGAACCTTCTCGAGGTCCTTGGACTTGATGTCGAGCATACGGCTCATCGGGAAGCTCGTGGGGCTCTTGAAGTACCAGATGTGGGACACGGGAGCGGCGAGCTCGATGTGGCCCATGCGGTCGCGACGCACCTTGGCTGAGGTGACCTCAACGCCGCAGCGCTCGCAGACGATGCCCTTAAAGCGGATGCCCTTGTACTTGCCGCAGGAGCACTCCCAGTCCTTGGCGGGACCGAAGATCTTCTCGCAGAACAGGCCGTCCTTCTCGGGCTTGAGGGTACGGTAATTGATGGTCTCCGGCTTCTTGACCTCGCCGTGCGACCAGGAACGGATCTGGTCGGCGGAGGCAAGGGAGATCTTTACCGAGTCAAAATCAGTAGCTTCGAAATCTGCCACAGTCAACTACTCCTTATCAGTGGTCGTGGCGGCGACAGCCTCGGGTGCCTCGGCGGTCTCGGCATCCTGGGCCTCGACGTCGGTGTCAACGCCGGCGAGCGCAGCCAGGTCGTCGAGAGCAGAGGTCTCCTCGGCGGTCACAGGGGCGGAGGCGTCCTCGTCGGCATCGTGCATGGGCTCGATGTCCAGTGCGAGGGAGCGGATCTCCTTGACGAGAACCTTGAAGGACTCGGGGATACCCGGGACAGGAACGTTCTCGCCCTTGACGATGGACTCGTAGGTCTTGACGCGGCCCACAGTATCGTCGGACTTGACGGTCAGGATCTCCTGCAGGACGTTGGAAGCACCATAAGCGTACAGTGCCCAAACTTCCATCTCGCCGAAGCGCTGGCCGCCGAACTGGGCCTTGCCGCCCAGAGGCTGCTGGGTAACCAGGCTGTAAGGGCCGGTCGAACGGGCGTGGATCTTGTCGTCGACCATGTGGCCGAGCTTGAGGATGTAGGACGTACCCACGGTAATGGGCTCGCGGAACTCCTCGCCGGTGCGGCCGTCGAACAGACGAGTCTTGCCGCGCTCGTCAAGCTGGGTGACGAACTCGGGGCGCATGTGATCGCCAAAGGCAGCGGTGGCCTTGTTGAGCATGTTCTTGTTGGCGCGACGGATGACCTCGGCGATCTCGTCCTCCTTGGCGCCGTCGAAGACGGGCGTGGCGGTGAAGAACGGACCGGGGACGTACTTGTCGGAGTCGGCCTGCTCGGTATCCCAACCGCAGGCAGCAGCCCAGCCAAGGTGGCACTCGAGCAGCTGGCCGACGTTCATACGCGAAGGAACGCCCAGCGGGTTGAGGATAACGTCGATCGGGGTACCGTCAGCCATGTAGGGCATGTCCTCGACCGGCAGAACGTTACAGATAACACCCTTGTTGCCGTGGCGGCCGGCGATCTTATCGCCCTGCTGGATCTTACGACGCTGGGCGACGTAGACGCGCACCTGCTCGTTGACGCCGGGGGCCAGGTCGTCGCCGTTCTCGCGGCTAAAGCGGACGACGTCGATGACGCGGCCGTAAGCGCCGTGAGGCATCTTAAGGGAGGTATCGCGGACGTCGTGGGCCTTGGCACCAAAGATGGCGCGCAGCAGGCGCTCCTCGGCGGTCAGAGCGCTCTCGCCCTTAGGTGTGACCTTGCCGACCAGGATGTCGCCAGGGCCGACCTCGGCGCCGATGCGGATGATGCCGTCCTCGTCGAGGTTGGCAAGCATGTCCTCGGAGAGGTTCGGGATCTCGCGGGTGATCTCCTCGGGACCGAGCTTGGTGTCGCGGGCGTCGATCTCGTGACGGGTGATGTTGATGGTCGTCAGCAGGTCCTCGGCCACCAGGCGCTCGGACACGACGATACCGTCCTCGTAGTTAAAGCCTTCCCACGGCATGTAGGCCACGGTGAGGTTCTGGCCCAGTGCGAGCTCGCCGTGATCGGTCGAAGGACCGTCAGCCAGAGGCTCGCCCTGCTCAACGGTGTCACCGACGCGCACGAGCGGACGGTGGTTGATGCAGGTGGACTGGTTGGAGCGCTGGTACTTGGCCAGGTGATACTCGTCCATGCCGCCGGCATGCTTGACGATGATCTTGGCGGCGTCGGCAAAGATGACCTCGCCGGCATTCTTGGCCAGGGTGACCTCGCCGGAGTCCAGAGCGGCGCGACGCTCCATGCCGGTACCGACATAGGGAGCGGCGGGGTGAACCAGCGGCACGGCCTGACGCTGCATGTTAGCGCCCATCAGCGTACGCTTGGCGTCGTCGTGCTCAAGGAACGGGATCAGCGTGGCTGCGACGGAGAGCATCTGGCGCGGCGAGACGTCCATGTAGTCGACGTCCTCGACAGGCACGTCGGCGGGAGCGCCGAAGGAGCCGTCGAAGTCGCGGGTACGGGCGATCACGGTGTGCGGACGGACGATCTTGCCCTCGGCATCGGTCGTGATGAACTCGTTGGTCTTGGGATCGAGCGGCGTGTTGGCCGGCGCGATGACGTGCTTCTCTTCCTCGTCAGCGGTCATCCAGTCGATCTGGTCGGTGGCAACGCCGTTCTCGACGCGACGGAACGGGGCCTCGATGAAGCCATACTCGTTGACGCGGGCGTAGAGGGCGAGCGAGCCGATCAGGCCGATGTTGGGGCCTTCGGGGGTCTCGATCGGGCACATGCGGCTGTAGTGCGAATTGTGAACGTCGCGGACGGCCGTCGGCACGTTGGTGCGGCGGCTGGAGCCGGACTTGTGGCCGGCAAGACCACCAGGGCCAAGTGCGGACAGACGGCGCTTGTGGGTCAGACCGGTCAGGGGGTTCGCCTGGTCCATGAACTGCGAGAGCTGCGAGGAACCGAAGAACTCCTTGATGGAGGCCACGATCGGGCGGATGTTGATGAGCGACTGCGGGGTGATCTCGTCGATGTCCTGGGAGCTCATGCGCTCACGGACGACGCGCTCCATACGGCTCATACCGATACGGAACTGGTTGGCGACGAGCTCGCCGACGGTGCGGATACGGCGGTTGCCGAAGTGGTCGATGTCGTCGACCTTGAAACCCTGCTCGCCGGCAGCGAGGGACAGGAGGTAGCGCAGCGTCGCAACGATATCCTCGTCGGTGAGCACCGTGACCTCTTCCTCGGTGGTGAGGTTGAGCTTCTTGTTGACCTTGTAACGACCGACGCGGGCCAGATCGTAGCGCTGCGGGTTAAAGAGCAGACCCTCGAGCAGGCTGCGGGAAGCGTCCACGGTGGGAGGCTCGCCCGGGCGCAGACGACGGTAGATCTCGATGAGGGCGTCCTCGCGGGTAAGGGCGGTGTCGCGCTCCAGGGTGCGCTTGATCACATCGGAGTTGCCAAGCAGCTCGATGATGTCATCGTTGGTGACGGCGATGCCAAGGGCGCGCAGGAACATCGTGGCGCTCTGCTTGCGCTTACGGTCGATGGAGACCATGAGCTGGTCGCGCTTGTCGACCTCAAACTCAAGCCAGGCACCGCGGGACGGGATGATCTGGGCCTTGTAGATCTGCTTGCCCGAATCCATCTCGGAGCTGTAGTACACGCCCGGGGAGCGGACGAGCTGCGAGACGACGATACGCTCGGTACCGTTGATGATGAAGGTGCCCTGATCGGTCATCATGGGGAAGTCGCCCATGAAGACGAGCTGCTCCTTGATCTCGCCGGTCTCCTTGTTGGTGAGACGGACGTCGGTCAGAAGCGGAGCCTGATAGGTCATATCCTTCTCTCGGCACTCCTCGACGGTGTGCGCGGGGTCGCCAAACTGATGCTCGCCGAAGGTAACCTCGAGAACATGGTTCTGGCTCTGGATGGGGCTGGATTCCTTGAACGCCTCACGAAGGCCCTCGTCCTTAAAACGCTCAAAGGATTCCCTTTGAACAGAGATAAGGTTGGGGAGCTCCATGGCCTCCGGGATTTTCCCGAAGCTGACGCGTTTGCGCTCAGTGGCAGTGTATGCGTAGGTCACCAGGTTTTTCCTCCTTCACGGAAATGCTCGGTGGGTTGGCGAGGCATAGCTTCGCCAGTTATCGCAACCTAATAGTTTATCAGGTACCGACCGTTGGGCAAGAAAAGCCTTGACGCGATAGAGTTTTTGGAGTAGCAAAGTTTTTCGACAGAAAACACGCAGGTAGATGTATGTGTATCGAACATCTGTTCATATATTTTCTGTGAACAGAGCTGCTGATGCATACCGCTGAGTTGCGAAATGGAAGCGCGGGCACAGCCCAAATAAAAAACGGGTGCAGACCGAAGTCCGCACCCGTTTGCCTACCGCCCCGGACAACCACGCGAAAAATCGGAACGCACGTGTCTGAGCGATAGACGAAAATGAAATTCAGCCGCTAGGCAGTTGCTGAGCGTTGCGAGCCCTCGAGGCGTTTCTCGTATTCCTTGAGCATCGCTCGCGACCTGTTCTCAAGCATCTCGGAGAGCTGGCGAAACGTGTTGTCAAACGCCACGATTTGATAGCCATCGTCGACAAAAGAGCCCTTGAGGTAGTTTTTGTCGACGAATCCGTTCCACCCATCGAAGCAATCGAGCCAGCACAGATTTTTCTTTGCACAGAAGAATTCATCCTCGTCCTTGCTCGAATCGCAATAATGCTGCCAGATTTTTTTGAGAACCAGGTCATACCTCTCCCCCGAATACCGGAGAAATGATTGATGCCCGCTAGGAACGGGCCCGCTAGGAACGGGCATGAAATTGCCAATGGTTGCAACCGCATGGGCGAAATCATTCAGATCATTTAATTCGTCATCGTATTCGGCCTCAGATGCCTCGACGCGCAACGAATCCCAATCGATTTTTCTGCTTTTGATATACGGCTGGTTCTCGGTCTTGCATCTCCAGAACGCCGCGCTTGCAGAAACCAAGGTTTCCGCGGAATCAACGATGTCTCTCGGATACTCATCAACAGGCCACAGGACTTCATACATATCCTGAACGGGCTTGAAGCTATATCTCTTGGCACTCGTCTTGCTGCAGTCAAGATCAAAATCACCCGAAAGCTTGTAGCACGCGAGACGCTCCAGGGCCGTTGAGGTTTCGCTCGTGTAATTCAAGATGGAGTAATCGACCAGCGTCCTCAGGTCGGTGAATTTTACTTCCTCGTCTTCTTCTCTGAGGTACACATCTACGGGACACCTCCCACCCGCGTTGCCTTTGTATAGCTCCCCTGGTTTTGCCATTTCTTCTCCCCTCTCCCGCTCGCGGAATCAGCCGGCATACAGCCCAAGCTCTGCATCCGGGTAGTTAAAACCTAACACATTCGTCCGCCCTTTTAGAGCTTCCAGCCGTTGGCCTCGGCGTTTTTCAGCAGTTGCTCCCGCTCTTCGAGACGGTCGATCGCGTACTGAAGGTAGGCATCCAGAAACCCCGGAACATGAAAAGGATGAAACCTTTCGTCAAAGCCAGAAACCCCTTTGATGTGATGGAACTCAATCTCTCCGCCTTCAAAGAAGCATTCTAGACAGTTTCTCTTCGCCCAGGGCTCAAGGTCTCCAAGGGCATACTTCCCCTGTTCGGCGCCCAGCATCAAATCTGCCAAGGTCGGAGGCATCTGGTCGCAGCATCCGCCCCAATCCGAGGCGAAACGGGTTTTTCTCCCGAGACCGTCCCCGTTGCAACAGTCAACAAGGGGGTAAAACCCTCGGTGCTGCATCCATCCTTCTGGCAGGATCCACATATTTGCTCGAGTGTACGCAAGCCCCAGAAACATGTGGAGGAGAGGATATTCCTCTTGCGGCAGGAGCCCTTCCAGCATCTCAGCAGTAAGTTTGCCCCGATAGATATCATTCTTATACCAGCGCTCGCCGCGTAGACTCAATAGCTCCCGTATGATCATCCAGGGGCTGAACATGATATCCGCGCGCCCTTTTTCATCAGATCCGAGATGCTCCTTCAGATAAAGGTAATCGATCTCGTACCCGGGATGCTGCCAATAACGGACCCAGTTGCTCAGCGGTCGATTGGGTTGGTACTCCTTCCCCAAGTACGAAGCCATCAAGTTGGCCGATGGCATCGAAATCACATCTACCATGTTTTCTCCTCCTCACACAACCGGGGTCCGGGGCGAATCGAACCACCTCGGACCCCATCATCGCACTAGCCTGTGCCGGCTACGCCCTTAACTGTCACTCCATAGGACGCTGTCAAATCAACCTTTCCGACATTCACGTTCTTGTATCCCACCTGGGTGGGCACCGTGACAACATAGGCCCCGTTCGCTCAGGTAGCCTCGCCGTCACTCCAAGTGCCGCCCGTGCTATAGAGCTGGGCGGCAACGTGGGTGCCGGCCTGCTCCTTCAACGTATCATCCTTGGCAGTCTCAGACTGCACCTCGGACGGGGTGGCGGGGCAAGCCACCGCATCGCAACTATTTAACGGTGAGATGCCAGTCGAATGTGGCTGTGCCCGCTGGGGTCTTGCCGTCCTCGGCGAGTACGGAAGTCCAGATAGTTCGAGCCGCGTACTCGCCCGAATCAAGTTTCTTCGAAAGTTCTATATGCCGAAGCTCGGCACCAGCGCGGAGGTAGGCACCCTCGGAGTTAAAAACCACCTCAGAGGACTCAAAGGAGCCATTATTGTTGAGGTCTACCGCTATGGCGGGCGCTGACAGGATGGGGTTAGACCCTTCTTTCCCGTCCACGGTACAGGTGGCGGGGAGCAAGAGCGTCATATCCTGCCGTGTCTGTCCCGCACTCCACACGATGTCAGGGGTTGCCGAATAGCTCGCATAGGAGGTCGTCAGGACGGGCTTAAAAGTGGCGCCAGATATTGAGGTCTGCCCTTCGAGGAACGCGGCAGGGCTGGAATCAGAACCGCAGAGGGTGAGGCTCAGGAGCAGCACAGCAAGGAGCAGCGGCAGCAGGAGCGGCCAGCGGCGCACATGCAGGACGGCGGCGTAGGTCGAATGGCCTGATTGGAACTCCTTAATCTCGACCACACCGCCCTCACGGACGAACAACGCACGCAGCGGGCGGCGGGCTTGCGGGTCGCGATGGTTGAGGACGTGCATAAACTCGCCATGCATGACACTCTCAACATCGCCGTGGCGCTCAAAAAAGCGGCTGAAAGCCCGGCCATAAAACTTTGCCCGCGAGAAAGCATAGAATTCGAGGTCAGGGCGCTCGGCATCATCGGCGGGCTTGCGGGCGGGGACTCGGCCAAGAACCCCATAGCGGCGAACATCTTTCCGCGAAACGTGCAGGCGTTCTACCGTTTCGGGGGCATCCTCGAACCGCCACCATTCAGGCTTATCGGATACGGTGTACAGCCACATTAGAACACCTCGGCATCCTCGAAACCATCATCCACGCCATTCGGGAACAAACCATCGAAGATACTCGGGTCGATACCCTCGTTTCGGGGGTCGGAACGATAGGGAAACATGAGGTTATATGGGTCATAGGCGGCGGGGGCATCGGCGGGAACGGCATCGCCTGGGACTTTGAGAACTTCCTTGGAACCCTCGTGCGCCAAGATATAGGAGCGGTGGGCATCCTGTAGCAGCGGCAGGCATCTACGGGCTAGATTGACGGTAAGATGAGTCTTGATAGCGGACATTTCAGCACTTCCTTTCAGTGCGTAAAGGGTTCGGACGGGGGCGAAACGACCCAGGGCAGCGTTTGCAACCTCGCTACTTTCTAGGGCACCGAGAAATGAATAGCAGCTATCACCACTAATTCTTTTTCATTCGCGCCATCAGATACCTCACATCGACGCTCGCTCTTCCAGGTTCTCGAACATCCATCCGTATGCCTTTGTATACTTCAAATCGAAAACGCTGTCGTCCAGCTCTTCCTCAGAGCAGAGGCACTTCTCGAGAAACCGATTGAACCTTTTCTTGGTAAATCCGCCCCCCATCGTTCGACGGCAATAAGCCTTCAGCCCCCTTAAAACATTAAAGTCCTCGGATGCCTTATAAAACGTCAGGTCGATCTTGGCGTCATAGAGCGGAAAACCGTCTTTATCGGTCATCTCCGCCCAGTTGTCGGTCCAAAATACGGGGTCATCAATAGAGCTTGGATACACCGCATAGGCTCCATCGTATTGCTTGATACCAAAACGCGTGATGAACACATCGTGGCCACACGCGTCTTCGAGCTCAGCCACGACGTTGACCTTGAATGCCCGGTAAAACGTTTGCAGCGAAGCTGGATTGATGCGCTTGTAATCTTCGAAAAAGCTATCGAAAATCAGCCTGAGTTTCTTGTAGGCCGTTTTGTCGGAGCCCTGAAAACGCTGGAAGCCATCGCTGTTTCCCGTGAAGCCGATTACACTACTGCCCCCACCGTATCCATCGGGAGAACAGTAATAGACACCGTTGACGATGCTGTCGAGATGTCCGGAGCCAAAGCAGCCTTCGATTTCGTTGTACTTTTTCGCCGGAATAGAAACGCGCACATCCATAAGCGACTCCTCTTTCTGCCCACAAAATCGTTATCAATCCGAGCTCGTGCGAACGACATCAGGCGCGGCCCATTCGGCTCCCCTTGCTGTACTCTCTGCGGTTTTCAAGGTACGATGGTCCTCTTAGCCCAAATCCTTTCCCCGTGAACGTCGTCTGACACACCCGTCTCGCCTGAGACTCGCTCGCCCTGCTCGGCACATTTGGCATAATAGGGATTTGTATGCACAGGATTTTGTGCATAGTTTCAGATCTTCAGTAGGAGTTGAGCATGTACTCAAAACTTCTCGCGCCTTTGCTCATTGTCGAAATCTTGCGGGGGCGTACAAGCGAAGATAGCCCGATGTGCCAGAGCGATATCCAAAAGGAGCTTAAACGGGTATACAATCTTTCGCTAAGCAGAAATACGATTAGTAGTCACATCGCCACGCTCCTGGAGCACTATCCAGACAATCTGGGATACCATGAGCGTATACGAGTGCAGCCCGACGGCAGCAAGCAGACAACGATTACGCGTCTGTATTGGATACACGATTTCAGCGAAGCCGAGATCAGATTTCTCGGAGATGGAGCAATGTCGGCACCGCTTCCGCAGGTGCAGAAACGCGAGCTGCTCGACAAACTTGCATCCCTTAATCCCCAGTCGGGGGTCAGCACTCTCAAGAACGTGGTCTCGGCTGACGCCCGCAAGGAACGAACGGTTGTCAATCGGCTGCTCACCAATATCGGCATACTCGACCAGGCCATCACTCAAAAGAAGCGCATAAGGTTTCTATGGGGCAGATACGCTCCAGAGGGAAAAACACTTGCCCTCAGAAAAACGGAGCACATGAGCGAGGTCGACCCCAGGCAAATCGTAACGAGCGGTGGAAGGTACTACTTATTGGCAACGTACCCCAACAATGCCAAACAAATCTACCATTTTAGAATCGATGTGCTGTTTGATATCGAGCTGGTCGATATCAAGGTGAATAGGTCGCTAACAAAGCAGGATCTCACCGACTACCAGCAAAAACACTTTATGATGTTTCAAGGCGACACACCGGTAACCATTCGCGTACGCAACACCGCCCGCGCGCTTCTGCGCGTCTTTGACGCCTTTGGGATACATGCGCACGTCATCGCGTGCAACAGCGAGCTTATTGATCTTCAAGTCGAGGCGAACCTCAACGCCATACGATATTGGATCAGGCAAAACTCAGAGAACATCGAGACGCTCGCCCCGGAAGAGCTGCGCAAGGAGCTTGCAAAAGACGCTCAATCGATGCTTGCCCAGTACAGCAGAAATATCCCCTGATAACAAGAAACCACCGCGGTGTAGAAAACCACGGTGGTTTGTTGATCTTAGCTATTTGAACAGGCCTATCCCAAGCGTTGCCTTACTTGCGCATCAATCCGCCGCGCTCGTCGATAGCGTCCCAGAAGGCATCGGCAAAGCGGGGGTCGCTTGCAGCCATGAGGGCGTTGGTGGCCATCCAGCCAGAGGGAGTGCCGGTGTCGTAGCCCGACAGCGGGTCGATGACGACCGCATACATGGCCTCGCGGTCGAGCGAACGGGCCATGGCGTCGGTGAGCTGGATCTCGCCGCCCTTGCCGGCCTGCTGATCTGCCAGCAGGTCCATGACCAGCGGGCTCAGCAGGTAGCGACCGACGATGTACAGGTTGGACGGAGCGGCCTCGGGAGCGGGCTTCTCAACCAGACCGCCGATACGCCAGACAGCGCCCGGCTCGGCATCGGCAACGTCCTCGGCGCCCTCGAGCGAACCGACGCGCTCGCCGGCGATAACGCCGTAGCGGCTGACTTCCTCGGGCGAGCAAGCAGCGACGGCGATAACCGAAGCGCCACCGTGCTCCTTGGAAACGGCGAGCATCTTGTCGCAGATATCGCGGTTAGGCACAACGTAGTCGCCCAGAAGAACCAGGAAGTTCTCCCCTGCCACGGCGTCGGCAGCAGAGCGAATAGCATGGCCGAGGCCCTTGGGCTCGTACTGATAACGGAAGTCGACCGGCATACCGCCAGCGTGGGCGACGGCATCGGCATAGGCGTTCTTGCCGCGCTCGCGCAGCAGGTTCTCGAGCGAACGGTCGGGCTGGAAGTAGTTCAGCAGCTCGGGCTTGCCGGGAGAAGTAACGATGATGGCGTCGTCGACCTCCTCGGGGTCGAGTGCCTCCTCGACGACGTACTGAATGACGGGCTTGTCGAGCACCGGCAGCATCTCTTTGGGCGTGCACTTGGTGCCAGGCAGAAAACGCGTGCCAAGACCGGCGGCGGGGATGATTGCCTTCATGTTATTCAAAGATCCTTTCGCAGGCGCAAAAGCGCCCCATGCGTGCGGCACACAGCCGCAGACCAAATTGCGATACCCAAGCATCTTACCGCTGGAACTATATGTCGCTACAAGGCAGAGACAATTCTTCAGCAGGTCAACGCAAATTATTGCTCGAATGGTGCAATTTTATTGCCCAACGGCAGGGCACCCGATACGACGCAAATCACAGAACATGGCAGTTTGAGCAACCGATGCCGAGGGACCGAAAAACAAAAAAGACGGGGCTCGCAATGCGAACCCCGTCTGCAAAGAAATCTGGCGAGAAAGCCTGATTACTTGAGGGTGACAGCAGCGCCAGCAGCCTCGAGCTTCTCCTTGGCAGCCTCGGCGTCCTCCTTCTTGGCACCCTCGAGAACAGCCTTGGGAGCGCCCTCGACGACCTCCTTGGCCTCCTTCAGGCCAAGGTTGGTGAGCTCACGGACGGCCTTGATGACCTGGATCTTGTTGTCGCCGAAGCCCTCGAGCACGACGTCAAACTCGGTCTTCTCCTCGGCCTCAGCAGCGCCAGCAGCGGGAGCGGCGACAACAGCGGCAGGAGCAGCGGCGGAAACGCCGAAGGTGTCCTCGATAGCCTTAACGAGCTCGGAAGCCTCGAGAAGGGTCATTTCCTTAAGAGCATCGATGATCTCATCGGTGGTAAGCTTAGCCATTTCTAAGTCCTTTCGGTTTCCGTGCGGATGCACGGAGATCAGTTAAAACACGGCGCGAATGCGCCAAGGGTGCGGCGTTGCCGCCGCGGGTGAAAACAGCGACTAGGCTGCCTTCTGCTCGGAGACCTGCTGGATCGAACGAGCGAGACCAGAGGAAACGCCGTTGACGCAGACAGCGATGTCGCGAGCGAAACCGGAGATGAGACCGGCGATCTGGCCGAGAAGCTGATCCTTGGTGGGCAGCTCGGCGATAGCCTTAACATCATCAGCGGAAACGGCCTTGCCGTCGGAGATACCGCCCTTGATCTCAAGGACGCCCTTGGACTTAGCGGAGAAGTCCTTAAGGGCCTTAGCGGCCTCGACCGGCTCGGTCTCGTAGAACACATAAGCGACGGGGCCGGCGAGGATCTCGTCGATCTCGGGCTGCTCCTGGTTCTTGAGAGCGATCTTGACCAGGTTGTTCTTGTAGACCTTCATCTCGGCGCCGCACTCGCGAAGCTGATGACGCAGCTCCTGAGCCTGCTTAACCGTCAGACCGTTGTAGTTGACGACAAACAGACCGGCGTTCTCGGCGATACGGGACTCGATCTCTGCAACCTTGTCGATTTTGTACTGCTGGGGCATGAATTACACCTCCTCGAATTCTTTCCGGGCACGGTCCGCCACAAGGACGTGACGGGGGCATGTCCAAAAAGAAAGCCCCCGCGCTGCATGAGCGACGGGGGCGAGAAGACATATCTACTCGACCACCTCGGCTGGCGGGAAGTCCCATTAAGCTCGCGGGCGATGCCCGTTTGCACCGGCTGTCTCTGGCAGCGGATTCGTGCGTGAACCGAAAGTATTATGGCGGGGACCCCGGCGTCGGTCAACGGGAAACCGGGCTGCACACAATTCCACCATCCGGCCGCGCCGCCGAAGGCCAGGCGCAAGGTTTTCGCTCGGTCAGGTCCTGGGCTCGCACGAAGAGCACATTAAGTGCTCTTCGGCTCGTGCGGAATCTACGAAAACCTTGCGCCTGGCCTTCGGCGGCGCGGCCTGCGGTGACTTTGGGGCAGCCCGGTTTCCCGTTGGCCGGCACCCCCACTCATAAGCCTTAAGTCGGTGGGCTGATATGTTGCGTCCCTGATGGCTACAAGGTTGAAAGGAAGGTGGACAGGCGGCGGAGGCCTTCGTCCAGGTCTTTATCGGAAACGCAATAGCTGAGGCGGACGTGGCCTTCGGTGCCGAAGCAGTCGCCCGGGACTAGGGCTACGTTTGCCTCTTTGATGGCTTTGATGCAGAAGTCTTCGCTGGTTAGGCCGAACTTTTTGATGCTCGGGAAAGTGTAGAAGGCTCCTGCGGGCTCTACTACGTCGAGGCCCATGGCGTATAAGGCTGCGAGGACGCGTTCGCGGCGGGCTCGGTAGACTTTGAGCATGGGGGTTGGGTCGACGGTCAGGGCTCGGGCTGCGGCGTCCATTTCGAAGGAGACAGCACTCGATACTAAGTATTGGTGAGCCTTTGCGATCTCGGCGATGACGGGGGCTGCCGCTGCGAGCCAGCCCAAGCGCCAGCCGGTCATGGCCCAGGGCTTGGAGAAGCTCTCGATGACCACCGTCTGGTCGCGCAGCTCCGGGTGGCGCTGGGCAAAGCGCTCGTAGCCATCCACATAGACCAGACGGTTGTATACGTCGTCGCAGACTACGTAGATGCCCGCCTGCTCTGCCACGCGCGCCACGGCGTCGAGCGATGCCGTGTCGAGGATGCAACCCGTGGGATTGTTGGGCGAGCAGATGACGATGGCCTTGGTCGCCGGGGTCACACAGGCGCGAAGCGCATCCTCGTCAATCTGGAATTGCGCAGGCTCCGTATCCAAAAAGACAGCCTTGGCGTGATTGGCCACGACGATGCTCTCGTACAGGCCAAAGGCCGGCGTGGGGATGATGACCTCGTCGCCGGGGTTGAGCATAGCCATAAATGTTGCCGACAGTGCCTCGGTCGCGCCGTCGGTCAGGATGACCTCATCGGCGGAAAACGCCAGGCCCGCGTCATCCATATATTCGGACAGTGCATCACGCAGGGCGGGGCGACCGTTGTTGGGCGGATAGTGCGTGTCACCGCGGTCCAGCGCGGCGGTCACCTCGGCGCTAATCACATCGGGCGTGGGAAAATCGGGCTCGCCGAGCGCGAGCGCGATACACCCCGGATGCTGGGCGGCGAGCGCGTTAATCCGGCGGATACCGGAGGGCTTGAGCATGGCAAGCGAGGTATTCATGGGCAGACGCATGGCGTTCCTTTCGTAAGGGTTGCACTAGGATAGCGCGGCGGGGCGCCACCAGACGGTGTAACCTAAACGGAAACGAGCCGGAAAGGAGATGGCATGGAGACGACCGCGCGCGGCGACTTACCAAAAACACTGCACACCATTGCGTATATCAGTATTCCCAATAGCGCCGATCTTGATTTTTTGCTCTGGGACCTGCAGGATGCCATCGCCGCCTATGCTCAACTTTCCGGCACCGCACTCCCCCGCCCGGTCGACTTGAAGGCAAATGACGCCGGCAGCGTTGCCGATGGCATCGTGCTGGCCATTGAAGATGTGGCTGACGATGAGACGTTGACTGCTATCGAGCAGGCGCTTGAGCGCTTTGGCGGTACGGGAACGCGCGTCTATGCCGCGATTCGAGCCGCACAAGAGGGCACTGAGCAGGCGCGTGGGACCGCCGTTCGCCTGCACAAGGCATGTGAGCGCCATGACCAATTGTGGTGTGGCGGCGTTGCCATCTGCGCCGGCAGCGGCATCGCAGCGCTTCGCCATTCCCCGCGCATGGGACTCTTGCGGCGACCGTTTTCGGAGGCCATGGACAAGCTCGTGGGCGCCGTGCGCATGGGCTGCTCCGTCGAGCATGCACAGCGACTTGGCGGCGGCAATGCCGCCAACGTCGACGCCGACGGCATGGTTTGCGCCGAGCCAGCCGTGCCCGCGCCGATCTGGCGAGGCGTTCTGAAACGTCTGGGCGCCCACGCTCAAACAAAAATCTAAATTAAATAACAGCCCAGTCAACGGCTTCGTGCCAACGCTCGACAAGACGCTCCAGTCGCCAGGCGGCATTGGCAGGACTTGTCGAGGGCAGGACGACGGCGGGCAACCCCGTCCGATCTTGCAAGTAGCGTTTGTAGAGTCGCCCTGCCGTACCGCCGTTACAGACAACGACCTCGATCGGCGCGGCATCGGTAATGCGCTCGATATGTGCCGGCACAACGTTGCGAATGCTCGCGTCGCTCGAGCCCTTAATGTCGCAACTCTCGATCACATCCCACAGGCCCACGCCGCCGTTCAGCAGCATAGATCGCTTGGCAGCAATGGAGGCATCGAGCGTCGCGGGCTCACCGCTTGCCAAAGGATCGCCCTCGTTGGGCGGCACAGGCACACCGAGGCACGCAGCCATCACACGCCAAAAGCGATTCTGAGGGTTGCCGTAATAAAAGGCATTTGCACGCGAGAGCACCGAGGGAAACGACCCCAGCACCAAAACGCGCGAGCGCTGGTCGAACACAGGCTCAAACCCATGCTCAATATGTTGATAGTCCTCGTCAGACACGGCCATGGGCTAGGCTCTCAACAGATAGCGCACCTCGTAGGGTGCAAGCTCAAGGGTACCCGTCAGCTCGACCGTGGGCGCATCGTCGGCAAGCAGGTCGACAAAGGACCCGTTGAGCTCGCCGGCGCCAAAGGTGTAAGGCTCGCCCACGGCGTTCACCGCCACGAGCACCGTCGCGTCATCACAGGCGCGCTCGAACAGCAGCTGCTTGTTCTGGATCACCACGTTGCGATAGGCACCGTAGTTGAGAGCACAGGCCGCCGCGTCATCGGCCGAGCGAAGGTGCGCAAGCTGCGTGATGAACGCCGTCAGCTCGTTGGGCGCAGGCTCATCGAGCGCAGGTCGCAGCGCCCAGTCACCATCGGGGCCGCCCTTTTCGCCGGCAATCCCCCACTCGCTGCCATAGTAGACGCACGGAATGCCCGGCATGCCAAAGAGCATGCCATAGACGGGACGCAGGCACGACTTGTCGGTGAGGATGCTTGCCAGGCGCGGCACGTCGTGGTTGTCGACAAACGACAGCAGGTGCTTGCCGCGGTAGATGCACCACGGATCGCCGCCAAACTGGCGATGCAGCGAATGCGCGATCTCGAACATATTGACCGAGTTAAAGCTGGAGTACAGGCCCTTGTAGCACTCGTAGTTGGTGCAGGAGTCGAGCATCTCGTCGTTGACGATCTGGTTGTAGTCACCGTGAAGCGTCTCGCCGATCAGCACAAAGTCGGGCTTGAGCTCACGGGTAAAGGCGTGCAGGCGACGCATAAAGTCGCGGTCGAGCATATAGGCAACGTCCAGGCGCAGACCGTCGAGGCCAAAGACCTCGGCCCAGCGGCGCACGGACTCGAGCAGGTAATCGACCACGGCGGGGTTTTGCAGGTTGAGCTTCACGAGCTCAAAATGGCCTTCCCAGCCCTCGTACCAAAAGCCGTCGCCATAGCAGGAATCGCCGTCAAAGCTGATGTGGAACCAATCCTTGTACGGCGAGTCCCACTTACGCTCCTGCACATCGCGGAAGGCCCAAAAGCCACGGCCCACATGGTTGAAGACGGCATCGAGCACCACGCGGATGCCATGGGCGTGCAGCGTCTCGCATACGGCGGCAAAATCGGCATCCCCGCCCAGGCGGCGGTCGATATGGCGCAGGCTGCGCGTATCGTAGCCGTGGCTATCAGACTCGAGCGGCGGGTTAATCAGCACAGCGCCAATACCGAGTTTTTGCAGGTAGTCGGCCCATTGGGCGATCTTCATGATGGGCGCATCGGGGTTGGGCGCAGCGTTGGCAGCCTGGGCGAGCTCATCCTCGGCAACGGGCGCGGCGTTTTCGCGCGGAGCTCCGCAAAAGCCCAGCGGATAGATCTGATAGAACGTCGTCTCGTATGCCCACATAGCAACCTCCCGGCAAGCTTTCACGCAACGACATCCATTGTATGCCCGCCGCGTATCCCCTCCCCCAAAATAAGTTGCGGTGAAATAATTCCTGCTTGGGCCTTCAGAGGCCTTAAACAGGAGCTATTCCACCGCAGCTGATGAGGGGACGTGATTAGGCGACGGGCTTTGCGCGGCGTATGGCCGGGAACAGCACCGTGATGGCGAGGATGACGCCCACGACGGTAATCGCCCCGCCCGCGAAGCCAATCCAAGCGATACCGGGACCCGAAACCACGGCGCCACCGATTGCGGTGCCCGTGCCGATACCCAGATTGAACAGGCCCGAGAAGATCGACATGGCGACGGCCGACGAATCCGCCGGTGTGTACTTGATGAGCTCGGCCTGAAACGCCACGTTAAAGGCCGTGGCGCAGCAGCCCCATAGCGCGCAAACAGCGAGAACGGCGACGAGCGACGGTGCAACCGGACCCATGAGCAGCAGAGCCACCGGCACGCCGGAGAGCGTGATAGCCAAGAACGGGAAGCGATGCCCATCGAACAGACGGCCGAACAGCCAGCTTCCGAGCAGACCAGAGCAGCCGAACGCCGTCAGCGTCATGGTAATAGCGCTTGCGTCGACGTGCGCGACCTGCGCCAGGAACGGCTCGATATAGCTGTAACCCGCATAATAGCCGGTTGCCATAAAGACCGTGACCGCGTAGAGCGCGATCAGGAACGGGTTCTTGAGCAGCACGGGCAACTGTTTGACGGTAAAGCGCTCACCCGCCGGCATAGCCGGAAACACCGCGGCTTGGTACACCACCGCGGCGGCAGAGAAGGCACCGACCACGGCGAATGTCATGCGCCAGCCCACGGCCAGCCCGATGGCGCGGCCGATCGGCAGGCCAAAAATCTGCGCGATGGACGAGCCCGTGGCGATCATGCTAATGGCGAGCGCCCCATGGCGGGTGTCGACCAGGCGCGAAGCCATGATCGAGGCGACCGACCAGAACACGGCATGCGCGCAGGCGACCACCAGGCGCGCGCAGACCAAAATAGGATAGGTGGGCGCCACGGCGGACAGGAACTGGCCCAGCGAAAACACGGCAAGCACGCCCAACAGCATCCGTTTGAACTCAAAACGTGAGGCAAACACCATGAGCGGCAGCGACAGCAGCATGACGCCCCAAGCATAGACCGAGATCATGATGCCTGCCTGGGCCTCGGTGAGCGAGAACGATGCGGCAATATCAATCAGAAGGCCAATGGGCATGAATTCCGACGTGTTGAATACGAACGCACAGCAGGCGAGCCCGATAAGCGGGAGCCACTGCTTGAGCGAGATGCCATCTTGTCTTGCCTGAGTCATGTAGGAACCCTCTCCGATTGTCTTGAGCGATGGGCGATTATATAGCAACGGCCCCGCATCCGTCAGCAACAGATGCGGGGCCGTAATCAACTCAATACACAGAGGTTGCGCCATCAATAAATAACTAAGCCAACCCCAGCAATATGCCTGCCGAATGCACGACAAACGCCACAATCCAGGCAACCGTCACCTGAAACGCGAACACGGCCACGGCGTAGCGCGCGCCCAGCTCGCTCTTGACGGCGCCGATGGCCGCCACGCAGGGCGGGTACAGCAGCGTAAAGACCAGGAACACATAGGCGGTGAACGGCGAGAACATAGTCGACAGTGCAGCGGGCGAGGTTGCGCCCAGAAGCACCGTGAGGGTCGAGATGACACTCTCCTTGGCGATAAGTCCGGTGACGAGAGCCGTCGACGCACGCCAGTCGCCAAAGCCGAGCGGCGCCAGCACCGGCGCGATGATGCTACCCAAACTGGCAAGCAGGCTTTGCGACTGATCGGCGACCACGTTAAAGCGAATATCGAACGTCTGGAGGAACCAGATGACCACGGTGGCGGCAAAGATAATGGTGAAGGCCTTGGTAATAAAGTCCTTGGCCTTATCCCATGCCAGCATCACCGTCGTCTTGACGCTCGGCAGACGGTAATTGGGAAGCTCCATGATAAACGGCACCGGGTCACCCTTAAATGCCGTGCGATTGAGCACCAAAGCCGCGATGCAACCGACCGCAATGCCAATCAAATAGAGCGAGACCATGGCGGGAACCGTCGCCTGCGGGAAAAACGCCCCGCACAGCAGACCGTAGACCGGCAACTTGGCCGAACAGCTCATGAACGGCGTGAGCATGACGGTCATCTTGCGGTCGTGCTCGGATGGGAGCGTACGGGTTGACATGATAGCCGGCACGGTGCAGCCAAAACCGACGAGCATAGGCACGAAGCTGCGGCCCGACAGGCCAAAGCGACGCAGCACTTTATCCATGACAAAGGCCACGCGCGCCATGTAGCCGGAGTCTTCCAGAATGGAGAGGAACAAAAAGAGCACGACGATAATCGGCAGGAAGGTCAGCACGCTGCCCACGCCCGTAAGCACGCCGTCGACAGCCAGCGAGCGTACCACGTCGTTGGTGCCGAACGCCTTGAGGCCCGCATCGGCCGAGGCGATGACGGCAGCGATGCCGTCCTCCATGAGTCCCTGCAACGCCGCGCCGATCACGCCAAACGTCAGCCAAAAGACGAGGCCCATGATCACCAGGAACGCCGGAATGGCCGTGTAGCGACCCGTCAGGATGCGGTCGATCTTGACGGAGCGCACGTGCTCGCGGCTCTCATGCGGCTTGACGACGCAGCGCCCGCACACGTCGCCGATAAAGCTAAAGCGCATATCGGCCAGCGCGGACAGGCGGTCGGTGCCGGCTTCGCCCTCCATCTGGGTAATGATGTGCTCGATAGCGTCGAGCTCATTGCGATCCAAGTGAAGCGCCTCGGTCACCAGCTCGTCGCCTTCAACCAGCTTGGTCGCCGCAAAACGCACCGGAATGTGCGCCGTCACGGCATGGTCCTCGATCAGGTTGGCAATGCCGTGGATGCAGCGATGCAGTGCGCCGCCGTCCGAGCCATCGGGCGCACAGAAGTCCAGGCGACCGGGGCGCTCGCGGAACCGTGCCACGTGCAAGGCATGATCCACCAGCTCGCCGATACCCTCGTTGCGGGCAGCGCTAATGGGGACAACAGGCACGCCCAACAGGCTCTCGAGCAGGTTGACGTCCACGGCGCCGCCGTTGGCCGTCACCTCGTCCATCATGTTGAGCGCGATGACCATGGGGCGGTCGAGCTCCATAAGCTGCAGCGTCAGGTACAGGTTGCGTTCGATATTAGTAGCGTCGATGATGTCGATGATGGCGTCGGGGTTTTCGTCCAGGATAAATTGGCGACTGACGATCTCTTCGCCCGTGTACGGAGACAGCGAATAGATGCCGGGCAGGTCGGTAACGTTCGCCTCGGGATGGTTACGGATGGTGCCGTCCTTGCGGTCGACCGTCACGCCGGGAAAGTTACCGACGTGCTGGTTGGAGCCCGTAAGCTGGTTGAACAGCGTGGTCTTACCGCAGTTTTGGTTGCCGGCGAGGGCAAAATGCAGCGGTGCGCCCTCGGGCACGGCCGTTTTTGCCGCACGGGGCGAATACGTCCCCTCGCCAAGTGCCGGGTGCTCCGTCATGCCGATTGCGGCGTTAGTGCGCGGACCCGTGTCTGTGTCGTGAACACCCACGAGCTCGATGCGAGCAGCATCGTCCTTGCGCAGCGTCAACTCGTAGCCACGCAGGCGAATCTCGAGCGGGTCGCCCATAGGAGCGTACTTCATCATGGTGACTTCGGTGCCCGGCGTTAGGCCCATGTCCAAAATATGCTGTCGGAGTGCCTGATCATCGGATGTCACCGATGCGACAACGGCGTCCTTTCCAATCTCGAGTGCATCGAGCTTCACGCGCTCATCCTTTCGTTAGACGCGGTTAACCGTTTACCGGGGCTAACCAACTCGTAACGACAAATGATAGCGCTCTGAACTATTATATAAAGTCAAATACCGATGTTTACCTGCGCAAACTTTATGCGGTGCGCCCCGAAAGCTCTTTGCGCATACCGCTCAGCGAGATCGAAATGGAACCCGACCGCGCGGTAGCAGTGAGTCGATCACCCTCAACCGACCCCGTGCATGTAAAGGGCGCCTTGCCCATCAAGACGTGGGAGATAGTGCCCGAGAACTCAAAGAAATCGCCCTCAGCGCGGGCACCCGAGAGAGCGATATTGAGACCCCTGACGTTTAGTACTGCCCTGAGCGCGCCGTTCACCCCATGTGAAAACGTCACCTCGCCGCGTTTGCTCCCCACCGGCGTCTGGGCCAAAACCACATACGTACCCTCAAGCATGGCTCCTCCTCTAAGCAGACTTTTTGAAACGGGCAAGTAGTCTACTTTTACATATGGCGCTCCAGGAAGCGGAAGGCCAGGCGGATCCAAGGACGGACTGCCACTTGCTTGTCCTCGTTGTCGACCGCGGTATTGGCGTTGCCGAGCGAAAGGCCGTGGCCACCCTGGTCAAAGACGTGCATCTCGCATGCGACCCCTTCCTCGGCCATGCGCTGCGCAAACGGATAGACCTGCGCAATCGGCGCCGTCTTGTCGTCCGAAACGCCCCACACAAAGGTCGGAGGCATCTGGCGCGAAACGTGCGTGGTAGGGCAAATGTCGGCCAGGTGCTCATCGGTCGCCTCGCCGCCCGTCACCATCGACAGATAGTCGTTGAGCAAATCGCGCCCCGTCTTGCCACCCGTCTTGGGCACGCGCAGGTCGATGCGCGGGTCGCGCGTCTGCATATCGCGCACATAGGCAAGGTCGAGCAACGGATAGCCCAGCACCACGGCGTCGGGACGAATATCCTCCGGACGAGCCCCGGCAAGGCCCGCGAAAGGTCCGGTCTTCCACTGCGTTGCCAACGAGGCGCAGATCATGCCGCCCGCCGAGAAACCCACGATGCACACGCGCTTGGGATCGACATGCCACTCGTCGGCGTTGGCGCGCACGGTAGCGACCATCTTGGCGAGGTCCGCCTGCGGGTGCGGAAAACTCACGTCGCCCGTGGCGCTCGTCACATAGTTGAGCACAAAGGCCTGGTAGCCGCGGTCCAAAAACGCAAACGCCACCGGGTCCTGCTCGTGCGGAGCGATATGCGTAAACCCGCCTCCGCCGCAGATGATCACCGCGGGGCGGCGGCCATTGGGCTTGTCGGGCAGCGGCTCGGCACCCAGATACGTAAACGTCGCCGGATAATCCTCGGTCGGCTCCTCGCCCCACAGCGCATGGTTCTCAATAATCATAGGTGCTCCCTCCGTGCGATTCGTGCGCACTCGTTTTTCGCACCTTAGCGTACCCCACTTGAGCCCGCGGCGCAGAAACACCCCCGCAATAAGTTGGCCTTCAACTGATATATCACAAAATCGCTGTTCAGAGGTATCGTTGGACAGCGTAAAATAGGAGCGCTGACCGTGCTGGGAAACACGTACGAAACGTTTCCGGCAAACCACACGCGTGCAACATGCGCGCCTGATACGTTGGAGGCATCTATGGGTCTGCTCGATTCGCTCAAGTCCACGTTCACTTCGTCGGGCGAGGCGTCCGTTCCGCCCGCAGCAAGCTTCGCCACCCGCGAAGGCGTCATCTACGCTCCTGTCAACGGCGTGCTCGTCAATCTGAGTGAGGTTCCCGACGAGACCATCGCCTCGGGCATGCTCGGCCAGGGCTACGGCATCGAGCCCATTACCGGCACCATTTACGCCCCCGCTAACGGCCGTATCGGCGCCACCACCGTCACCAACCACTCCATCGGCATGATCACCGAGGACGGTCTTCGCGTGTTCATCCATGTTGGCCTGGGCACCGTGGAAATGAACGGCAAGGGTTTTGCCCGCTTTGTCGAGATGGGTGACACGGTCAAGGCCGGCCAGCCGCTCATCAGCTTCGATCGCGAGGCCATCAAGGCCGCCGGCCACGAGGACATCGTGACCGTCATCATCTCCGAGCTCGATCGTCTTAAGAGCATCGACCATGTCGGCGAGTCCGGAACGCTTATCGGCGGCAACCCGCTCGTCAAGCTGGGCGACCCGCTGCTGGTAGCCAAGACCAAGTAGCCAGGCCCCGCGCCACACAGCCAAAAGGCACCTCGTCAAGCGCCCGCGACCATTTGGCCGCAGGCGCTTTTCGTTTGAAAAACCATCCCGCCAATGCCTTATCCGTATAGCCCAAATGAGCCGAGCTGCTAGAATATCGAACTGTATGGATAACTATCATTCAACCGTTATGGGAGGATACGTGAACCGCACCAAAATCGCGCAGCTTTACGCCGATGCCGAGTCGCTTGGCGGCCAGACCGTCACCGTCGCCGGCTGGGTCAAGTCCATCCGCGACATGAAGAACTTTGGCTTTGTTACGCTCAACGACGGCAGCTGCTTCCGCGACCTGCAGGTCGTCATGAACCGCGAGGCACTCGACAACTACGACGAGATCGCCCATCAAAACGTCTCGGCCGCACTCATTTGCACCGGCACCGTCAAGCTGACCCCCGATGCGCCCCAGCCTTTCGAGCTTTCTGCCACCTCCATTGAGGTCGAGGGCGTCAGCGCCCCGGATTACCCGCTGCAGAAGAAGCGCGCAACCGTCGAGTTCCTGCGCACCCAGCAGCACCTGCGCCCGCGCACCAACCTGTTCCGCGCCGTGTTCCGCATCCGTTCTGTCGCGGCTGCCGCCATCCACCGCTTCTTCCAGGAGCAGGGCTTTGTCTACGTCAACACCCCCATCATCACCACGAGTGACTGCGAGGGCGCCGGCGAGATGTTCCGCGTGACCACGCTCGACCCCAAAAATCCGCCCCTCACCGAGTCCGGCGAGGTCGACTGGAGCCAGGACTTCTTTGGCAAGCACGCGAGCCTTACCGTGTCCGGCCAGCTCAATGCCGAGAACTTTGCCATGGCCTTTGGCGACGTGTACACCTTTGGCCCCACCTTCCGCGCCGAAAACTCCAACACCACGCGCCACGCCGCCGAGTTTTGGATGATCGAGCCCGAGATGGCCTTTGCCGACCTGAACGACTACATGGATAACGCCGAGGCCATGCTCAAGTACGTCCTTAAGGACGTTATGGCCACCTGCCCCGACGAGCTCAATATGCTCAACAAGTTTGTGGACAAGGGTCTGCTCGAGCGTCTGGACCACGTGGCAAACTCCGACTTTGCCCGCGTCACCTATACCGAGGCCGTCGAAATCCTGGAGCAGGCCGTCGCCGCCGGTCACAAGTTTGACTATCCCGTGAGCTGGGGCATCGACCTGCAAACCGAGCACGAGCGTTTCCTGACCGAGGAGCACTTTAAGCGCCCGACCTTCGTAACCGACTACCCGGCCGAGATCAAGGCGTTCTACATGCGCATGAACGAGGACGGCAAGACCGTCGCCGCCGCCGACTGCCTGGTGCCGGGTATCGGCGAGATTATCGGCGGCTCCCAGCGCGAGGAGCGCCTGGATCTGCTCGAGGCCCGCATCAAGGACCTGGGCATGAATCCCGAGCAGTACAAGTACTACCTTGACCTGCGCCGCTACGGTTCCTGCAAGCACGCCGGCTACGGTCTGGGCTTCGAGCGCTTGGTCATGTATCTGACCGGCGTGGGCAACATCCGCGACGTCCTGCCGCACCCGCGCACCGTGGGCAACGCCGACTTCTAATCGCCACAGCGCCACCAAACACGTTCCAGCGCATCACGCCAGCGCCTCTCGGCAAGCCGAGGGGCGCTTTTTTCAACAGCATCCGTCAATCTTTTGGCAAGTTTTTGGTCAGTTGGGCAGGGCTGTTGAAAACTCGACCCGCCGCTTGCCGACGACTACCGACCGCCCAGAGCGCCCTGCGCCCCTGGGAAAGCCCCACGTCCTAGGCTCCATACCGTCGCCACCCAAAACGGAAAGGACGTGGGCACCATGACCGAAGCCGCTGTTGAAACCTACGACACCACGACGAGGGGCGCCGCCTCGATGGCAGCCTATCGCGCCGTTCGCATCCTGCAACTATTAAGCGAAAACACCGGCGAGGACAAGGCCATGCTTTCCGATGAGTTGATCCGGTGCCTCGCCCATCCCGACGACCCCGCCCGCATGCCCATCTCGGCGGCGCGGCGCAGCATCTACACCGCCATCTCCGCGCTTCGCCATGCCGGATACGAAATTGAGTACAAGCGCGGCGTGGGGTATCGGCTCTTGACCCGTCCGCTCACCGACGAAGAGATCATCCGGCTCCACGGCATGGTCATGCGCAACCGCTCTACACCCATCGCCATTCGAAAAAGCATGGCGCAGCACCTGGTTGCCATGGCGAGTGCCGACGTTCGCGGCTACCTCGATGCGCCCGAGCCTGCTCCAAGCGCAGACGGCAAATCCACCAAGGCCACACGCACGCCCGTCAAGCGCATCGATGCCTGCGAGCTCATCGAGCAGGCCATCGACCACGGAACCACGGTGAGTTTTGATATTTCGAGTGTCACGGCACGCGGAGAGGTCGAAGTGGCGCGGATGACACTCCGGCCCTTTGCCATCAAGCAACGAGACGGCATCTCGTATGTGCTGGGAACGGTCTATGACGCGCGAGGCGCCGATGACACGTTGCGTACCGTAGAGATCGGCCGAATGAGAAACGTCACCACACGTCTCCTCGACGGCAAGAAGCTCTTCGCCGCCCTGGACGAGGACGACGCCTCCTCCGCCGCATAAGACCCTCCGCCGCCCATTCGACTACCCGTACCGCCCATCCGATTCTGTATTAAAAAACCCGCCAGGCTGTTGTAAAAATGGACATCAGCGCTACTATAGTTCCACTTGCACTTTGTCCCAGTGCAGTGTTTCCAGCCATTTTTATACTGGGGGTAATGATATGAAGGACATCACCATCAGCCGCAGGAGCCTTCTGGTCTCCGCCGGTCTGCTCGCGCTCGCCCCGCTCGCCGGATGCGGCGGCAACTCTGGTTCCGGCTCTGCTGCCGCCGGTTCCGACTACACCATCGGCGTTCTGCAACTCACCGAGCACTCCGCACTCGATGCCGCCAACGACGGCTTTGTCAAGGCCATCAAGGAGAGCGGCCTTAAGGTCAAGATCGACCAGAAGAACGCCCAGAACGACCAGTCCACGTGTAAGTCCATTGCCGACAAGTTTGTGGGCGACAACGTCAACCTGATTTATGCCATCGCCACGCCCGCCGCGCAGGCTGCCGCCGGCGCCACGGCCGATATCCCCATCGTGGGCTGTGCCATCACCGACTACGCCGCCTCCGGCCTGGTCCAGGACAACGACAAGCCCGGCACCAACGTCACGGGCGCTTCCGACCTCACCCCAGTCGCCGAGCAGCTCGAGATGATGCAGAAGGTCCTGCCCGACGTTAAAAAGGTCGGCCTGCTCTACTGCACCGCCGAGTCCAACTCCGACGTCCAGATCAAAGCCGCCAAGAAGGAGCTCAACAAGCTGGGCCTCGAGTACACCGATTTCACCGTCTCGAGCTCCAACGAGATTCAGTCCGTCGTCGAGTCTGCCGTGGGCAAGGTCGACGCGCTGTACTCCCCCACTGACAACACCATCGCCGCGGGCGCTTCGCAGGTCGGCCAGATCTGCAAGGAGAATAAGCTCCCCTTCGTGACCGGCGAGGAGGGTATGTGCATGGCCGGCGGCCTGTTCACCCTCTCCATCAACTATAAGGACCTGGGCTACGCCGCGGGCGAGATGGCCGTTAAGATCCTGAAGGGCGAGGCCAAGCCCGAGGATATGCCGATCAAGCACCTCTCGAGCAAGGACCTGGTCGTCGTCAAGAACGACGAGATGGCCGAGGCTCTGGGTATCGACCTTTCCGCTCTGGACGAGTAGCGCCATGCGCGGTAACGCGTCTAGGGCCCGCACGCGCGCCACAGCCGCGTTATTCAATATCTGAGTCCTTGGGGCGAACGCTAAAGACCGGCGTTCGCCCTGCTTGTTTCGGATGAGACAAAACATCTGTCCGCAGCTCTTTTATGCATTGGTACCGCTATTATGGAAAATCACGTGTCCACCCTATCCTAGGAGGTATGAAGCATGCTCATTGCATTGCAGGGCGCCGTTTCGCAGGGCGTCCTCTGGGGCATTATGGTGCTTGGCGTGTTTATCACGTTCCGCCTGCTCGACATCCCCGATATGACCTGCGACGGCAGCTTTGCCCTCGGCGGCTGTGTCTGCGCCGTACTCATCGTCAACAATAACGTCGACCCCTTGCTCGCCGTGCTGGCCGGCATGTGCGCCGGCGCCATCGCGGGCGCCGTCACGGGCATCTTGACCACCGTCTTTGAGATTCCCGCAATCCTCGCCGGAATCCTTACGCAGATCAGTCTGTGGTCCATCAACCTGCGCATCATGGGCAAGTCCAACACGCCCATCCTTGCCAAGGGCACTATCTTCTCATCCGTCAGCAACATGACGGGCCTGCCGCAGTCCACTGTTGCCATTATCCTAGGCATTGTGCTGGCCGTGGCCATCGTCGCCATCCTGTACTGGTTCTTTGGCACCGAGATCGGCTCGGCGCTGCGTGCCACCGGCAACAACGAGTACATGATCCGCGCCCTGGGCGTTAACACCAACTCCACCAAGATGATCGCCTTGGTGCTCTCCAACGCCCTTATCGGCCTTTCGGGCGCGCTCATCTGCCAGAGCCAGAAGTACGCTGACATTGGCATGGGCACCGGCGCCATCGTTATCGGTCTTGCCGCCATCGTCATCGGCGAGGTGCTCGGCCGCCTGCTGCCCGGCGGACTCACGCAGTTTAGCGTCCGTCTTGCCTCTGCCGTCTTTGGCTCCGTGGTGTACTTCCTCATCCGCGCTATCGTGCTGCAGCTGGGCATGGACGCCAACGACATGAAGCTGCTCTCCGCCGTGATCGTTGCCGTGGCCCTGTGCGTGCCCGTGGTTTGGGAGCGCTATAAGCTCCGCAGCTCCTACACGAGGGGAGATGAGGCAGATGCTTAAGCTCTCGCACGTCAAGAAGACCTTTAACAAGGGCACCGTCACCGAGAAGCGCGCACTCACCGGCGTCGACCTCACCCTGAATGATGGCGACTTTGTAACCGTGATTGGCGGCAACGGCGCCGGCAAGTCCACGCTGCTCAACATGATCGCCGGCGTATATCCGCTCGATTCGGGTGTTATTGAGCTCGACGGCACCGACATCTCGCGTCTGAGCGAGTCGCAGCGCGCCAAGTACCTGGGCCGTGTGTTCCAGGACCCCATGCGCGGCACTGCAGCCGACATGCAGATCGCCGAGAATCTAGCCCTCGCCAAGCGCCGCGGCCAGCGTCGAGGTCTTTCGTGGGGCGTCACCAAGGCCGAAAAGGACGAGTACGTTGAGCTGCTCAAGCGTCTGGACCTTGGTCTGGATACGCGCCTTAACGCTAAGGTCGGCCTGCTCTCGGGCGGCCAGCGCCAGGCACTCACCCTGCTGATGGCCACGCTCACCAAGCCGCGCCTGTTGCTGCTCGACGAGCACACGGCGGCCCTCGACCCCAAGACGGCATCAAAGGTGCTCAACCTGACCGAGGAAATCGTCGACGAGAACCACCTGACCACGCTCATGGTCACGCATAACATGAACGACGCCATCCGTCTGGGCAACCGTCTGATCATGATGCACGAGGGCCACGTGATCTACGACGTGGCGGGCGACAAGAAGAAGTCGCTCACCGTGGCCGACCTGCTGCAGAAGTTCGAGGAGGTCTCGGGCGGCGAGCTCGCCAACGACCGCATGCTACTGAGCTAAAACCTGCCAAAAAGGGACAGGTTTATTTTGGCAGGTTTTATCTGCACAAACGTCAAAACCGCCGCAAAGGAGCAGATACCTTTGCGGCGGTTTTCGCTAACCCCCATATCGAGCACAGAAGTCCGTCCGAATTTGATCGGACGGACTTCTTGATGGGTATCATGGTTGGATGATCATGAGGAGGTTTCCCTACATGGAATTGTTTGAGCCAATTCTTCATTTTTTTGCACAACGATGGGTCCACAACATCATCTGGGCCGCTGTCCTGGCCATCGGCACCGCCGTTGCCGCCAAGGTCGCGTCCAAGACCCTGCGCCACCTGCTTAACCGCGACGATAACCCGCTGCCGGCATCGAGCATCTTCATCAACATCGCGCGCGCCGTCATCTGGATGATCGGCGGCAGCTTTATCCTCGACAACTGTTTTGGCATTAATGCAAACGCCCTCGTCGCCGCTCTTGGCGTCGGCGGCATCGCCATCTCGCTCGGCTTTCAGGACACGCTGTCGAACCTTATCGGCGGTATGCAGGTGACCTTCATGGGCATCATCAAGCCCGGCGACAATATCGAGGTCGGCGGCGTGTCGGGCGTGGTCCAAGACATCACCTGGCGCCACACGACCATCGAGGACGCCTGCGGGCAGACCATCATTGTGCCCAACTCCAACATCTCCAAGAACACGCTCGTACATCTGATGCCCTTTGGGCGCGTGGCCGTGCCCGTTGCCGTAAAGGACACGTCTAAGTGGGCTTCCCTTGACGCGCTGGCAGACGAGCTCACGAGCGCAACCAAAACGGCCGTCTCGCCCATCTCTGGCTTTGACAAGGAGCCGTACGTGCTCTTTAGCGAGATTGGCGACTTTGGCATTAAGGGCAAAATTATCTTTATCGTCAGCGACGATAGCACCACTTTTACGGCAGCCGACGCCTGCATTCGTGCCATCGCCCCCATCATCGCCTAAAACCACCGCAAAGGGGACAGGCACCTTTGTGGTGGTTTCGCATCGTGGTACCATGATTCATATCGTTGTTTAAACGACTAAGGGAGTAGACACCATGGAAGAGGCCTATCGTCAAGCACGCAAGCGCGGCGAGCAGGGACGCCGTCGCGCCATCAGCCAAAGCGAGCACCCGTACCTTACGGACCTCGATAGCCTCGTTGCCCAGCTCCCCTTAGGTCAGCGAGAGAGCGTCGGCCTAAGGGACATTCCGCTCGAAATGGTCGTCGGCACGGTTACCAAGGGCCGTCAGTCTGCCTTTTCGTGCAACTTTATGCCCCTGTTGCCATTTAGCACCGAGTTCGCCCGCAAGTGGTCCAACCTCTATGACATCCAGGTGACCGAGGGCTATCGCGACCCCATCATCGTCACCGAGTTCATGCATCGGTTCTACGTCCAGGAGGGCAACAAGCGCGTCAGCGTCCTCAAATTCCTGGACGCCCCGACGGTTTCGGCCAAGGTCACCCGTCTCTACCCCGGCACATGGGATTCCGTCGAAAGTCGCCTGTACGGCGAGTTCTGCGCGTTTTGGCGCGTCTGCCCCCTATACGAGATCGAGTTCTCGCGCGAGGGAAGCTACGAGACGCTCGCCAAGATGCTCGGCCAGGACCTTGTCGAAAAGTGGCCACAGAAAAAGGTCGATTACCTGCGCCACACCTTCCTACTCTTTAAACGCGCCTACCTGCGCGCCGGCGGCGACCATCTGGACATTACGCCCGCCGACGCCATGCTCGTCTACCTCAATGTGTACAACCAAGACCGTCTACTGGATACGCCGACGGACATCGTCGTAAACCGCCTGTGCAAGATTTGGCGCGAGCTGGTCATTGCCGGCAAAAATGACGAGGACAAGGTCGATCTTGTCGAAGCGCCGAGCGTCGATGAGGAAGAGGCGCCCGCCAAGTCCACCTCCGGCGTGCTCAACTTCTTTATGGGCAAGACCGTCTACTCGGCGGCCAACCCCCTGCGCATCGCCTTTATCCATGAGTTCCCCTGTGCGACATCGAGCTGGGACAGCCTGCATGATCAAGGGCGCCAATATCTTGACGAGCACTTTGGCGGCATCGTGCGCACCGAGGCGTTTGAGGACTGCCACGATCCGGACGTGTTCTACGCCGCCGTGGAAACGGCTGTCAAACATGGAGACAACGTCATCTTCTCGACCTCGCATCGCCTGATGGAATACACGCTCAGGGCGGCCGTTGAGTATCCCCAGGTTCGGTTCCTCAACTGCTCTATCGGCCTTCCCCACCAAAGCGTCCGTTCGTACTTTGGCAAGATGTACGAGGCCAAGTTCCTCCTGGGCGCCCTTGCCGCCAGTATGGCGGACAACCATCGCATTGGTTACCACGCGTCCGTCTTTGCGTCGGGCGCGCTTAGCGAGATCAACGCCTTTGCGATTGGAGCCTCGCTGCTCGACCCCCGCGCGCAAATTATCCTGACCTGGGGCGATGTGCCCGCCGGAGGCCTTGCCGAGGCCATGTGCCGCGAAGGCGTGAGCGTCATGACCGGCGCTGACATGTCAAAGTCGCTCGTAGACCCTACGGCCTACGGACTCCACCGCCTGGTCGATGGCAAGGTCGTCGGCATCGCCATGCCGGTCTGGAACTGGGGCCGATACTACGAGCTTATCGTGCGAAGCCTGCTGCATGGCACCTGGGATGAGACCAGTGACGACAGCCAGGTTCGCGCCGTCAACTACTGGTATGGCATGAGCTCAGGCGTCATCGACATTCGCTACGCTCCGGGCCTGCCCTATCAGACGCGCAAACTGGTGCAGCTGCTCCGCAATGGCATCGTCGAGGGCTCCATCAATCCATTTGGCGGCGAGCTTCATAGCCAAGACGGCGTGGTGCAGATCGAGGGCTTTCCCCCACTGCCGAGCGCGCAGATTGTCGAGATGAATTGGCTGGCGGACAACGTGGTAGGCACCATTCCGCAGCTCGACGATGAGCCGGGAGTTACCGCCCTATGAAGATCCTTGCCATAGCAGATACCGAAGAACGATGCCTTTGGGAGTGCTTTCGCAAGGAGCGCTTTGAGGGTGTCGACCTGATTCTGTCTGCCGGCGATCTGGACCCGGACTATCTTGAGTTTTTGGTCACCGTCATCAACAAACCGCTCATCTACGTGCGCGGCAATCACGACGACCGCTACGCACGTCATGCACCGGGCGGATGTATCTGCGTGGAAGACAGCGTGTACACGTACCGAGGGATTCGCATTGCGGGCCTTGGCGGGTCCATGCGTTATCGCGACGGCGCCAACATGTACACCGAACGCGAGATGTCCAAGCGCATGCGCAAGCTGTCGCGTAAGGTTAGGATGGTCGGCGGGTGCGACATTCTGCTTACCCATGCACCCGCCGCCGGCATGGGTGATCTGGACGATCTGCCGCATCGAGGGTTTGAGTGCTTTAACACGGCGCTTGAGTCCTGGGGGGCCGACTACATGGTGCATGGGCATGTACATCGAAGCTACGGTAACGATTTTCAGCGCGAGCGGCAGCATGTGTGTGGAACGACGATCATCAACGCCTGCGGCTATACGCAGTTTGAGCTGGACGAAGCGCGCTACCCCATCCGTGGCTGGCAGGCAGCCTGGCTCAACTCGCAAACCATGCGCCGCGAGCTCAAACGCCACGAGGCCATCGAGTCCTCAACAGCCAGAACACCCTGGTGACCAACACGAAGGTGCCTGTCCCCTTTGAGGTGGGTTTGACGCGATAGCAAGAGACCCGGTCCTGCACGAGGCAGAACCGGGTCTCTTTAGCAATGCTTGCTTTGCTCAGGCAGTAACTGTTAGTTACTCAGCCAGGAAGTCGCGCTGGATAGCGGGATCGACCTTGACGCCAGGGCCCATGGTGGAAGACACGGAGATGGACTTGACGTACTTGCCCTTAGCAGAAGAGGGCTTGACGCGCAGGATCTCGGTGTACAGGGCAGCGTAGTTCTCGACGAGCTGCTGCTCAGAGAAGGACTTCTTGCCCAGGGGCACGTGGCAGATGCCGTAGCGGTCAGCGCGATACTCAACGCGGCCGGCCTTGAGCTCGGAGACCATCTTGGCGACGTCCATGGTCACGGTGCCGAGCTTGGGGTTCGGCATAAGGCCACGGGGACCAAGGATCTTACCGATGCGGCCAACCTTGGCCATCATGTTCGGCGTAGCGATAGCGGCGTCGAAGTTGATCTCGCCCTTCTGGATCTGGGCGACGAGCTCGTCGGAACCGATGATGTCGGCGCCGGCGGCCTCGGCCTCGCGGGCCTTCTCGCCCTCGGCGAAGACGGCAACACGAACGGTCTTGCCGGTGCCGTGGGGCAGGGAGATGGAACCACGGATGTTCTGGTCAGCCTTACGAGTATCGATGCCCAGACGGAAGTGGGCCTCGACGGTCTCGTCGAACTTGGCGGTGTCGAGCTCCTTGATGAGCTTGGCAGCCTGAAGGGGGGTGTAGAGCGTGGCGCGGTCGATCTTCTCGGCAGCGGCGTTATAGCTCTTACCATGCTTAGCCATGTGCATTACCTCCTGTGGTTAAACGGGCGTGAGCCCTCCCACATCGTATCGTGTGCCCTATTGCACACATATAACGGTCGCCCCGGTCGGAGCACCCGTCATTACCTAAAGAAATCGCTACTCAGCGATGGTGACGCCCATGGAACGGGCGGTACCGGCGATGATCTTCTTGGCGGCGTCAATGTCGTTGGCATTGAGGTCCGGCATCTTGATCTCGGCGATCTTGGTGAGCTGCTCCTGAGAGAGCTGACCAACCTTGTCGGCCTGAGGCTTAGCGGAACCAGACTTGAGGTTCAGCTCCTTCTTGATGAGGTGAGCCGCCGGCGGGGTCTTGGTGATGAAGGAGAAGGACTTGTCCTCGTAGACAGAAATCTCAACGGGGATGATGTCGCCCTTCTTGTCCTGCGTCTCGGCGTTAAAGGCCTGGCAGAACTGCATGATGTTCACGCCAGCAGCGCCCAGGGCGGGGCCGACGGGAGGAGCGGGGTTAGCTGCACCAGCAGGAATCTGGAGCTTAATGACGTTGGCAACCTTCTTCTCAGCCATGGTCATTCCTTTCGAATCACGAGTGTGAAGTACTTGCTATATCGTAAGCACGCACGTGTTAGAAGCACTCCTGAGATGAGCAGTCACAGAAGAAGCACGCTCGCGCGAACGTACGAAAACTTAAGCGATGACAGCGACCTGGTTAAAGTCGAGCTCGACCGGCGTCTCGCGGCCAAAGATCATCAGCGTGACCTTGAGCTTGCCAGCCTCGGTGTTAACCTCGGAGACCTTGCCATCAAAGTCGGTAAGCGGGCCATCGGTGACGCGGACGGACGTGCCGACCTGAATATCAACCGAGGTGCGCTTGGGCGAATCGCCCTTACCGGGACGACGAGTCATCTTGTTGTACTCGTCGCGGGAAAGCGGAGCGGGCTTGCCGTTGCCGCCCAGGAAACCGGTGACGCCAGGCGTGTTACGAACGCACGTCCAAGCATCGTCATCCATCTCCATGCGGACCAGGACATAACCCGGGAAGATCTTGGAATCCTTGGTCTCACGCTTGCCACCCTCTTTAATCTCGGTGACGCGCTCCATAGGAATCTCGATATCAAAGATACGGTCCTGCATGCCCATAGTCTCGATGCGATGCTCGAGATCGGACTTAACGCGGTTCTCGTATCCAGAGTAAGTGTGAACGACGTACCAACGCTTAGACATGGTTTAGCCCCTCAATCCAGAGAACAGAGCAAGAGCCTCGCCAAAGCCAGCATCGAGCAGAGCGATGACGACGCCGACGACGATCAGAGAAGCGCAAACGACGACCGAGTAGTTCACGAGCTCCTTCTTATCGGGCCACGTGACACGCTTCATCTCGGACTTCACCGAAGCGAAATACTTCTTGGTGCGGGCGAAGAAACCAGGCTTCTCGTTCTTCTTAGACTTCGCAGCCTTCTCGCTCTTCTTGGCAACGGCCTTCTTGGCCTCAACCTTGGAGTTGGCGGCAGCGTTGTTGGCAGGCGCCTGCTGCTGTGCCTTCTTCTTGTTCTTCTTGTTGGCCATTTGGGTTACCTCCGCGCAATGCGCTTATACATGAGTAAACCGTAAGCCCCCAAGTGGGAGCTTACGGAATAATGACTGGCACGCCAGGAAGGACTCGAACCCTCAACACTCGGTTTTGGAGACCGATGCTCTACCAATTGAACTACTGGCGTATATGACTAGAGACTAGCGAGTCTCTTTGTGCAGCGTGTGGTGACGGCACCAGGGGCAATACTTCTTGATCTCCATACGATCAGGCATGGTCGACTTGTTCTTGGTGGTCGTATAGTTGCGGCGCTTGCACTCAGTGCACGCAAGAGTAACTAGAGTACGCATGTATCCTGAACCTTTCATTTCCGCCCCGTACGGGCACGAGTTGTTACTTTATCAGCTCCACGTAAGTGCTGTCAATGAAAACCTCGAGTCAATTGGTTCTCGGTGGATCCATTCATATTTGGAACACATCAATGAAGCCATCGAGATCTAATCGACGGTGCATCCAGGACCATTATCGATCCTCTCGACACCAGCAACGGCTCAACATCCATTGCAGAAAAGAACCCGGCACCCATATAAGTGCCGGGTTCTCTAAGTCAGCTATATCAAAGAGCTAATTTACTCAATGATCGTGGAGACGATGCCCGAACCGACGGTGTGGCCACCCTCGCGGATAGCGAAGCGCAGGCCCTCCTCCATGGCGATCGGGTGGATGAGGTCGCCCTCGATGGTGATGTGGTCACCAGGCATAGCCATCTCGGTGCCCTCGGGGAGCTTGACCGTACCGGTAACGTCGGTGGTACGGAAGTAGAACTGAGGACGATAACCATCGAAGAACGGGGTGTGACGGCCGCCCTCCTCCTTGGTCAGAACGTAGATCTCACCGGTGAACTTGGTGTGCGGGGTAACCGAACCGGGCTTGCAGAGAACCTGGCCGCGCTCGATGTCCTCGCGCTTGATGCCGCGGAGCAGCAGACCGACGTTGTCGCCAGCCTCGCAGAAGTCCATGGACTTACGGAACATCTCGATACCGGTAACGACGGTGTTCTGGGTATCCTTGATGCCGACAATCTCGACGGGCTCGTTGAGCTTGAGCTCACCGCGCTCGACACGGCCGGTAGCAACGGTACCACGGCCGGAGATGGTCATAACGTCCTCAACGGCCATCAGGAACGGGAGGTCGTTGTTACGAGCAGGCGTCGGGATGTACTCGTCGACAGCGTTCATGAGCTCGCGAATGGCGTCCATCCACTTGGCGTCGCCCTCGAGAGCGCCCAGAGCGGAACCACGGATGACGGGGATGTCGTCGCCGGGGAAATCGTACTCGGAGAGGAGCTCGCGGGTCTCCATCTCGACGAGGTCGATGAGCTCGTCATCGTCGACCATGTCGCACTTGTTCAGGAAGACGACGATGTAGGGAACGCCAACCTGACGGGCGAGCAGGATGTGCTCGCGGGTCTGAGCCATGGGGCCGTCGGTAGCGGCGATGACCAGGATAGCGCCGTCCATCTGAGCAGCACCGGAGATCATGTTCTTGACGTAGTCAGCGTGGCCCGGGCAGTCAACGTGAGCGTAGTGACGGGCAGCAGTCTCGTACTCGACGTGGGAGACGGAGATCGTAATGCCGCGCTCGCGCTCCTCGGGAGCCTTGTCGATGTTCTCGAACGCAGTGAAGTCAGCCTTGCAGCCCTCGGTCTCGGAGAGAACCTTGGTGATGGCAGCGGTCAGCGTGGTCTTGCCGTGGTCGACGTGACCAATGGTGCCGATGTTAACATGCGGCTTAGTGCGCTCAAACTTCTCTTTGGCCATAAAGCCCTCCTCTAAACAGGTCGTCCCCGGACGGGACTTTGCCTTTATACCATAGTGGCCTCTCAACATACTATTGAGAAGCCACCGTGTTACCTATGGTAGCGGTGACTGGATTCGAACCAGTGACGCCACGGGTATGAACCGTGTGCTCTAACCAACTGAGCTACACCGCCGGATGGAGCCTGCAACCAGACTTGAACTGGTGACCTCTTCGTTACCAACGAAGTGCTCTACCGACTGAGCTATACAGGCACTTGACGGGTGGGAGCTATAGGATTCGAACCTATGTAGGCAGAGCCAACGGGTTTACAGCCCGTCCCCATTAACCACTCGGGCAAACTCCCAATCGTTCAAGTATCCGCAGGTTCTTTGGTCTTTTGGACCGCCGCCCCCGCGAACGAAAAAGATAATACGATGCAACCTTGGGGGCTGTCAACGAAAACCTCTAGATACACGGTGCCGGGCGTATCTATATACCTTTGACCTGCGGTTTTGTTGAGTTTGGATATGAAGAACGGTGAATTTAGCTGAGCGGGTAACATTTCCCAAGGGAACACTTTGTCGTAGTAGAGTGAGCCCGCAGAATATCCCTTCGATAACGACTCATTTGCACCTATATATAGGTCGAGATCGGGCTTCCGCGGCAGAATCGAGCGTGGATAATCTCCCACTTTTGGCGTGTCCCCAAGGCCAAAGTGGCAGATTTTCCACGCTCGTTCGTCCGATAATCCACGCCCAAGGTGAACGGCTGGGTTCGCTCCCGCCTTTGTCTCGATCTGTAACATTTAGAGAACATTTTCTCCCCTATCTGTTACAGATCGAGATACCACGCAGCGACCCCGGCTTACGTCTCATTCTGTAACATTAAGAACGGTTTTCAGCCTCTTCGTGTTACAGATCGAGATGTTATCGGCCGTCCCTTGGCAATGTCTCGATCTGTAACTATAAGGAGGGTTTTCAGCCCGCACGTGTTACAGATCGAGACAAACCTGAAGCTTGGTGGGAGTCAAACCCGCTGACATGTCAACATAAATAGAAACGGGCCCTGTCCCACATAAGACAGAGCCCGAAACTCTCATGGAGCCAGTGACAGGAATCGAACCCGCAACCCACTGATTACAAATCAGTTGCGCTACCGTTGCGCCACACTGGCACACTTGGCGCTTTCGCGCGAAGCCAATTAAGAATAAAGGAATTGAGGATGGGGCGCAACAGGCCCTTCGACCGACCCCATCTCAAAACTATTCGCCAGAACGAATAGTTTTATCTGTTCGCCAAAACAAAAAACTATTCGTTTTGGCGATGACAAGTCCACAACCCAATAACTACAAGCCAGTGAATTGACCAGCCGAGTAGCTGGTCTCTACAGATACTCCCCTACCTCCCGCGGAGGGCCTTGAGCTTGGCCAGGGCATCGGGGCTCAGGCGACTGCCCAGAGTCATCTTGATCTGCGGAGCTTCCTCTGCCTCGTGAACGTCGTTATCGATCTGTTTGATCTCGTCCACCAGCATGCGGCTCGAGATGCGCGTGACGCCCTTGCCCATGACGACTGCCTGGATCGTGCCGTCACTCGATACCACGGAGCACGCGCGGCCTTCCTCGCGTGCCTCGATGCAGAGCTTCTGCACCACGGTATCGGCAGAGACGCCCGTCGGCGAGAACTCGATGCGCACGCCGCGGGCCGGTAGGTTGGGGCGTTCGCTGGAGATGTTGCCCGCGCCGTCGAACACGATCACGGCCTCGTAACGGCCCTGGGCAAATGCCGCGACATCGTTGATAAGCGCAGTACGAGCCATATCGTGGACGTCGCTGGAATATGGATCGTCGGAATGGTCGTAGACGAGCTTTTCGTAGCGCGGCGTGCAGTGAATCACGTTGTAGCCGTCGACCACCAGCAGCTCGGGCTTATTGGAGTGCACCGTCGAGACCGGATCGGCGATAGCCTGCGCAAACGCATTGCCGCCCACGCCATAGGTCGCGGCCGAAACAATCGGCTTGGCCGAGCCCTCGCCAAAGCGCTTGGCCTTGGACTTGGCGCGGTTCTTCTTGGACATGTGCTACTCCTCCCCCATGAGCTCGCCGGCATTGCGGCGCAGCCACTCAAAGCACAGCGCGGTGGTCGCCTGGGCAACGTTGAGGCTCTCGGTCATGCCGCGCTGGGGAAGCTTGGTTAAAAAGTCGCATTTCTCGAGCACCAGGCGCGAGATGCCATCGCCCTCGGAGCCCATGACGAGCGCAACGCGGCCCTCGAAGGGGGCATCCCAGCAACTGCCTTCGGCGTGCTCGGAAGCGCCGCCCACCCAAAAGCCAGCGGCTTTGAGGTCATCGAGAGCACGGGCGATATTGGGCACCTGCGCAATAGGCAGATGCATGACAGCGCCGGCGGAAGTCTTGTAGCTGCCAACGGTCACACCGGCGGCGCGCTTGTTGGCAATGATGACGCCCGCCGCGCCCACGACCTCGGCGGAGCGCACGATCGCACCAAAGTTGCCATCGTCGGTCACATGGTCGAGCACGACGACGAGCGCCGGTCCGTCACCCGCGCGGTCGAGAATATCGGCAACATCGGCATAGGGGAAATTTCCCACCTCGAGCGCAATGCCCTGGTGGGCGCCATGGCTCGACAGCGCATCAAGCTGCGCGCGCGACACATACTTAATGCGAACGCCCGCGGCGTTGAGGTCGTCGACCAGACGCGACAAGGCGGCATCGCGCTCCCCGCCCTCGGCAATGAGCGCACACTTGATGGGAAAACCGGTGCGCAGCGCCTCGGCGGCAGCACGACGACCTTCGATAAACTCACCCTTGGGAGCCTGGACGCCCTCGCGGCCACGCTCGCGCTGCGGACGCGCAGCCTGGGAGCGGTCGCGCTGAGCCTTGGGGGCGGCGGCGCGGTCATTGCGGCGAATCGGACGCGAGCCAGAAGCAGCCTGCTTGCCGCCACGCGGTGCACGCTTGCGATTATCGGCCATGAAGCGACCTCCTAAATACAACTATCAAACGAAACAAATAGACCGACCGCCCGAGGTGCGGCAGATTGCCTTGAAAGAGGAGGGCATAGACCTTGAGGTCATGCCCGACGATTGAAAGGCAAGGTGCCGTGGCTCGGGCGGTCGAGTGCTTGGGAAACCCGCGGGGATTAGAGAGATTTGATACGGGTGCCGGCGGCAGTATCCTCGATCGTCAGCCCGAGGTCCTTGAGCTGGTCGCGGATGGCATCCGCCAGATCCCAGTTCTTGGCGGCGCGGGCCTCGGCGCGGGCCTCGAGAATCTTGGCAGCGGCCTCGTCCACGTCGTCACCCGTGTAGGCAACCAGGCCGGCAGCAACACCCAGCAGACCCAGCGGCAACTCGACCTTAGGCTCGGGAAGCTCGACGCCAAACGTATCGAGCAGCTCGACCAGCGTATCGGCGGCGGCAAGCGCGGCGGCCTTGTCGGCAGCGTCGCCCGCCTGCTCCAGGTACTGGTTGCACTCGGTCACAAAGCCAAAGACGGCACCCATGGCACCGGCGGTGTTAAAGTCGTCGTCCATGCACTCCTTAAAGGTGGCACGGGTCTCGGCGGCCTTGGCGGCAAACGCCTCGGATGATGCCTCATCGGCATCGGCCGTCGCATGGTTCGCGGCCCAGCGCAGGTTCTCGACCGTACCGGCGATACGCGTGAGCGAGTTCTCGGCACCCTCCAAGCGCTCCCAGGAGAAGTCAAGCGGCGAGCGATAGCTCGTCTGCAGCATCAGCAGGCGCAGGGCCGCGGCAGAGTGCTGCTCGAGCACCTCGGCCAGCGTAAAGAAGTTGCCGAGCGACTTGGACATCTTCTCGCCGTCGACCAGCAGCATGCCCGTGTGCATCCAGGTGTTGGAGAAGCCCTGGTGCCAGGCGCAAGTAGCCTGGGCGCACTCATTCTCGTGATGCGGGAAGGCAAGGTCGGAGCCGCCGCCGTGGATGTCGATCGGAGTGCCCAGGTAGCGGTGCACCATGGCGGCGCACTCGGTGTGCCAACCGGGACGGCCCTCGCCCCAGGGGCTCGGCCAGCTGGGCTCGCCGGGCTTGGCGGCCTTCCACAGGGCAAAGTCGAGCGGGTCGTTCTTGTCCTCGTTCTCCTCGATGCGCGCACCAACCATAAGGTCGTCGATGTTGCGGCCCGAGACCTGACCATAGTTGGGATCGCTGCGCACGGCAAAGTACACATCGCCGTTATCGGCTGCGTAAGCGTGGCCCTGCTCGATAAGCGTCTTGATCATGGCGATCATGGGGCCGATCTCCTTGGTGGCGCGGGGGCGCACATCGGGATCGAGCACGTTGGCGGCGCGCATGACGCCGATGAACTTGTCCGAGAACTCCGTCGCGACCTCGGCGGCAGTGCGGCCCTGCTCGTTGGCGCGCTTGATGATCTTGTCATCGACATCGGTGAGGTTCTGGGCAAACGTGACCTCGTAGCCGCTCGCGATGAGCCAGCGACGAATCACGTCAAAGCTGATGAACGTACGGGCATTGCCGATGTGGATGTTGTCGTAGACCGTGGGGCCGCACACGTACATGCGGACCTTGCCGGACTCGATGGGCTGAAACTCTTCCTTTTTATGGGTAGCGCTGTTGTAGATACGCATTCGTTACTCCTTAACGGTTTTCTGTAGCAGGCAGACGGCCCAGGCGCCGATTCCCTCGCCCTGGCCTTCCCAACCGAGCTTTTCGGTCGTAGTGGCGGCGACGCCCACGTTTTCGACGTCAACGCCCAGGGCATGGGCAAGGTTGGCGCGCATGGCATCGCGGTGCGGGGTGATCTTGGGTTGCTGACAGGCAATGGTGCAATCGGCATCGACAAACTCGAAGCCCAGCTCGCGCGCGTAGTCCATCACGCGAGCGAGCAGCACCATCGAATCGGCACCCTCATAGGCGGGGTCGGTATCGGGGAATAGCTTGCCGATGTCTCCCCCGCGGCAGGCGCCCAGAATGGCGTCGGCCAAGGCGTGCGCGAGCACATCGGCATCCGAGTGGCCCAGCAGGCCGCGCTCGTAGGGAATGTCAACACCGCCGATGATACATCGACGCCCCTCCACCAGACGGTGGACGTCGTAGCCATGGCCAATGCGCAGGTTACTGAACATGGGGAAGGTCCTCTCCCTCGGCCATGCGGCCAAGCAGAATCGCGGTTACGGGACGCAGGTCCTCGGGTACCGTCACCTTAAGGTTATCGCGCGGGCTCTGGACACAGCGGACGCGCCCGCCCATGCGCTCGACCAGCGATGAATCGTCGGTACCGATAAAGCCCTCGGCGATAGCAGCGGCGTGAGCGCGCTTCATGGCGTCGACGCTAAAGATCTGCGGCGTCTGCGCGGCCCAGTACAGCTCGCGCGGCGGCGTCTCGACGATGTTGTCGCCATCGACGATCTTGAGCGTGTCGATCGCGGGCTGACCGCACACGATACCGTCGAGAGCACGGTCGCTCACGAGCACGTCGACCGCATGATCGATGGCCTCGGTCGTGATGAGCGGACGGGCGCCGTCGTGGATGGCGACATATTCGAAACACGCCGGAACCGCATGCACACCGGCACGGGTGGAATCCTGACGGGTATCGCCGGCATCGGGGGAGCTGATGGGCGTGTCATAGTCAAACGGGTCGATGGCCAGGCGGCGCATCTCGGCACGGCGCTCGGCAGGGCACACCACCACGATGTGGCCGACCTTGTTGCTACGATCGAACGCGCGGATGGACCAGCTCATGAGCGGACGGCCCGCCACGTTAACGAGCTGCTTGCCGCCGGGATTTCCAAAGCGCTGGCCGCTGCCGCCGGCAACGACCACGGCGCATACGGGCGCCATTATGCGTTCCCCTGTTTGGTACCCTTCATGCGGTACAGGGAGTCCGCAAGAATGGCAGGGTTGTTGACGCCAAAGTCGCCCAGGCGCTCCGGATCCTCGCTGATGTCATCCATGAGCTCCTGCAGCGAGCCGTACTCGTCGACGATCTTCTCGGCCACGCCGTCGCGCACGACGGACACGCGCGAAAGCGTGCGCAGGCCCAGCGGCGTCATGACGGAGTCCTCGTCCAGGTCGTCGTAACCCAGAACCGCCGCCACATGCTGTGGGTCGGACAGGTCCTTAGGCGTCATACGGCTCAGGTTGGCGCGGATCATTTCGGCATTGGCCTCGGAGGAATCACTCGCATAGTCGCGAATCATCAGGTCGTACTCGGTATCCATGCTGGAGCCGGCGAGCTGCTCGAGCTGCATCTGCACGAGCTTGCCCTGGTTGCCCAGCTTGACAATGCAATCCTTAAGCTCAGTCTTTGCCTGCTGCATGATCTCGAAGCTCGAGAAAATCCCGGTGATATCGGCGAGCGTAACGTAGTCATCGAGCTCGAGGGCCGTCAGACGCAGCAGGGAGCGGTCGAGCGACTGACGGGTGGTCTGAAGCGTGGCGACGAGCTGGTTGACCGAGCTCATGATGGTGGTGACGGGCTGGATCTCATAGCTCTTGCCGTGAACGTACACGTTGACGACGGCACGACGGGCCGAGACCGAGATCACGATGGCATCGGTGAGCACCGACATGCGAGCGGCAGTGCGGTGACGCATGCCCGTCTCGCTCGTGGCAAGCGAGGGATCGGGATTGAGGTGGAAGTTGGCGCGCAGGATCTGGGTGAGGTCGCCGTCGATAACGATGGCACCGTCCATCTTGGAGAGCTCGAACAGGCGGTTCGAGGTGAACGAAATGTTGAGTGGGAAGCCGTCGTTACCGGCAGCGAGCACGTTTTCGGTGTCGCCGACGCAGATAAGGGCACCCAGGTGACCGGCGATGATCATGTCGAGGGCGGTGCGGATCGGCTGACCAGGTGCCGTCAGGCGGATGGCCTGTTCCATACGCTTTTGCAGCTCGTTCTTATCCAAGGCATCGCTCCCATCGCATACGCTCCATAAACGCTAAATAGTTTCTCACGGTTTGTCCCCGCGGCGCTCGCGAAATCCGATGCTTACAGAATGAGCGAACACCGCTGAGAGCCTCAACCCAAATGAGCTGTTCATGTGGTAGCATCGGGATTCACATGAATGAGGGAGTAGTCGCGTGACCGGGTTCGCCTCCGGTGGCGCGGCAAGTCAACATACTGGCCGACACGGTCTGGCTTGCCTTAATGAACGAGACTCGTGGTTGTACGCGCGGCGCGTACGCCACGGGTCTTTTTTGTTGCTCCCCTGTCAGAAGTACACGCGGGTTCGCCCGCAAGGAGGGAGCCAAACCATGGGACTCGTAGAGCTCGTGCTGCTCGCCATTGGCCTTTCGATGGACGCCTTTGCCGTATCCATCTGCAAGGGCCTTGGCATGAAGAAGATCAACCTTAAGGTCGCCGTAGTGCTCGGCCTGTTCTTTGGCGGCTTCCAGGCCGGCATGCCCGTGATCGGATGGGCGCTTGGCAGCCAGTTTATGGGCATCATCGGCCCCATCGACCATTGGATTGCCTTTATCCTTTTGGCCTTCATCGGCGGCAAAATGCTGTGGGAGGCTTTTACCGAGGACGAGGATGAAGGCGACGGCAAGAATGCCGAAAAGATTGAACTGAGCGAGTACCTGATCCTCGCCATCGCCACTTCAATCGACGCCCTGGCCGTGGGCATCTCGTTCGCCGCGCTTTCGGTCGACATCGTTCCCGCTGTATCGCTTATCGGCGTCACAACGTTTATCTTCTCCGTCGCCGGCGTAGCGATCGGCCACACCTTTGGCGCGCGCTACGAAAAACCTGCCACCATCGTGGGCGGCATCGTGCTCATCCTCATCGGACTTAAGATCTTGCTTGAGCATCTGGGGATTTTGGCGCTGTAACGCCAAACACAATCGCTCAAAACTCAACGCCAGTACAAGGCCTCATGCAAAGTTTTGCATGAGGCCTTTTCGTGCAGACTTTTGCATGTCATACTGATATGCAAAAGTCTGCACGTTAGGAGATCGCCGTGAATACCCTTCCCATCACCACACCGCGCCAAGCTGGCATCTACGTGCGCCAGGCACGCGAGGCTCAGGGTCTCACCCGTGCCGCCCTCGCCAAAACGGCCAGTGTTTCAGAGCGCCTGCTCGCATCGCTCGAGCTAGGAGACGCCACGGGTATTCGGCTCGACAAGTTACTGACCGTCTTTAACGCACTCGACATAGGTCTCTTTGCGCAAAGCGATAACGACTCCATCGCATCGCCCTCCGAACATCCGACGACGATAGCGGACCTCCCTATCGCGAACTCGAATGCCCTGCCAAAGCCAAGCGTAGGCAGACGACCCGCCCGACAAGGAACGCCATCTTCCTATGGTGCCCTGCTGGCCCAAATCGCAGCCGAGCAAGGCCTTTCCGACACTTCAGGCCTCTCCTTTGGCTGTAAGGTTGTGAAATAAATGGCAGAGATGGAGCTTGCGACCCTCATTTGTGGCGAAATCGCAGGCACTCTCCGGCAAGACGAGCATGGACTCTGCAGTTTTGTATACGCCCCAACCTATCGCGGAGCACCACTATCGCTTACAATGCCGCTTTCCAATCGCACGTATGGCCATAACATCGTCCGCCCGTTCCTATTTGGCCTTTTGCCCGACAGCCAAGAGCAGCGTCGCGCTATTGCCGCCGAGCATGACGTTGCATCCAACAACCCCGTCGCCCTCTTGTGCCATATCGGTCTTGACTGCGCAGGGGCCGTTCAGTTTTGTCGAACCGATCAATTAGGCGCCGCCCGCGGCAGGGTCTCGGCATACCGCCCGCTTACCAATTCTCAAATCGCTCACAAGCTCAAAGCAATTCGCGATAACGAAAGAGAGACATGGATGGGCTCCAACGAAAGCTGGTCCCTGGGCGGCAACCAAGGCAAATTTGCACTAGCTTGGCATGATGGCCAATGGTGCGAATGTCTAGGGTCATCCCCCACTACCCATATCTTCAAAAATGGCGTCGTTGGGTTCAAACATCAGGCCTTAAACGAATTCGTCTGCATGAAAACGGCTCGGCGTGTTGGCATTCCAACTGCCAACGTCTCCTATTGCACATTTGAAGACGAAGCCGCACTCGTCGTTGAACGGTACGACAGAATGGTCAATAGCAGCGGAAATATCGAAAGGCTGCATCAGGAGGACTTTTGCCAGGCGCTCGGTGTATTGCCAAGCCAGAAATACACCGACGACGGAGGACCAACCACACGAGACATCCAAGAACGACTGATTAACACAGTCCCACACCACATGAATCTTGTGCTTTTTACCTATATGTTGTTCTATAACGCCATTATCGGAGCGCCTGACGCACACGCTAAAAACTACTCGCTCATCCTAGGTAAAGGCACAAACGCAGCGCTCGCACCCATGTACGATGTCGCATCGGGCTTGGCGTACGAGCGTATGCGCCGCCGGGCGCGCCTTGCCATGAGCGTTGGCGGCGAAAATCGAGTGGGGCGCATCGGTCCAGGCGCTATCCGCCGATACCACGGTATGGGCGACCCCGCGCTGGAGGCGGCGCTCACCGATGCCGGGCTATCCGAGAAGTTTTGCTTTGCGACCATGATGGACCTCGCCTACGAGGTGCCCATTTGCATGGAAGAGATCATGGACGAATACGCCGACCTGCCCGGCATGGCGGACCTGCGCGAGCATATGCTCGGCCCCGTCCGCGAAAACTGCCAGCGCACCCTCGACCTCATCAAGGCGGATATGGGCTAGGCGCCAATCAATCCACATTTCTTAAAAGAAGAGGGGGGCACCCGTCGCAAAAGTTCGGATGCCCCCTCTCGTAATGTCATTTGCAATCCGCTAGCACGTGGCTCGAACTGCTGCTAGCGCGACCCTTACGCGGCAAGGCGCTTGAGGACGTCGATGAGCAGCTCGTAGAAGCGCTCGGCAGAAGCGAGCTCCATGCTCTCGTCCGGGGTGTGGACATCGGAGAGCGTCGGGCCCACGGCGATGGCGTCCAGGCCGTGCAGGGCCTCAGCAAACAGGCCGCACTCAAGGCCAGCGTGAATGGACTCGATGCGCAGCTCGGAGCCAAAGAGCTCGCGATAGCTCTCGACAAAAACGTCGCGGACCGGCGAATGCTCGGCATAGCTCCAGCCGGGATACTCGAACTCAAACTTGGCGTCGAAGCCCAAGACATCGGCCAGCGTCTGCAGGCGGTCCTTGAACTCGTTCTGCAGCGAGGTGATCGAGGAGCGCGGGGACAGCATGATCTTGACCTGGTCGTCGGAAGTGGCGACCACGCCGATGTTGGAGGAAACCTCGACGGAGCCGTCGGTGGCGACGTTGCGGCGAATCACGCCATTAGGGGCAAGACGCAGGGCGCGGATGAGGGCAAGCGCGGACTTCTGATCCATGGCCTCGACCTCGGCGTCGTCGGCAATCTCGACGGTGCAGGTAAAACCGGGGTCGAAGACCTCGAGCTCGGCAGTGACGTCGGCGATGATGTCCTTTGCGATCTGGGCCGCGGCCTCGGCGGCAGCGTGGTCGGCGTAAACCAGCTCGGCCTTGCACTCACGGTTGATGGCGTTATCCTTAGTGCCGCCGTTAAAGCTAACGATGGCGGGCTCGCCGGCGACCATCAGGCGGTCGATGATGCGGGCCATGATGAGGTTGCCGTTGCCGCGCTCCAGGTTGATATCGTTGCCGGAATGACCACCCAGTAGGCCGGAGATGTCGAGCGTGAGGGTGCTGCCGGTCTTGTGCTCGCGCGCGATCGGGCAGGTGTAGGTAACGACGACGCCGCCGGCGCAGCTGACGGTGGCAACGCCCTCTTCCTCGGAGTCAAGGTTAATCATGGTGCGGGCGCTAATCTGGGACTTGTCGAGTGTCTCGGCGCCGACCAGGCCAGTCTCCTCGTCGGTGGTGAATACGCACTCGAGGGCCGGATGGACAATCGAATCATCGTTGAGCACGGTAAGCATAAGCGCGACGGCGATACCGTTGTCGGCGCCCAGGGTGGTGCCGTTAGCGGTGAGGACGCCGTCCTTGACGACCAGGTCGATACCGTCGGTCGTAAAGTCGTGCTCAACGGAGCCCAACTTGTCGCACACCATATCGATGTGGCCCTGCAGCATCACGGTCGGGGCATTCTCGGCACCGGCAGATGCGGGCTTGCGAATGATGACGTTGTAGACCTCGTCCTGATACACGTCGAGGCCGCGCTCCTTGGCAAACGCAACCAGGAAATCGCTGATGCCCTTCTCGTTGCCAGACCCACGGGGGATCGCGCTGACCTCCTCAAAGAAATGGAACAGCTGAGCGGGCTCGTAGCCGGTAATCTTGTAGTCCATGGTGCCTCCTTGGCGCAACTGGTTAGACAGTAAGATATGCGACTTGTATATTCCCAGACTTTGCGTGCATAAACCAGTCGAAAACGCCGAGCGCCCTTGCATCATCGGCTAACGGCGAACCGCATAGCGCAACGGTCATAACTTCGCAGCTCTACAAATCGAGGCGCCCTTGCCAGAACGCCTCGATTACACGTATCAAATTGTCGCCACAACTTACAGCGCGCCGGAACCGGCTTGCATCATGCCACCGGGGCCCGAGGTCACGCCGCCGCTCACGGGCGCGGCGTTGCCAGTGTGCGGTGCCGCCGGGGCGGTATCACCACCGAGCGTGCCCGCCAGACGCGGTGCCGGGATCTCGCCCGTGCCGTGGCTAAAGACAAACTTGCCATCGGCCACGTCGCACAGGACGGTATCGCCCTCGCCCCACTCGCCGGCCAGCAGCTCCTCGGACAGCGGGTCCTCGATGAGCTTTTGAATAGCACGACGCAGCGGACGCGCACCGTTGGTGAGGTCGGTGCCCTCGGCCACGATCTTGTCATAGGCCGCATCGGTGAGCTTGATGTTCATGCCGTTGGCAATCAGACGCTGGCGCAGGTCGTCCACCAGCAGGTGCGCGATCTTGGTGAGATTCTCGCCCGAGAGCTTCTGGAACACCACGATGTCGTCGATGCGGTTGAGCAGCTCGGGGCGGAACAGGCGCTTGAGCTCGCCCATCGCGCGGCCGCGGATCTCACTCGACGTGAGACCCTGCTCGCCGGTGGTGCCAAAGCCCACGCTCGCATCCTGCGCAATCTCGCGGGCGCCCACATTGGACGTCATGATGATCACGGTGTTGCGGAAGTCGACCGTCTTGCCCTGGCTATCGGTCAGGCGGCCCTCCTCCAGCACCTGCAGCAAGATGTTGAAGATATCGGGGTGCGCCTTCTCGATCTCGTCGAACAGCACGACCGAGTACGGGTGGCGACGAACGGCCTTGGTGAGCTGGCCGCCCTCGTCGTGACCGACGTAGCCCGGAGGGCTACCGATGAGCTTGGAGACCTCGAACTCGCTACCGAACTCGGACATGTCGAAGCTGATGAGCGCGTCCTTGCTGCCAAAGAGATACTCGGCGAGCGTCTTGGCGAGCTCGGTCTTGCCCGTGCCGGTGGGACCCAGGAAGATAAAGCTGCCGCCGGGACGACGCGGGTCCTTGAGCGGCGAGCGGCTGCGGCGCACGGCCTTGGCGACGGCCTCGACGGCCTCGTCCTGGCCGATGATGCGCGTCTTGAGCACGCTTTCGGTCTGCAGCAGGCGCCGGCTCTCGCTCTCGGTAAGCGAGGATACCGGCACGCCCGAAGTCACGGACACAATATCGGCGATCTGACTCACATCGATGGTGAGCGGGCTGGCGTCGAGCTCGGCGGTCCAGGCAGCCTTGGCCTCGGCGAGTTCAATCTCGGCAGCCTTCTGCTGCTCGGTGATCTCGGCGGCCTTGTTCATGTCGTCGCTCTCGGTGGCCTCCTGCGCGGCGGCCTTGAGCTCCTCTATGCGATGCTCGGCCTCGCGCACCGGCTCGGGCGCGCGGTTGGCGGCGATTCGGGCGCGGGCACCGGCCTCGTCAATGAGGTCGATGGCCTTATCGGGCAGGAAGCGATCCTGAATGTAGCGGTTGGAAAGGTTCGCGGCGGCCTCGATAGCACCCTGCGTATAGCGCACATGGTGGTGCTCCTCGTAGCGCGGCTTGAGCGCGGTCAGGATCTTGACCGTGTCCTCGACGCTCGGCTCCTCGACATCGATGGTCTGGAAGCGACGCTCGAAGGCCGGGTCCTTGGTGAGGTACTTGCGGAACTCCTCGGCCGTGGTGGCGCCGATAATCTGGAAGGCACCGCGCGCGAGCACGGGCTTGAGCATGGAGCTCGCGTCGATGGAGCCCTCGGCAGAACCGGCACCGATGATGGTGTGCATCTCATCGATAAACAAGATGACGTCGTCGGCCTCGGTTGCCTCCTGGATCACGTTCTTGAGGCGCTCCTCAAACTCACCGCGATACTTGGCACCCGCGACAAGACCCGGCAGATCGAGCGTCCAGATATTCTGGTTCATAAGATTCTCGGGCACATTGCCAGCAGCAATCTGCTGCGCCAGGCCCTCGACGATAGCCGTCTTGCCCACGCCGGGATCGCCCAGGATAAGCGGATTGTTCTTGGTGCGGCGCGAAAGGATCTCCATCATGCGCTGGACTTCCTTTTCGCGGCCAATCACGGGATCGAGCTCGCCGTCGCGCGCCTTCTGCGTGAGGTTGGTGGCGAACTGCTTGAGCGTGTCGGTGCCGCCCCCCCTTTGCTGAGAGGCATCCGAGCCGCTAAAGAACGGCAAGCCCGCACCGGGGCGACCGGCGCCGGCTCCGGCGAGCGGACGCTTCTTGTCCTGATCCTTGGCGGTGAGTTTCTCGATAGCCTTTTTGATGGAGGCGGACGACACACCCAGGCGCATGAGGATGTCCATGGCCATGCCGTTGCCCTCTTCGACGATGCCGATCAGCAAGTGCTCGGTCGACACGTAGGTCTGGTTGTTCTCACGCGCCACGCGGAAGGAGCGCTCCATCACGCTAATGACGAGCGGCGTAAAGGCAAGCTTGGCAGCCTCGGTCTCCTCGCTGGGCTCGGGAACCGTGGTCTGGACCTCTTTGAGGGTATCCATGATGTCGTCGTAGGAGATATCGAGCGAGCGCAGCGCCTCAGCGGCAATGCCCTCGTCCTCCTTGGCGAGCGCGAGCAACAGATGCTCGGTACCCACCTTATTTGAATGAAGATCAAGCGCCTCCTGCTTGGCCATGGACATGACCTTGCGCGCGCGATCGGTAAAACGGTCTAACATGCTAGTTCCTCTTAGACGAGCTAGTTTTTTCAAACGCAAAGCGCCACTCGTGGCGGCGCTTTGGTCTCTTTACCCATATGGAGTATATGTTAACCGCTGGGGCCTTTTCCGCATGCAGCCATACGACAACGTCTACAAAAAAGGAATTGCCAGGTGCGTCTGCATCGGCCCAACGAGCGTGGATTTTCGGACACCCATTCCACGAGCGTGGATAATCTCCCGTTTTGAGCCCGTAAACAAGCCAAAAACGGGAGATTTTCCACGTTCATGTTTTGCGGATCAGTTTCATTTGCACCAATTAGCTGGTGTGGCGCCAGCGAGGGTCGGTGAGCGTACGCGCCACACCCAGGCCAACGGGCAAAAACGCCACGATGAGCACTGCACGCACAAACCAGCCGAGCATATTGACCGTGTCGAAGGTGCACATGTAATACATCGAGCGATACAGATACAAGCCCGGCACCATAATGACAATCGATGGCACCGTGAGGGCGATACGTGGGTAGGTGAGCTTGATTTCGGCTAAGCTCGCGAGCAGCCCCGATACCAGCGCGCCAATAAACGCTGCCGCCTCGGGAGGCATACCTACGCTCAGGCCCAGGAAGGGAAACAGCGCCGGCGCATCGACGAGCGTAAGGCGCAAGGTATTGGACACGGCGCCGATCAGCCCAGCTGCCGCGGCCATCTTTACCGGGCTGTTGAACATCACCGAGAAGCCGAATACGCCAACGAAGCTCATCACCACGCGCAGGAGCGTAAGGGCAAGCGGCGAAAGGCCGAGCGGAGCAAAATCATCCGGTGCCAGCCCCACACACTCGGCAACCATCCAGCCCACAAGGGTCGCCATCACAATAATCGACACGGCATACGAAAGACGCTCAATGCCGCTTCGCATATCGAGCTTAGCGATGTCGAGGCCTGCCGTAATGAGGGGAAAGCCGGGAATCACAAAGAGCATGGCGCCGATATAGCCTTCTTGGTGCGACATTGCCCCCGGTACGACCTGGCCAAGGCCGAGCAATGCCAGCAGATACGAAACGCAAGCGAGCGCAACGCCAATCGTCAGCGCGCTAAACTGGCCAAGACCCTGCTTGAGAATATGAGAGCGAGCAAAGTTGCCAACACCAGCGCCTACGAATGCGCAGGCCATCTCGATAGGGCCGCCGCCGAGCAAAAAGACGAAGGCGCCGCAAGCACAAGCTGCCGCAAGGCCCTGTTGCCAGGGAGAGTAATCGGGTTTTGAACTCTCAACGGTCTTGAGCATCTCGTGGTATTCGTGCACGGTAAACCGGCGCCCATACGTCTCGATTTCCTTTAGGAAGCTCTCCATCATCCAAATGCGATGGGTATTGACTCCCGTTGTGGGCAGGCTGACAACCTCGTTAAAGCAGTGGCCATCTTCGATGCAGGTGCACTCAAACGACAGAAGACTTAAGTCAACGTGGACGGTGACACCGAGTACGGCGGCAACGCGATTCATGGTATCGCGTACACGCCAGGCACCCGTTCCGCTCGCGAGCATAAGCATACCGGTGCGGCAGATGATGGATGACTTATCGGTGAGCGGCGCATCGACGGCAAGCTCATCGCCTGCCGTCACGATCTGGCGCCAGTCGGTTTTCATATGAAGGGCACCGGCACGAACACCGTGGTGCAGAGGGACTCTTGAGAGCAACGAATCATGGCGCGAAGGCTGTGGGAGTTCCGTCGATTCGATCTCATCCTCGTCGGGCCCTTCATCAACAAGGTCGAAAGCATCGAGCGTCGCCGGCTCGCGACGATCAATCAATTCCTCGTCCTCATCATCAAAGTAGTTGAACTGATCGAGCATCTCCTCTTCGATTGAACGCTCGCTCGCATCGTCCATATAGACGCTCCCTTCCCTATCGACTAACCCCCATCCTAGGCAGCGACGGCTAAAGGAAACATAAAAGAGACGACTGTCATGCATGGAAGGCGTAAACCCCCAATGCGCCGATAGACCCCAGGCGGCTAGGACCGTCCCCAAGTGCCGGCACAAGAGGAACGTCCCTAAGTGCCAACCAGGGCAACGCCGCAGGCAGAGGACGGACAGCGAGCGACGTCCAGCTTGACAGCCAAGGCAACGCCGATGCCCTGGCAACGACAGCAAAAGCCCGCCAGAGCGAGCAAGGTGCCTTGAAACGAGGCGGCATTGACCTTCTGGTCATGCCGCCGAAGTTGAAAGGCAGATTGCCGCTCTGGCGGGCTTGCAGCGTCAACTGGTTACGCGGTTCGTAGAACCGCGTAACCCCCTAGTACATCTTTGCGCCGGCGGGGATGGAGGCGTCGAGCTGGATCAGGTTGAGACGCTCCTCACCATCCTCCTCGTGGATAGCGCTGATGAGCATGCCGCAGCTGGGAATGCCCATCATCTTGCGCGGCGGCAGATTGGTGATGGCGAGCAAGGTCTTGCCGACCAGGTCCTCGGGCTCATAATAACCGTGAATGCCGGAGAGGATGGTACGGTCGGTGCCGGTGCCGTCGTCGAGCGTAAAGTTCAGCAGCTTCTTGGACTTCTTGACGGCCTCGCATGCCTTGACCTTCACAGCGCGGAAATCGCTCTTGGAGAAGGTATCAAAGTCGACGAACTCCTCAAACAGCGGCTCGACGGCGATCTTGGAGTAATCGAGCGTGGGCTTAAGCGACTTAACGAACGGGCTCGCGGCGTTGCCGGCCTCGGCAGCCTTGGCGGCAGCGGCACCGGACTGGAAACCCTTCTCGGGCTTCATGTGCGGGAACAGCAGCACGTCGCGGATGGAAGCCTGGTTGGTGAGCAGCATGACCACGCGGTCGATACCGATGCCGATGCCGCCCGCGGGAGGCATACCGTACTCGAGGGCGCGCACGTAGTCCTCGTCGTACTCCATGGCCTCATCGTCGCCACCAGCCTTCTCGGCCATCTGGGCGGCAAAGCGCTCGGCCTGGTCGACCGGGTCGTTGAGCTCGGAGAACGCATTGGCGTACTCGTGACCGGCGATAACCAACTCAAAGCGGTGCGTCAGGCGCGGGTCGTCCTCAAAGCGCTTGGCAAGCGGACTGACCTCGATGGGGTAATCGCACACGAACGTGGGGTTGACGATGGTGTCCTCGCCCAGCTCATCGTAGATCTCGGCGATAATCTTGCCGGCGGTCCACTCGGGCTTAATCTCCAGGCCCTTCTCGCGCGCGGCAGCAGCAAGCTCCTCGACCGGCGTATCGATGGTGACCTGTTTGCCGAGCACGTCGGAGACGATGTCGGTCATGGGACGGCTGGCCCACTCACCAGAAAGGTCGATGGTCTGGCCCTGGTACTCGATGACCTCGGGGTTGCCGATGGCCTTGTTAGCCGCCTTAATGACACCTTGGGCGAGCGCCTTCATGCCCTCGAGGTCGGAGAAGGCACGATAGGCCTCCATCGTGGTGAACTCGGGGTTGTGGGTAAGGTCCATGCCCTCGTTACGGAAGATACGGCCGATCTCGAACACGCGCTCAAAACCGCCGACGATGCAGCGCTTGAGGTGCAACTCGGTAGCAATGCGCAGGTAGCACTCCTGATCGAGCGCGTTGAAGTGCGTGATGAACGGCTTGGCAGTAGCGCCGCCCTGGATGGTCTGCAGGATGGGGGTCTCGACCTCCATGTAGCCGTCGGACTCCATAAAGCGACGGAAGGTGGAGAGAATCTGCGAACGCTTACGGAAGGTCTCGCGAACGTCGTCGTTGGCGATCAGGTCAACATAGCGCTGGCGATAGCGGGTCTCCTTGTCGGAAAGACCGTGGAACTTCTCGGGCAGCGGACGAACGGCCTTGGCAAGCAGGGTCGCGCTCTTAGGGGCAACGGAAAGCTGGCCGCGCTGGGTGCGCACAACCACGCCGGTCACGCCCAGGATGTCGCCCAGGTCGAGGGACTTGAGCGTATTCCAGGCGGCCTCGTCCATGTCGTTGATGCGGCAGAACAGCTGAATCTCGGCAGTCGCATCGCGTACGACGATGAACATGATCTTGCCCTGACCGCGCTTGGCGACCACACGGCCGGCGATCTTCACGACGTCCTCGGTGTCCTCGCCATCGGCAAGCTCGGCGTACTTAGCCTCGATATCGGCAACGTAGTCCTCAAGCTCAGAGTGCTCGGGATAGGGGTTCTGGCCCGCCTCGAACAGGGCGGCGCGCTTGGCCAGGCGGGTGGCGCGCTCGTCGTTGAGCGTCGATGCCTGATCTGCGGCGTTCTGGTTCTCTGCCATAAGTTAGCTCCTCAAACTAAAACGCTCCCCAGGATTCGGTCCCAGGGAGCGAAAACAAACCTTTACGCGGGACCGTGGTCTAGCGTGCAATCTTGGCGATGGTGTAGACGCGAGTCTTGCCGGAAGGCGTAACGACCTCGACGGAGTCGCCCTCGCCGTGACCGATGATGGCGTGACCGACCGGAGACTCGTTGGAAATCTTGTGCTCGAGGGAGTTGGTCTCGGTGGTACCGACGAGCGTGACTTCCATGACCTCGCCGTTGGGATCAATCAGCGAAACGGTGGAACCGATGGAGACGGTCAGATCACCTGTGGTGGCAGCAACCTGAGCGTTGGCGAGGATGGCCTGGATCTCGGCAATACGAGCGGCGTTCTGGGCCTGCTTGTCCTTGGCGGCGTCGTACTCGGAGTTCTCCGAAAGGTCGCCGAACGCGCGGGCTTCCTTGATGTCCTCGACGATCTCCTTGGCGTAATCGCCCTCACGCCAAGCGAGCTCCTCGACGAGCTTCTGGCGGCCCTCAGCGGTCAGTACGATCTGGCTTGCGTCCATACGGATATCTCCCCAACTCTGATCAAACAATCAACTGTCAACAAAACGAAAAAGACCGGCTAGCCTGCGGGCAAGCCGGTCAGGTGCTCACCCCAAAGGGATGGGACTACTCTGCGTCCGCGTCGCTGTCCTCTGCCTGCTTCTTCTTGGCAGCAGCGAGCTTGGCCTCGAGCTCAGCGATCTCCTTGTCCTCCTCGGACTGCTCGACCACGACCTCCTCGGCCTGCTTGGTCTCGGCCTTATCGTCGCCCTCCATACCCTCACGGATATTCTTGACGGTAGAGCCGAGGGACTTGCCGAGCTTCGGCAGGTTCTTGGGCCCGAAGATAATCAGGACAACGACGAGAATAATGATGAGCTCAGGAGCCCTCAGTCCAAACATTTAGACCTCCACAATACAGCGAGACAAGCTCGAATGAGTATACCGCGGGTATCGCGGTATCACAACAATAGCTAAAAAAAGGGACCGCAAGAAGCGGTCCCTCCTCATGCTCTGGTCGGGTTGACTGGATTTGAACCAGCGACCCCTGCGTCCCGAACGCAGTGCTCTACCAAACTGAGCCACAACCCGTTAGCTCGACTATAGTAACAAAGATTTTCGCCGCGTGCTAGAGAAAATTTTATTTCTTTGGCGCGTCGATTTGAACCGTGTTGGGAATGAGCTCCGTCGCGCAGGACCACCAGCCGTTTTGCTGGGCAGCGTCGGCAAGCCTTTCGGCCGTGGCGGCGGTGTCGCAAATGGCAAATGAGCAGGCACCCGATCCGCACACATCTACAGCAACGGTGCCGTCCTGTTTACGCAGCCAATCGAGAACCATTTGAATCTGCGGCTCCATCTGTGCGGAAATGGCACCCAGGTTGTTGTGGACGAGCGCGTAGGCCGCCTCTGCGTCTCCCGAGCGAAGGGCAGATGCGATCGCGCCGGGCTTGTCTGCAGGCACCGGAGCCTCGTCAAAACGTCGATAGGCTTCAATTGTCGAAACGCTTGCCTCGCGCGGCTTGACCAACACGCCGGGCGTTGCGGGCAGCGCGGGATACTCAGTTGCCAGCACGTCTCCCCCACCTACGTAGAACGCAGGGCTCGCGTGCAAAAAGAACGGGACGTCAGCACCAATACCCCGCGCAATGTCGTCGAGCGCGGGGTCGGTGCGATCAATTCCCCAGAGCTCCGCCAAGGCGACAATGACCGCGGCCGCATCCGTCGAGGGGCCGCCCAAGCCGGCGCACAATGGAATGCGCTTCTCAATCATCACGCAGATGTTTGCCTCGCGACCATAATGCTCGGCCATAGCAACCGCAGCCCGATACGCCGTATTCTTTTGCATGGGAAAATCTGATGCCGGAACCGTCTGGACGGTCAGCGCCTGCGCCGGCGCGACCGTCACGGAATCGGAAAGACCGACGGCTGCCATCAGGGAATCGACCCTGTGGTAGCCGCGGTCATCGCGCTCGGTATGAACCCCCAGGTAGAGGTTAATCTTTGCCGGCGCGGAAAGAGTCAGGGACCGATCGGTCACCGCTAGTGCTCCTCGAGCTGATTGCCGAGCGGGGTAAAGATATGCTCGCCGCTCTCGGGGTCGAACAGCTCGACCTGACCGGTGAGGACATCGATATACTGGTAGGACTGACGCGACTTGCGGCCGCGGCGCTCGTCAACCTCGACGATAAAGACTGCCGGATGGACGCTCTTGATGGTGCCCATGCGCTCGACGACGCGGGTGCGGCCCATGTTGGCCTTCACCTTAACGCGATCGCCCACCATATCGGTCAGCTTCTCGTGGATGTCGTCGACGTGATTGACTTCCATCTCTTCCATGAACAGGGCCTCCAGAAGATGCAATTCAAAAAGGGGATAATACCCCTAAGATAGACAAAACTCTAATACTATAGCACCCTGTTGCCGCTATACGCAAGTAGCTAAATAAGCCCCGTCCCAAATTGGCTACTTACAGATTGTCTGTGTCCAGAACGATGGTGAATGGACCGTCGTTGACGAGGTCGACCTTCATGTCGGCGCCGAAGATGCCATGCGCTACGTGCTCGACGTCCTCGCGCACAAGCGTCAGGAAGTACTCGTAGAGCTTGTTGGCAACATCGGGGGCGCCGGCATCCGTAAACGACGGACGGCGGCCGTGGCGGCAGTCGGCAAACAGCGTGAACTGCGACACCACGAGTACCTCGCCGTCGACATCGGCAAGTGCCAGGTTGGTCTTGCCGTTCTCGTCCTCGTTGATACGCAAGCCCCGGAGCTTGCCCCACAGCTTGTCGGCCTCGGCACGCGTATCGCCATGGCCCACGCCCAGCAGCACCAGGTAGCCGCGTCCAATGCGGCCCACGCACTCGCCGTCGACCGTCACGCCGGCGTTGAGCACGCGCTGCACCACCGCGCGCACGGCCTACTCCTCGCCCGTCAGTTTGGCGGACAGATGCTCAAGCGCGTGGAAACGATGACTGATGGTGTTCTTCTCGTCCGCCGTCAGCTCAGCCATGGTCTTGCCCGGCGTGTCGACCGGCAGGAACAGCGGGTCGTAGCCAAAGCCGTGATCGCCGCGGCCCTCGTGTGCGATAACGCCCTCGCAGGCGCCCTCGCCATAGGTGACCAGACCATCCGTGTCGATAAGCGCAACGACGCTCATAAAGCGCGCGGTGCGGTCCTCGTCCGCTACGCCTTCCAGGTTAACGAGCAGCTTGGCATTGTTGGCGGCATCGTCGCCGTGAACGCCCGCGTAGCGCGCGCTATACACACCGGGCTCACCGTCCAGCGCGTCAACGACCAGGCCCGAATCGTCGGCAATGGCCATGAGCCCCGTCTCTTCGACGGCAGCCTGCGCCTTGATGATGGCGTTCTCCAAAAACGTCATGCCGTTTTCCTCGGGGTCCTCAAAATCGCCCAGCTGGCCGAGCGCCACAAAGCGCACCTCGGGCATGACCTTGCCCAAAATGGCCTCGATCTCGGTGAGCTTATGAGCGTTTCCGGTTGCCACGACGATGGTCGCCGCCGGGTCGAGGGTGTCGATGTCGATCTTCTCAAGTGCCATGAGTGGTCTCCTTGTCTCTATAGCAATGCCGTGTTGAGGACGGCGAGGACCTTAGCCTCTCCCCTCTCAATCAACGGCAGTCTTGTGTCTAGACGTCTCCGCAGATAAAACCTACCAAAATAAACCTGTCCCTTTTTGGCAGGTTAGGCGAGGGCTTGGCGCTGGAGCTCGATGAGCTCGGCGATACCCTTGTCGCCCAGGTCGAGCAGGGCGTTGAGGCGTTTGCGGTCGAAGGGCGCCTGCTCGCCGGTGCCCTGGAGCTCGATCATCTCACCGGTGTCGGTGGCGACGAGGTTCATGTCGACCTCGGCATGGCTGTCCTCGGAATAATCGAGGTCAAGCAGCGTATTGCCGTCGACAACGCCCATGGAGATGGCAGCCACCTGGCCGGTAAGCGGGATGCGCTCGATCTTGCCTGCCTCGACCCACATGGCGAGGGCGTCGTGCAGCGCCACCCAGGCGCCGGTAATGCTTGCCGTACGTGTACCACCATCGGCCTGGATCACGTCGCAGTCGACGGTGACGGTGTACTCGCCGAGCGCCTTCATGTTGACGACGGTACGCAGGCTACGGCCAATGAGGCGCTCAATCTCCATGGAGCGGCCCTTGCGGTTGGCGTGCTCGCGCTTGCAGCGCTTGCCGGTCGATGCCGGCAGCATGGCATACTCTGCGGTTACCCAACCGGCCTTGGCACCCTTGCGCCAGCCCGGCACGCCCTCCTCGATGGTGGCGGCACAAAGCACGCGCGTGTCACCGAACTCGGCAAAACACGAGCCGTGGGCGTGCTTCATGACGCCACGGGTGAGCTTAACGGGGCGCAACTCGTTGGCGGCGCGACCGTTGGCGCGGTTGACCTGCATGTACTCCATAGAAAAATCCTTTCGGCAAAAGGTGTGGCGAAGGCTCTGACGGCGGCCTTACATCTATTTCAGCTCATCGATATCGATATGCTCAATGCTCTTGAGCGGCTGACCAAAGATAAAGCTGCCCGCCACCGCAAACTCGGCAATGTTATCGGCCGTCGTGGCAAAACGTTGCTGCGGCTCGGCGGCGTCGCCCGCCAGCTGCTCGCGGCGCGTGAGAATATCGGTCAGCTCGCGCGTGGTCTCCTCGGCGGAACTCACGACGCGCACCCCAGGCCCCAGCGCATGGCGGATAGGTCCCACCAACAGCGGAAAATGCGTACAGCCGAGCACCACGGTATCGATACCGTGGTCGCGCAGTGGCTCAACCGTGGCACCCACCAGCGCACGCACGGCAGGCGTATCGAAGATGTCCTCGTTCTCGAGCCACTGCTCTTGCAGATGCGCACCCGAGGCGAGCTCGTGTTCGACAACCTCGACAAAGCTCGAGGCGGGGCAGCCGTATACGTCGACGCCGGCATCTAGGTCCTGAATGGCGCGCGTGTAAGCGCCCGAGCGAATGGTGAGGTTGGTGGCGAGCACGCCCACCCGGCGCGTGCGGGTGCTGTTGATTGCCGCGCGTGCGCCCGGTGCGATCACACCGATGACGGGGACGTCGAGCACCTGCTGGGCCAAACGCAAGGCCGCAGCGGTCGCTGTATTGCAGGCGATGACCATAATCTTGACGTCGTGCTTCGACAGCCAACGGCCCGCCTGCAGTGCAAACGAACGCACCTCGTCCTCGGTGCGGGTGCCATACGGGCAGCGTTTGGTGTCGCCAAAGTAGTAGACGGACTCGTGCGGCAACGCCGTCGCAATCGCGCGCGCAACCGTCAGACCGCCCAACCCAGAATCGAACACGCCAATCGGGCGCGTGTCACCTGCCGAATTCTCGATATCGGACATTACCTCACCAGTCTCTCTCGAAAAGACATGTCCAAGTGCGGCGACGCCGCGCTACGAACGCGCCGCGACCAGCAGCTCTGCCGTCGCCGCCCAACCGTCGACAATTTTGCCGCGCGTAACGAAAGCGTTCTCGCAAGCAGCCAGGAACTCGGGCGCGCCGGCGCTCGTCAGGCCATTCTCGACCAGGCAGAACGTGCCCACGTGATCGGCCATGTAGAAGTCGGACTCGGAATCGCCGAGCGCGAGCGTCTCCTCGCGCTCGATCCCCAGGTGCTCGCAGAAGTGCGCAATGGCGACGCCCTTGTTGAGGCCCGCGGGGTTGATGTTGAATGCGCGACCGTCCTCGACGCGATCGAGCTCGAGCGTCGTCGGCTTGGACAGGTGAGTCAGATGGCCGTTGCAAGCCCAGATCAGACCGCAGCCGGCCTCGTCCAGGATGGCCTGGACCTCATTGTCGGGCACATCGCCGCGCATGCCGACGGTGACCTCGCGGTACTTGTAGCCGGTCGACATGTCGTTGTGATACTCGATCTTGTGCGGCCAGCGGGCAAGGATCTTCTCGCACACGCCGGTCTGCTCGATCACCTGGTGCGGAGTAAGGCCGCAGACGGGGTCGTAAGGCATGTCGCCGGTCAGATACTCCCAATCGTTGGCCTTGAGGTCGTACATAACCAGGCCGCCCATCTCACCAATGTAGGAGTTGAGGCCGAGCACGCGCGCGTCCTCGTGGATCATGGTACGGTTGCGGCCCGAGGTGGGAACCACCTGAATGCCAGCACGAGCGAGCGCCACGACGGCCTCGACGAGTTTGGTCGAGGGGTTGCCGTCGTTGTCGCGCAGCACGCACGAGCCGGGTGCGAGCATCGTGGCATCCAGGTCGGTAAAGACGTACTTGACCTTGGCCAAGCGCTCGCGCATCTCGCCCGAAAGCTCGGCAACGGTCGGCAGGGTGTTGTGGGACATGGTTACTCCGTTTACGTAGAAGGGTTTGGACTTGGACGGCATGTTTTGATTGAGGGAACACGCTTATGGCGACAGCGCACTCAGGACGCCGCCGCCATCATGGTTCATTAGTCAAACTGGGTAACATCGATCAGGCGATTGGCCAGCGAAAGGTCGCTCTCGATGGGCACGAACTCGTCGCCCACGTGCATGAGCTCCTCGTCACCCTTTGCCAGCAGCAAGACAATGGTGGGAGCATCGGGGTTGACGTACTCCTCGCGCGCCGCCTTGAACGCCGCATGCACAGCGGCTTCGCGGTCGAGGATGATCTTGTTCGGCGTATCGTCGGGAACATGCTCGGCAAGCTCGCGACAGACCTTCATCGGGTCCTCGTGAGCTGGATCCTCGTTCGTAAAGATCATCAGGTCGGAATACGGTGCGGCCTCGCGCGGCAATTGCTCGCGGCGCTCCTGCGCCTTGCCGCCGGCGGCGCCAAACACTGCAATGACTGGGCTAGCGGGAAACGCGCGCTTGACCGACGAGAAAAGCGAACGGAACGAAAGCTGGTTGTGCGCGTAGTCGACGACACAAATCACGCGGCCGTCCTTCGACTCCACGACCTCCATACGGCCCGGCACACGCAGTTTGGAGAGGCCATTCTTGATGGCATCGATACCGATGCCGATCTCGCGCGCAGCGGCGATAGCGACCAGCGCGTTCTCCACGTTAAAGTCTCCCGCGATACCCAGCAGGACCTTCTCCCCCGCCTCGGACTCGTCGGCACACAGGCCATGCAGGTTAAACTCGATGTTAAAGCCGACCATGCGCACATCGCTCGCCCACAGGCTTGCCTCGGGATGCTCGACGCCAACGGTCACCAAGCGCTCGGCCGTCGACGCTGCCTCCAACACACGGTCAACCTCTTCGGTGCCCAGATTCACCACGGCGGTCTTTGCCTGGTCAAAGATCCTGAGTTTGCTCTCAAAATAATCCTCAAACGTGGGGTGTTCGATCGGCGAGATGTGGTCACGGCCGATGTTGAGGAAGCACGCCACGTCAAACGGCAGATTCTCGACGCGTTGGTACTTGAGCGCCTGGCTCGAGACCTCCATGACCATGGACTGGCGACCTGACGTGCGGCAGTTGGCGATATGGCGCCAGACCTCTGGGGCCTCGGGCGTAGTATTGGTGCTCTCGTAGCACTCGATGCCATCGTCGGTACTCACCGAGCCGATCATGCCGCAGGACTCGCCCGCCGCTTTGATAATCGACTGGAGCATAAAAGCGGCCGTGGTCTTTCCCTTGGTACCGGTGATGCCCACGATCTTGACGTCGTGGTCGGGACGGTCGTAGACCTCCGGCGGCAACAGGGCCATGGCCGTGCGAACGCTATCAACAACCAGCATCGCAGCACCGCTCTCCTGCGCCAGCGGCTCCAGAGACTCGACCAGCGACTCCTCGCACACAAATGCGACGGCGCCCGCATCGAGCGCCATGCTCAAAAACGCGGGCTTAAAGGCAGCACCTTTGCAAAAGAACACGTCACCTGCCGAGACCGCGCGCGAATCAAACGAGCAGCCGGTCACGGCACGCTCGTCAACCTGCTCTGATGCGCGCAGCTCACCGCACACATCGAGAAGCTTGGCAAGCGTATCGACCGTGGTCACGGTCGCGGAATCCGAATGGTGCATCTTTCACCTTTCTCAGCCATTTGGCAGGGACGGTTTTATAGTAACTGAAACGCACCCACGCAAAAACGGCTCCCGGAGGAGCCGTTACGCGCAGGCGTTCGTAAGCCGAGGCTAGGCAGCCTGAACAGCGGGCTGGTCCTCGTCGATAAAGAAGCGCTTGTACCACACCAGGAACACGAGCGGCGTATAGATCTTGCGCTGGAAATCGCCCTTGCCCGCAAAGTGCAGATCGAGCAGGTGCATGAGCTCGTCGGTATCGAAGAACTCGCTTGCCCACGGCGCGGTGAAGTACTCCTTGACATAGTCGTACCACTTTTGCTCGCGCAGCCAGTAGACAATCGGCACCGGGAAGCCCACCTTGGGACGGGTGGCCCACTCATCGGGCAGCGACTTGTTGGCAGCGTGGCGGAGTACCTGTTTGTTGCCGTTCTCGTTGATGCGGTAGCGGTCGGGAATGTGCTCGGCGAACTCCATGACTTTGCGGTCCAGGAAGGGCACGCGCAGCTCCAGCGAGTGCGCCATGCACATCTTGTCGGCCTTGAGCAGAATGTCGCCCGGGAGCCACATGTTCATGTCCAGGTACTGCTTCTTGACCAGCTCGGGCTGACCCTTCACGCGCGCATAGATGGGAGCGGCAAGCTCGAAGGCGCCATCGCCGGTGTTGTACTCGGGCTTGAGCACGTCGTCGACCTCGCGCTCCGGCCATACCAGAGCCTGTCCCAGGAACGACTTCTCGGGGATCTCGGCACCCTTGACCAGGAAGTTATGTCCCTTGAAGTACGGCATATGCAGCGCCAGGTTACCGAGCGCGCGACGGATGGGCAGCGGCACCATCTTTTTGTACTTGCGGACTGGGACCGTGTCCTCGTAGTAGGCGTAGCCGCCAAAGAGCTCGTCGGCGCCTTCGCCCGAAAGCACGACGGTGACGTCCTTGCGGGCCATCTCGGCCAAGAACCACAGCGGCACGGAAGACAGGTTGGACTGCGGCTCGTCCATGTGATACTGGATGTCCTCGAGCGCACCGAAGAACTCGTCGGCGGTAATCATCTTGCGAACGTTTTCGACGCCGAGCTTATCGGAAAGCTCCTTGGCGTAGTTAGTCTCGTTGAAATTCTTGTAATCGAAGCCCACCGAGAAGGTCTTGTCGGGCATGAGGCAAGCGGCGATGTAGCTGGAGTCGACGCCGCCGGAGAGGAACGACGCGACCTTGACGTCGGCGATGCGATGGGCCTCGACGCTCTCGTGCACGACCTCGTCCAGCTCGTCGACGTACTCCTCGAACGGCTTCTCGACGGCAGAGTAATCGCAATCCCAGTAGCGCTCGATGTTCATCTTGCCGGTCGGGATGTCTACGGTAAAGTAATGCGCCGGCGGCAGCTTGTAGACCCCCTCGAAGAAGGTCTCCTCGGTTGCCGAATACTGCAGCGTCATGTACGGACGCAGGGCCTTTTTGTTGACCGCCTTGTGGAAGTGCGGGTAGTCTAGGAAGCTCTTGATCTCGGAACCAAAGAGCACGCCCGGAGCGCCGTCGCCCGCATCGGCCATGGGATAGTAGTAGAGCGGCTTGATGCCAAAGATATCACGGGCGCCAAAAAGCTTGTTCTTCTTCTTGTCCCAGATGACGAAGGCGTACATACCGCGCAAGCGATCGAGTACTGCCTCGCCCCACTCCTCGTAGCCGTGCAGAAGGCTCTCGGTGTCGGCGCCGCAGTGGAACTTGTAGCCCTTGGCCTCGAGCTCGGAACGGAGTTCTTGGAAGTTGTAGATCTCGCCGTTGAAGACAATGACGACGCTACCGTCCTCGTTGGCCATAGGTTGGGCGCCAGCCTCGGTCAGGTCGAGGATCGACAAGCGGCGGAAGCCGAGGGCAACGCGGCCGTCGATAAACTGACCGCCCATGTCGGGACCACGATGGACGATGCGGTCCATCATCTTGGTGAGCACCTCGGATTGGTTATCCGTCCCACCGACAAAACCGACAAAACCGCACATATACTATCCCCTCTGCTGTTGCTGGGCATCAAATCGAATCAGTAGCTTTTGAGTATACCCGAGGGCGTAAAGAGGGGCGGAATGTTCAGGCAATCTCAACTGAATCAGCTCCGCTGTGACACGCGGGTTGATTTTCAATCTCAACGCAACAGCCTGAACGGGTCCCGCGTTTCCGCAGC
>OGFJ01000164.1_pt1 | contig 65002 bp, 73 predicted proteins | sample 1570861 | NCBI WGS metagenome assembly OGFJ01 (sample SAMEA2582060, study PRJEB24529) | metagenome | biome: Human gut stool | place: China | collected 2011
GGAACTGGCAGACGCACTAGACTTAGGATCTAGCGCCTTCGGCGTGCAGGTTCGACTCCTGTCATCCGCACCAGCATTCAACGTCCTGCTTTGGCAGGATGTTTTTTTATGCCCGTTTTACATTTTTACGCGATAGTTTTATAATAAAAATATCCGTTATTTTTTATTGAGGGAGCAGATGGTTTATGTTAGGAACGATTGTAAATACCTGCACTATTTTAACAGGCAGCTTTGTGGGCAGCTTTTTAAGCCGCGGCATCAGCGAAAAATATAAAACAGCGCTGTTTGACGCTTTGGGGCTGGCAACGGTTGGGCTTGGCGCCAACGCCGTTGTACATAACCTGCCCAACAGCGAATACCCGGTGCTTTTTATTGCAAGCCTTGCCATTGGCACTATTATCGGTACGCGGCTTGATATTTGCGGGCGTTTTAATGCGCTGCTTGCGCACTGCAAGGGCGGCGGCAAGCTGGCGGAAGGGCTTTCTACGGCGATACTTCTGTTCTGCATCGGCACGCTTTCCATTTTAGGGCCTATCGAAAGCCGCCTTAACGGCAACAATACTTACCTTTTTACCAATGCAACGCTTGATTTGGTATCTTCCATGATTTTTGCCTCTACTTACGGCTTTGGCATTGCCATTGCGGCGGCGGTGCTGTTTTGCTGGCAGGGCAGTATTTATCTGTTTGCCGGTGTTATTGCGCCGTATTTAACACCGGGCATGATGACGGAAATTTCGCTTTTGGGCGGCATATTCCTGCTGAGCAGCGGCGTGGGCATTTTGCAGCTGCGCGACTGCAAAACATTAAATATGCTGCCTTCGCTTTTTGTGCCGCCGCTGTGGTTTACTATTTTAAGTTTTTTACAGTAATTTTAACAGAAAAATATATTATAATGTTACACTGTGTTGACGAATTAGCCGGAAATGTTTATAATTAGTATCATAATATTTGATATTTAATGAAAGGTGTTGTTTGAAGTGAGTACTACATACAGTGTTTATTTACCTAATTACAGCGTTGGGCCGGACTGCTATGAAGCAATTCCGTCCGTAACGGCAAGATATGGCAAAAAGGTTGTTATTATCGGCGGCAAAACCGCGCTGAGCAAAGCCCAGGATGCAATTCTTGCAGCTGTAAAAGGTCACCTTGATGTTACGGCTGTGCTTTGGTACGGCGGCAACTCTACCTATGAAAATGTTGATATGCTGATGAATACCAAAGAAGTTCAGGAAGCCGATATGGTATTTGCCGTTGGCGGCGGCCGTGCTGTTGACTGCTGCAAAACCATGGCGGACAAAATGGGTAAACCCGTTTTCACTTTCCCGACCATTGCTTCCAACTGCGCTGCCTGCACCGCTATCTGCGTTATGTATAAACAGGATGGCAGCCTCGCCGGTTACTATTATCCTAAACACTGCGCAGAACATACTTTTATCAATACCAAAATTATTGCCGAAGCACCGGAAAAACTTTTGTGGGCCGGCATTGGCGACGCACTCAGCAAAGAATGCGAAGTTTTGATTGCCACCGAAGGCAAAAAACTTTTAAATACCCCGCTGCTGGGCCGCGCTCTGGCAGGTGCCTGCACTTCGCCGCTGTTTGAATACGGCAAACAGGCTTTGGCAGACTGCAAAAACAATGTTGTTTCCGAAGCAATTCAGGAAGTTGCGCTGGATATCATCATGAGCACCGGCATTGTTTCCAACCTTACCACCACCGAAAACGATTACTATTATAATTCTTCGCTGGGCCACTGCTTCTACAACGCTTACACCGGCCTTGCCTGCGCAGAACGCCATATGCACGGCGAAGTGGTTTCCTTTGGTGTAATTGTGCTGTTAACCTGCGACAAGCAGTTTGAACTGCGCGATAAGATTGCAAAATTCAATAAGGAACTGGGCCTGCCTGTAACCTTAAAAGAACTGGAAGTTGACGAAGCTGGCCTTGAAAAAATTCTTGACCGCGCACCGGCAATTCTCGAATGGAAAAAGACTCCGTACGAAATGACCCGCGAAAAATTCAAACAGGCCATTTTGGATGCCGACGCTTACGGCAAAACCCTGTAATAACATATAAAAAAAAATCCGCCTTTACGGGCGGATTTTTTTATGCCTTGGCAGGCTTTGCTGCTTTGTATTTTGTTTTTAAAGTGCCAGCCAGTTTATTTTATGCCCCTGCTGCGTAAGTATGAGCGCCAAATCTGCGCCGTTAAGCCAGATGGTGGCGGTGTTTGTTAAAAGAGGCACACCGATAAGGCTTTCTTTAAAGGCTGAGTCAATAATAACCGGCACGCGCCCTTCTGCATCGTTTAATGCGCCGAGCGGCGTAACGGAACCGGGCGGCAGGTTCAGCATGGCGTCCAGTTCTTCCGCGGCAGCGAAGGTTAAGCGGCGGCTGCCAAGCTGTGCGCGCAGAGCCTTTAAATCCAGCTTTTTATCTTTCGGCAAAGTTACCAGCCAAAAGTTCTGGTGTTTGTCGTCGCACAAAAACAGGGTGCGGGCAATCGCATCCAGGTGCGGCAGCTTTAAGGCTTCGCCTTCTTCCACGGTGTAAATGGGCTGGTGTTCAGTAACTTCAAAAGTAATGCCTGACGCGTTCAGCAGGCTGATAATTTCACTTCGTGCAGCAGCCATCAGATATGCCAGTTTTCAAAGTAGTTAATCTGCATGGCGGCGCGTACATCGTGCAGTGTTTCGGCTGCCGCTGCGCGCGCGGTTTCGCTGCCTTGTTTTAAAATCATTTTTACTTCGTCAAGGCGCTGTTCCCACATATGGCGGCGTTCGCGGATGGGGGCAAGCTCTGCCTGCATTACGTTGTTGAGGAATTTTTTAACTTTTACGTCGCCCAGGCCGCCGCGCTGGTAATGCGCTTTCAGTTCGTCAAGGCTTGCGTATTCCGGCAGAAATTCCGCAAAATGTTCGGGGCGGGAGAAAGCGTCCAGATAGATAAATACCGGGTTGCCTTCAACCTTGCCGGGGTCTTCAACGCGCACGTGGTTCGGGTCGGTAAACATCGACATAATTTTCTTTTTAATAACGTCCGCTTCGTCGCTGAGGTAAATGCAGTTGCCCAGCGATTTGCTCATTTTGGCCTTGCCGTCAATGCCGGGCAGGCGCAGGCAGGCTTTGTTGCTCGGCAGGATGATTTCCGGCTCGGTTAATGTTTCGCCGTAAACGCTGTTAAACTTGTTAACAATTTCCTTGCACTGCTCCAGCATCGGCAGCTGGTCTTCGCCGACAGGCACTGCCGTTGCGCGGAAGGCGGTAATATCGGCCGCCTGGCTGATGGGGTATACAAAAAAGCCTACGGGAATGCTGGCTTCGAAATTGCGCATTTTAATTTCGGTTTTAACGGTCGGGTTGCGCTGCACGCGCGATACGGTTACAAGGTTCATATAATATGCGGTGAGCTCTGTAAGCTGCGGCACGGCAGACTGAATGAAAATGGTGGATTTTTCCGGGTCAATGCCGCAGGCAAGGTAATCAAGAGCTACTTCCAGTACGTTCTCGCGCACTTTTTCGGGGTGCTCGGCGTTATCGGTCAGCGCCTGAGCATCGGCAATCATAATAAATACCTTGTCAAACTGGCCGGAGTTTTGCAGTTCCACACGTTCTTTTAAAGAACCGGCGTAATGCCCAACGTGGAGCCTGCCGGTCGGGCGGTCGCCCGTTAAAATAATTTTCTGCATTTTCTTACCTCACAATCAAATAATATCGTAAAATCCGCCCTGGCGGAGATATAACTAATGTATATTATAACACAAATTTTGCTGTGTTAAAACAAAGCATATCTGCGCCGCAGCGCGATTTTAGTTTTTAACTATTTTGGCTTGACGGTGCAGCGAAAGAGTGGTATGCTTTAGTTACAAAGTGGTAGATGGTTATGCATTAGTTTATGCAAACCAAAAAATCCGGGAGTCGCCGCTCCCGGATTTTTAATTTAGGCTGGCTGTGAGCATTATAGTAGGCCGTCCAACCATTTGCAGAGTTTATTTATGTTCATTCTTTGTAACCAAAGAACGAACCAAGAAAGTTCGCGGCTAATAAAAATTTTTAATGCGTGCCGCAGTAAACAATAAAAATTTCCTCGGAACTCGCTGCGCTCAGACACCGGGAAATTTTTATTCTTTTTCAGGTAATCACTCTAAATTTTTAATGCCGCGTTTTATTTGGCATCGTACTTTTTAACTTCTTTTCGTAAAGTTTATAATTAATTTATTGTTGCGTAAAAAAATCCACAGAATTTTGTTCTGTGGATTTTTTGTTTATGGTGCTTTACAATCCTGCCTGTTCTACGCCGCTGAAAAGGTAGCCTAAATGCGTGGTGCTGTTTAAAAGTACGGCGCGCCATACGCCTTCGTTATATTCCAGCACATTAATGCAGGCGTTATCCTGCTTGATGTGCCAGAAGTGGCTCATATCAAGCCCCAGCAAGTCGCAGATAATGGCTTTGTTGACGGCGTCGTGCGCGGCAACAAGAATTGTTTGGCCTTCGTATTTTTCTGCATATTCGTCAAAAGCGGCGCGGGCGCGCTTGCGTACGTCTTCCAGATTTTCGCCGCCCGGCATTTGCACTTTGTGCGGCTCAGTATGCCACTTTTTAAATTCTTCGGGGTAATGTGCCTGTATTTCGCAGGCCAGTTCGCCTTCCCACGCACCGTGGTTAATTTCCGTAAGTCGTTTGTCGCTGTGTACCGGCAAATGGTGTAAATCGGCGCAGGCCTTGCAGGTTAAAAACGAGCGTTTTAAAGGGCTTGAAATACATAAATCAAGATGTACGTTTTTTAACCCTTGCGCCAAAAGCCCTGCCTGCGCAAAGCCTTTTTCGCTCAGGCGGGTGTCTTCCTGCCCCTGATAGCGTCCCTGTAAATTCCAGTTGGTTTCTCCGTGGCGTATTAAAATAATGCGTACCATATTATCCCTCGCAGTTTATAAGTTTCACGTCGATAATGCCTTCTATGCCGCGCAGCTTCAGCATAATATCGTTAGGAATATCGCCGCTGGTGGCAATGGCCATTAAGTTGGTGCCTTCAATGGCGGTGCTGCCTACCTGCATGCCGTTGATGTTGATGCCTGCGCTGCCGAGCACGGTGGCAATCTGCCCAATCATGTTGGGTTTGTCAAGGTGCGGTGCCAGCAGCAGATAGCCTTCGGGCTTAAAGTCCAGGCGGAAGCGGTCAATCTGCACAATTTTGGCTTCTTTGCCTGCAAACAGGGTGCCGGTAAGCGTGTGCTCGCCTTTTTCGGTGGCAATTTTTACGTTAATGGCGGTGCTGAAGTAACCGGTGCGGTGCGATTTTACATCGCGCACCTGCAAGTGGCGTTTTTTGGCAATGCCCGGCGCGTTTACAAAGTTAACGCTGTCCTGCAGAATCGGGTTCAAAAGGCCTTTTAAAAAGGCGGTGGTTAGTGCCTGCGTTTCCGTTGCTGCAAGTTCGCCGGTGTATTCCAGTTCCACGGCTTTAATCGGCCCTTCGGCCAGATAAATGCCGATAGTGCCGAGGCGTTCTGCCAGTTTAAAGTACGGCGCGATAACGCTGGCAACGCTTTTGGGGATGGGCGCCATGTTAACGGCCGTCATAACGGGGCGGCCTTCCAGAGCGTCGATAACGCCGTAAGCAACGTCCACGGCAACGCCAATCTGCGCTTCAATGGTGCTGGCGCCAAGGTGCGGGGTCTGCACAACCTGCGGCATGCCGATAAAAGGGTTGTTTTCCGGCGTCAGCGGTTCTTCGGGGTATACGTCAATGGCGGCTCCTGCTACTTTGCCGCTTTTTAAGGCTGCGGCAAGTGCTTCGGTATCTACGCAGCCGCCGCGGGCACAGTTTACAATGCGCACGCCGTCCTTCATTTTGGCAATGGCTTCGGCGTTTATAATGTTGTGCGTTTCTTTCGTCAGCGGGGTGTGAATGGTGATATAGTCGGATTTGGCCAGCAATTCTTCAAACGGAACGAGCTCTACGCCAACCTGCTGCGCGCGTTCTTCGGTAATATACGGGTCGTAGCCGATAGTGGTCATTTCCATGGCCTGCATACGCAGGGCAACGCGGCTGCCGATACGCCCAACGCCGATAATGCCGAGCGTTTTGCCCTGCACCTGAATGCCGTCAAAGCTCTTTCTGTCCCATTTGCCGGCCTGAATGGAAGCGTGCGCCTGCGGAATGTGGCGCGTCATGGCCATCATCATGGCAACGGTGTGTTCCGTGGCGGCAATGGTGTTGCCTTCCGGCGCGTTCAGCACTACAATGCCGCGTGCCGTTGCTGCGGGAATGTCGATATTATCAACGCCGACGCCTGCGCGGCCGATAACCTTTAAGTTTTTGGCGGCGTCGATAACTTCTTTGGTAACCTGCGTCTGGCTGCGGGTAACAAGCCCGTCATATTCGCCGATGCACGCCAGAAGTTCTTCCGTGGGCATATTGGTTTTTACATCTACATCAAAATGTTCGCGCAGCAGGGCCACGCCTTTTTCGCTTACGTCATCGCTTACAAGTATTCTCATCATTCATTCCTCCGTTTATTCGTGTTTTACCTGGTATTCTTTCATAAAATCCGCAAGGGCGCGGCAGGCTTCGGGCGTTACGGCGTTGTAGGCCGATACTCGGCAGCCGCCTACAAGGCGGTGCCCGCCGATGCCTATGAAACCGCGCTGTTTGCCTTCGGCGATAAAGTCTTTTTCCAGTTCCTGCGTGGGCAGGTTAAAGGTAATGTTCATCAAGCTGCGGCTGTTTTTTTCGGCATGGCCGCGGTAAAAACCACGGCTAGCGTCGATAACGTCATAAATAAGCTGCGCCTTTTCGCGGTTGCGCGCGGCAATGGCCTTTACACCGCCCTGCGCTTTAATCCAGTGCAGGGTTTTGTTAACCATGTAAATGGCAAATACCGGCGGCGTGTTGTACAGCGAATCGTTATCCGCGTAGTTTTGGTAGCTCAGCATCGGAGGCAGGTCCGTGCGGGCGGTTTCTAAAAACGCCTTTTTAACAATTACAATTACCACTCCGGCAGGGCCGAGGTTTTTCTGCGCCCCGGCGTAGATAAGGCTGAATTTTTTTACATCTACCGGGCGGGAGAGGATGTCGCTCGACATATCGCAGATAACCGGAACGCTGACATCGGGGAATTCCTGCCACTGCGTACCGTAAATGGTGTTGTTGGCGGTTATGTGCAGGTAGGCGGTATCTGGCTTAATTGTAAGTTCCTGCGGAATATAGCTGTGGTTTTTATTGGCGCTTGTGCAGGCTTCGTAGGCTTCGCCAAAGCGTTTGGCTTCTGCCATGGCTTTTTTGGCCCATACGCCGGTGTTGGCATAGGCAGCACGCTTGTTGGTAAAAAAGTTGGCTGCCGTCATTAAAAACTGTAAGCTGCCGCCGCCCTGTATAAATAAAATTTCGTAATCCTCGGGAATTTCCATCAGCTGGCGCAAAAGAGCTTTGGTTTCCGCGTGCATGGCGGCGTATTCCGGGCTGCGGTGGCTCATTTCAATAATGCTCATGCCGGTGTTTTTATAGTTTAAAAATTCTGCCCGGGCTTCCTGCAAAACTTCCAGCGGCATGGCCGAAGGCCCGGCGTTAAAGTTGTAAACTCTGTCCATAATATCCCTCCAAAATAAAAATAGAGAAGCCGTCCTTGGGACGAGCTTCTCTTTCTCGTGGTGCCACCCAAATTCAGCGCGCAGGCAAACGGCAAAGTGCTGGTAAAAAATAAAACCCCCATCCCACATGGGACGAGAGTTACCCGCGTTGCCACCCAAATTGCCTTACGGCCATCTTTAGTAACGCTGTATCGGGCGCTGCCCGGCGGATTCGTCACCCGCATCTCCGGAGCGGAACTTGCTGCACTCTGCTGCCGCCTCGCATCTTCCGGCGGCTTTCTGAAAGCATTGTTGCTGCTTTTTCTCCATCATCGTGTTGCTGTTATTAATTTATAGGGCTATTATAGCAGGTTTGGGGGGCTTGTCAATAAAATAACGGCAAAAAATAAAATTTAAAATAAAACGCGGCAAATCTGTAACGCAGTTTACAAAATGCAAGCCGCCAATTTAATAAGGCAGACTTATAAATAAACGGAACTTATTTAATTAATAAGCATAGCTTATAAATAAGCGCGGGCAATAAAAAAAGCCCGGCTGTAAATGCCAGGCGGGTGAAGCTTGTTATTATTTTGTTTCCGCGCCTTCAAGCTGCGGTGCTGCTGCGTCTTCAAGACCGCCTACGTTGCCGCGCAGTACGGCGCCGGTTTCAACGGTGAGCTTTTCACAGCGCACATCGCCGGTAATAACGCTGCTGGCAAGCACTTCCAGCGTGCCTTTGGCAACAATGTTGCCTTCAATTTTGCCTGCAACCGTCACATTGGCGCCAAAAATATTGGCCTTAATATTGCCGGTTTCGCCAACAACAACATCACTTTCCGAAAACACAATGCCGCTGAAGGTGCCGTCGATACGGATAGAACCCTGCGCGGTAATGTTGCCGGTAATCTGCGTGCTTTTGCCGATATAGGCTTCAAAATTATCTACCGCCACTTTAGGCAGTGCGGAATTTGTTTTTGCATTATTATTGTTTGAAGAACCAAACATTGCCTTGCTCCTTTAAAACTATCTGATTAATTTAAGCGGGTCGGAATCCTGTCCGTTAATGATAACTTCGTAATGCAGGTGCGGGCCGGTGCTGTAACCGCTGCTGCCCACATAACCGATAACGTCGCCTTTTTCCACATACTGGCCGGAAGAAACTTCAATGGACGACATATGCCCGTAAGCAGTTTCGTAGCCGTAACCGTGGCTGATTTTTACATAACGGCCGTAACCGCTGTACCAGCCTGCGTATTCCACATAACCGGTTGCGCCTGCGTAAACCGGCGCACCGTAGTCATTGCCGATATCAATGCCGGGATGGTAATCGTAGCCGGTGCCGCTGAACGGGTTGGCTCTGCCGCCGAAGCGGGAAGTAATTTCACCGCCGGCCGTAGGCCAGATGTCCGGAGTAGCATCGAGCTTTGCATTGCGTTCATGAAGCTGTGCCAGCAAATCGCCGAGCACTGCTTTTTTCTGCTGCATTTCGGTTTGCAGGTTTTTAGCCTGGGCTGCGGTAACATCAATCATTTTAATGTCCGCCGGGGCGGAAGGGCCGCCTTTGCCCATGTACTGGCTGCGGTCAATGCCGCCGCGGGAAGGCTGCTGGCTTACATTGCTGCCAAGGGCTTTGCGCACTTCGTTTTCCAGTGCGGAAAGCTCAGCCATGTCCTTCTGCATTTTTTCGTTTTCTTTCTGCAGTTCGGCCAGCTTCTGGTCCTGCGCTGCTTTATCGTTGCGGTAAGCTATAAGTTCGTTCTGTTCCTGGTGTGCCTGGTAAACAACCATGGAAGATTTTGCTGCAATGCCAATGCCTGCCAGAAGCAGGATGCCGCAGACAATGCCGATTTTTTTCAGCAGGCTTGCGCGGAAGCTGAAGCTTTTCGGTTCTTTGCCGCGGTGGGGAATGAACATAATCGTATATTCGTTATCGACTTTACGCTGCTGTCGTTTTAACGGTTCCATGCATAAACTACTCCTAACTGATAAAACTTTATTCTGTCCGCTTTTATACAAGTACTATTATATTTTCTCACAAATCGCCTTAAAAAACAACCGGAAAGCCGTAAAAAAATGTGAAATCTTGCTAATTTAACATAATTTGCTGCTATAACAGCATAAATTGCTGTTATGTAGGCTGTGAGGGCATAATGGTTTACACGGTGAAGAACTAACGGCAATAGTTATAAAATACATATAAACAGTTAATTAATATACATTTTTTATCAGTAAGGGCAGCGCTGCTCTCTTTTTTTATTTTGTGCATGAAGGGGTGGAGTTTACTGCTTGCGGCACTATCTCTGCTTGGAGATAGTGCCTGTTTTGTGCGGGCATTTTAGGCTAATACTGCTAACGTACGGTAGTACTTAGGGAACAAGGTATAATTATAATAATAAACCTGCGGTTTATTGGGAACAAGGTAAGAACGTAATACGGCAAAGAAAAGATAAAGAGAAAAAACAGGAAAAAAGAGAAAAGAAAAGAAACTCACCCATATAAACGGCAAAACGGGGGCAAAAATTAACCATGCGCAAAAAAATCAGGCAGAAAATTGCGGCAGCGGCAAAAAATAAATTATACGCGCAGGTAAATTTTTAAGGCGAAAAATCCGTTTATATGGGTGTAAGGGGTTTGCAAAATAAAAAACCGCTGCCGGAAAAAGCAGCGGTTAGTGTTTAAATATCAGGCATGAGCCTGCAAGTTAGAAGGTTACGGGTTTACCGTAGTATGCGCAGGTTAAAACCTTCAGCATGGCTTCGTCGTCAATAGGGCGCGGGTTGGCAAGGGTGCAGGGGTCAAGCACAGCGTTGTGGGCTATTGCTTCTGCATTTTCCTTAAACAGTTCTTCGCTTACGCCGTTAGCCTGATAGGTCTGCTCAATGCCAAGTTCTTTGTTTAATGCGCAGATGGCTTTAACAAGCGAATCGGTAAGCTGCTTGTCGGTGCCGCCGGGCAGGCCCAGGTAGCGTGCAACTGCTGCATAGCGGTTCATGCATACGTGGGAGTTGTACTGGATAACGGACGGCAAAAGAATTGCGTTGCAGCAGCCGTGCGGAATGTGGAATACTGCGCCGGTTTTGTGCGCCAGGCTGTGGGCAATGCCCAAAAGCGCGTTGCTGAACGCCATGCCTGCGAGGCACTGGGCAATGTGCATTTTGCCGCGTGCTTCTTTGTCGCCGTGGTAGCTGTCAAGAAGGCTATCGAAAATATCGCCGATGGCTTTCAGCGCCAGAGCGTCCGAAAAATCGCTGCGCGCAGTGGCAACATAGGCTTCCAGTGCGTGGGTTAAAGCGTCCATGCCGGTATGCGCGGTAAGCTTGGGCGGCATGGTAAGCGGTATGTCGGTATCAAGCACGGCAATATCCGGGGTAATTTCAAAATCGGCCAGCGGATATTTAATGCCGCTGGAGTAATCGGTGATAACCGAAAAGGCAGTTACTTCCGAAGCGGTGCCGCTGGTGGACGGAATGGCTACGAAAATTGCCTTGTTGCGCAGCTTGGGCATGGTGAACGGTGTTTTAATATCCTCGAAGGTTTTATCGGGGTGTTCGTAAAATACCCACATGGCTTTGGCTGCGTCGATAGGCGAACCGCCGCCGATAGCGACGATAACGTCCGGTTCAAATTCGCGCATGGCCTGTGCGCCTTTCATAACTGTTTCTATGGAAGGATCGGGCTCGATGCCTTCAAATAAAGCGGTTTCCAGTCCGGCAGCTTTCAAAACCTCCTCGGTTTTCTGCAAAAAGCCGCCGCGGCGCATGGAATTGCCGCCGGTGAAAATCATGGCTTTTTTGTGGCCTGCCAAAACCTTCAATTCATCAAGGGCGCCCGGCCCATAGTAAATATCGCGTGGTAAAGTAAAGCGTGACATGTAATCGCCTCCTGTTTTCTTAACTGCCTTTATTATAACACATAATGGTTAGCTTTAGTTGACTTTTCTGTGAAAAATTAAAAATTATTATTAAATAAATTTATAAACTAATTTTAAAAATTAACATAAAACGGTAGAGTATTGCGCCGATTTACTGTATAATAGAAATATTAACAGTAAAGGAAGTGATTTTTTGGCAACACAAATGCAGCTTGCCCGAAAAGGCATTATTACCGAAGCAATGAAGCAGGTGGCGGCCTACGAAGGCGTAACGGAAGAATTTATCCGCAAAGGCGTGGCCGAAGGCACTATTGCCATACCGCTTAATATAAACCATAAAAACGTAACTCCGCGCGGCGTGGGGCAGGGGCTGAGCGTTAAGGTCAACGCCAATATCGGCACCTCCAGCAGCTATCCCGACCCGGAGCCGGAGCTTGAAAAGCTGGCGGCAGCGATTGCAGCAGGCGCCGACAGCGTGATGGATTTATCGACCGGCGACAATATCGACGCTTCGCGCAGGGCCATTATCGGCGCAAGCACAGTTATGGTTGGCACGGTGCCTATTTATCAGGCTACGGTGGAAACCATTAAAAAACGCGGCGCCGTTGTGGAAATGACGAAAGAAGATTTGTTTAAAGTTATTCGCCAGCAGGCGGCAGACGGCGCGGACTTTATGACGATACACTGCGGCATTAACAAAAACGTGCTTGACATGCTGACCGGCGAAGGGCGCGTGATGGACGTGGTAAGCCGCGGCGGCAGCTTTATTACCGGCTGGATGCTGCACAACGGCAAAGAAAACCCGCTGTATGAATACTATGACGAAATTTTGGACATCTGCGCCGAGTATGATGTTACCATTAGTTTGGGCGACGGTTTGCGCCCCGGCTGCCTGGCCGATGCAAGCGACCGCGCGCAATTGCAGGAGCTTTTGAACCTTGGCGAACTGACGCAGCGCGCCTGGGCAAAAGGCGTACAGGTAATGGTGGAAGGGCCGGGACACGTGCCTTACAACCAGATTGCCGCCAACATGCAGCTGCAGAAACGCGTGTGCCACGGTGCGCCTTTTTATGTGCTAGGGCCTCTTGTTACGGACGTTGCGCCTGGGTATGACCATATTACCTCCGCTATCGGCGGCACGTTGGCAGCCATGAGCGGCGCGGACTTTTTATGCTATGTAACTCCTGCCGAGCATTTGGGCCTGCCCGATATTAACGATGTGCGCGAAGGCGTAATTGCAGCGCGTATTGCAGGGCACGCGGCTGATGTTGCCAAAGGCTTGCCCAAAGCCGTAGCGTGGGATTTGGAAATGGCAAAAGCGCGCAAAAACCTGGACTGGAAAAAACAGATTGAACTTGCCATTGACCCGGTTAAAGCGCAGGCTTACCGCAATAAAAAGAACAAAGCCGATGACGAAGCCTGCTCAATGTGCGGCGATTACTGCGCCGTGAAAATTGTTGGCGAATACCTTGATAAATGCAAAGGGTGCAGAAAATAATACGGCAAAAACCGTATTATTGCAGGCCTTATCTATTTGCTTTTTAAATTAAGCCGTGCTATAATGAAAGCACGAAATGGGATTGATGATGTCCAAATGTACACATCAAAACAAAAAACCGGGAGCTGCAACTCCCGGTTTTTTATGTGCTGACCGTGTTTACAAGTATCTGTCCAGCCACTTGCAGATATAGTACGATACTATGCCTGCTGCGACAGATACGAAGAATGGGATGATAATATTTTCCAAATGTACACCTCCTTCCTACCGGAAAGAGTCACGGCTTATATATTATGCTGTAAAAATAAAAATCAGTCAATAATAAAAATAACCTGCTGCATCAAAGCGGCAGGTTATTTTTTACCTGTTATATAATTTTAAAACGTTTATTTTTTATAGGTTTCGTGCGGCTGTAATAAATCGTTATTGCTGAACGCACTGACCGGCTTTAACGGCTGCGGTGCTTCGGTATCTGCCTTCAGGCGCTTACTGTACCAGCATACGTCCAGCCAGCGGCCGTGCTTAAACCCGGCAAGTTTGTGCGTACCGGCATCCTCAAAGCCCATGCGCTTATGAAAGTTTAAACTATTTTGGTTAATTGCCGTTATGCAGGCGTAGGCGTTATAGTAGCCCTGCTTTTCTAAAATATCAAGCAGCGCGGCATACAGGCACTCGCCGATATTTTGCCCGCAAAAGGCAGCGTCCACATAAACGGACAGGTCTACCGTGTAATCATACGCCACGCGCTCGTTATAGGGGGAAGCGTAAGCGTAGCCGAGAACTTTGCCTTCGCGCTCGTACACAAGGTACGGGTAGCGGCTGCTGATGGCTTCAACGCGTGCGGCAAATTTCTCCGGTGTTGGCACTTCGTATTCAAACGAGATAACGGTATCCGTAATATACGGAGCGTAAATTTCTAAAATGCGTGCGGCGTCCTGATGGCGGGCGAAACGGATTAAATCTTTCATTTCTGGTTCCTGTCTTTTAAAATGCGGCGCAGAATGGCAAACATAACTTCGGCAGCGTCATCCTGCATTTTAAAGGAAAGGCTCTGCCCGTCATTCTGGTGCGCTTCAATAATATTGGTAGAAAGGTTTGCTGTTTTTAAATCGTCCAGACGGATTTGCTTGGCCAGTTTTTTGCTTAAATAAATAATGCGGCTGTTGGTTAAGAACAAATACCCGGCGTCGATAATTATGGCAGTTTCTTCCATAACCTGCGGGTGCTCAATATGTTCGCCCTTAAAGGAGATGGTTTCGTCTATGCGCAGCTTACGCGTCAGCTGGTAGTAGTTGTCCTCTTTGGCAACGGTTTTAACTTCGCACAAAGCGGCCTGCCCTGCGGCGTGGCAAATTTCGCCGTCCTCCAGCGGAAAGTCTACCTTAACATTGCCCAAAGGCGCGTTCTCGGCGTTCCACAAATAGCGGTATTTGGTTAAAGCGTTGTCGATATTGGCCTTAAATTCGTAGGGAATATCCAGTTTGGTGCACATATCGCGCAGCTGCTGTTCGTCATCAGGCGTAAAGCGTTTGGCGTCGGCAATGCGGTCAAATTCGCCGTTAAAGTAATCGTTAAAAACCTGCTTGCGGAAGTCGAAGCCGTCTTCGTAATCATAGCTGAACAGCTCGTTAATGGCGGCAATAGAAAGGTTTTCCTCGCCGGTTACAAGTCCGCGGCAGCGCGAAAAATAGGCGGATTTTTTAGCGCCGTTGTCGGCAAGGCGGCACAGGTTTTCGGGAATTTCCAAAATTTCCGCCATATGGGCGCGGTCATTTAAAATGGGGTCATCTTTGCTCTGCGCGCTTGAAAAAGCGTTGTCGGCAACCTTGCGGTAAATGGCGCTGCGCTGGTCCATATTGGTGTCGCTGAATTTGCAGCCCCACTTTTTAAAAATGGCGGCGGCTGCGTCCTTTGTCAGTTCCTGCGCGCTTTTGGCTTCGGTTAAAATATTATTTATTTCTGCAAAGGCGTTCTGCTGGGGCTTGGAGCCAAACAGCCTGCCCATAAAACCCTGTTCTTCCAGTTCCTGCTTTTTAAATCCTTTCACGGTCACACATCCTTATTAATGTAATAAATTAATTATACAATATCCGCGGTTATGCCGCAATAAGCGGTTTAAAACGCGGAGTTTACACAAATGTCACAACTAATATTTAGGATATGTTAAAATGTTAATATAGGATATTATCGTGCGGAGATGATATAGATGAATATTTTTGAGGACCGCGGCGGCGGCAAACTGCACTGGAAGCTTAATTTGTATGTTTTATGGGTGTGCGTGTTTTTTACCTGTGCAAGCTATACCATGTGCGTGCCGTTTTTGCCGGTATATCTTTTGCAGCATTTGGGCGTAGCCCAGGCTGATGTCAATTCGTGGACGGGCCTTATTTATTCCGTTACCTTTTTTACGGCGGCCATTATGGCGCCTTACTGGGGTGCCCATGCCGACCGTATCGGCCAGCGCCTGATGGCAATACGTGCGGGATTCGGCCTTGCTGTAACCTATGCCTTAATGGGCATGTGCCAGAGCCCGGAACAGCTTTTTGGCGTCCGCCTTTTGGCAGGCCTTGTAAGCGGCTTTGTGCCGGCGTCGCTGTCGCTGGTTTCTTCAACCCTGCCTGCCGTTAAAATGGGCTGGGGCATGGGGCTTATGCAGACGGCTGTTGCCTCCGGCAGCATCCTCGGGCCGATGCTCGGCGGTTATGTAAGCGCCTGGTTCGGCATGCGCATGTCGTTTTATATCGCGGCGGGCGCGCTGTTTGTTGCAACCATTATGGTTATTGCCTTTGTGCGCGACGTGGAGCACGAAAAGGGCGAAGGCAAAGTTATTCATATCTGGGCGGATTTAAAGGCATCACTGCAAAATAAAGGGCTGCTGTTTGTAATGAGCATGTTCTTTTTGGTGCAGGTATGCGTAATGATTGTGCAGCCGCTGATTACCATGTACGTATCGTACCTGTTGGGCGGCGTTGTTAACGACGATGTTGTTAAAACTGCCGGCATTATCTTCTCGCTGGCGGGCATTGCCGGTATTATCGCCGGGCCGTACTGGGGCAGCCGCGGGCAGAAGCGCGGTTATACCAAAACGCTGTTTATGGTGTTTATCTGCGCGGGCGCAATAAATATGTGCCAGTTCTTTGTGCACAACATCTGGCAGTATGCGGCGGTAACCTTTATTTACGGCCTGTTCCTCGCAGGGGCGGTGCCTAACATTAACGCCCGCCTGGTTGAAGTTACCGACCCTTCCGTGCGCGGCAAGGCTTTTGGGCTTGTAACCAGCGCGCAGCAGTTCGGCGGCGTGGTTGGCCCGCTTTTAGGCGGCTTTTTGGGCGGCTTTTTGCCGACGCGCCTGATACTTGTTTTAACGGGCGTAATTTTGGTATGCGCCGGTGTTTACACTTATTTAACCAAAGTGCGCAGTGTGCCGCAGAAGGCCTGAATGCAGGGCTTGGCAAATTTAAACATACAAACTGTTAAAAACTGAACAGTTTGTGAAAGCTTTAAAATTAAGGGGGCAAAACCCCTGATTTAGCTTGACAAATTTTGTATACAGTATACAATAAAGCTGTAAGCAGCATAAAAGGGGGAATTTTACAATGCTTATTAAAAAATTTGAAGGCAATTCGCCGAAAATTGACCCGAAGGCTTTTGTAGCCGAAACCGCAGTAGTTATCGGCAAAGCAGAACTGAAAGAATACAGCAGCGTATGGTATAACGTAACCATCCGCGGCGATGTTAATGAAATTAAAGTTGGCAGATATACCAATGTTCAGGATAACAGCGTGCTGCACGTTTCCGACAGCCATGCCTGCATTCTGGGCGACTATGTAACCGTAGGCCACTGCGCGCTTCTGCACGCCTGCACTGTTGAAGACCATGTGCTTATCGGCATGCACTCCACCGTACTGGACGGCGCTGTTATCGGCAAAGGCTCCATTGTGGCAGCTGGCGCGGTTGTAACCAAAAACACCATCGTTCCGCCGTACTCCCTGGTAGCAGGCGTACCGGCAAAAGTTATTAAAAAACTGCCGGAAAACACCGACGCAACCCATGCACAGGCCGTTAAATACGAAAACCTGTGGACTCGCCGTTACAATGAACTTCCCGATGGCGGCGGCGAAGAATACCATGGCGAAAAAATTGTATAATTAACTTACAGCTTAAAAGGTACGGTTTTTGCCGTGCCTTTTTTGTTTAACAAAGGCTGTTGTATACACTGCCTTTAAATTTACAAACCCTTGTAAATAGTGTATACTAATTATATATGCACTTTGCATATCCTCACATAATTCAGCAGTTATAACGATGAGAAAGAAGGGAACCACATGACAAAAATGAAAACCATGGACGGTAATACCGCTGCGGCTTATATATCCTATGCGTTTACCGACGTGGCAGCTATTTACCCCATTACACCGTCTTCGCCTATGGCGGAAGTTGTTGATGAATGGGCGGCCCAGGGCAAGAAAAACCTGTTCGGGCAGACTGTAAAGGTTCAGGAAATGCAGTCCGAGGCAGGCGCTTCCGGCGCTGTACACGGTTCTTTGCAGGGCGGTGCCCTTACTACCACTTATACAGCTTCTCAGGGCCTTCTTTTAATGATTCCTAATATGTATAAAATGGCCGGTGAACTTTTGCCGGCAGTGTTCCATGTATCCGCACGTGCGCTGGCAACCAGCAGCCTTTCCATTTTCGGCGACCATCAGGACGTTATGGCAGCACGCCAGACCGGTTTTGCCCTGCTTGCCGAAGGCAGCGTGCAGGAAGTTATGGACCTCGGCGGCGTGGCACATTTATCTGCAATTAAAGGCCGCGTTCCGTTTTTGAATTTCTTTGACGGTTTCCGTACCTCGCACGAAATTCAGAAAATTGAACTGATGGATTACGATAAACTGGCAGGGCTTCTGGATTGGGAGGCTTTGGCAGAGTTCCGCAAACGCGCACTGAACCCTGATAACCCTGTTATCCGCGGTACGGCGCAGAACCCGGATATTTACTTCCAGACCCGCGAAGCAGTTAACAGCTATTACACCGCGCTGCCGGAAATTGTTGAAAATTACATGAACGAAATCAACAAAATTACCGGCCGCAACTATGGCCTGTTTAACTACTACGGCGCACCGGATGCCGAAAACATTATTATTGCCATGGGCAGCGCCTGCGAAACCATTCAGACCGTTGCCGAAAAACTGAACGCCGAAGGCAAAAAGGTTGGCTTACTTGCCGTTCACCTGTACCGTCCGTTCAGCGTTAAGCATTTTATGGCGGCAATTCCGGAAACCGTTAAACGCATTGCCGTGCTTGACCGCACCAAAGAGCCGGGCGCATTCGGCGAACCGCTGTACATGGATGTGCGCGGCGCGTTTTATGACGCAGGCCGCAATCCGCTGATTATCGGCGGCCGCTACGGCCTTGGCAGTAAGGATTTAACCCCGACCGACATTCTGGCGGTTTACGAAAACCTTGAAGCCGAAAACCCGAAAAACAACTTTACCATCAGCATTGTTGATGACGTTACCAATACTTCTCTGGCAGCCAGCCACGAAATTGACGTTACCGGCGAAGGCACCAAGAGCTGCAAGTTCTGGGGCCTCGGCAGCGACGGCACCGTTGGCGCCAACAAGAGCGCAATTAAAATTATCGGCGATTACACCGATATGTACGCTCAGGGCTATTTCTCCTACGATTCCAAAAAATCCGGCGGCATTACCGTTTCGCACCTGCGTTTCGGCAAAGAGCCCATCCGCGCTCCGTACCTTATCAACGCTGCGGATTTTGTAGCCGTACACAATCAGTCCTACGTTGATAAATATGACGTTACCGCAGGACTGAAAAAAGGCGGCACCTTCCTTCTTAACTGCAACTGGAGTGCAGAAGAACTGGAAAAACATCTGCCCGGGCAGATTAAACGCTATATTGCCAAAAACGATATTAACTTCTATATTATTGACGCTGTAAAAATTGCACAGCAAATCGGCCTCGGCGGACGCATTAATATGATTATGCAGTCGGCGTTCTTTAAACTGGCCGACATTATTCCGCTGGAGGATGCTGTTAAATACCTGAAGGAAGCGGTTGAGCACAGCTATGGCCTGAAGGGCAAAGACGTTGTTGACATGAACAACGCCGCTATCGACATGGGCGTTAACGCCGTTGTAAAAGTTGACGTTCCCGCAGCATGGGCTGATGCTGCCGATACCGAAGCAGCTGTGAAATCCAGCAATGATTTTATCGACAACATTCTTGTGCCGATGAACCGCATGGAAGGCGATAAACTGCCTGTAAGCGCGTTTAAAGACCATGAGGATGGCACTTTCCCGAGCGGCACCGCTGCTTACGAAAAACGCGGCATTGCCATCAACGTTCCGGAATGGCAGATGGAAAAATGCATTCAGTGCAACCAGTGCGCGTTTGTATGCCCGCACGCTGTTATCCGCCCTGTGCTGATGACCGAAGAAGAAGCTGCCAACGCTCCTGAAGGCATGCTCAGCAAGGATGCTATCGGTGCCAAAGGCTTAAAATTCCATATGGCAGTATCTCCTCTGGACTGCACCGGCTGCGGCAACTGCGCTCAGGTTTGCCCGGCTAAGGAAAAAGCCCTGGTAATGAAACCTTTGGAAACCCAGCTTGCCAAAACCGAAAACTGGGATTACGCAATGAAGAAAGTTGCGCCCAAACCGAACCCGATGAATAAAAACACCGTTAAAGGCGTGCAGTTTGAACAGCCGCTGTTTGAGTTCAGCGGTGCATGCGCAGGCTGCGGTGAAACCCCGTATGCCAAACTTGTTACCCAGCTTGTGGGCGACCGCATGATGATTGCCAACGCAACGGGCTGCTCCTCCATCTGGGGCGCAAGCGCACCTTCCATGCCGTACTGCAAAAATGCGGCAGGCCACGGCCCGAGCTGGGCAAACAGCCTGTTTGAAGACAACGCCGAATACGGCCTTGGCATGTACCTGGGCGTTAAACATACCCGCGAACGTGTGGCTGACCGCGTAAAAGAAGCGCTGAACCTGCCCGTAAGCGAAGAATTGAAAGCAGCTATGCAGAACTGGCTTGACAACATGAACGTAAGCGAAGGCACCCGCGAACGTGCCGAAGCGCTGAAAGCGGCACTGGCTGCCGAAAACAGCGATAATGCGCTCTTAAAAGAAATTGCAGGCCTCGGCCAGTACTTTGTAAAACGCAGCCACTGGATTTTCGGCGGCGACGGCTGGGCTTACGATATCGGCTACGGCGGACTTGACCATGTTCTTGCCAGCGGCGAAAACATTAACGTAATGGTATTTGATACCGAAGTATATTCCAACACCGGCGGCCAGTCCTCCAAGGCTACACCGGCTGCGGCTATTGCCAAATTTGCGGCCAGCGGCAAACGCACCCGCAAAAAAGACCTCGGCATGATGGCCATGAGCTACGGCTATGTTTATGTAGCGCAAATCGCCATGGGTGCGGATAAGAACCAAACCCTTAAAGCCATTGCCGAAGCAGAGGCTTACGACGGCCCGTCCCTGATTATTGCTTATTCGCCGTGCATTAACCATGGCTTGAAAGCAGGCATGGGCAACAGCCAGCTGGAAGCAAAACATGCTGTTGAATGCGGTTACTGGGCTAACTACCGTTACAACCCGGAACTGAAAGAACAGGGCAAAAATCCGTTCATTCTCGACAGCAAGGAGCCTACCGGCAACTTCCGCGAATTCTTAATGGGCGAAGTACGTTACTCCGCACTCTTAAAACAATTCCCGGACCAGGCAGAAGCATTGTTTGAAAAAACAGAGCATGACGCCAAAGAACGCCTTGCAACCTACAAACGCCTTGCAGGCAAGGAATAAAAGGCTTCAATTAAAAAACGCATAAACTAAAATAAAAAACGCCGTGCTTTACGCATGGCGTTTTTGTTTTGCGCGTTTGGGGTTTAGTTTTGGCTTTTAAGCGCTTGTTCCAGCGCAAGGGCAAGCTGGTCGGGGCAGCTGGTTGGCTTATTGCCGCACTTAATGCCCTTTAAGCGGCGGATAACTTCTTCTGCCGGCATACCGGCTACAAGCTGCGAAATGCCTGCGGTATTGCCGGGGCAGCCGTTAATAAACTGCGCATGTTTTACAATGCCGTTTTCTACCTCTACGTCAATAGCTATGGAGCAGGTTCCGCGGGTTTTATATAACAAAATAAAGCCTCCTTTAAAATTACTGCAACACAATTATACAGCAATTTTGGCTGCCTGCAAAGAAACTGCACCGGCGTTTTTGCATAAAGTTCACTTTTGCGGGCAGGATTTTACAGGTAAAAATGGAAATAAGCATAATATGGATTAGTTTACGCTAAATGATGTGTTGAGTTAAAAGGAGTTTATATGATTATTGGTATCGGCTGCGATTTGGCAGAGGTAAGCCGCATTAAAAGAGCGCTTGGCATGAAGGGCTTTGCCGCGCGTGTGTTTACCCAGCGCGAGCAGGATTACTGCATGGCGCGCGGGGCGCAGGCATACGCCAGCTTTGCCGCACGTTTTGCCGCCAAGGAGGCTTTTGTAAAAGCTGTTGGCACGGGGCTGCGCGGCGGGCGGCTGACCGAAATTGAGGTTATAAACGACGCGCTTGGCAGGCCGCAGCTTGTTTTATACGGTTATTTTAAAGATTACGCCAAAGGGCTTGGCACAGAAAAAATACATTTAACTTTAAGCCATACCAAAGAGCTGGCAATGGCGCAGGTAATTCTGGAGGGATAATAAATGAAACTTGTATATGCGCATGAAATGGGCGCGCTTGATAAAAAAGCGGCGGAGGAGTTTTATCTGCCAACGGCTGTTTTAATGGAAAACGCCGGGCGTGCTGTTGCAGAAACCGCAGCGGAACTTTTGGACGGCGATGTATACGCCAAAAGCGTGGTTGTGTTTGCCGGTAAGGGCAACAACGGCGGCGACGGACTGGTGGCGGCACGCTGGCTCAGTGCCGGGGGGGCGCGCGTAAAAATCTTTCTGGCTTCGCCCGCGGCTGAGTTTACCGGCGCGGCAGGCGTGCAGCTGAAAATCTGCGCCAAAAGCGGCCTTGCCGTTACGGAGCTGAAAGAAGAATGTGACTGGAACGTGGCGGAAATTGCTGCCGCCCATGCGGATTTAATGATTGACGCGCTGCTTGGCACCGGTTTTAAGGGAGAGCTTGGCGGCAATTACAAGCGTGCCTGCCTTTTGATGAACGGCGCGCGTGCGGATGTGCTGGCGGTGGATATTCCGAGCGGCGCACAGGCAGATACCGGCGAAGCGGACGAAAACGCAGTGCAGGCGGCGGCAACCGTAACCATGCAGCTGCCTAAGCCCGGGCTTTATTTATACCCGGCGGCGGAACTGGCTGGCAAGGTTGTTGTTGCGCCGATTGGCATGCCGGAGGCTTTAACGGAGCAGGCAGAAGGGCATAAATACCTTTTGGATTCGGAAATTGTGCGCGATTTTCTGCCCGTCCGCAGCGGCAACTGCCATAAGGGCGAAGCAGGGCGCGTAATTGTGACGGCAGGTTCGCCGGGCTACACGGGCGCGGCGGCGCTGTGCGCGCAGGCTGCCGTTAAGGCAGGCGCGGGGCTGGTAAGCCTTTACACGCCGCTGTGTTCGCGCGAGGTACTGGCGGTTAAGCTTACGGAAGTAATGGTAAAAGGGCTTATCGAGCGTATGCCGGGCGTGCTGGGTGGCGGCGCCGCTGCCGAAGTACTGGACGCTGCGGCAAAATCGGACGTTTTGGCAATCGGTCCTGGGCTTGGCACCAGCGAAGCAACCGGCGAGGTAATTTTAAACATTCTGGAAAACTATGAGGGCACGGCGGTTATCGACGCCGATGCGCTGACGGCGTTAAGCCGCAAAGCCGAAATTCTGCCGCAGCTTAAATGCACAAAAATACTTACGCCGCACCCGGGCGAAATGGCACGTTTGTGCGGTTTAAGCGCCGCCGAGGTTGATGTGCGCCGCATTGAACTTGCGGAAAAATACGCTGCAGAATGGAACTGCGTGCTGGTGCTGAAGGGCGCACCGACTGTTATCGGCTGCCCGGACGGCACGGTGTATGTTAACACCACGGGTACGCCTGCCATGGCAACCGGCGGCTGCGGCGATGTGCTTACGGGCATTATTGCAGGGCTGTGCGCGCAGGGCATTGAAGCGGAAGCTGCCGCTGCGTGCGGTGTGTACCTGCACGGGCTGGCTGGCGAGCTTGCCGCAGACGGCTGCATAGGCCTTGCTGCCGGTGAACTGGCGGCCTTTGTGCCGGAAGCACGCCGTATGGCGGAAAACGGCGAAATTTAAGTGAAATTTGCCTTGGCAAACTGCGCTTTTGTTTACAGAACTTTATAAAAATGATAAAATTATTTAGTTAAACTTTGCAAAAAGGAGTGACGGGGCTTGCATAAAAAAATCATCTGCTGCCTTTTGTTTATAATAAGTATTTTTGCCTGTGTCTCCGCCTACGCGGCCGAGGTAACGGATGTGCGCTGGGGGCTGGACAGGTTCAATGTGCTTCGCCTCGTTGTGGATTTGGATTCGCCGCCCGGCTACAATATCAGCTTTCAGGGGCAGACCATGCTGGTAACGGTTAACGCCAAACTTGATGAAAAAGTAACCCGCAGCTTTAAAATGCGCAGCACGCTTGCGCCAACCATGACCGTTGAAGAAAGCGGCGGCAATACGGTGCTGAAGCTGCCTCTTGCGCGCACTATCGGCACGCAGGATTACAATGCGTTTACCTTAAAGAACGACCCTGTAACAAAACGCCCCAACCGCCTGGTTGTGGATATTACCGCCGATAAAACGGCAACGCCGAGCGTTGTTATACCCAAGGCAGATAATTCTGCCGAAAAGGCCAAAGCGCCCGTAACCGTGCCCAAAACCAGCACGGCCAAAACAACGGTGCCCAAAACAACAACTCCCAAAACTACGGCTAAAGTAACCGTGCCTAAAAAAACGGCGGTTAAAACCGAAGAAAAGAAAACTGCCAAAAGCAGTTTTAAAACTGACGGCGGCCTGAAAGGCAAAAAGATTACGCTTGATGCCGGGCACGGCGGCAGCGACCCGGGGGCAATCGGCTCTAACGGTACGCGCGAAAAAGACGTAACGCTTAAAATTACCAAAAAAGTGCAGGAGCTGCTGAAGAAAAAAGGCGCCAAAGTGAGCATGACGCGCACAGGCGATACCGACGTTTACGGCCCTAACGCCAGCGATTCGCAGGAACTGCAGGCCCGCGTTGATGTGGCGGAAGACAACGACGCCGATGCTTTCATAAGCATTCACATCAATTCTTCTACCAATAAAAGCGTAGGCGGCTTCTCGTCCTACTATTATCCCAAAACAAATAACGACGCCCGTCTGGCACAGGCCGTGCAGGACAGGCTTGTTAAAAACTTCGGGCTGGATGACCTTGGCATACGCAAGGCAAACTTCTATGTCAACAAGCGCTGCAGCATGCCGTCAACCCTTCTGGAACTGGCATTTATCTCCAACCCCAAAGAAGAAAAACTGATGAACAGCAACTGGTATATCAACAAACTGGCAAAATCCATTGCCGATGGCATTGAAGATTATTTTAAATAACGGAGGGTACTTAAAATGATGAAAAAATTTTTAGCAGTACTCTGCGTGGTACTGATGACTTTGTTTGCCGCGGCCTGCACGCAGGAAAACAACGCCGTGCTGCCGGACGCCAATGCTGTTGCAGACAGCCGTGAACATACGGTAACAATTTACCGCGTACCTGCTGACGGCACCGAAAAACTGTATGCCGAAAAAGTAAGCGTTAAAGGCGATAAGGAAGAACTGCCGCTTTTGGCACTGGAAGCGCTGATAAACACCAAACCGCAAAGCGATAAGCTTATTAACGCTTTTCCGAAAGGTTTAAAAATAATCAGCCTTACGGTTGACAAAGGTGTGGCCGTTGTAAATTTAAGCAGGGAAATTTACAATATTGAAGCCGGTTCTTATACCGAAATGATGCTGACTTCGGCCATAACCAATACGCTGACGGAGTTTCCGGAAATTAAAAAGGTAAACTTTTTAATAGAAGGCGAGAAAAAAGCCAGCATTAAAGGGCATATTGATTTGATGGACGCCTTTGAGCGCGATACGGATATTATAGCAAAATAACAAAGGCAGTACCGGCAGGTTCCGGTACTGCTTTTTGGCATTACAACGAACTTAGCGAAAGGATATGAAACATGGAAATTTACTGCAACGACAGTGCGGCAACGGAAGCGCTTGGCAGGCTGCTCGGCACACTGGCGCAGGACGGCGACGTATACTGCCTCACCGGCACGCTTGGCGCGGGTAAAACGCTGTTAAGCCGCGGCATGGCAGCCGGGCTTGGCGCCGATATAAACGAAGTGAACAGCCCTACCTTTGCCATAATGAATGTATACAGCGGCAGGATGGAAATGCGCCATTTTGATTTGTACCGCATAAAGGACAGCGATGAACTTTATAACACCGGCTTTGGCGAATACTGTGGCGGCGATGGGCTGATGGTAATAGAATGGGGCGAACTGTTTATTGACGAACTGCCCGAAGAATATCTGCATATTACGATAGAGCTGGAGGGCGCGGGGCGCAGGTTCGTTTTTGAACCGCACGGAGCGCGCTATGAAAAACTTTGCGGGGAAGTGGAAAAAAATGCTGGTACTGTCAATTGATACGGCAACCAAAGCCTGTGCCGTCGGCTTATGCCGTGACGGCAAAATTTTGGCCGAATATAAAATAAATATGGGCATGACCCACTCCGAAGGGCTGATGCCTCAGCTGGAACAGCTTTTGGAGCGCACCGGCGTGCAGAAGGCAGATATTGATTTAATTGCCGTAAGCATGGGGCCGGGTTCTTTTACAGGGCTGCGCATTGGCCTGGCAACGGCCGAAGCACTGGCCTATGCATGGAAAAAGCCTTTGCAGGGAGTGGCAACGCCGCTGGCACTGGCCTATAACCTGCCGGTAAGCGGCATAGTGCTTTCGCCCGTTCTGGACGCGCAAAAGGGCAACTATTACCAGGCGCTGTACGAATGGCAGGACGGCGAAGCTATTGAACTGCAAAGCGTGCAGGTAGTAAATAAACAGCAGCTTTTGGAAAACCTTGCCTTGCAGGGCAAACCTGCCGTTATTTTGGGCGAATGTGCAAAGCTTGAAAGCATGGAGCTGCCCGGGTGGTGCAGCCTTGCGCCCGAATACCTGCGCCTGCCGCAGGCAGCGGGTACGGCACTGGCCGCGCTTAAAGCCTATAACCCCGAAGTGCAGAGCGGCATCTTCGGGCTGGAGCCTTACTATATCAGAAAATCGGAGGCAGAAGAACTATGGGAACAGAAGCACGGGAAACAGTAATCCGCCAGTTTTCTGCCGGCGATATTACAGAGGTTTGCAAAATAGAAAACAGCACGTTTTTTGACGCGTGGAACGAAAGCATGTGGCTGGACGAACTTAACAACAGCCTTACAACATACATCGTTATGGAAGAAAACGGCAAAGTTACAGGCTATGCCGGGTACTGGCTGGTGGCAGGCGAAGCGCAGATTACGCGCGTAGCCGTTGCCGCAGGAGAGCGCGAGCGCGGGCTGGGCACCAAACTTACGGCGGCGCTGATTAACCTTGCGTGGAATGAAGGAGCCGACGCCATAACGCTGGAGGTGCGCCAAAGCAATGCAGCCGCGCAGAAAATGTACTTAACCTGCGGCTTCCGCGCCGAAGGCGTGCGCCCCGGCTATTACGCCGATAACCACGAAGACGCCGTAATTATGTGGCTGTACAGGGAGGCTGAAACCAATGAGTGAAGACATTTATATACTCGGCATTGAATCGAGCTGCGACGAAACTGCCGCTGCCGTTGTAAAAAACGGGCGCGAGGTTTTAAGCAACATCATTGCCTCGCAGGTGCCCATTCACCGCAAATACGGCGGCGTAGTGCCGGAAATTGCCTCGCGCAACCATATACGCAACGTACTGCCGGTAATAGATGAAGCGCTTGCCAAAGCACAGGTGCCGCTGGAGAAAATAAACGCCGTTGCCGTAACCTATGGGCCGGGGCTTGTAGGCGCGCTGCTGGTGGGCCTTTCGGCAGGCAAAGCGCTGGCCTGGGCGGCAGACAAGCCGCTGATAGGCGTAAACCATCTGGAAGGGCATGTATTTGCCAATTTTTTAAACGACAAAGACCTCAAGCCGCCGTTTCTGGCACTGGTTGTAAGCGGCGGGCACACGGCGCTGCTGGTTGTAAAGGATTACAACAGTTTTGAGCTTCTGGGGCAGACCCGCGACGATGCTGCCGGTGAAGCCTTCGATAAAGTGGCGCGTGTTTTGGGGCTGCCTTATCCCGGCGGGCCGGAGGTGGAAAAACTGGCGCTTGACGGCAACCCGCTGGCCATAGATTTTCCGCGTGCCAAGCTGGGCAACAATTTTGAATTCAGCTTCAGCGGCTTAAAATCGGCGGTTATTAACTACCTGCACAATAAACAGCAGGCGGGCGAAGAAGTAAACCGCGCCGATGTTGCAGCGTCGTTTCAATATGCCATTGTGGACGCACTGGTGCAGAAAAGCGTGCACGCCCTTAAAGAAACTGGCTTGAAAGAAATAGTGCTTGCAGGCGGCGTATCGGCCAACAAAATCTTGCAGAATACACTGGCAAAGGCGGCAGAACGCGCCGGAGCGCGCCTGGTTCACCCAACTCCGATACTCTGCACGGATAATGCCGTGATGATTGCCTGCCGCGGTTATTTTATGTATATCAACGGGGAGAAAAGTCCCCTTGGTTTGAACGCTGTTCCATCTTTAAAATTGGGATAAACACTGTCTATAATGTGAACTCCAAACTGTGGAAAACGTGCAAAACTCTGTGAAAAAGCATAGAATTGCACCTAATGATTGCGGAAAACTCTGTGCATAATGTGGATAACATTGTGAATTACGGTGTAAAACACTAATGTTGTAAATTTTTTGAAAACTTGGTATTAACACTATGTTAAGGAATTAAGCGAACAAAAGCCAGTGAAACATAATGTTCACTGGCTTTTGTTGTTCGTGCTTATCTATGTTTTTTACTCTATTACTAACACATTACTAACATACTACTAACAAATATTAAGAGAAAACCGCCTGTTTGTTCGCAGCTTCAACAAGTTCCGGAATATATTTGTGTATGTAAACTTTTTCGGTGATGTCCTTGGCACGGTGGCCAAGTATGCGCCGGATTATTACCGGATTGACTTCGGCACGGTCCAACGCGCTGGCACAGGTGTGCCTGCCGTCATGCGGCAAGTGGTCCAAATTGAGTTTTATCATTGCCGGTTCAAAAAATTTGCGGCAATAATTGTTGTATGATAGCTCTTTGCCGCTTTCATCCGGAAACAAATACCTGCGCTCCGGGTTATACATTGCTTTAATAAAAGGGAAAATACATTCCGCGATTGGTATAATCCGGTCAAACCCGGCAGCGGTTTTTAATCCGCCTTTCATATAACGGTCTTTTAAAACAATATTTTCTGTTTTAATTTTTAAAAATTCAGATGGCCGCATACCTGTATAAGCCATAATAAGAACCGTCTGCACGGAGATGCTGGCACTGTTTGCCCACAATATCTGCATTTCCTCGTCCGTAAAGGGCTTGTGTATATCCGAATCCGCTAACGGCGGCAGCTCTATCAAGCTGGAATACATCGTTTTTACTATATCGTTACCAATAGCGTATTTATATAAAAAATTAAAGAGAGTTTTCATATTCTTTTTGGTGGCATATCCTTTGGTGCAATTATCTATGGCTTTTTGCAGGTGCATTTGCCGTACATCAGCAAATGGCAAACTGTAAAGCTCTTTGCACCAGGCGTATGCGGCGCTGTAACAGCTTGGTATTTTGTGGCCTTTATCAACGTAGCGCTGAGCAGTCCACAAATCATAAATCTGTGCAAAAGTGTAATGGCTGGCAATTTGTACTTTTTTAAATTCCTTAAAATCGGCAGAGGCAGATATGCCCTTTTTCTTTTCGTTGTAATCGGCAAGTGCGGCCAGCCCTTCCTGTCGGGTGCGGTAATAATCTAAAACCTGTTGTATTACTTTGCCGTTAGGTTTAAAGCCAACCGGCACCGCGGCCACGAACGGCCGGCGGCGTTTGCCTGATAACTTATAAACCGTTCCGTATCCATTGGGAAAACGCATAAAAAATCAGCTCCTTACTGTTTTTGCGTATGCAGTGGCAGAGCTGATTAAAAAATGGTATAATTACTTAATAACAGCTCTGCTTTTGGGTTTGGGGTTGTTATTTCAGCAGACAATGTTTGCGGCATTGGCTGCACAGTCCCTCGGTGTTGGCGCACCGGGGGATTTTTTATTTTTTATTTGAATTTATTTTATCCACAGAATCAACCAGCCAGAAAAAATCATCCTCATCGGCCTGTTTAGCTTCATCAGCTTTGCGGCGCGCGTCAAATTTTTCGTATTCGGCTGCAGCTAACTCATTAGCGGCAGGTTTAGATATTTTACCAGCAGATTTTAATAGTGGGATATCATGGTCCTGTAAGATTTTATCTACGCTCCCACGCCAGTAATCAAGTGTTAAGGTTTTACGCATTTTTGCACGCAATTCTGCGCTTTCCAAAAACAAGCTGACCAGACGGTTTAAGGTATCAATTTCATCGGCAGTTAAGTAATTTTTGGCAATAGAAATATCTATTTTTCTTACAATGCTGCCTTTCCACGAAGTCAATCCCATGTTCGGCTTGTTGTGGTCGGCGCGGTTGGCTATAATTTCGGCAGAGGTATTACCGGTAACAGCAAAAAGCAGTTTGTTTTGCGTTTGGGCAAAAAAGTAACGTGTATCTGCATCGGTGGGGTTGTAGTCGGTTGATAGGGCAAACAAATCGCGCAGCTTCTGGTAAAAACGTTTTTCGCTGGCGCGGATATCACGGATTTGCGCCAGTAATTCATCAAAGTAATCCGGGCGTCCATCTGGGTTTTTAAGCCTGTCGCTGTCCAAAACAAAACCTTTGTTAAGGTATTCTTTAAGTGTAATGTTGGCCCATTTGCGGAACTGTGTGCCGCGCGGTGAACGTACACGGAAGCCAACGGCAATAATAACATCAAGATTATAAAATTTTTGGTTTCTTTGAATGGTTCTGCTGCCTTCGGTACGAACTTGTAAGAAATCCTTACAAGTTGCTTCAGGCAACAGTTCACCTTCCGAATATATGTTTTTTATATGTAGTGTAATATTTTGCGGTGTTGTATTAAACAGTTCCGCCATTTGCGCTTGAGTAAGCCAGACAGTGCCATTATCAGCATAAAGTTTGATGTTCGCTTTGCCGTCTGCTGTGGTATATAAAATAATTTCAGACATAGATTTCTCCTGTTGAACTTAGTTGTATTTAAATACGCTTACTGTTTTGTTAAAATCACATTTTTCAAATATAATTGCTTTGTTTTCAATTAATTCAGTAAATGCTTTGTAACCAAGTATTGCGGCTAAATTTTGTAAAAGCTCTTTTCTGTTCTTGTCAGAACGATAATAAATGGTTGTTTTCATTCCTTTAATGGTTATTAGTTCATTTAAAATATTTTTATCACTTAAAGTTAAAGAATGGCCTATTATGTATAAATGATGTATTTCAGAGCCTACTTTAATTATTTTACCTGAGTTATAACGATTAATTTCATTAATCCAATTCCGGTAAGAAAAATTACAGTTTTTTAAAACTCTTTGAAAGTATTTTCTAAAATTTGTAAAAAGGGGGTCTATGGAATTGGAAGTTTCATTTATTCCAAGTACTAAATTATCTTTTTCATCTGTTATGGCTTGCCCATGAATAAAGCAAGGTAAATGTTTAAATTGTTTATTATATTTAGTTGTTGTATTTGTATAATTAAAAGATAAAATTTGGAGATTTAAATCATCTAATAAATTGTTGATAAAAGCAATTGGCTTTATTTCTATTTTATTTACAAAATAGGAAAGATAAAGCTCAAAACTTTTTGTAAAATCTTTCAATTCTTCTGATATCATATTTATAAAATCTTCAAATGCAACAGCATTATAAATCCAATAAATTGTAGGCTTAGAACTTTTAAATTTTTTACCTAAAGTCAAAACGAATTGGTTATTAATTAAAATTTGCGAAAATTCTTTTTCAGTAATATCAAATTTTTTTAAAATATAATATTTTGCAAATGTTTCAAAAATATCGTAATTTAATGAAATTATTTCATTCTTCTTATTTATAGTAATTTTTAAATCCTTAAGAGATATTTCGTGATTTTTTTCTAAGAGTTTTTTTAAACCTTCAAATTGTTTAACAACATATTCAATTTCATATTCAAAATCACACCAATTAGGGCTTAAATTATCAAGCACAGAAAAATATTTATACCATACATTATTATTGGTTAAAGTTTTAATTTTTTGTATTGCTTCAGCATTATCGTCTTTTTTTATTAGAACCTCTAACTCAGGATTGATTTTTAATGACGATGTTGAACTATCAGAATTAATGTATTCTAAAAAAGTAAGAAAATCATTATATGTTGTAGGTAAGCCGTGAGCCAAGTCAAATCCATTACCGATTAATAAAATATTCATAAAAATACTCCTTATATGAATAGCAGAATTTATAACTTGTAAAACTTTGGTTTATTATAGATATGAAAAAATTAATAATATTATTTTTATAGTTACTTTGGTAGAGGCGTGACTGCACTGCCGTCCGGTGTTGGTTACGCTGGGCGGCTTTGTTTTATTGTTACTTTTTGCATTCTTTTATCATTCTATTTAACTTTTGTTTTACACCGACTTTTTCATCAATGGATAAAGCGGTTTGATAGTAACTCATAGCATAGGGGATATTACCGCATTTTTCATAAATTTCTCCGTAGAAGCGATAAAGTTTTGCGTTTTTATCTTCCGGTTCGTTTGATGTATTTATGGCACATTGCAAAAATCTGAAAACTTCCGCATAATCGTTCACATCAGTAGAATTAATAGTTTTAGCTAAATCTCGGGCTTTTTTGAAAAATTGTTGCCCAGTTTTAAACATTTCTTCCATTTTTTCAACATCACTATCAGATAAGCCTTTATAAATAATTTGTGCTTTATGTTCTTTTTTGTTATTGGCAATAATTAATACTGAAGCTGCTGCAACGGCATCGCTTAAAGCGTTGTGTGGGTCGTGTGATATATTTAATGATTTTGCAACAGTTATCAATCTGTGATTTTTTAAATTAGGCCACTCAAATCGTGCGGTTTGCAAAATATCAATAACGCCATACCCAGGAGATGAGATATTATATCTTTTTAAAGTGGCTTCTAAACAGCCTATATCAAAACGAGCGTTATAAGCTGCTACAAATTGATGATTTATATATGGTAAAAAGATTGTCCAGTACTCTTCAAATGTAGGTGCATTTTCTACATCATTGTATTCGATACCGTGTATTGGTGTATTGTAAAATTCATTTTTGCCATAAGGCGGTTTAATATAGTAATGTTTTTGCTCTGTTATTTGGTTGTTTTTTACAACAGCTATACCTATAGAGCAAATAGAATCGGGATATTTATTTGCGGTTTCGAAATCAATAACAGTAAAATTTTTTACATGTCTATAAAACTTTTCTTCCGTTCCATCGAAGACAGGATACCTTATAAATTCTGGCTTTTTAGATTTTTTATTTATAGGAGCCTCGCCGTCATCTTCAGTTGGCATTGCCATAATTCTATTAATCATTAAATAAACGATAATTAAGAATATTATGAGCAAAATTATCATATTACGAATACACTCCTTTTATTGCTTATTATTAAAATCTAAAAATATTAGCTTACCTGCGCGCCGGTTGGAGCGCTTTCTTTATCTTTAAGCTGTTCAACTTTAAAATTTAACTGGTTTTCGATACGTTGTTTACCGTCAGCATCAAGTTGGCGGTATTTTTTATGAGTTAGATTATTGACAACGCGGATGCATTTTTTGATTTATTTAATTAAAACAGTTATAATATAAATATAATATATTCCGAAAAGGGGAGGAATAACTTATGAAGAAAGCTATTATGAAGAATATTTTGGGTATTTGTTTAGCAGCAACCATGTTTGCCGGAAACGCTGAAGCAGGACAGGTAAACACAATTATTGATACTGGTTCCGGTATGTTTGCTGAACCGGAAAAAATTTATCAGGAAATTGATGATACAATTAAAGGATGGTTTTTCCCGTCTGAAGAAGAAATGCGTGAAATGACATTTACTCAACGCCGCGCCTTAAAAGAAGCTGCGCCGACATTAATTCCTGCTTCGGAATCTGATGCTATTGTACAGATTTATAGAGAGGAAAAAGGTGTCGCTGCCAGCACTGACCAAATGGTTACTGGTATGCAAGGTAGAGATTTGACATTAACAAAAGCTGATTTTGCAAATTTAAGTACAGAATTAGGCGCTGATTATATTATGTATTTCAGAGTTACAAATACAGTTCCGACTGTATCTGTTGGCTTTATGAGCGCGGGTCAGAAAACCAATGTTACAACAGATTTTAGAGTTTGGGATGCTGCAAAAGGCAATTATGTATTTGTAAAAAGATATGTAACAACCGGCTCGTCCAGTTCTTTCTATGCAGGAATGGGTTCGGCAAGCAATGCTGTTAAAGACGGTTTGGAAAAAGCATTGAAACAAATCAGTGAAGATAAAGCCAAAATCGTTGAAGTGGTTAAATAAAGTTTAAAATGAGTGCTCGGCATATAATGTGCCGGGCATTTTTTATTTGTTATTAAAATCTAAAAAAATCAACTTACCTGCGCGCCGGATGGTGCACTTTCTTTATCTTTAAGCTGTTCAACTTCAAAATTTAACTGGTTTTCGATACGTTGTTTACCGTCAGCATCAAGTTGGCGGTATTTTTTTATGAGTTCGATTTCAGACAACGAAAAATTGTATGGAGTTCTACGGTCATAAAAATAATCAGTATTAACACCCAAAATTTCGGAAATTTTTATTAAGACGTCTATATCAACTTTTAAATTATCGCGTTTAATGATGCTATATAAAGTACTGGGAGGTACTTTGGCTTGGTTTGCTAATTCAGCAACATTCATGTTTTTAGCCTTTAGTAATTCTGCTAATATTGACCCTATACCCACAGTGATAACCTCCTTTAATGAAATAATATAGTGTTTTTCGCAATAAGTCAACAAAAAAATGTGCAAACGCATAAAAAATAGTTGACAAACTACGAAAGTGCGAATAGAATAAAATCAAATAATGCGCAAATGCGTAAACAGAGGGGTGTGAAATGAAAAATTTAAAAGCTGAAATGGCTAAATGTGGAGTAACTGTTGAAGCTATTGCTGAAGTATTAAAAATACATAGAAATAGCGCGTCTAATAAAATTAACGGGAAAAGCAGTTTTACTATTGAAGAAGCTTTTGAAATTAAAACAGTCTTTTTTCCTACGCTTAGTTTAGATTATTTGTTTGCTAATAGTGCTGACCAGCATGAAGCTAAAACTGGTTGAAGGGGAGGTGATGGGGAATGGGCAATAATGAAAGTGCGGATATTAAAGCCGTACTAAATGAAATTACTATAAGCTCTTCTTTGTTGGAAAAAGTAATTTGTGTTAAAGGAACTGTTGGTGATGGCACAAAGGAAAACCCCATTAGAATGTGCCATCTTTATTACACAACCAATGGGGCTTTTATCGGGAAAATTATTTCTTAGCTCTGTTAATTAAATCTGTTGCTTTTTCGATTTCTTTTTCTGATTGTATGTACTGGCAAAGTACATTAATAAATGATTTTAAAGCATTTAAATCATAATCTGGATGCTTGGTTACTAAATGCGCATGATCATTACCTAACCATGTAGCTGCTGTTGCTAATGTAATGATTTTTTGAGAGGCAAAACGCTGTATTGTTTGCATAAGCGTTTCCTTCTGAATTTTTTGCACTTCGTTAGGGAAAAGTTCGATGGCGTACTGTTTAACTAAAGCTTCAAGTGCTTTTCTGTAACCCATGCCGCAAATTTCAAGTAAATTATAACATTCAGCTTTTGCAGCTTCGGTGTAAATTTTGTAAAACTCTGGGAAAAAATCTTGAAAATCTGCTGGTAGATTGATTTGCGGTTCAGGGAAAGGTAGCGCTTCATAATAATAATAAACGTAATTGGCATTGGCGGCATCGCGCTTAAATTTGATTAAGAATTCATTAGAACATGCTGGACAGGATACTATGCAACTTGCATGATTGTAGTTGTTGGAAAAGTTCAAAACCTTAATTTCAGGAAAGATAGCTTTATTGCAATAAGGGCAAATTTCGGTTGAGTAAAATGTGCATGTTCTTCCTACATTTTGTATATATTTTTCAATTTTTACCATGATAAAACCCTTTCTTTTAAAATTATGAAGTTGACATCTGTCCATTAGAATGGCATCAATATTTAAATTATATCACGGAGGCAAAATTGGAAAAAGAAACCCAACAAGTTGAAAGATTTGCTGCCAGTTTTTACGCAGCTTCCATCTTATCGGATGGAATTGTAGCGGCTGCAATGATATTGTTTGCTGCTGCACTTGTTTTAAAAGGTGGGCTGATATTTACGATTATCGGTTTTATTTTATTTATCGGTACTGCTTTTTTGAAAGGCAGCACCTTTGGTGTGCTGACCGGCATCGACAAGGCACGCCTTAAAAAATGAATGTCCTAATCCGGTGAGGTAATATTCACTACGAGATAAAATTTCACCTCCGCCAGAAAACACGCTTGAAGATGTTTGAATATTATCCATTAGAGAAAGACTTCTTAAAACGAGAAAGCTTTCGCGAACTTTATCGGTATCTATTTTGACATAACCTTCTGGTGTCCATAATTCAGATTTACAATATCCGTCTTCAGTATCGATGAATCTGAATGGTGAATAGTTATTGAGTTTGTTGTTGCCATAAGCATTTAAAACGGCGGCGTCTAATGGCGTAAGTTTTTTTATTATATCGATAAAAAGTGTACGGATTTCATCTGTGTATGCCGGATTTAAAAGATTTGCCAACAGATTTGCCCAAAGTTCCTGAAGCTTCGGGTCTTCTTCTAAAGATGCGCTTTCAATTAAAGGTATACCTAACTTTAACGCACAGAATTGACGTTCTTGCTCTGTTATTCCAGCACGATTCAACTTTTCGTTTGCAGCTCTTGTGACAGCAAGCAAAGAATCTATTCTGCGCTTGGTTAGATAAGTAGCAGCTTTTGGAGAAAACATTCCGGCAATGGCTGGAACTGCTGATAAAAGCTCACCGATTTTCGTATTCGCAGGAAACGTTTCAAGAAAATTATCGTTACTTTGGTTGCTCATATTAATAACCTCCGGTCTGTTAGTGTGGTATTGAAAGTGGTTTTTTATAATTCTATCTTATCAGACCGGTTGTTATAAGTCAAAAAGTTAAAAAAATAAAATGGTTTGAAGGGAGTGAGGTTATTGGCGAAGGTGCAGATTACTGATTTTACGGATGAAAAGGTGGGGGTTATCGGCACGCTGGTTTATAAGGCTGCTGCCGAATGGTTTGCGGATAATGAAAATACAAGACAGTATGAACGAGAATGCAGGCAGCAAAAAGCATCGTAAGGTTCTGCGCTGTATCCGCTGCGGCCGGGTGATGTATCACTGGCATTATCTGTACAGTGAATATGAGGAAGGTTATGTGTGCGCGGATGACAGATTATGCCGGCGTCCGGTGATAACCCGGAAGTTGAAAAATTTGAAAAAACTAAAGGAAAGGTGGACTGAATGAAAAGTGAAAATAAAAGAACGCCCGATGCTGGAACATCAGACGTTCTAAAAGCGGATATAACTTAATGGGCTGTATCCGCTTTCATTTTACCTGAAATGGAAGTGATTTGCAAATGAAAAAATTTTTGATTGCAGTAATTTTTATTGCGCTGGCCGTTTCAGCCGGTTGCTATATTGCCAAAACGCTGGAGCCGGATACTAAAACAATAACGGTGCCGGCAGTGGTTTACAGCGGTGATACGCTGGACGGCATCTGCATCCGCCTTGCAGAAAAATACGGCGATGCGCGTAATTATAAAGAGATTAGCTATTACGCGCAAAAGAAAAATAATATTGGACGCTATATTTATCCGGGGCAAAGGCTTTATATCGACCTGGAAGTGCTGGTAGATAAAAATATTGCAAAGGAAGGTGCAAATGTATGCGTACTAAAATAATGCGGCCACATGATATCCGTCCGTACTGCAATATAAATCCGCAGGCAATTCGTGAAGGCATGAAGGCAGGCAAGCTTGATATAGGCTTTGCTGTACAGCAAAACGGTGGGCAGCGTTGGACTTATGTAATTATACCTGAAAAATTTTTTAATTATATTGGCCAGCCGGTTCCGCCGGAATGGATGGGAGATGTAGCAAATGACTAAAAAAACTGCTCTAAAGCCGTGCCCTTTTTGCGGCGAAAAAGAACATGTAAGAATTATTAAAAGCGGAAGAAAATGTACTTTATATTGGGGTATTTGTCCTAAATGTGGTGCTATATCTGGTGCAGTAGGAACGGAAGAAGGTGCTGTTGCTCGCTGGAATACCAGGGCATACGAAAATGGGAGTGATGATAGTGCTGCCAAAAATTAAAAATTGCCGTAAATGTGGTGCGTTTGGAATTTTAGATGAAGGCATATCATTTGACACAAAAATGAGGGCCAAAAGATTTTATTACGTTTACTGTGTTGGTTGCGACTTGGAAACTCGTGGTTGCAGAACACGTACGGAGGCAGTGAAAACGTGGAATGAAAAGCAAGATGGAAAGCAAAACGAAAATAATTAGTTTAAAATCATGCCCTTTTTGTGGTGGCAAAGCGAAATTTGAAAAAGTTGTACATCCGTGGGGCGAGTGCGATGATGGAATTACAGCTTGTTGGGTTAGATGTATAGGTTGCGGTGCGTCTACGGAAATGAAATTAAGTTTGAAACAGGCTGCTGCAACGTGGAATCAAAGGCAAAATGAAAACATGTGTTAATTGCCGTTGGCAAAAATTTTTGACTAAGCGGATGTATCCATGCAGTGAATGCATCGGTTTAAAGGAAAACGCCGAATATGATTTTTTCTGCCTGCCGGATGGTGATACGCTGTTCGGCGCAGCAGAACTTTGCCATTGCCGTAAGTGTGGCCGCAAGGTGCACATGGAGTTTGGCAAGCGCGGGTATAAATATATCCGCTGTCTGTGCGGCAATAGTATGCAGGCTAAGGTTACGGCAGAAGAAATGATATGCCGCTGGAATAACCGCGTGTCGGCAAAATCAATTTTGTGGAAATGTAAAAAGTGAACTTGTTCCATTTTAGAACAGGTATAAAACAGTTTTAGGAGGTGGTTTGGGTGACACCTGAAAGAGAAAAGTATTATCGCGGTATTAGCAATGAAGAACGGGCTATTAGAGTGCTTTTGATTTATAAACGATATGAATTGAGCAAAATGAAATGTTTTGCTGCTACAACTGGACATAAGACTAAAGACGAAAAAAGTACAGAACTTATTGAATATTTACATTCAATAAAGGTTGTTAAATTTCAGATAGAATGCATAAAACGGCAACTTCCTGCACCGTTGAAGTACTACTTGGATTATCACATTTGTTGCCGGTGCGGTATGCACTATAAACGCTCTGAAATAGCGGGAACTTTTTATTGTAAAAAGTGCGGGCAAGCAATACGGCCTGAGAGCTGGTGACGGGCAGGAAGGTGGTGATGTAATTGTCTGTTGAAATTTGCGTCAGTTCGGAAGAACTGAAAAAGACATTGGAGTATATGGCGCTCATCGGCGCGGCCGGACTTAAGAAAAAAGATGCTGACGAAACTGCCGGGGCTATGCGCATTACTGCGATAAGCCCTAAAGGCGATTACCGTTATATGCTGATGTTTTGCCGTATGGGCGCGGCGGAGCAGCTTGTGTACCGAATGGAAGGTAAAAGCAGGAACAGTAATGAGCCGGTGGATGCTTATGTTGACGGCAAGCGTTTTATTGCTCTGGCCAAAACCTTTAGTGGAGATGTGCATATTACATTTGGCGGTAATGAAGTGACTTTAACGGTTGGGCGGACAGAATATAAACTGCCAACGGTGGTTACAAAAATGCCTGATTTAAAAGTCCCTGACGGTGGTGTGGAAATAAGTACAAAATTTTTAGAAAATGCAATGAAACACTGCGTGCCGGTGATTGATAAAAACGCTCCTGGCGTGCGCGGTGGCATAAAATTTAAGGTGGAAAAGGATGGCAGTGCCGTCTGCTGGGGTTTCCAAAGTTTTTGCGCCGCAAGATATGCAGTACAGTCAACAGGTTGTGCAAAAGGCTTTGAAATTACATTGCTTCCGGCAGATATTCAGCGCGTTGCTGCACTTGCTGATGGTGACGAGATAAGGCTTATAAGCACGCCTAACGGCAATTATTTTACCTCGCTGCGCTTTGATTATATGTGCTTCTGCCTGCAAGGCGTGTTTCCGGATTGTGAAGCTATGCAGGCAAAATTTAAGGAATTAAAGCGGGTATCTGTTAGCAAGCAGGAGCTGCTGGCCGCGCTGAACCGCTGCTGTGTTGTTGCCGGGGATAACGGCAATATACAGCTTTATACGCTAAATAATGACCTTGTGCTGGAAGCTTCGGGTATATGTGGCAATGGTCTGGAATACCTTGCCGCAAGCGATGTAAAAGGGCAGGACGATAGTGTTAATTATTTAAACGCGCAAGCTTTGTTACGCATAGTTTATAACTGCCCCGGCGACAGCGTTACAATTACCAGCACAGGTAAAATGAGCGCTTATTATATAGCTTCCAGCGGCAGCCCTAACCATTATTTGCTTATGAGCCGCAGAGGCGGTGCGTAATGTGGACGGATGGATAAAGTTACACAGAAAAATTTTGCAAAGCCAGGTATGGCGCGGCGCGGATGCCGATGGCAAGGTAATACTGCTTACTTTGCTTCTGCGCGCGTGCCATGTAACAACCAACTGGACCCTTCCCGGTGATAAAGTTGCCGTACTTAAGCCGGGGGAATTGTTTATCAGTTACCGCAACTTTGCCGTAAGCTGCGGGGTTACAGTAAAAAAGCTGCGCAATGAAATTGAACGCCTTAAAGCATTGGATTTTTTAACTGTTACATGCAAAAAGGAAGGAACCATTGCCAGGATAAATAACTGGCAGGTATATCAATGTGAGGGCACACAAAAAGGCACACCTTTGGGCACACCTCGAAAGCCAGACGCAGAGCCGCCTGACGGGCATAATTTTGATGCGCCGGGCACACCTTTGGGCACACGAAAGGGCACACATAACAAGAATTATATATTATTAAAAAATAAACTAAACAAGACAGACAGTAAGCTGCTTGCGGAGGTTAAAACAAGTGAAGAATTTAACGCTGCTGTTGGAGAATTTGCAAAAGCGTTTCCGGCTAACAGGGATAACCTGAAAGCAGAATGCCTTGACGTTTTGGCTACTTACGCAGCGCAGACAAAGCCTGACTGGCTGCTGAAAGCTGTGAAAGAGCTTCAGGCGATTGATAAAATACGCAAGGTTCGTTATCCGGCAAGCTATCTGTTTGGGATTTTAGTTAACTGGCTCAATGACGGCTTGCCGAATGACAGGCTGGGAGCGCAGAAAACACTGGAAGATTTTTACCGGGAAGCGGGCGTGATTGAATGAAAACGATAACTGAACAGGATGTATTAAAAGCTTTTTACAAGTTTGACTGCCAAAAGCTGCCGGTGCTGGATATAAACGGCAAGCTGTCGCCCTCGCTTGACGTTATGATGCGTAAAAATATGTGTGCCGAATGGATGGATGCTTTTGACGGGCTAGAAGCAGAAGTGTTTGAAAAGGCTGTGCAGATTGCCTTAAAAAAATGCAAAAAATATCCATCACTTTCAGAAATGTTTGAATTTATCGCTTTGGCTGACGGTGGAGTGGAAGTTGAAACCAAGCCTGCACCGGCGCAAAATCCGGTTCCGTACAATCAGCTGCGGGGCGAACGCATTGAGGCTATTGTGGCTGCCGCCAAACAGGGCGATTTTAAAACCGCGCAAAAATATGCGGAACTGCTTGCCAGGGGCAAAGCCGAAATAACGCAGCATGCAAAGGAAGTGTGGCCGGATGCCTGTGATGCCTGGATTTTAGAAAACTGGCTGGCTATCGGTATGCTTTATGCTCAGGAAAGAAGCTGCCAAAATTGCGGCAGCGCACGCCGTTGCCGTACATACGGATACAGGCTGACGGCGCGGAATAAGAAGCCGGAAGGCGAGCTTACAACCGTGATGGTGCCGTGCTATATGCGAAAGAGGGAAAGCAATGAAAACCTACAATGACGGAATGGAAATTTTAAAGGTGATGCGTTGCCCGGCAGGGCTGTATATTGTTAAAGGCCTGCCGTTTATGCAGAACGCCACTGCCAGCAAGGTGGTTGCGCAGAACTTTTTGGAAAGCTGGGCAACGAAGCATAAGCTGCGCAGCGGATATGATTTGGATGCCGATATGTATGATGAGTGCAATGAAAGAGTGTGCCGGATGTGCATTGCCTGGAATAGGGAAAATAAAAAGTGTGAAAGGTTGTGAAAATATGTTTGGAAATGGATTTACTGCGCCGAAACCTCCGGCGCCTAAGAAAAAATGCGTGGATGCTGTTAACCATCCATCACATTATAACGCTGGTAAAATAGAATGTATTGAAGCGCTGGAATCAGCGACAGCCGGGCTTTGCGGCATAGAGGCAATCTGCACTGCCAACGCTATAAAATACTTGTGGCGCTGGAAACTTAAAAACGGCGTACAGGATTTGGAAAAGGCCAAATGGTATATTGATAAACTTATTGAAAAGCAAAAAGAAATGAGCTGATGTATATGCCGGAAAGAAAGATACAGGAAGCGCGCCAACGGCTGAGCATGTACCGTGCAAACATAAACCGCATAAATAATCTGTTAAGGCTGCCGCTGCGTATTGGCGGCCCGTCACAAAGCGTTACGGTAAAGCCTAAAGATAATCCGGGCGGAACAGTATCTAAAAATCATCCGGACGCGCTGAATGATTTGCAGCGCCTGGCGGACATCAATACTACGATAGCCGGTTATATGCTGGAAGTTGCAGAAATTGAAGGTGCACTCAGCGTACTTAATAAAGAAGAATGCCTGGTGCTTGTCATGCGTGATGTTGACGGTATATCAATATCAGCTATCGCGGAAGCACTCGGTTATTCATCGCGGCAAGCAATTTATAATATTTATGAACGCGCACTTAATAAATTTAAAATAGCGCTCGGCTGAATGCTCAAAAATGGACAAAATGAGGACACTTTCTTGATTTTAAATGTGTTATAATGATATAAACAGAAAAAGGGGTTGAACTGCTGAGGTTTCCTTTGCAGTTCTTTTTATAAGCATTGTGCGTGTTTTGCACAGTGCTTTTATTTTGCCCTGAAGGTGGTGAAGCTATGCCGGGCAGAAGGAAACGCGAATGTAAAAAGGTTGGCTGCCATGCACTTACAGATAGTGCAGACGGGTACTGCGAGCAGCATAAAAAAGAAAAGTGGGCAGCCGGTGATGAGCGGCGCAAGAGTGCACGTGAACGCGGCTATGATGCACAGTGGGAAAAATACCGCAAGGAATTTTTAATAAATCATCCGCTTTGCGAGGATTGCCTGAGCAAAAAAATTCTGCGCGCGGCTACGGTAGTTGACCATATTGTTGCGCACAAAGGCGATGAGCGCCTGTTCTGGGACGGGCAGAACCATCAGGCACTGTGCAAGCAATGCCATGATATGAAAACAATACAGGAGGTTTGTGCCGCTGCCGGAAGGATAATACCCGGTTATCTGCGCGGCTTACCAAAGCGCAGGTATTTAAAGCCATCTGTACCTGTGTATGTTGTAGCCGGTGCGCCCGGCAGCGGCAAAAACCTCTTTGTTGCCCGTCATATTAAGCCCGGCGAACTGCTTATTGATTTGGATGATATTATACGGCGGCTTTCAGGACAAAATCCTTATGAGGTTAACCGTGTGCCGTATCTTGTTGCGGCTTACTGGCTGCGTGACAGGATGATAAACGCGCTGCATGATAATAAAGAAAATTATGCCGCCTGCTGGATTACCGGGATGTTTGCCAGTCCCGATGACCGGCGCAAGCTGCACAGTGAACTTGATGCAAAGGTTTATGTCATCAGCACGGACTGGATGCGCTGCCGTTTGAATATAAAAAATGATACAAGACGCAAAGAGCATGAAAGCCGTTACATAAAACTGGCTGAAAAATGGTTTTTGAATTTTAAAAGCTGCCCGTTTGATAATTTTGTAAGCATTTAGGGCAGGGGGGTGAAAATCCCTGGAGGGCTGAACGCAGTACCGTCCGCCCTATCGTTTGTTTGAAAATGTCCCCAATGTAAGTTTTTTGGAAGATTACTGAATGGAGGTGATGGAGTTGGGGGCTAATGTTATCAGCATTGATGCAATAAGAGAGAACCGCGCCGCAGGCCGTGGAAAAAACTGGACTAATGCGGAGCTGGCGCGCCGCACGCAGGAAGCCGAAAAATTAAAGAGCGGCCAGCTGAAAATGAAAATGCCGGAATGGCTGAAGGCGGATAAAAAAGAACGTGCCCGCGCAATTTGGACGCAGACGCTGAACAGCGTGCGCGATATTGAACTGTTTGCCAACTGTGACAGCGAGATATTGGCAACCTACTGCGACATCTGCGTTCAGTACGAGGATGCTACGATGCGCACTATGCCGTATGCAAAAGATATAGACCGCCTTGGCAAATTAAAAATGACTTACGCCGAAAAGCTGGGGCTTACTCCTACCAGCCGTGCCCGTCTTGTGGTGAGCCGCGCTAAAGATGATGGCAAAAAGACCGACAGGAAAGCAGAGTTGTTCGGCTGATGCAGTACAATCTTGACGGTATGTATATTACCCACCGTTATGCGGCTGAGGTGGTAAGCGGCCTGCGAAAAGTATGCAAACGCGAAGTGCAGGCCTGCCGGCGGCATCTGCGCGACTTGGAGCGGCAGGGTACGGAAGGCTTTCCTTATATTTTTGACGAAAGCCGCGCTGACAGGATTTTTGACTGGTTTGAAATGTGCTGTTACCATGTGCGCGGACCGTTTGCCGGGCAGCTGATACAGCTGTTGCCGTTCCAGTATTTCGACCTTGGCTGCCTGTTCGGCTGGGTGCATAAAGATACCGGCGCGCGGCGTTTTACCAAAAGTTTTAACTTCCGTGCACGCGGCAATGTAAAAAGCACGGAGATGAGCGGCATCGCGTTGTACGGTATGTGCGCCGATGCTATTTACCCGCCCGGACATCCGGAACTGCAACGTTTTGAGGAAGCACCGGAAGTTGAGTGCGTGGCAGTTGACCGTGACCAGGCAAAGCGTGTATGGGGTGATGCCTGTGCTATGGGCGAAAAGTCGCCGGATATATCAGAGCGGCTTGAAATACTTAAAACCAAAGTTGTGCACCGTGAACGCGGCGGCTGGATGCGCGCTCTCTCGAAAGAAACTAAAAACAAAGACTCCGGCGCACCGTGCCTGGTGATTGTTGACGAATATCATGCGCACCCGAACAGTGATATAGTCGATACGCTGTATAACGGTTTCGGTAAGCGCTGGCAGTCACTGCTGTGCATTATTACAACGGCAGGCAGTGATGCGGAAAATAATCCGTGTAAAACTGAATATGATTTATGCTGCCGGATACTGGAAGGCTTAACGGAAACGCCGATGGACAACTACTTTTGCATGATACGCGAGCTGGAGGCGGAAGATGACCCGAAAGACCCGGAATGCTGGGTTAAGGCGAACCCGATTTTACAGTATGATGACGCATATAGCCGCAATCTGCGCAGCCAGATTATGAAGGAACGTGATGAGGCTTACGGCAGCGGCGATATAAAAAAGATACGGGCTTTTTTAACAAAACGCTGTAATATCTGGCAGAGCGGCAGCGAGTTTAAATATATGGACGGGCTGATGGACAAATGGAACAGCCTGAAAGTAACTCATGACGAACTTGTGGGGTTGATTGAAGACCGTAAGGCGATAGGCGGGTATGACCTTTCCAAACGTTTTGACCTTACGGGCGCAACGTTCATTGTGCCGCTGGATGACGGCAGGATTGCTGTTCTGTCGCACGGTTTTATACCGGAAGACAGTGTGGAACGCAAGGAAAAGAAGGATAACGTTGCTTATCGTGAATGGGAAAAGCGCGGCTGGATGACTGTAACGCCGGGCGCTGTTGTTGACTATGACGTTATGAAGGAATGGGCTTACAGCACGGCAGAGCAGCTTGGGCTGGATGTTGTGGAGCACTGTTTTGATACATGGAATGCCGATTACTTTATGCAGAAAATGGAAGCTGACGGCGCAACGGTGGTAGAGGTAAGGCAGAATGTATATAACCTTTCTGAACCTACGAAACGCTTTAAAGAGCTGGTTATGCAGGGCCTGATAGTGCATGAAGGCAATGCCGCTTTTGACTGGTGCCTGGGCAATGCTTATGCGTACACTGATATAAACGATAATATGAAATTAAGCAAGAAAAATAAAGACGATACCCGCCGCATTGATATGGTAGCAGCCTGCATAAATGCCATGAGCAGGCTGCCGGCTTTTAACGAGATGTACGGCGATGATGATTTTTCAATTCATGTGCTGTGAGGTGTAAAAATGGAAAACAAAATAAGGCTGATAATGCTTGTTGCCGGAATGGGCTGTATTTGCACAGGATGCGCCCTGTACAGCCTTCCGCTTGGGCTTGTGGTACTGGGCGGGCTTTTAATTTATGCTGCCTGGCGCAGGCCGAACAAAAATGCGGCTGAAGCTGATAGTGAATAAAAGGTGCTTGCAATTTGCAAGTGCCTTTTTAATTGCAGAGAAAGGAGGTGAAAATGGTTGAAGCTGACGATAAGAAGCCCGGCTGTGCTGAAAAGCATTGCAGGGGCTTTGCAGAACGTGCTGGTTGGAGAAAATAACGGGATAATGGCAAAAAGCTCAGGGGAAACTACTGCGGTGCTTACGCCGGGCATGAGGCTTGGCAGCGGTGTTAGCAACATCCGCGCTATGCAGCTGTCCGCCGTATGGGCTTGTATTCATGTGCTTGCAGAAACCTTTGCCAGCTGTAAGTGCAGCCTGTACCGGAAGGATGCAAATGGCCATCGCGTAAAAGCGGTTGAAAATCCGCTTCACGATGTAGTTAATTCCGTGGCTGCTCCTGGTATGCCGGCCTATTATTTTAAAGAAACTGCTATGACGCATATTCTTACCGGCGGCAATACTTATTCGGAAATCGTGTTTGACGCACGCGGCAATGTTGAAAGGCTGAACCTTTTAATGCCGGAAAACGTCAGACCTTATCAGGACTGGAATACAGGGGAGATATTTTATGATGTAAACGACAGGGGTAAATTATACCGCCTGCCGGCAGATAAAATCTTTCATGTGCCGGGGCTTGGTTACAACGGTATCCTGGGTTATTCGCCGCTTTACATGGCAAGGCAGGCTGTAAGCCTTGGCCTTTCCGCGGAGGATTTCGGGAACAGATTTTTTAGTAATGGGGCTTTGGCTTCCGGCGTGCTGGAAACGGAAAAAGCTATTAATGACGCTGGTTTTAAAAAGCTGAGGGATGATTTTAACAATGCCTACACCGGCGTGCAAAACAGCGGCGGAACGATGGTGCTGCCGCGCGGCGTAAAGTTTTCTAAAATTTCCATCGACCCGGAAGAAGCACAATTTTTGGAAAGCCGCAAATACCAGGCTGAGGAAATTGCACGCTTTTACCGTGTGCCGCTGCATTTGATACAGATGCTGGATAAGGCTACATTCTCCAACATTGAGCAGCAATCGCTTGATTTTTACCAGAATACAATGCTGCCCTGGTTCTGCCGCTGGGAGCAGTTTGCCAATATGAAACTGCTGTCGGCAAAACAGCGTGCCGAGGGTTATTATGTTGAGTTTGACCTGCTTTCCATGCTGCGCGGCGACAGCAAAAGCCGAGCCGAAATGCTGCACATTATGCGGCAGGATGGCGTTATTACCGCTGATGAGTGGAGAGCTAAAGAAAATATGAACCCGCTGCCGGGCGGAACCGGCGAAATTGCCTTTATAAACGGCAATATGGTGCCGGTAACTGTTGCGGCAAGCAAAAAGGCAGGTGAAGAATAATGCCGATGTACAAACTTCCGGAATTTAGGGAGTTTATAAAAAAACAAACCTTCCCAGAACCGGGCCCGGTGGCAGATACAATCTGCGGCCGCAAAACTGCTTACCTTGACAAAGTTAAGGTTGTGGAAGAAAAAGACGGCATCCTGATTTGCGACTTTGTAATTTCCAACGGCAGTATTGACAGGGATTTTGATACCATAAACCCTGACGGCTGGAATCTGGAGAATTACCGCAAAAACCCGGTGGTGCTATGGGACCATGAATGGGATGACCCGCCGGTGGCTAAGTCGTTGGAAGAACGTGTTGAAAACGGACAGCTTATTGGCCGTGCGCAGTTTGTAAGCCGCGAGATATACGATTTTGGCTATATGATTGGCCAGATGTATAAAAACGGCTTTTTAAACGCCGTCAGCTGCGGTTTCCGTGCTACGGAATGGAAATACGTTGAAGACGAATCGCGTCCGTGGGGTATTGATTTTCTGGCGCAGGAACTGCTTGAATACAGCTGCTGCACTATTCCGGCCAACCCGGAGGCAACGCTTATTAAAGCAAAGGCTGCTGGCATTGATGTAACGGCCGCGCGCAGGCTTGCAGAAAAAGCGCTGGAAAGCAGCGGCGCTATGCCGTACCTGCCGCAGGAAACTGCCGAAAAGATTTACGCCCTGCTGCGGGAGGATAAAACAGTTATTGATATGCATACTGACAGTTTGCTTAAAATGCAGATGCAGGTGCAAATAAATGAAAATATGGAGGTATAATGTTATGAATTTACAGGAAATGCTTCAGAAAAGGGCCACTTTAATTGATAAGCAGAAAAGCATTATCGCAAGTGCAAAAGGCGGCATCAGCGAAGATGAGAAAAAAGAATTTGACGCATTACAGGCGGAAATTGAACAGCTTAACACTGCCATTGAAATGCAGAAGACAATTGCAGGCAATGAAGCAAACACTCCTGCTTCCGGCAGCGTATTTAACGGCGGTGGCCCTAGCATCGTGGTGGACCCTGTTAAAGAAGGCGACAAGGATAACGGCGGTTTTAAATCCCTCGGCGAAGTGCTGCATGCCATTAAATACGGCGATAAGAAAGGCCGCCTGGAACATTTAAAAGCCCAGAGCACTACTGATGGCGCTTCCGGCGGATACCTGGTGCCGGAACTTTTCAGCGATGAGCTTTTGACTGTCGGCGCAAAACAGAGCCTTATCCGTCCTCATGCATTTGTAATTCCGGCCGGAGATTTCCCTGATGCAAAAATGAATATGCCTGCGCTTGATTATTCTGCCGGGCAGGACGGCGGCGTAAGCGTGGCGTGGATTGATGAAGGCGCAGAAAAGCCTGAAACCGGTGCCAGCTTCCGTAATGTTGAATTACAGCCTAAAGAAGTGGCTGCATTTATTACCGTTAACGATACTTTGCTGCGCAATGCGCCGGCCGCGTCTGCAATTTTTGGGCAGCTGCTGACCAATGCAATCGTGCGCGCTGAAGACCGTGCATTTATTAACGGTAATGGTGATGGCAAACCGCTGGGTTACGCAACAGCCGATAACAAAGGCCGCCTTGTTGTAACCCGCAAAACCGCAAATCAGGTAAGCACGGATGATATTGCAAATATGATGGGCGCTTTTCCGGCAGAGGATTTGAGCGAAGCTGTCTTTATTGCCAATACTACCACGCTGCCTTCCCTGATTAAATTACAGGACGCTTCCGGACGTTTTATTTTTATCCAGGGCGACCTTACAAAAGGCGTTCCTTCTACGCTGATGGGTTTGCCGCTGTTCTTAACCGGCATGAATGCTCCTGTTGGCCAGACCGGCGATATTCAGCTGGTTAACCTTAAAAAATACCTTATTAAAGACGGTAGCGGCATTTATGTTGCCATGAGCGAGCATGTTAAATTTACTAGCAACCAGACTGTTATTAAAGCGTTCCGCAATGTGGACGGCAAGCCGTGGGTTAACGCACCGTACATTCTTGAAGGCGGTGCAACGCAAGTATCTCCGTATGTAATTCTTGGCGCTACAACTGCAGCGACTACACCTGTAAGTAATTTATCCGGTGATGCAACAGGAAATACTGTGGCATTAAGCTGGACTGCTCCTACCGGTGCGGATGCAATTAACGTACTGCGCAGTGATGACGGCGTAACATTTAACCGCATTAATCTGGTAACTTTAGCCGGAACGGCGGCAAGTTACAGCGATGCCAATGTGCCTGACGGCAGCTACAGCTATAAAATCGTAGTTTACGGCGGCACTAATGCCGGTGTATCCAATGCGGCCAGTGTAACCGTTCCTGGTGGAGAATAATGCTTATACGGGTAATAAAGCCGCCGGCGGCTGAACCAGTAAGCGTTGACGAGCTTAAAGAATACCTGCATATTGACTGTGACAGCGAGGATTCCTTGCTGTCACAGCTTATTTCCGCCGCAAGGAAAACGGCGGAAGAATATCAGCACAAAGCATATATGACGCAGACGCTTGAGGTTACAACAAGCTGGAATAAAGAAACTGAACTGCCGCGCAGTGAGTTTTTTAAAGAGCTGGTAAGCCTGAAGGACAGCAAAGGCAATGCTGTGAGCGGATATACAATTAAGCCGGATTTAAATTATAAGCTTGTTTTTGACAAAGCTGGCGATGGGCAGCTGACGGCTACATATATTACAGGCACTGACAACGCAAAGCAGGTGGATGAGATGGTGCGGCTGGCTATTATGCAGCTGGCGTGCCATTGGTATGAAAACCGCCTGCCGGTTACGGACGGAAAGAGCGTAACGGAAATGCCGTTTTCCGTCCGCTGCCTGTTGGCTCCGGGCGAGGTGGTTACGTTATGAATCCCGGAAGCTTGAATAAGCGGATTGCTTTTTTGAAGGCGCAGGAAACACGCGACAATCTTGGTGGAAAAGATGTGAGCAGCTGGAAGGAAATGTTTGGTGCATGGGCGGCAAAAAACGCCAAAGCGGCCAGCAGAAAAGACTACATGGGCGACCATGTAAATTACATTCCGGTTTTTTGGACAATCCGCAAACCGTGCAGCAATAACGAGGTAACTTCGGATATGCGTATAGCGTATAATGGCCATACTTTCGATGTTGTTAATATCACGGAACTTGACGGTGCGCCTGCGTATCTTGAAATTGAAACTAAGGAGTTAAAGCCCAGCTGATGCCAAAAGGAAACAGCATGACGTTTTCAATGGAGGTTAAAGGCCTTGATGAGGCTATGCGCAAGCTGAAGGTATATGATACCAATAGCCGCAAGCGTATTGAAAAGGCTGTCAGCAAAGCAGGCAGAAACGTGCGCGATGGTGCTAAAAGCAGGGCACCCGTAAAAAGCGGTACGCTGCGCGACAGTATTACCGCAAGGTTTAACGGCAGGGGTATGCTTTCTGTTGTAAAAACCAACGGGCGCAAAGCACCGCATGCGCATTTAATTGAATTTGGCGTTGAGGCGACAACCGTTAAGCCGCATAAGAAAAAAGCCATGAAAATGGAAAATGCCGCTGGCAATGTGTTTGTGCGGCGCGGTGCAGTGACAATACCCAAGCGCCATGCTGAGCCTTTTATGGAGCCTGCCTTCCGGGCAGAAGAACCGAAAGTTGAAAACGAAATAAAACAGATTTTAAGGACTATGCCATGATAAGAACTGTACCATTAACCGCCGTGCAGGCGGCGGTATATAAAACGCTGAACGATAACCTTACCGGTTACCCGATTATGGATGACAGTACACCATTTGAAAGCGGCAAGATGCCGGGTGAGGAATTTGTTATTATAGGCAGTATTACTGCTGTGCCGCAGGGAACCAAAGCCAATACGGCGCTTTGGGAGACCACGGCTACACTGGATGTATACAGCAGCTATAAAGGCAAAAAGCGTGTAAATGAAATTGTTGATGAAATAGTTACCGTCTTGACCAGGGTTGCTGAAAACGGCAGTTTCCCGCTGGAAGGTTACAGCCTGATTATGCTTAACATTGAAAGCGTGGAAGCACGTGCGGAAGACTGGAACGATGACGAAGTATGGCAGCACGGTATTGTACGTGTAGCTATTACTGTAGAACAAAATAAATATTAAAGGGGTGTTATAAATGGCTTTAAGCATTAACCCGGATTATTTTCCTAAAAATACTAATGCCAGCCAAAGTATGGCAGGCAAAAACCTCCTGCTTTACATCGCTTACGGTGAAGGTGCAACAGTTGAGGACCCTATTTGGAACCTTGTGGGCGGGCAGCGTAATTCTCCGCTTAGCATGAGCGCTGACGAAATCGATGCCAGTGATAAAAGCTCCGGCGGCTGGGGTGAAACGCTGCAGGGTACCAAAACTTGGAGCATTGAACAGGAATGCGTATATAAAGTTAACGATAACGGCTTTGATATTATGCGTTATGCCTTTTTGAATGATATTCCGGTATACCTGATGCGCCGCGATAAAAACGGCAATGCCGTTAAAGGTTTTGCCAATATTACAGAGTTCAGTGACGATAACCCGCATGATGATGTTGCAACTGCAACGGTTACCTTCAGCGGCATCGGTGCGCCGGAGTTCAGCACAAATGAGCCGGACCCTGGAGCGGCTGATGGAGCTATTACTGACCTTGCGGCGGAAGCTGGCAGCAGCGGACAGGCTAACCTTACTTTTACCAAAATTACCGGCGCAACTGCCATTGTACTGCAAACCAGTACCAACGGCATTAATTTTACCGATAATGCAACTCCTATTGCCAACGGTGCTACAACAGCGGCCGTTAGCGGGCTTGAAGCCGGTGTAACATACTTCCGTTTAAAAGTAAATGGCGGCGCACAGAACGGTTACAGTAATGTAGCTTTTTGTACAGTAACTGCATAACGAAAAATTAAATAAAGCCAGGGCGCAAGCCCTGGCTTACTTTATATGGAGGCGATACTAATGAAAGTGAATACATCCGTTATTTTAACGGTTAACGATAAACAGTATACTTTGAAATTTGACATTAAAGCGCTGCTTACGCTGGAACAACTTATTTCCACGAAAAATATTACCAAAATGATGGGAAACCCGCCGCTTAGCCATGCAGACACGGTTAACTGCCTGTATGTTGGTTTGATGGCCGAACAACCTTCCGTAACACCGAAAAAAGCTATGCAGATTACGGAAAACTGGCTGAAAAACAATACTATGATTAATTTACAAAAGATTATTATGAACGCCATGGTTAAAGCCGGTGCTGTTGGTAATGCTGAAAATGCAGAAGCTGATGAAGCGGAAAATGAACCGGGAAAGTAATAAGCTTTTCTGAATGGCTGGAAACGGTACTGCCGTGGTGTTATGGTGAGCTGGCATTAAAACCGTGGGAAATTGATAGGCTGTGCCCGGTGGAAATAGATTATATGCTGAAAGGGTGGCAAAGACGTTATGACAGGCTGGAAGATTTGTTTATAGCGTGGGACGCTTACCCGCAATACCAGATAGCTAATCCTAAAAAACGGTTGAAACTGGAACAGCTTTTAACGCACCGCAAAAAACGCCAGACTAAAAAAGAAAAGCAGAATACTTTAAATGAAATAATGGCTGAATTTGGACTGGAGCAGAAGGGAGGTTAAATATGGCAACAGTAGCAAGTTTACAAGTGCTTATAGGTGCTAATACAAAAGGTTTGCAAAGAGAAATTGCCAATGTGCAGAAAACTATCCGCCAGAAGCTGGGCGGCAATGCCATTGAAATAAGCGAAAACATGATTGCCGGCGTGGCTGGTTTAAGTGCAGCTTTGGCTGGGTTGGGCGCTGTTGCGGTGCGCAGCGCGGCACAGATGGAACAGACTGAAAAAGCCTTTACCACACTTTTGAAAAGCGCAGATTTGGCAAAAGATTTTTTGGCAGAGTTAGAACGCTTTGCTGCGGCCACGCCGTTTGAACTGCCGGGGCTTTTAAATGCTTCTAAACGTTTGCTGGCGTTTGGGTTCAGCGCACAGCAGGTAATACCTGTTTTAACTGCTATCGGCGACAGCGCGGCTGCGCTTGGTATGGGAGAAGAAGGTATCAGCCGTCTTACTACTGCTATTGGGCAAATACAGGCAAAGGCTAAGGTAAGTGCGGAGGAAATGAACCAAATAAATGAAACCGGTATTCCTGCCTGGCAGCTTTTGGCAGATACCATTGGCACAACGGTGCCGCAGGCAATGGATATGGCCAGCAAGGGCATGATTGACGGAGCTACCGGCGTGCAGGCTATCCTTACCGGCATGAATAAACAATTTGGCGGCATGATGGCAGAACAAAGTCAGACGCTAAATGGCATGATGAGTAATATTCAGGATAGTATTGGCCAGCTAAGCACCGTGGTTGGCAAAGAGATTACCGAAGCCTTTAATTTGAAAGGCGCGGCGGCGGAATTTCAGGATACGCTGGGAGAGTTTACGGCAATAGCAAAACAAAGCGGCATAGGCGAAGCATTGCGGCAGATGGTACCGACTGAAGTTGGTATGGCTATCGGAGCGTTAGCGGCTGTTATAACTGCAACAGCAGGACCTGCTATTGTTTTGCTGACAGCGCAGGCTGCTAAAATGGCTCTGGCTTTTGTAGGTATAACCGGCCCGATTGGTGTTGCCGTTGCGGCGATAGGCGCAGGCGCTTACCTTATTTGGGATAACTGGGCTGCGCTTGGAAAGTTTTGGGATACCTTCTGGGTAAGTTTTGACCACACAATAGCAACCAGTGTGGCTGATATACAGGATTTGATTGCTGATTTGGTCAGCAGCGCGGCGTGGGCAGCCAATAAGCTGGGCGGCATTTTTGGCTTTGAAGAAAGCGGAAGCGGTATGCGCAGTTTTGCCAACCAGATACGTGCGGAAGCTGCGGAACTGCGTATGACGGCAGACAATATGGAGATTGGCAAGCTGAACGAAATCCGTGAAAAATACGCTGAAAGCGTTCCGAAAACGGACAGCAGCTTTGCCTCTGCTGATATTAATAACCTTGGTTTGCAAAACATTGCCGGTGTTGGCGGTACTTCTTCCGGTGGCAACGGAAGCGGCGCAGGAGCGTTTACGGAACTAAACCGTGAAATTGACCGCCTGAATACGGAAATCAATGCAGCCAAAGATAAAACGCTGGATTTGCAGAGTGAGTTTAATAATTTTGCTTTGGATATGCGCATTGAGGGACTATCTGAATTTGAAAAGGTTTATGCGAATATTGATAAAGAAAAACAGCAGCGACTTGCTTCTGTTGATGAGTGGATGGCTAAATTTAATAACGCCACGGTAGAAGCGCAGCAGATGTATGAGCGGGCTATGAAAACCGGTGATGCCAATGTACTGGCCAGTGCGCAGGAAATGCTGGTACAAAGGCAGGCTGATGAAGCTGCTGCTTTAGAGCAGTCGAAGACCATGCGTCAGCAAATTACGCAGGAGGCTTTGGAACAGGAAATGTCGGCAGCTACTCAGGCGCAGGCTTATAAAGCACAACTGGATGAGTTATATAGGCAAGGCAACCTTGAAGGCTATATGGCTTATCTTGATGCTGAAAAAGCGGCTTTTATGCAGCAGCAGAGCGAAATGCAGGAAATGATGTCTGCTTATCAGGAGTGGCGCATGGAAGCTGAAAGTACATATATGACTTTTGCAATTGATGCGGCTAATACGCTGAAAAGTGGATTAGCTGAAGGGTTTGCAAATGCTATTGTTAATGGGCAAAACTTGGGCAAGACGCTTCAAAATCTTGGCAAGGAAATAGTTGCTATGTTTATTAAATGGAAAGCCCAACAGCTAATGAGTCAGGTTTTAGTTAAAGCAGGAATGCTTGAAAGTGCTGCGCTTGGCGTAACTATGGGCAAGACGATTGCAGAAGGTACGCGAGAAGCTGCTTTATATATGAATATGCTTTCTGGTGGTACCTTGGCGCCTATGGCAGCAACCAGTATGAAATTAGCTTTAGCTAGCCTTAGTGCGCTCGGTGGTGGGAGCGGCGGTGATGTTAGCAAAACAGGATTATCTGTAGGGGCAGGAACAAGTACCTTTGACCAAGCTGATAGTTATTTCCCTGGATTTGCCAACGGCGGCATCGTTACCGGCACAACTATCGGCGTTATCGGTGAGAAAAGCTATGATGAAGCTGTTATTCCGCTGCGCAGCAGCGTGTTGGAATCTTTGGCTTCTTATCTCATTCCTGGAATGCAAAGCACTGGTACGGACGGCAATGTTACTGTTAACGTAAATAATTACGGCGACATCAATAACGGGAGTGATTATGACGGCCTTATGAATGATATTGCAGCCAGCGTGGCGGCAGGCACGAGAGGAGTGAGGTTTGCGGTATGATTATTAACCCCGAATATTTTCCGGATGTGACGAATTATCCGGATGAACCGCTGTACATTAACGGTGTTACGCTGCCTTATAAATACCAGATTGAAACCAGCGGCGACCTTACTGTGCGCGCTAAAGCCGAAAAGCGGGCTTACAGCCACGGTGCTACCAACAGCGGCGATGGATATATTGACAGCAAAAAAATTAAAATAACTATCACGGTGGAAGCGAATAGTTATGATGACTTTTTGGAGAAAAGCAATGCGCTTTGTGAGCTGTTTTATCAGAAGGATTATAAACTTTCAGTGGGCGGCATTACTTACTGGAATGTTACTTCACTTGAAAAAACAACATGCAAGTATTTGGGTGCCTTTCAGTTCAAAAAAGGTGACTGGACTTTTTCGCTTCTCTTATGTGACCCGTTCCGATACGCAGATGCGGAAACTACGGTAACACAAAGTTTTGCGGAAGCGGCAAGTGAAGCGGAAATAAGTATTTATAACGGCGGCAGTGTAGAAACACCGCTGACGTTTATTTTTGCGCCTGCTGCAACGATGAATAACATTATTGTAAGCCAGCCCGCAACCGGGAAAAGTATGCGCATTGCCGATACGTTGCTGACGACGCCTGCAACGCTTACGGTAAACACTAAGGAAGGTACAGTAAGGCGTGATACTTACAATGCCATTAATGCTTTCAGCGGACAGTTTTTAACGGCGCTGCCGGGTGAAAATAAATACCTTGTAACCTGTGCATCGGGAACGGTTACGGTGAAGCTGACGGATAGGTGGTTAGTATGAACCTTATTTTCGGACGTTATAAATTTGGACGCTATATCTGGGCCGGCAATGCCGGAACAAGCGGCAGCGGTCCAGGGCCGACTCCGGGCGGCGATGATACCTATATTCCTGGACTGGTGCAGGTTATATTTTTTAACCGTGATGGCACCAAAACAGCCATCTTCAGTAATGATACGGAGGAGCTGCCGTTTAAAGAGCTGACATTTGAGCTGACGGAAAACGGCTGCGGCGATGGTAAGCTGGTGTTTAACACCTTTCCTGCATTTACGGAAATACAGTATAACCAGCGCATAGATGTGTATTTATTCGGCAGTCGTGACCCGTGGTGGAGCGGTACAGTCCTTACACGGCCTGACAGCGGCGGTACAGCCAGCAAGTTTGAAATTACCTGTTATGGCCTGTATGAAAGGCTTGATAAAGTACAGCTTTTTGGCAAGGAATATAAAAACATGGAAGTGGCAGACATTGTGCGCGATATTGCCCGCAATGTTGAAAGTAAAACCGGCATCGTTTTTAACGCCAGCAAAATTTACAACGTAGGCTATACTGTTACTCACATTAAGTTTGACGGCGTATCAGCAAAAGAAGCGCTGGACCAGCTTTCGGAGTTCGCGTTGGATTTTGTTTATGGCGTTGATAGCTACCGTGAATTTTATTTTAAAGCCATAAACTCTGAGATTAATGAGGAGGCCCGTATTTGGGTCGGTGTGCACTGCAATAAATTTGAACCATCTCAAAGCATTGATAAGATTATTAACTATGCAAAAGTGAAGGGCGGCGCTATCGACAGCAACGGCGAAAGCTGGCTGGCAGAAGTGCAGAATACTGAGAGCCAGGAACTTTATGGATTATCCGAAACTGTTTTGACATTGCCATCGGCTTATGATGCCGCCGATGCAGAGCGTTGGGGACAGTATGAAATTGATAAAAATAAAGACCCCAAACTGTCTGCAAAGCTTGGCGGTCTTATTTTAGCGTATCCGAAACCGGACGGAGTTTTTTCGGTTCGGCGCTTAACCACTGAAGGTCAGGCGGCCATTACTGACCTTGACGGCACGCTGCGCACTTATCCGATTACGAAAATTAAATATACCGTTAACGGCGATAAAGGAATCCAGTGCGATTTGGAGCTGGGCGAACAGCCTGACCCGCCGATTAGTAATTATCTGCTTGCCCTGCACCGCAATGCTAAAAATAACGAAGCTTTGCAGCAGGCGGCAAATGAACAGTTAAAGGGAGGTTAAAATATGCCGGGACCCAGTGATATAAGGGTAAACCCTTTTAATAACGCAACAAACTATGTAAATTTAACTGAACGGCACATTGTTCCATCGGTAAGCCCGTTTGTGGTGCGCCTGAACGAAGTGCCGGAAAAACAAGACCCGTCCAATATGCAGATGTATTATGTGGATGATACTACCGGGCAGACAACAGAAACCGCGCTGACGGAAGTTGCAGCAACGCCCGGCGCGGGTGAGTTTCGCCCTGATTATTCTACCAATGCTTTTGATGATACCAGCTGGAACACCGGGCTGATTGAGTTCAGTTCCGCCGATGCCGGAAAGATTATCGAAGTAAGCTATACTGCAACCGGCACGCTGGCCGGTGTAAAAACCAACCGTTACCCTGCCTGGTGGCTGGACAGAGGCGATGGCAGCGATGGTGCGTTTAATCCAACTGGTAACACTACCATAAGCGGCAAAAAGAATTACACAAGTGTGTTTATACCGGCAGGTGTTACGGTGACTGTTACTAAGTGTGCCAAAATATTATGCCAAGGGGGATTTATCAATAAAGGAGTTATTAGTGCAAATGGACAAGGCGCATTAGGCGGATATGGCTATACAGGAGCGGGACAACCAGGTCAGAATGCAGTTAATTTTGGAGGTAGCGCCGATTCTGGTGAAAGTGTAAAAGCTTTACTTATGACTGGCTTTTCAGGGTATGCGTTTGGGGCTGGTGGCGGTGGTGGCGGTCAAGCTGCAAGTTCTGGTTATGCTGGGGGAGCTGGTGGTTTAGGCGGCGCTGGCGGAAATGGTGGAGCTGGAGTAAGAGGGGAGAGCAATAGAAGTGGTTATGGAGTATCTGGTGGAAATGGTGGCGGCGGAATTGTAATTGTAACAAATGAATTTACTAATATGGGCAGCATAACTGCTAACGGAAATAATGGTGGTAATGCTAATCGTTATGCAGGAGCAGGCGGAGGAGGTGGTGGAGGTGTGATTGTTGTTATTTCTAATACTGTAAATTCAGAAGGAACGATTTCTGTTACAGGTGGAGGAGGCGGCGCTAATGGTGGACCAGGTGCTGGAGCGGCTGGTGAAACAGGTTATATGAAAGTGGTTGAATTAGGGGTGTTCTAATGATTTGTGTTATTGATGAAAATAAAGTTATTGTCAATATTATAAATTCAAATAATCCTTGTAGGAATATAGAAATGAAATGGTTCCCTTGGAATCAACTCGGCGACGTTTACACAGACATTGAACCATTCGCTTATATGCAGCAGCGTTTATATAACGAACTCGGTTCAGAATTTGCCAACCGCCGCGATGCAGTGCGCTGGATAAACCTGCCCAGCGGCAACAGATATGGCTTTGACTGTGCGGTTGAAGATATTTCTAATTTTATGGCTGCGTATACGCCGCTTTTAATTGCCGGAAGCGGTGAAACAGGTTATAAGGTATGGAAATCTGAAACTGAAAAAGGACTTGTAATTTTAACCTTTGATGATATGCAGGCGGCATATAATTATGTGCGCGAAAGCCAGCTTTCAGCTTATGCGTGGCTGGCAAGTTCACAGGCAAAAATAAATGCCGTAACAGAAACAGATGGCAAAGAAAAATTGCAGGCAGTATATGATGCTTGCATTGCTACGCCTACAAAATAGGAGGTATATATGAATACCTTATTACAAATAATAGATGATTGTACTGAGTTTCTTAAAAATATGGTGCCGACAGGTGCAGAGCAGTATTTAATGGCCATAGGTGCTGCAATAGGGTTATTTATCTCTATAGCGGTGGGAGGCATGGATAAAATGATATATGCGCTTATAGCGTTAATGATTTTGGACTATACCACCGGCATGATTGCAGCGTTTAAAACCGGGCAGTGGGACAGCAGTACCGGATTTGTGGGGCTGGCAAAAAAAGCAGTTATTTTGGCTGTTGTGGCTTTGTGCAATACCGTTGATATGGCAATGGATACGCATGCTTTGCGTCAAATGGCGATTTGCGCTTATGCCCTTAACGAAGCGGGCAGTATTGTGGAAAACATCGACCGAGCTGGTTGGGGTGAACACATACCTGCTTTCATCCGCAACGCATTGGCAAGGCTGCAAAGCAAACAGGAGGGAACGAAAGATGAAAGTAAAAAAATATAACTTGCATTTTACAGAACTTACAAAACGTGACAGAACTGAATTAATTGTAATTCACCATACAGGCAACCCAGTTGACGATGACTTATCTGCCGAACAAATTCATGTAAGCCATCAGGCGCAAGGATGGGCTGGTATTGGCTATCATTACGTTATTCGAAAGGATGGCACAATAGAACGCGGTCGTCCAGAAAATTATATTGGTGCCCACGCGATTGGGAATAATGGCAAAAGCATTGGTATTCACATTTGCGGTAATTTTGAAATTGCTGAACCGACGGAAGCACAGTTAAACAGTCTGCCGGTGCTGATAGCAGATATTTGCAAACGTTATGGATTAATTGCCACTAAAAATGTTGTTGTTGGGCATCGTGATTTAGATAACACTGCTTGTCCTGGTAAAAACTTGTATAACGAACTTGATACCATCCGCGGTAATGCGGAATGGTACAGGAATCATCAAGGATTGGAGGTGTAAAATAATGAATAAAACTCAGATGGCTGTTATTGCCGGTATTGTACTGGCTGTTATCGTTGGTTGTATTGCTGGCGGTGTATTCTAATTAAAACTCGCTCGTTTGTTTGGCACGTGTGCTTGTTTTTGATTGGCGTGCTTATACTTTTATGCAAGTACGATAAAACGGGCACATACGCCAAATATGGCTATATATTGTGGTTTAGAGGTAAAAAATGGAAAATGAGCAGAAAAAATCTAATAATAGCAATCGTTTTTACATTATTGTGTTTGTTGTTTTACTTTGCGCCGGTATTTATTGCGCCGTGCGCGGCTGCGGAAATGAAACAGGAAGTGATAACAGTTCCGCGGCAACAGTGGACAGAATTAAAGACTCAGCTGGAACAGCAGCAGGTAATATTGCTGACGCTGCAAGAGAAAATTACAATGCTGAAAAAGCCATCCAGCGAGCTGATGATGAGCTTGAACGAAGCCAGACGGCAGCTGAAAACAGCACAGAACGAATTAACCGCATCGAACAGCTCGTTAAAGAGTGCATCGATGGAAATAGACAAGCTCTCGATATTATGCAGCGGATTGAAGCAGCAAATACAGCAGGAAAAGAAAAAAGCCAACCTTAAAGCAAAGCAAAATGCTTTTTGGGGCTTTGTAGCTGGCTGTTTGATAGGATGTATTTACAATAATAGATAACTAATTTTGCCTGGCAATATTTATATATTGGCAGGCATTTTGTGTTATAATAGTGTAAAAAATATTGATAATTAAACAAGTAAAATTTTATTGTGCGTTACTGTGTTTGTTTTATCGTTACTAACTTATTACTAACAAAAGTGCTGAAAAGCCGCATAACATGAGGGGTATAAATTAACACTATGTTAAAAAATCTTAACAGTGAACAGAAAAATATACTGGCTTCTATCAGGCAGGGCATGGATTTTGCAGCTGATATTGCCCACGCCTGCATTACAGTGTACCTTGCGTCGGATGACAAACGTTTTTTGCGCGTTTACCATCAGTCCATGCCTAAAACGCAGTTTTTGCAGCAGCCGGAACTGGCGCCCGGGCGTGAGGTGCGCATCAGCGAAGAACCGCTGATTGCCCGCTGTCTGCAGCGCAATGTTCCGCTTGAAGGCAAGCGCGAGCTGAGCCTTGGGCAGTTTGCCGGCGTGCGCGTGTACCCCGTGCAGGACAGGCGCGGCAAATGCTTTGCGGCCGTGGTGTTTGATTTAAGCGGCGTTGACGATATTTTTATTAACGTGGCGTTTGAATTTTTAAAAACACCGGCACGCCCCGAGCAGGACAGCGAGTTTTACCGCCGCCTTGCCCCGGGTGATGCGCTGATGGTGGTTGACGCGGAGAAAAAAATAATAGCGGCCAATTCCACCGCCCGGCATATTTTTCAGGTGGTGGGTATTACAACGCCAATCGGCCTGCGCACCAACAGCGTACAAATTAACTGGCCGCTTGTCGGCATGGTGCTTAAAACAGGCACGGCCGAAGGCAAGGAAATCCGCCTGCGCGGTATGCTTTTGGCCATGCGCGTGGTGCCTGTCGGCGGCACGGCGGAAGCAAGCTACGCCATTGTAATTTTGCGCGATATTACCGAACTGAAAAAGCGTGACGAAGAACTGCTTGTTAAAGCGGCGGTAATTAAAGAGATACACCACCGCGTAAAAAACAACCTGCAAACCATTGCCAGCCTTCTGCGCCTGCAAATGCGCCGCGCCAAAGCGGACGAAACAAAAAGCGTGCTGCGCGACTGCATCAGCCGCGTAAACAGCATTGCCGTTGTGCACGAATTTTTGGCGCAGCAGGGCAGCGGCACGGTGGATATGGCAGCGGTGGCGCAGGGAATTTACAAAGCGGTGCTCAGCGGCATGGCTGCGCCGGAACTGCGCCTTACAACCGGATTCAGCGCCGATAATGTTGTTATTCCTTCGGAAAAAGCAACCAGCATGGCACTGGTATTAAACGAAATGCTCCAAAACTGCTTTGACCATGCCTTTACAGGGCGCACGCAGGGCGCCATCAGCGTGGAGCTGAAAAAAACAGAAAGCGGCTGCCGCCTTACCGTATGCGACGACGGCAACGGCCTGCCGCCGGGCTTTAACGGCATTCCGCAGAGCAGCTTGGGCCTGCGCATTATTAAAACAATGGCCGAAGCCGATTTACACGGAACTTTTAAAATAGAAAACAGGCCGCAGGGAGGAACCTGCGCCGAAGTAGCAATACCAATATAAGGAGGGCGAAATGATGAGCATTTATTTAATTAGAGTGGAGCACATTGTTCGTGATTGGAATAAAGAATTTTTTAACATTCGACCAGTTTTAGAAAAGATAGAAGATGGATTTGTTGAAGTGGATAAGAGCAAATTTGGACAATATGGAACTATTCAAATAACTCACATATTTGGTAAATTAACTGATAATCCTTGGATTAATGACGATGTTTATTTAATGTTTGAATTATCCGATGAAGATTTAAATATTTGTGCACAGAATGATTATAAAATAAAAGCTGAAGAATTTGTTGAGCGTTCAAAGTTAGTAGATTCTTATGGTATAAGAGAAGTAATTTCTATAGATGATTCTTATAATTTAAGAGAATATAATAGTTGGCAAAATGAAACTATATCTGGAATTTTAAAACCGATAACAAATCATGTTTTTTTAAAAAATAAGAAATGTATTATAGGACCATTATGCTATAAACAAAAAAGTAATAGTGAGTATCAGTTTTTACCTGTATCTGATGGTGATAATGATTTTATTGTAAATGTTTATAATGAAGATGATTTTGATATAATTTATATTTTTGATGCATCTGCATCTTTAATAAATTATCATAAGACTCGCCAAATATTGACGATAAACATTTTACCACAAACTAGTGAAACAATAGATTGTATTAGTGGAAAAGCATTAAAAGATTATTTAGTTGAATTATTGAAAAATCAATCAAGTGATAGAGAATTAAATAGTGATATAAAACAAGAAATTATGACATTGCCTGCAAGTACGTTAGCTGAAAGTAGAAAAAAACGTATATTAGAAATGTTAAAAGACGCTAATAACATAAAAGATTTTGTTCAATACATTCCTAAAATTATATTACAAGATAAAGAGAATATGGAAATATTGGTACAAAAAATTTTAGATAATAGTAATTATTCTAATAAAGTATACTCAGTTATAAAAAATAACGAAAATTTTGATAGCTTCTTTCGCACATTAAATATAGAAAAACAAGAAAAAATAGAAGAAATTAATAAATTAGAAGAAAAAAAGACTTTATTACAAACACAAATTAAAAAATTTAATAATGAAAACATTTCAGTTGCATATACTGAAGAAATTCAAAAAGTTTTAGAAGAAAATAAAGTACTAAAGGTTGAAAATGATAAATATAAGAAAGAGTATAATTTACGAAACGAAATTGATTTATTGGTTAAAGAAAAAAAGCAAATTGAAAATAAAAAAACTGATGTAGAAAATGATTATAATCAATTATTAAAATTAAAAGAATCAATTTCTGAAGATATTCAAAAAAAGGTTAGAGAAGCGTATATGAATTTTGCGTTTGATGGTGCGCTTTCAAGTATGTTAATGCAAGAAGCTGCTAATTTTGAAAAAGATAAAAAGAAAGAGATTCGTAAACAACATTTGATTAGAAAGGCGGAAATAAAAAGTTTATCTCATATTGACAATCCTCGAGAATTGGTTGAATTTATATATAATGAATTAAAATTCAAAGCAAATAGAGTCGTTCCACGTAATGATATTGCTAATATTTTATTATGTTTATCACAAGGATTTTTAACTATTTTAGCTGGTGAACCAGGAAGTGGTAAGACTTCACTAGTTAGTCTTATTGCGCATATTTTAGGATTAGATAATGAAAATAATAATAGATACGAAGAGATCGCTGTAGAAAAAGGATGGACATCTAGGAGAGATTTTATTGGTTATTATAATCCGTTGACAAAAACATTTGATATGGCTAATAAAGGTATGTTGAATGCATTGGAGACTATAGATGGTGAATATCATGAAAATATAGAAGATTTTTTGTATTTGATATTATTAGATGAAGCTAATTTAAGTCAAATGGAATATTATTGGGCAGATTTTATGAGTTTGTGCGATTTTGATAAACCACGTCGTAAAATTTCTTTAGGTGAAGATTATACATATGATATATCTAAAGTATTAAGATTTATTGCAACAATAAATTTAGATCACACAACAGAAATTTTATCTCCAAGATTAATAGATAGGGCTTGGATAATATTATTACAAGCATCAGATTTATTGATTGAGGATGAAGAAAATAATAATTTAGATATACAGTATGATATTGTTGGATTTGATGTATTTGATAAATTAAATAGTCAAAGCTATTTTAATGAAAAGATTTTAAATTCAAATATTGTAGAAAAATTTAATGAAATTAGAAGATTGTTTCAAACGATAAATATTAATTTTAGTCCGAGAATTATAAAAATGATAAAAAGATATTGCCTAGCTAGCAATTTAGTAATGAATGATAGCGATAATGTTTATGTGTCTTTAGACTATGCTATTTCGCAAAAGATATTGCCAATAATTAATGGTTATGGGACAAATTATGCAGAATTTTTAGATAAATTACTGGAAGAATGTGATCAAAATTCTATGCCAAGAAGTTATGAAATAATAAAAAATATAAAACGCAAGGGTGATATTAATATGCAATATTATCAGTTTTTTGCAAGATAGGCGGTAATTATTTTATGAACCCAGTATTAGAAATGAGTAGTGATAACTCAAAAGAATGTATTGACTTATATGACTCAACAAACACTATAGGTTTTGAAAATAATGATTACATTGTTTATCAAGATATTGTATATAAATTTAAGTTAAAAAACACAGGTTTATTAATAAATATAGAAATGTTTATAAATGATGAAAGCATTGATATTGAAGTAATTAAA
>OGFJ01000177.1_pt1 | contig 63744 bp, 74 predicted proteins | sample 1570861 | NCBI WGS metagenome assembly OGFJ01 (sample SAMEA2582060, study PRJEB24529) | metagenome | biome: Human gut stool | place: China | collected 2011
TGGGAAATATTATGTGTTAAATTTTTGTAATGGTGTAAATTTGTTCATTAATACCTATTATATATTTTTGTAAAACTCACAATACAGACCGTACAGATCTATTATATCTGAATCAGTTAGTATTCTCTTTAAAACTCTAATTACTTTAATCACTTTAATTACTTGTTCAAATATGATTTAGGAAGCAAAGGGAAAACTCTTAACACTTCATCAAAACGCACGTTCCCAAACTTTTCGATATATACGTAAAAATAACGTTCACTCCGTCTATGATCAATAGTTATGCAGCTAGGTACGTCGTTTCGTTTTAACGTATTATAGTCGTTTGCGTGCTCTCTTACAAACTTAATCAATTCGGGCGTATTTATGTACATTTTGATTATATTTTGTGTCCTGGTGCCGTTATAATACGCTCGTTTAACCTGTTTATCAGGTAGTTTGTGCCCGTTATAGCTTTTCCAAAACTTGATATTTTTCTTGATAAGATCCAATGTATCAATACTTCTGTTAGCTTTAAACGTTCCTATCTTAATACTTTCATTGTCAAAAATAGGAGATAATTCTTTTTGTAAATTTTGTTTTCTCATTGTAAATAATATTTATTTATGTTTATAATCTCCAGCATAATCGTGCCATATTCTATAATCGTAATTATATTTAGTCGCTTTACGTTTTATAGAACGACTGTAAGTAGGAGAACCGTCAAGTATATAGCTTAATTCTCTCTTTAAAACCGCTCCGATTAGCGGATAAACATCTAAATAATTGCCATCACATTTACTTAGGTCTATTACTTCGTTCTCTAGGGCACGTTCTAAAGCCTTATCCATTGCAGATATAACACTTTCTTTGACAAAATTGTACTTTTCGATAAATTCTTGTTTTTCCATAATACTATTCATTTAGATAATTCATCAAGTTTTGGCAATACCCACGATCCTAGGTATAATTTCAGTCTTTCCCTAACATAGTTTGCCGTTCCTTCGTCAAACGTAGGGCAATCGCCTGGAATTATCGGTTTCTGAAATACACCCGTTTTATTTTCTATAATATTGTTCAATTTTTCAATTGCTTCCTGTAATTGGTTTTTAGCTTGTACCTTTTTCATTGCTGCATTATGTTTTATAGATCATTGTAATGGCTTAATTGTTCCCGAATAAATTGGATATGTGTTTCTTGTTCATTCAATGGCAAAGAATACAGTTCTTTGTAATATCTTTTAAAATCTTTTTCCGTGCCATTCCCTAAACTGAATGCTTTTTTGATCTTTTCGTTGCACCAAACGGAGTATCCACCGTCTTGTATTGCGTCTTTGATCGAGTTGTACGGGCGGCCTGATTGCCATTGCTGAAACTGTTAATAGTAAATTGTATCATAATTATATTGTTTTTTTTGATTGATTAATAGGTAAGTTCCGTCAATATATCCGCATTGAATACGGGTAACTGTTTTGCGTATCGTGTACGCCCGTCTAGGGGTGTTTCCGTAATGGTTAGCTCTAGTAATTTGTATATTGGTGTATTCCAGATAGGTTTTTCTAGGGCTTCTATTTCTTTGTACCGGGGCGAATCTATATATATACCTTTTGGACCGTGGTAAAACTGTTTAAAAAACGGGTGATCTTTATGTCTGCATACGAGATGATAACTTATGTGTTTATATGCTATATCTTTTACCGTTTTTGAGGCCGATTTACAAATATATTGGCTACCTGTTTTGCTGTTTTTTACTATTACTTGTATCATAATGTTTTTTGTTTTAATATTAAACTATTTCAATATGTTTTTATTTTTGCGTCAATATATCTATTACCCTATCAATTTCCCGTTTTGCTTCTTTAATGGTCTTATGTGCATACTTTATATTTTTTGGAAATGTAGGGATATTGGGGAAATCAATTAGATACATTTTCGTTTCGTAACCGCAAAAGCAATAATGTATTATATATCCTTTATAAATCATATCTTTTTGTTTTTATGGGTAATATATCGGTATTGGTTTATATCTTTCACTACGAGGTTTTATTTGCCCTTTATTAGCGATTATTTATAGAGTATTGCACACATTCAAGGATATATTTAGCATGATCCCGGGCCGCTTCCTGCTTTTCCTGTTTTGTGGGTGTTATTCCGTCATACTTGTACAATAGTTTGGCGGCCTCTCTGATTATAGTTTTCATTGTGCTGCAATTTGCTAGGTGTTCTACCTGTGGTTGTACACCCTTGTTTGCTTTTTTGATTATACAGTTTTGTAGACATAATGTTATATTATATATCTCACTTGTGTTACGTATATACATTGCAAGCAAATTGGGTATGTCGTTTCTTCTTTCCATAATATTACGTTTTAATTATTGTTGTTTCTGTTTTTCGATATAATCAGTTACCCGTATGGATAGGTACAAGCAACCTAATAATATTAATGTTTCGATCATGATGTATATTTTTAACAAAACGTATCAAATATTTATTACAATTATTTACCAAACTAATATTGTCAAAGATATTCTTATATTCGTTATAAGCATAACGACATACAGAAATAGAACGTTTTAAATTAGTTCTATTACCTGTTTCAAATTTACGTATATGTACGTATGTTGCAATATTTATTAACAAATCCTTAGCTTGTTTTACTGTTATTATTTTAATTTTTGTAAAAAGTCGTTTAAATCATTTTCTGAATAATCTAAATAATTAGGTTCTGGATAGCTGTTTTCGGATAACCAATCACAAACAACATCGTACAACTCATTGTCTAGCCCGTTATCATTAATATATTGTTGCGCTTCTGCTGTTATCATGTTATACTCCATTTCGGTATAATATTGTCCTAAATAATAAAAATCTAATATATTACCCGCTATAATTAACTCGTACAATTTTTTTGCAGGTTCTCCAAAAACAAAAGCGTTTTCACCTTTCCAAGAAGTCTTTTCATACACTATATTTTCGGGATAGTTTTCTTTGAAGTAAGATATTATTACCTTATCCAAAAATGATCCACCGTAACTAGTGTACGCAAAATTAAGGTATATATCACTATGTTTGCTTTTTGCTTCTTGTACTAAACTTTCAGAAGACACGTATGTATATTCTTTTGAAAAATCTACTAGGTTATTATTGTTCGTTCTCATATTTATTATCGTTTTAAATTATTTATTGGCAAGTGCCTTACTTAATTCATGTGCAAAACGTTTAATCATTCTTTCTTTCTGTTTAAAATTGTAATTGTAATACAATTCATTCCACCGTTTGCACACTTTAAACGCTTTTTCACTTTTTATTCCAAATGGTGCATAACCTGTACAAATGACTATATTATTATACGGTTCTGGTAACTCAAAAATATCAGCGGCCCAACCTTCTCTACGTTCAGCATATCCGATTTTTGTAAGATAATTTTGTATATATTGAATTTCGCAATACCCTAGCAATATTGCATTTTTTTTGCCATAAATACGATACACTTCTTTTTTTGTTATCTTCATAATTGTAAGTATTTTAAATTATTACTTTTGATTTCTCCAAACTCTATAATCATTATCACTTTCAAAACACATATAACCGCCAAAAACCTTGACAACATGTGCGGGGGTAAACGGGCAATTTTTAATCGCCCGATACCGTGTTTCAACTTGTGCAAAAAACGTTCTCATTCCTCTTCCTCTTCCTCTATTTCCGTTTCCACTTCGTCCAATACTTCCGAAATTGCCCGTCCTAACAGATAACATCGTATAGTTACGTCGCATGATTCCGCGCCTCTTTCCAAATAACTCATATCGCAACCGAACTCCGTTAACGCTTCACTTAACAGGTCCCAATTGTGACAAATGTATTCCTCAGCTTCCCACGAATTGCACGTGTATGACCCTGATGCGTTCCCCGTTACACTATCGGACACAAATAATCTATCATTAAGATCCGTTTCCACTTCGTCCCTGTTTTCAGAGGTTACTACTATATTGTTCTCATTGATATAATTCAACACGTCCTCTTTAACCGCTTCCAAATAATCGTATCTTTCCATAATTGTAATATTTAATTGATTTATACTAATTCCCATTGTTTTTAACAAAACCTCTAAAGTTCCCGAAATTACGCCTAAATTCGGCAATGGCTTGTTTCTTGGTTTTTCTGTAATAGCAATATCTTTGCCCGTTACAGAACTATACAGTTAGTTTGTATTCCTTATCCTCTCCGTCCATTTCGCATGATTCATCAAATACTTGCCATATATTACACCAGCCCAGATATGACACGATCAAAAACTGCATGCCACTTATAACCAATGTGTAATACTTGCTTGTATCGTCAAAATTAATGTGGTACTCAGTGTATTCGTTAAACGCTGCAATATGTGTTTTATATAGTTCTACTTTAAACACCCTATAAGGTTGACTATATACTAGGTATTCTATCTTTTCGTTATCCGATTGCAATTCCTTATTATAATACAACCGACTAGTATATACACATTCGCTAACCGCGCGCTTTAAATTGGTACGTTTCCCCGTATCAAAGTTACCGATATGCAGCAATGCAGTGTTGCCGTTAATCATGTTTTTAACCGCTTTCTGTGAGATTCTTTTTGCTTTCATATTATAATGTATTAAGTTTATATACTGTACTCTGTATCTATACGGGCTTGTAACCGTTACCAATATAATGGTAGCTACATTACAGTATGCGCGTATCGTATGTTTTTACGGCTTATATTAACTTATCCGTGCATAACAGACAAGTATTAAGACTTACGTATAGGATACACACGCACATACATTATATTATATTAGGGATGTTAATCGCATATCGCACTAAGTTACTATCTCCATTATCAAGCAATACCCGTACCTCTGCATCGTGGCTAACAATACCGCTGTTTATATTCCGCTTATTCCCTGGTTTGCGGATCTGTGCCACGCTCTCACCGTGGCAAGCTGTTTCAATACGTCAAGTATCTCTTTGTCCTTCCGACACTGCAAACATACGGCGTTTTTGATTAGGTTGTATATTTCATTAACATTCATTATAAATTAAGCCCGTTTTTTCCAAAATCAATACTGTTTATATACATATTTTAAATTAATATTGCATAATATTAATAGATCAGACCGTGCAAGGCCTATTTTAGCTTAATATTATGTTTAATTTCAAGATTTTTCAATGTTAATTTGTGTTAAATTTGTTTGTAAGTATCTGAACGTGATGGAATTACGAAATCTTCGTAGATGTCACTTGTAAAGATATTTTATTTGTAAAGATTTCGAAATTCGATTGTCGTAGAAAAGAATTTATTTTTATTTACAAACGTTGAGAAACGTGGTAGATAAACGTGTGTAATTACCTATAAATCAGTGCCATACCCCCTTTTGTGGAGGTTTCGCAGTGGGTGTGTCGCTTCCGATAAATTTTTTTCTGAAAATTTTTTTTCTCCAAATTTTGCTCGGATGGCTGATTTTGCGTTTTGGTGGTGTATTTTCGGTAGTTTTCAACAAAATCGGATAAATCTTTACATAAAAAGTTACGAAAATCGTAGGCTTTTCGGTGTGTTTCGTAGGTGTGGTTGCATTTTTTATGTCTTTTTTTGCAGTATAAGTTATTGGTTTACAGTATTCTTCGTTGATTTCGTCGTTTTGATATGTATCTATACTAAATTACGTATGCAGTTTTGGTGTTTTATGCTGTATGTGTCGTATATGTGATGTACGTGTATATGTATTGTAATAGATCATGTAAGGTGTACGTGTATGTATATTTTGTATATATATATTACTTTTAACATTTAATACGTAAATTAATAGGGGGTTTTTTCGTATAGGGTTACGATTCAATTTTTTTTGACACGACTAAATAGCTTGTTTTCAGCTATTTAACCACTAATTTTTGCTAGTTTTTTTACAAGTGTTGAAAAACGAAGAGTTTACGAAGTCTACGAAAAATCAACGAATTTCGTAGGTTTTTTACGAATTTTCCCGAATCAATTAGTTGCATATGCAACTATCGGTGTTGAGATTTTTTATTTTATGTTAAATTAAGTCAATTTTACATTTCTTAACGTAGAAAATAATAAGTATATAAAAAAATATAGTTAAATCATTTTAACTAAAATGAGAAAAATTATTACAAAAGTAAAAAATAACAACAATCAATATTTTTTACTTTTCTTATTCAAATAATACTGTGGACGTGAAAGTAAAAAATCTTGTGTAAAGAAAGATAAACTATCTTCCTTGACACGTATTTGTTAATCACATAAACATTTGTAGTTAATTAATTTAACTACTAGTTTTCGTATTGTTTTTTGCGCTATATTTGCAGGTGAAATCAGATAAAATGTGTGTGTAAAGATGGAAGAAGAAATAGAGATTAAACTTAGGTTGCCCGAATCAAGGCGTGTCATATGCCTGTCCGATGCAATGCCCGACAGGGAGCGTTGGTACAAGGGCATGAGGGTTCAGACGTGGCTGTTCGGGTGGGTTACGCTCGTTAACGTTGCGGACAGACAGTGTTTCCTCAAACTTGACGAGCCGTTGAAGGACGGTACTAGGACGGTTCTTGTGTCGGAAGCGTCATTCATAAGACGCGTGCCCGTACCTTTAACTGCAAGGTCTATGGCTGCACAGGTCGCTGGTGTCAGCGTGGAGGGTGAGGTGCTGGAGTACGAGAGGAAGATGAAGGGCAAATGGGAGAAGGAGAGGAAGCGTATAGCCGAGATATGTGCAAGGTACGGGTATGTGCTTCCTTCCGAGTGGAAACGGTCGTTAAGGAGATTCGCTTCGTGGTGTGAGGACCAGGTAAGGCAGTACGGTCATATCGTGGATGCCGACTATCTCATGCGGCATGACACGTCCGTTGTGGGCGGAAGGAGCGTGGATGATCTAAGGTTCGTGCCAGATGTGGATATGGTGGATGGGACTGGGGCGAACGGGAAGCCTTCCGCCGCTCGCGTTTCACGATGCGCGCTCATGCCGGGAAGCATCGTCACCGCCATACGCAATGCAGGGAACGAGATGGACAAGTCGGTGTCGTTGTGGCGGAACAGCTACTTCGTGAAGATGAGGCGTTTCGGGTACACGTTCAATACCTGCTGTGACGGGGCAAAGACACGTGACGATGCGTTCACATGGTTCAAGGACATCACCATACAGTACATGGCTGACCTTATAGAGTATTACGGGATAAGACGTGATTCCATCGTGTGCAGGAAACTGGAGCACATCGCGGACGTGTACTCTTCCCTTGACGATATGGACGCACGCCCTGACATATCAACGGACGATTATGATCTGTATCCCGTTGTAATGTTCGGGAAGGTTGTGGACCGGGAGAAATCGGTAGGATTAGTAGGATCGGTAGGATCGGTAGAGAAAGGAGGGGAAAATGACTGTCGCTGAATCTGCAAAGGCTTCTTATGAATACATCCTTGATTCCGTTATGGGCAAGCTGGCGGACAAGGGCGGTGGTCGCGGTTTCCGTAAAGCAAGGGATGAAGGCGAGTGGAAGCGTTCCATATCCGCTATGGTCGAGATGGATATAGCCGATGCGTGCAGGGAGTGCAATTTCAGACGCCACAGGAGCGGTTCTATCATGGCTTTTGACGGTAAGATATTCGTTCCCATGATGAAGGAGGATCTGATGCGCCTGTGTATGGACTTGTGCCGGATAAACGGTCTTAGCGAACTGTACATGACCGATACGAGCGAGCGTTTCTACCGTACCATCGTGAAGAACGTGACGCATGAGATATTCAATCCAAAGCGTAACTTCATCACGTTTGACAATTGTGTCCTTGACACGGAAACGATGGAAACGTTCGATTTCTCGCCCATGATAGAATCGTGCATACGTATCAATATCAATTATGACCCGTTGGCGCGCAGCCCGTTGTGGGAGAAGTTTTTGGACGATGTGATCCCGGTGAAGGACACACAGGATGCCTTGCAGGAGTTTGTGGGGTGTGCCTTTGTTGACAGGAAGAAGATCAAGATGGAGAAGATGTGTTACCTTCTCGGTTGTGGTAGTAACGGTAAGTCGGTGTTCTTTGACGCTGTTGTCAATGCCCTGGGGAAAGACAATGTGTCGTATATGGAGATGGCTGATCTGTCTGGTGACAAGTCTACGTGCGAGTACAATATAGCTATGATAAACGGCAAGCTGCTCAACTATGCTTCCGAGATGGGTGGGAAGGACGTGAGCGGTGGCAAGTATAAGAAGTTCATATCCGGTGAGCCTACTATGGCGCGCCTTCCGTTCGGTGAGCCTTTCCTTGCCGACATGATGCCGCCGTTTATGGCCAACCTTAACAAGATGCCTTCCGTTTCGGACCAGACTTACGGTCATTTCAGACGCTCCCTTGTCATTCCGTTCTATCGTGTGTTTAAGGAATCGGAACAGGACAGATCTCTTCCGTTGAAGCTGTCAAAGGAATCGGCAGCCATTATCAACTGGATAATAGAGGGCGCAAGACGGTTTGTTAAGAATAAAGGTGAGTTTACGAGAAGTTATACGATAGAATCCGTTACGGAGAATGCAAGACGTGATTCCAATAGTGTCCTGTCCTATCTTTACGATTCGGGGTATGATTCTTCGGGAGATATTGAGGAATCGGCTATCCGTGACCGTGACCTGTATGTGAAATACATAGCATACTGCAATGACTGTGGCGTAAGACCTTACAGCAAGAGAAAGATGGTTGACATGATACGCCAGGAAGGCTATTCCGTCACTTCCGCGTGGGATGAAAATAGGAACAGGCTGTTTCAGGTTGTCCTAAGACGGAAGTATAATCCTGACGAATATCTTCTCCAACAGGCTGATGATATAATGAAGGAGGATTTGCCGTTTTAAATTGGCATTTATTATATTTGTACCCACAATTATAAAGTAATTTTATGTATAAAAGAACTATTGATAACAGATGGAGTTTCAAAGGCTCAAATACAAAGGAATACACTCATTGTTATCACACATATCCGGCAATGATGATTCCACAAATAGCAAGAACTTTAATTGAAGAATACATTCCCCAAGAAGGTGCTAAACTAATTCTTGATCCATATATGGGTAGTGGAACCTCACTGGTAGAAGCATCAATTAAAGGGATAGATGTAATAGGAACAGATATTAACCCGTTAGCAAGACTAATAAGCAAAGTAAAGACCACACATTATAAAGAGAAAGATATACAATACAACTTTAGTGTTATACAATCTTACTTATCTGAATATAAAGAAGAACTTGTAGAAAAAAATGCTTTGATAATATTTCAAATTATAGCTATTGGTATTCAGAAGATAGTCTTATGAGATTATCGTATTTATCACAGATTATAAATAATCATATACCTAAAGAACTTAAAGACTTTTTCAACACTGTTTTATCTGAGGTTGTGAGAGAAGTATCTTTTACAAGAAACGGAGAGTTCAAACGTTTCAGAATGCCAGAAGAAAAGATAAAAACATTTAAGCCAGACGTGTTTAGGCTATTTGAAGAAAAAACAGTAAGAAATATTAAAGGGCTTATTCAATTCAATAACGCAAACAAAGATAGTAAAGTAGGGATTTATGATTTCAACAGTAGTATATGTATTCCAGAGGAAATTATAAAGCCTGAAACAGTTGATATGGTAGTAACTTCTCCACCTTATGGAGATAGTAAAACAACCGTTGCATACGGCCAATTTTCAAGATGGGCAAATGAATGGTTTGGCTTTGAAAACGCTAAAAACCTTGACTGCATTTTAATGGGTGGGAAAAAGCAAACAGAAGAATCATTCACAACAATTTGTATAAGAGATGCCTTAGATAAAATAAAATCTTATGATATCAATAGATATTATGACGTCATTTCTTTCTTAAATGATTATTCTAAATCTATATCAAATGTTGCCAAAGTAATAATGCCAGGAGGAATTGTTTGCTATGTAGTAGGGAATAGAACTGTAAAAGGCATACAAATACATCTTGATTTCTTTACTGCTGAAATGTTTGAAAAAAATGGATTCAAACATATAAATACTTTAGTAAGAGAAATACCAAACAAAAGAATGCCTTCTAAAGCAAGCCCAACAAATGAAAGTGGGAATAAGGTAAGCACGATGTGCAACGAATATATAGTTATATTGGAAAAGATAAAATAATCTTTATAGGCTTATTTTATTTTCTCTAAACATTATTTAATCGTTATTGTTTTTACCATATTGCTTTAATATGTATTTTTGCTGAAAAATTTTATTGTATATGGATAATAAAGAGATTGTTTTATTTGATAGAAGTATTCGTATGACTTCTGATTGGTATGTATGTGTGTCTGATGCCCAGTGTGCGATAAATGAATCTCGTAACAGGGTTGGTTTGAAAAGGTATAATTTCAGCCAGTGGTTAAAGACGCTTTACGTAAGTGACATGGTTTGCAGTATTAATGAGAGTGGGCGTGATGCCTTTAAGGTTGAGTTTGACAATGATTCGGGTAAGATAGAGCAGTATTGTCATTTTGGTGTGTTTGTTAATATGATTTTGTCGGCAAGTCCTGTTAGTGGTGTGCTTGACAATGAGGATTGGTTTAATGATTACGTTTGTGATGTATATTCCATTGACGGTCATGTTTATGAACACGCCAAGATACTTGCCATAGGCGGTTTGTGGCGTTATACGACAAAGAATGCCAGGTTCAGTGATGATATCCGTATGATGGATGATATCATGTATTCCGTTCCCGATGGAGACAAGGATGCCGTGTATAGCCTGTTCTTTGATTTGCTAGGTACGTTTTATTACAATTGGGAATTTGCGTTGCGTTATGCGAAGAAACTTCTTTTAGGGGATGTGGAGGAATGATTATGAGGTGCTTTGTTCGTTTTGTCATGTTTCTCATATACGTTGACATTTTATTTGTTCTTCTTGTGTTTATGGTTCCTGCCGAAATGGTGTACCGATGGACGAGTGGACGTAAGCCTGGAGGATATGTTTCATGCCTTTCTGATTTTCTAGGATATCCTGACGGTTATCGTTATACGTTTAGCGATTTCTTTAGGGATTTGAAACAGGGATGGCGTAATTTTAAGTAATGCCATGGCTAGTATTGATTATGAGTATATATTTGCCAATCTTGACACGGTGCTTGGGCTTCCTTTAAGGCGTAGGGGTAAGCGGTGGACATTGCCTGCCAGGATAAATCTGGAGAGCCATAGCAGGAAAGACAAGCTGGTTTTCTATATGAACAAGTCGGGCAGTATCACCGTTACCGAGCAGGGAGGTGATTCTGTCAACCTGTTTGACTTTCTCGTGTCTTATCTTCCCGGTTGCAGTAGTGCTTCTGATGCTTTTAGGATTCTGTCAAGCCCGGACGGTTGCAGGATGAGTTTGAAGGATTTCTACGAGAGGGAGTATGATTCGGGTAAACAGGAATCAAGATTTGTTGATATGAAGTATGTTGACAGGCTTAGCGATGCCGGGCATTGGAAGGGTAATAACCTGTACGAGTACCTTTCAGGCGTTTTCGGTGTTTATTCCGTGAATGATGTGTTTTCAAGGTACAAGGTAGGATGTCTTGGAAGGGAATCCGCTGTGTTCTGGTATTCCGACAAGGATGGTAACGTGTGCCATGACAACAGGATAAGATATGAGGTGAACGGGCACAGGAAGAAGGAAACCCATGCTTTCAGGAAGTTTACTACGGGCGAAGGGTTCACCTATCGCGGCTATTTTAAGCCGTTTTTAGGGGAGTATTGCAGCGATGCGATAACTTGTATGGTTGAATCGGAGAAAACCGCCATAATAGCTTCTATGGCTTTTGGTAACGGTTTTATATGGACAGCTTGTGGCGGAATGAACCAGATTGGAAATAAATTGCCAAAAAATGTTATTTTGTTCCCCGACTTTGATAATAAAGCTATATCTTTGTGGGGTGACAAAGGACGTGTGGCGAGATGGTGGGAGTTCCCTAGCCTGTCTTTTGGATTGAAGCATAACGATGATATCGGAGATGCTGTTATTAATAATTTGAAGAGTATTAACATTAAACAATTTAGAGAATGGATATTGAATTAGGAATTGATTTTAAGGAAAACCTTCTTTCCTTGCGTAATTATATCTCTTTGGGATTTCGTTGTGACGATATTGATTTCAAGAACGCGGCTATTGCTTCCATTGACAGAATGATGGAAGAAGTGTTGGATGATCACGATGTGAATTTCTTTGACGCATTGCAGAATGCTACTGAAAACATTATTGAACTCACTACAGTAAATGATGTTAATGATATTTGCTGTGAATTTTACTATGTGATGGATGAGAATGAGCGTGTCATGCACCGTGAGTTCTTTGAAAAGCTGAAAAAATATCGCGAAAGCAAGATTGAACGTATTGTTCCTTTGAAGGAAAAAGACTGCATTGTCATGGGTAATAAGTATGTTGAATTAAGTAGTGGTAAAGAGTGTGTCGTTGACAGTGTTATCCACATGCTTGCCGATAATGACCGAATGATTAAAGATGCTGTTTTGTATGTGGACCATCTTGGTCAGCGCATAGCGTGTTCTGCTGATGAGTTTAGGAAAAAGTTTGGGGTGAGAAAATAATGTGTAAGCATGGCTAATAAAGGAGAAATAAGAATTGACGGTAAGGTGATGGGAAAGGATTACGGTAGGTATTTCTATTCTCCGCGTGGTAATATGTGGGCTGTCACCTTGTGTACGTATGACTGTGATGATGGTCGTATGTTTGAAAAAATAGAGTTGTATAGAACGAAGGATGAGGCTAGGGAGGCTGCATTTCGGTTAAACACGGAGGAACGCAATGGATTTGACTAATTCAAATGTAATAAAACTGCCTAGTGGGTATATATTGAAGAAGATTGATGAGCGCACTTATGAACTAGTCAAGATTGACGATTTCAAGAAAGGAGATTTCCTGTTTGCTAAAAGCAGGACAGGAAATGTAAAGGATTATGTGTTTATCAACAATGGTGGTTTGAAAGCTAATTTCTTGTATAATGACAAGAATGTTCTTATCTGTAATTCAGAGTTTAACTTTGCAAACGGTTATGATATTTCAAAGGCTACTCTCGAACAGATTGCTGCCATGAGAAGGCTTTTATCCGAGAATAATTTTACTATTGTTGATGGTGAAGTTGTTCCCATTACAGATCCTGTTGTCGGCTTTGTTATTGTTAATGATGTGATTTATCCTGCAAGCAAGATTTACAGAAGCAGGGAATGCGCTATGTATGATTTAAAGAGAAAAGGAAATAAAAAATGAATCAAGTAAAATTTGTAAAATTAAGACGGGATGCAGTTCTTCCCGAAAAAAAAACTGATGGTGCTGCCGGGTATGATTTGTATGTTCCTGACAACACGTTGATAAGAAAAGGTCGTAATCTGATTAAACTTGGTATAGCCATTCAGATGCCATCAAATATGAAGGCTATTATCAAGCCGAGAAGCGGATTTTCCCTGAAAGGTATTATTGGCGTTGACGGGAAGTATCATGACGCTGATGTGTTGGATGGTGTTATTGATTGTGACTATACCGGTTGTATCGGTGTTATAGTGAAGAGTTTTGAGAAAGAGCCTTTCTATATTGCCGCCAAGGAGAGGATTGCTCAGCTTCTTTTCAGTAATTATATTGAGGTTGAATTTGTTGAGGTTGAAAGCCTTGATTCAACGGATAGGGGCGATGGAGGTTTTGGTTCCACAAATAATTTAGGCAAATGAGAAGGAAATTTTTATTATTTTCGGCTATTTTTTCAATAGTGTTATTGGGGTTGTGTAGTTGTTCCAATGATAAGGATGATGAATACAAGGATGCTATTATCGGCACATGGGAACTTGTTCAGGTAAAAGTGGATGGTAGATGGTATCCAATGATAAGACCTACTTACGCTAAGTTTAATCAGGATGGTACTTATGTAGGAAGGGGGTATTTTGGGAATGGTTACGGTACTTATGATATATCTGGTAAAATCATTACATGTTATGTTGATGGATATGAGTACGTAAGATACGAGGTTGTTGAACTGATGTCCAATACATGTACGTTGAAGATGATGATGGGAGGTGACAGTATGGATATTAAATGTGAAAAACGATGAAAACAAAAAAGATAAACAAGATTTACGACAAGGGTTATGATAGTGTGCTGAACAAGTATTTTATCTTAGCCATGTTTGTTGAATTTGGTGAAACGAAGTATGACCGTATCTTCTTTTCTGACAAGAAGGATGCGGATAACATAAAAGTTGGTGATTTATTATGATTGGAGTTACATTAAACAGTAGGGTGAAAATCATAAACCGTGATAAATACATTTCACTTCACGGTGAAGATTCTGTAAGCAAGTCAAATGTGTTCGGCAAATTTGTAACTGTTAAATACTGTTTTGAGAATGGTGAAAAGTTTCTTTGTGCGGATGACCAGGGTAAAGAGTATATTCTTTTCTCGGATTGTATTGCTTATGTTGATCATGTTAAAGAGAGAAGTATTCTTGATGAGGCAAAGGATATCCGCAGCAACAGCAGGCAGTCTGACTATGGTGATGCTGTAGCCAATTTTGAAAATATTTCTAAGATGGCTTCTTTGATTACTGGAAAGGAATTATCTCCTTATGACTGTGTTGCTGTACAGATAGCTGTAAAGCTATGCAGACAGGGATTTCATAAAAAGCGTGACAATATGGTTGATTTGGCTGGTTACGCTGATATAATGCAATTGATAGTGGACAAGGAGAATGTGAAAAATGGGGAAAAAGGCTGATAACGCTTTGGTTTTTAGGAGAGTTCTAGCGGCAAGCGGACTCTCCGATACTGATGTTAACAGGAAAAGCAGAAAGCATGATATTGTGATGAACCGTGCTCTTGTGTGCTGTGTCATGCGTGATATGGGTTTAAGTATGTCTGATATTTCTGATTTTCTATGTATTGATAGGAGCAGCATATACAATCTTTTTAAATATTCTTCTGAACTTGACGAGAGAGTAAGGGAGATAAAATCAAAGATAAAGGAGGAAAGGTAATGGGTTTGAATAAAGGATGGGGTAAACTTCCCCTTAGTAACAATCTTCTTATTGACGATGAAAAACAGAAGAAGATTGATATAGCAAAGCATATTGATGATGCGAATGAGATGGAGTTATGGGCTGCGTCCGCTTATGTCATAGATACCAATCCTGTCTTGTTTTACAAGGCTACGCACGTTGTTGACGAGGGTATGTCAGAGCGTTCTTTGCTTATGAAAGCCAAGCAATGGGTGAACTCTCCAAGGATAACACAGATTGTCAATTATGCCAAATCTTCCATGCTTGCTTCCGATTATGTGACACCATCCATGAGGCGTGTATTGGAAGGGGAGAATAAGGAAAAGACAAAGACTTTGATAAACAAGGATAACCTTGAATTTGAAGATGCGATAAGTCTTATAGAAAGTTTCCTAAAGCGTTCTGATATAGACACTGCTGATTTTAAGGATGTGAAAGGTGCACTTGATATGCTTGCAAAGTTCAAAGGTTGGCTTTCTGATGATGATGCTGGTGAAGATTTCTACGACAAGACCACCATAGCGTTTTTCCCATACGATTGCGACAAGTGTGTACGTGCCAAGGCAGGGTTATGCAACAAGTGTGTATATCATCGTGAATCAACAGGTGATCTTAGTGATGATGAACGTAAATGGATAAAGGAAAACGATACATGGAAAGGGTAGTCTATGTCGGTAAGGAAAACCACTAATTTGACGGTAAGGAACAAGGAAAGGGAAAGGCGTGTAAGGGAAATAGAGGAAGAGGGGGAATTTGATTATTTCCATAAATTTACTCCTGTCCAGTTGTACAAGTACCTTTCACCTCTATGTAGTATTGATGCGTTACGGGTATTACGTTTGTGCGTATTATCCGCACAGAGGGGAGATAATATGATAACGTTGAAGTTTATAAGGAGGCAACTGAAATACAAGCCCAGGCGTTCTGTTTTTGATTCATTGATAAATGCCGGATTGATAATAGAACCAGTTCCTAATGTTTTTTCCTGTACGGTGAAGGTGAACGAGTATTCTCATATATTGAGCATGATGCGTATTGATGATAATGCTCCCGATGTTGTAGATGTGGATGATTTAAATTGTTACAAAGTTGTAGCAGAGGATAATATTAGTTACCGTGTCGTTAGCAAACGGGGGAGTGTTATAAAGAGTTTCACTGAAAAGAGTGAAGCGAGCAATTATCTTGACGAACTGTATTTCCCTAAAGGTGAAGATGGTGATGTGGAAGCATTGTCGAAAGAGAAAGAGGAAGAATTAACCATTTAGTTAACTATTTTTAGTATTGTTTTCTGTGTTAGTTTATTTTTTAATATTACTTTTGTCGCATGAGATATTGCTATGATAAAGAACGGTATGATTATCTTGTCAACGAGATTTTTAAATGTGGCAAGATACTTAAAGAGAACACAACTAACGGTAAGGAAGTTAGTTGGAAGGTTTTCTGGATAAGAGTGGACGCTCACAAAAGAAGGCTGTCCGCAATGAGAGAATTGGACAAAATCAAAGAGGAAAAGTATAAAAAATAAAAAAAATGGATTTAGTATTAAATTGTAAAGTAAAGAAAGTAGGTCAGTTACAGACTGGTACAAGTAAGGCAGGTAATCCTTGGCAAAAGAGAAATCTTCTCGTTGAGGAAATTGGTTCTATGTATGCCAAAGAGGTGTATTTTTATGTAATGGGCAACTTGTGTGATCTTCAATTGAAAGAGGGTGATACTATTACTGCCCATCTTGAAATCAGAGCAAGAGAATACCAGGGTAAATATTACAATGAAGTTGGGTGTTTTAAGATAGATATGCCGCAACCAGCACCTGCGCCTGCACCAGCACCTGTCCAACCTGAAAGACGGGATGATTTACCCTTTTAGTATTGCAATGCTTTCTGAAATGTGTGATTTTTGCTTGTATTGATTAAATTCTTGTTTTTGTTTGCGGATGGAGGTTTATCTTTTTTGCCATATTTCGGGTTTTCCTCCATCCGATTTTATTTATAGTTTATGATGAAACGAATAAAGAGTAAATATCCTTTAGCTGACATATTTAATTTTGTGTTGGGTAAGTTATCCGTTTTGAAATCTATTTCTGAACCTGTAACTTTCTATTCCCGTGATAATACTTTACCTGCATTGTATTATGATGTTGTGTTATATGAAAAGTATTTGAATGATACAATGTCTAAACTTATGGGGTGGATTGATACTATCAATCAATACAAGTCTGTTGGCTATGATCATTCTAGATTTGTCGAGATGAAAACAAACGAGTATAAAGAAACATGGCTTTTTGATTCGGAAGATGATATCCCATATTTTTCTTTTAAGAGTTGTTTGGTGTGTGAAGATTATAGGGATATCGTCTTGGATTGCTCTGATGATGACATTACAAGTATAATGAATGCAGTTAGTCTTTTTAGTCGTTTTGATATCTGTGAGTTCTTCAAAATTCCTTCATACAAAATTGAGGAAGATGGAACTATACATGAAAGAACTTTTGCAGACAAGGGGATGGATAAGGCTTCAAACAGCGTGATGATTGATGATGTCCGTTCTACTATGATTCATGTTAACAGGAAGATTCATTCTTTGGTTGACTACATAAAAAGCATTGACGAGGATAAGTTTGATGAGAGCGTTGTGGCAAAGATAGAAAGGGATGTATTTGAAATACTTGATTTGAAACTAGGAAACAATTAAGGTATTAAGGAACAAATTTGGCTTAATTCGCAATAATTATTATATTTGTGGTGATTTTGTCACCGTCGAAGATCCTTAAAACAACATTTTATGACTGTTGTTTGTATTTTAAATCTTTTCATAATTTAAAAGGGGTAGGGGTGGTATAGTCCTTTTCATTTATGCTATAACCACCCCTTATTTACTAAACACATGAGAAAAAAAGAACTTCTTAAAAAGTTGAGAGAGTATCAATCTTGGCGGAAAGGTGCTGATACTCCCATGATACAACCATCTGAATTAACTAGGATTATTGATTCCGCAATAACGGTGATAGAAAAGTCTGATACAAGCAAGGTAAATGCTGTGCTGTTTAGAAAAGAAGTGATAGACAAACTTCACATCACTGTTGGTGCTATGATTTTGGACGGGTATGATGAGTTGGATTCTTGTGTAAAATATGTTAATGATTTAATACGTGAGTTAGATGAAAATTAATTTGTTTGTAAACGGAAATTTGGTGTGCGACCGAAGCAAAGCGAGGGAGCACAGGGGCAGTCTAGCTGCACAGGGGCAGTCTAGCTGCACAGGGGCAGTCTAGCTGCACAGGGGCAGTCGAAGTTATAACACTATGTGGTGGGGAACTTCCTAGTGATTATGACATTTCTGATGCTGTTATAATTGATGGCGATATTCATTGTCGTAGTATCAGTTGTAATGGCATTGTTGTTTGTAAAGGTTCTTTTACCGTTATAGAGGAAGGGGGTGATTATGGGTCACTCTAACGGTAAAATCACTGCACCTGTCGGATTGGATAGTGATGTATATCCTACCTTAGGTATTGGTCCTACTAGTAACGGTTATGATTTAGGGTATGCTTGTCTTAGCGAAAAAATTAATATGTGGAGTTATATAAAACCCAAAGAAGCGTCTAGCCCTTCATTTGACAACGCTAGTTTACCTGGTATAATTTATGATTCTGTAAATAAGAAATTAGTATATGATAGACCTAAAACATGGTATAGGCTTACTGATTTTGATGGATACGATCATGGGGCTAAACCTCTTACAATAGATAAAGATATTCTAACTAATCCTGTAGATGCTACAAAGACAACGTTTGTACTTACAATTTCACCATATTGGGCTGATTCTAGGTATAATTGGGGTAAAATACTTGGGGGATTTACTTGGTCTAATATGAAGATAAAGGTGGAAGTATATAATCAATTAAAGAAGTTGGTGGATTCTGGAGTTTTCGTTGTAAGTAGTATTGATAGTACAGGAAAAATTTCAATTACCCTTAATCGCAATAATCTCATATCTATGGGGGATACATATATTTATATTAAGGGTTATTTTTGTGATTACAGTGGAAATGTATTATGCTTAATTCCTACTACATCTGACGGATTTATTCGTAAGCCGATAGTGGTTACTCAAAGTCTTTCTATTACACTTGGAGATACAACAGCCAACGCTTCTGGATTCTCTGTTTACGGACAGTTGACAAATGGGTCTACTTCTTCTAAATGCAGATTAAACATTACAAATAACACTTCTAGTGATTACGTTGCTTCATCCGGCAGACCATACGCTAGATATAGATGGAGAGCGAAAGATGGATCTTATACAGGTCAATGGTCAGGTAATATATTGATGCCTTCGTGCACAAATATTCCTAAATCATTTACTCGTAATGATGTGGTTGATGCTGGTAATCCACCGTCTTATGGTAATGTTACTCAATGGTATGTTGATTATCAAGTTATTATGTATTGAATACTGGATATAATATACACAAGCAATGGGCATGGAACGGCAGCTTAGGTCTGTCTGTGTGTATTCTATATTGCTCGTCAATGCAGAACTGGCATGGATTTTTAGACGTTACTGCTGTCCTCCATCCCTTGAAATTTGGAATGTTTTTCCATGAGTTGTAATTTGCTTCATTGAAAATACCTAGAATCATCTGTTGTTCTATAACATACAACTGGCTTATACCGTTTGTAGCATATCCTCTACCGTAGTGTTTCTGTTTGCTTGGCGGAATAAATGATACGTTATATGGTGATGATATGTTATTCCATATCTTCTTTTGAACCTCATCTGTTATTTTTTCTATATTGTTCGTTTTTATTGACAGTAATGTATTGGCAAGATATACTTCAACAACAGCGCGAAATCTGTTTGTGTTTGTGTTTATTCTCTGCTTTGTTGTTTCTCCACCGTATGTCCTTTCCATATATTCCTTAATGCCGTTATCCGTCATTGAAATATACTCCCATCCAAGATCATCGTTTAGTTCGAGTGACAGCTTATTGCTTTCCAATACATATTGGTATATGTCGTTATATATATCCTCACGGAACTCTTTGGTCAGTTCTAGCACTTTTTCTTTTTGGCTATACGGGAGTTTTGATATTGACTTGAACGATTTAGCCCCTGCCAAAAGGAATACGGCTAGAAGATCTTTAGAGAACTTTTTTGCACGCTCTCTGGTTGACGATTTTATACCGTTTGCAAGTCTTTTTACTTGGAAGTAATAGTCTGCAATCTTAGATATTTCTTCTTTGTTGATCATTGGCTTCTACTCTTTCTGTTATTCCGTTTGCTACCATATTTATCATAAAACTCTTGAAATCGCTTTGGCTGTAAACCTTTTGTCCGATTGATGCTAGAGTTTGAAATATGACAATTTGATTCTCATACAAAACCTTTTGGTTCTGTATGATAGCGTCAAGTTTCGATAATATTTCTCTTTCGTTGTCCATAGTGCAAAGGTATGTATTAGACTTTAATTTACCATACAAATTGTTTTATTTCATTGGGTGTCATTGTATGTTTATATGTAATGTAACAAAAAAGGCAACAGTGAAGATTCACATCTGCCTGCTGCCAAATTAAAAACATCGTAATGGTTTCATTTAGATAGTGCAAAGTAACAGAAAATATGGTATGGTATTAATGTACATTTTCACACACATTTTAGAACGTTAATCCGTTCGGGGCGATACCAACGCCCACTATCGGCTATCATAAATGAATTACCGAATACTTTATAATGGTGTAAATTTGTTCCTTAATTCCCATCTAAATATCAACTAGCTTAATTATTACATTGCAAATATAATACTTTTTTGTATATTTGCAATGTATCAATAAATAAAAAAAATCATGGAACTATTAGTAGAAAGAAAATGGTGTAAGTCTGATTATACTATAGGGCGTTTGTATATTGATGGTGAGTTTTTCAGTAATACGCTTGAAGATCGTGTTGTTGACGTGAATAAGAATGGAGTGTTTGATGGAAACGAGAAGAAGGTTTATGCTGAATCTGCTATTCCTTATGGAAGATACCAGGTTATATACAACTGGTCCCCAAAATTCGGGCGTAATATGCCAAGACTGTTGAATGTTCCTCATTTTGAGGGTATTCTTTTTCACGCTGGGAATACAGCAAAGGATTCTGCCGGATGTATCCTTGTAGGTAACAATACATCAAAAGGCAGACTTACCGAATCACGCTATACTTCTGACAAGTTGAACAAGTTGATTGACGATGCGATAAAGCGTGGCGAACAGGTTTGGGTTACGATAAAGTGATCAATCATATGTTAAAGGAAATATAGGAGCGATATTTTTGTCGCTCCTTGCTTTATAGTAATAACAGATGTATAGTGCTATACTATTCTCGCTAATTTTCCATCAGACGGTTTTCCTCCAAAAAGATGATTGATATATGCAAGACCTTTCTGTGTACATAGAACAACCATCACAACAAAACCTGGGTGATTCTCTCTTGGAATAGGTTTTTCTTTCATCTCGAAATACCCAGCATCAATATATTTCTGTTTTGGCTCATTCCTGTTAGCAAAGAATACTCCTGCTTCACGAAGCTTCTTGAACAAGGTATTTCGTCCGAATGGTAAGCCGAGTATCTTGGCAGCCTGTCCTATATCGCACTTGCCTTCCATTGCAAAGGCTTTGTCGGCGAAGTCCGCTTTGGGCTGAATTTTGGCAATCTTGGCATCTTTTTGTTCGATTTGCTTTTTCTGTTGCTCCGATTCAATGCGCAACCGTTCTTTCTCCTTTTCAGAAGCTACCAAAGCCTCCAAGGCTTCAAGATAGGTTTGCGGAGTTTGGATAGCCTTTTTCTCATTTTCGAGATATTCAAGACGGTCTATGATTTTTTCACGTAGCACTGCATCGTAGCCCGAAGCGAGAATAAGACAACCTTTCGGAGTTAGATTAAATAGAGGTCTTTCTTGACCGTTAGCGTCTGTGTATGAGCCCAATCCAAAATTGGATTCGGCTACACCTTGCGATAATAGATTGCGAATATCACGCATAACATGGGCATGTTGTTTACCCGTGACCTCTGCTATTTCAAGGGAGGTCATACCTTTTTGATTTGGAATTAAACTTTCCATACTTACTATTGTTTGGCATTATAATTATAGACAGAAAAACGGCTGCCATTTCCCGTGTCGCCAAACAATAGTAAGATTTTCTCCGAAGAGGAAATATTACGCAGGAAAGACAGCCGTGTATTTTCATACAAGCGATTGGGCATAAAAAAAAGCCAAGCTAATATAGTGAGCTATAACCGTGCTCTACGGAGAAAGAATACTTTACTATTGTTTGGCACCACAAAGTAAATAATAATTTTTGATATATAAAAACTTTGTGGTGTGATTTTTTTTAAATTAATCCAAGCACCATACCTACTGCTCCCCAGAATACATCTCTCCATTCGGGCACTCCTTGTCTAAGCCACTTATCGTATATTATTTCTTTTCCCACAAGAATAAACAAGGTTAGTGCTATTGCTGTCCATACGGAGAAAAACCATTGCGCCATGCTTACTACAAGTATTCCTGCAATGAGATGTTCCATTCCGTCAACTCTCAAATTGTTAAGGCAAATATAGTCTAATGCCCTTCTTATTTTTCTTAGTAAATTTGTAAATTTTCCCATAGTTTAGCTGTTATCGTTGTTATCGTTGTTTTCGTTGTTTTCATTGTTTTCTTCTATCACCCTAGCTTCCATATCGTTTAATCTTCTGTCTTGTTCGTCCATTCTATCATCTTCATTATTTGCAGCGAAATCGCATTCCTCTCTTGCTGTCTGCAATGATATTATTCGGGCGTTTACAAGCTGAACGATTGTGTTGTTCCATTCAGAGAAATCTATGTACGAGTATGGCTCTATAGTAGCGTTTATTCTTAGAGCGTTATAACCTGTTGCGTCACCTTCCATTACTCCTACATAGTATTTGAATATATTGGCCATGTCATTTATGGCTGTATTCATCATTTGTGCATCACTTCTCGCCCATTCCATTTCCGGCTCGTAATACATTGCCGTTGTTCCAGTAGGTCTGTCACCTGATGATGATTGCATTGGCGGAACAACACCGCTTCCGTCAAGTATCCCGTTGTATATGTTATCTATTTCGGTGAACAGTGAGTTTGAAGCGTCCATCTTACCCATGAACTGTGCATCATCTTCTGCTCCTACACGTAAAATGGAAGTTCCTCCCAATCCGTTTCTTTGAATGTTTATTCTTCCGTTAGTCTTGATAAGTAGCATTTGGAATGCCTGTCGTGTGTTGTATTCTCCTATCATTGACATTAAGAACTCGAAATCGTCTATCAAGTCCTGTACTGCCCCCCAAAATGGAAGTTCAAGCCGTAGATATACTACAGGTATAAATCCCAGGTTATGGAATTGATGCAGTTGTATGATATTTCCGTTTTCGTCAATATCCGTTGCTATATCTCCGTTGGAATCAAGCGTGTAAAACTCATCTTTAGTCCATACATCGACAAGTGTGTCTGTATGCTCTTCTCCATCAGCCGAGATATATGTGGTTGTATATTCCCTTGCGAAAGCTATTCTTTCCCCTCTTCTGTTTTTATGTTCATACAGTATATCTCCTTTTGAGTAGCTGAAAGACCTGTATTTTATCTCGTCCTTATCCTTATATATATATATGGCAGCATCCCCTACCTTTCCGGCTTCGCTTATAAGTTCAAACTTGGCTGTTTCCATGAGAGAATCAGTCCAGTATTCCTTGTATGTTGTCAGCTTATCCCTGTTCTGCTGGTTTGACGCGCTTTTCTTTATCTGAAATTTAAGAGGATTGGTACACAGGTGTGATACCCTTTTCTTGTGTATCATCCTTTGAAGAGGAAATGCTCGTCTTTGCAGTACATAGGGAGTTGATGCCAATTTCTTTTTTCTTTTCTGAGCACCTACATTCGCGCTTTCATCATCCGATGATGTGGCATCCTCGTCTGACGGTATACTGTCTTTCCAGTCGGGTCTGTTGTGTATATAGTGTCCTGATGTATCCCATTGTGCTAGAAAGTCATCCTGTGACAGATATTTGTATATCAAAGTGGAGCGTCTTGGCTTTTTCTTTGTTCCTCCACCTCTCCCATCGTCACCTCTTGACGGAAGTGCCACTTTGAAAGGTTCTTTTCGTAATAAAACGTCTAATTTTAAAATTTCCATAGGTAATTATAAATAGGTAATTATATACAGGTAATTATACACGTACATATTGACGCTTCACCGCCCCGACTACTGCCGACCACTCCACGTCCTCAACCCCTTCTACCAAGGGTGATATTAGTCCGAACCGTTTGATGTTCACCGAAGCGAGAATGTCACGATCATTGTGCCTTCCGCATTTCGGGCAAACCCATTCACGGTCACTGAGTTTCAATTCACTATTAACGTATCCGCATATACACGTCTTGGAACTTGCTTCAAAACGTCCGATACGTATAAGGTTGCGTCCATACCATTCGCATTTGTATTCAAGCTGTCGGAAAAACTCGCTCCATGAAACGGATGATATAGATTTTGCAAGACAGTGGTTTTTCAACATGCCCTTTACATTCAAATCCTCAATGATTATCGTTTGGTTTTCACGGACAATCTTTGATGTGGCTTGATGCAGGAAATTGTTGCGTTGGTTGGAAACCTTCTCATACTGTCTTGCCAATATTTTCCTTGCCCGTTCTCTTCGGTTGGAGCCTTTCTTTGTCTTTGAGAATCTTCTTTGCAACACCTTTAGCCTTGCTTCCGATTTCTCAAGATATTTGGGATTGGCATACACATCACCGTTCGAACAAACTGCAAAATCCTTTATACCGACATCTATACCGATAGACGTATCATATCTGACAGCAGGCTTTACAGGTATTTCCTTTCCATCGTCAACAAGGACAGAAATGAAATATTTACCTGTTGGTGTCTTGCTTACCGTGACAGAACATACCTTACCGTCAAACTTTCTGTTCGGAAAGAATTTAACCCATCCGATCTTTGGAAGTCTTGCCTTATTGTTATCAAGGTCAACAGACACCGAATTTATAGCCTTGTATGACTGTCGGCTGTAATGCTTCGCCTTGAAATTTGGAAACCCTGCCTTTTCACGGAAGAACTTCACGAACGCGCTGTCCATATTTCTTATGGATTGTTGCAGGCACTCGTTTGATACTTCCGAAAGCCATTCCTTCCCATCTTCCTTTTTAAGTTCTGTAAGCATCTTAGCCAGTTCAACCCATCCTATCTTCGTCTTGTCACGCTGATACGCTTCTATACGTTTACCGAGCATATAGTTATATACAAACCTACAACACCCGAAAGATTTGTTGAAGAAAACAATCTGCTCAGGAGTAGGATTAAGTCTATATTTATACGCTCGTTTCATATTGCAAATATAACTATAAATTAAATTATAACATAACCAATTTAGTTAAATATGTGTAAATTAGTATTTAATTGCCTATAAATATTTTAATTCATCCATTATATCGTTAGGTATGTCAATCATTACATCGCATATATCAAAATATGTCCTGTATAAAAATGTTCCTTCTATCAAGTCGGGTGAGCATCCTACAATCTTTTTTGCCTCCTGTTTTTTCAGCAGTCTTAGTTTCCCGTTTTCCCTTTCCACGTCACGTCTTATTGCTCTTCTCTGGTCCATCAGTGCTTCCCGTATTGTTTTGTTCACATACGGTTTGTCGAGAAGTTCAGGGTTTATACTGAATCCGCAATATCCTAGATTTGTTCCTTTTATACGTGTTACCATCTCATCGGCAAGCTGTGCCCTTAGATCGAAATAGAATCTTACAGGCTGATCATCCTTACTTTTGTCTAGTCTTTTCGGAACACCTCTAAGTATTGCCAGGCTTTCGGGGAATGCGTCACGGAATGTAGGTGCTCCAAGACCGTCAAATGCCAGTCTGTTTTCACCGATTCCCCATTTCCGTAGATTGTTTCTTACCCATCGGTTCAAATCCCTAGGCTTTAATGTGTTTGACCATTCTAGGTCTTGTAAGTGATGTCCTATGAAGTGCCCCATTACACAAACGTCACCAAGACCGTATGCTATATCCAGTGTCGCACATTCAAAGTAATCGTCAAACACAGGTTGTGATGAGAACATTTCCTCCATTTCGTCACGGGTTATCCACTCGTTTCCCCCTTTTATCAGCTTCCATGAACCTAATGCGTTTATGGATACTTCCTGTGCTGTTCCTCCAAGGTTTTTCTGATAGTCTGGATTGGAAGCCATAAGTATCTTGTTATCTTCCAGCCCGGAAGCTATAAAGGTTATACTCTTGATGTATCTTTTACAGTTTGTTTCGTCAATTTTGGTATTTTTACCGAATCTTGCGATAATATAATCTTTTGCTTGAGCAAATACTTCCTGTGGGCTGTCACCCCATGCTGTTTCATGTATTGTGTCTCCATATTGAAAAAAATATCTTACTTTACCTGAACGTTCTGGTATAGCTATCCCATCATCATCTACCCACCATGATACCAATTCTCTCCAATAGTCACTATACGGGTTTGGATTACAAGCTCCTGAGAAACTTGTCCTAAGTCCAGAGGAGGAACGCAATACTGTTTGAAGATAGTTTACAATCGGTTCTGTAGCCTGTGAGCATTCGTCTACAACTACTTTAACAACATTACCTCCTTGTTGTCTATCTTTAAAATCATTTATACCCTTTTCTCCTGATATGCATGCATCTCCGAAATAATCGTATCGTATTTCTCCACCTGCATCCAATCTTGAAAGACGTTTAGAGTCTATATATTCTCCATAAGGTTCAACCATTTTTGAAACCACTTTAAGAATACCGTCCGCTTTTTCTGCGGATGTCTTATCCTTACGGAAAACGAGCGCGGAGAATGACGGGTGGTTGCATGAACTCAGTATATCCATTCCAAGGCATACGGATTTTCCTCCCCCACGATTCCCGTGCAGTATTTTTATTCCTGCCTTGTTCCTTAAAAATGCTTCCTGCGAACCTTTCTGTGGGGCAAGCAAATTTACCTTGTACCCCTTGCTTCTTCTGTCCTCTATATATTTTTGGACGAAATCAAGGCTTTTATATGGTATAATTCCCCTTTTGCCATATCGTTTTAACGATTTGACAACATCCTTAGTCTTTAATCCTCTGTATTTTAAATCAATTTCTTCCATTGTATTATAATGATTCGCAAATATAATATTTTTTTAAATATTTTTTTGCTTATACACAAATTTTAACTACATTTGCATCGGTAAGAGGTACTTACTATGCACAAAGGTCTTGTGCATGAATCATATAAAAAACAAATAGTATATGGATGAAAATGTAAAAGTCATTTTTGAAGGTATCAAGAATGCGTTGGGAGAAAGTAGCTCCGTTATTACAGATCGTACAATCGAACAGACAATCAATGAGTTCTCAGCGTTCGCACCGCAGGAAAATGCGGAAAAGTTCTGGAATGAAAGTGTTGTAAATCATTTAAAGAACACAGTGGCAGGTCAGGTAAGAGCGTTTGCGTCTGATAAGCGCAAAGAGTGGGATACAATCAAGGAACAGGAAATATCCAACTTGAAAAAGGAATGGGAAAAATCACATCCTGCACCACAACCGACACCAGCACCGCAACCACAACCTACACCGACACCAGCACCCGAACCGAAACCGTTTGAGTTGCCCGATGATGTTAAGGCTAAACTTGAAGAGTTTGAAAAGTTCAAGAAAGAGTTTGAAGCTAAAGAGCAGGAGGAAAAGCAGAAGCAGATTGTAACTGAAAAGCGCAAGAAGCTGTCTGATTTGATTAAACGCCCGGAAGCGGGTATGCCTAACGAGTTGTTGCGCAACATCATTTTTGAGAACATTCAGATTTCGCCCGAAGAGGAAGATACAAGCATTCTTCTGAAAATACAGGGAAAGTACAATGAAACGTGTACTAAATACACAAAGGATGGCATTAATCCTTTCATCTCTGACAAGGGTGGTTCTAGCGATGTAAAGTCATTCATAGATAGAAAGAGAGAAGAAGATAAGGCTAACAAGGAAAACAACATTGTCAGCCGATATTACAGTAAAATTAACAAATAGTTTTTTTAATTATGAAAGCAGGAGTTCTTGCAACAAGTTATAGTAAGATTGGTGGCGCAAGACATATCTTTTCTAATGATACGTCTTTGCACGTACTGTTGGTAGGATGTAACGTTCCAGTAGAACGTATGCCTACAGTTGGGAACAAACTTCCGGCTGGTACCATGATTAAATGTGATTCCTCAAAGCAGAATGGCGGTGACATTCACTATTCATTCAGAATGTACGAGAAATCGGATTCTGGTGCTACGGTAAAAGTTGAAAAAATCATGGGTAATACAGTTGCCAAGGTTGGCATGGTTGTCGGTAAAGCACCTACTACTGCCGCAGGTGCTACAACTGGTTATACCATTAACGCTATTGATTCGTCTCATGACGAATATGACATCCTTACATTGTCCGGGGATGCAGGTAAATTGGAATTGACCGATATTTTGGTTGAAGTTACACAGGTTGGTACTAGCGCAAAATTCAAGGTTATTCCTAATGCTATCCTGCCTTATGATGTTGACACCATTCCCGGTGCCACTCTCTATCCTTTCAACGGTGCATGGATGGTGACAAGTGAGATTTTGGAAAAACGTATTCCGCCAGTAGCTCCGGCAATTAAAAAGGCGATGAAGGATGATGAATCATATCCTTGCGTTTTCCGTTACACATTGTATAATTAATTAAAATTTTTTGTTTTATGCAAAGATCGACATTTAGTTTCTATGATTGGCATTTTTCTGGGGAGATGCAGGAACTTATGGATTATGCCAATCAGAAATTTGATAACGAAAACTGGAGAAGCTACGGAGATTGGGATGTTCCTCAGATGAGTAAATCATGGAATGTCATGGTTGACGAATACACACAGGCTACCCGTCCTGTAATGCTGGCTCCTTTGGCTGAAAAGCCTATTATGGACACTACTGGATTTGAATGGTATTCGGGCCGTATTCCGAAGATGGGTCACGCCATTCAGTTTATGGAAACCGATATTCAGGAGTTCTATGAACTTGACATTCCGCAAGGTGCATTGCTTGACAAGATCCGTGAGAAGTGGTACACAAAGATGGAAGCATGTATCCAAGGTTTCCATACCGAGTTGAACTGTATGGTTTATCAGGCTCTTTCTACAGGTATGCTTAACTATACAGCTAGTGGTACCAACTCAATTCCTGTTCAGATTGACTATCGTGTTCCTGCAAAACACAAGTTGAAAGCGTTGAAGCAGAAATGGTTTAGCGATACTGCCTGGACACCGAACGAGAATGCAGATCCTATTAAAGACCTTCAAAGAATGTGTAAGATTGCCGACAATGACGGTGTACCATACGACCACTTTGAAATGCCCAAGGATTTGTATGACAACTTCCTGATACACCCGAAAGTGACAGCAGCAGTACAGGCTCGTCTTGTTCCTGCCGCAGCATCTACTACAATCTATCCTATGAACAATCAGGAGATTGTTGATGTGCTGATGAAGGTATTCTCTATTCCTGTGATTATCCCTATTGAGGAAAAATCAAAATGGAACAAACTTGGCGTGATTGAGGAAGCCGAACCGTCTTTTGAAAAGAACACCGTTGTTCTTGTTCAGAGCGGTCAGTTCTTCCGTATCAAGAACTCACCGTCAATGTATTTGCAGGATACCAACCCGGCTGTACGTATTTCTTCTTTGGAAGGCGGACGTATCGCGTTCTTGCATCAGTATTCTTCTGAACCGTATGCTGAGAAGAGTTCAGGTGAATTGTGGGCGTGTCCTGTGATGAAGAATCCGAACAACCTTATCATCATGAAGGTTGACGAGCAGTCAAATACAGGATTGTAAAAAGTTGAACCATGAAAGTCATTATTGATATAAATGGAGAAGGCACAGCAAAGGGCGCAGGGGAGTATTTCATTGGAGATACTCTCACGCTCCAAGCTATTCCCGAAGAAAGTGTGGAGTTCGGATATTGGCTTATTGCTGACAATGAAACATTGAAGCCGGAAGATAGGCTGAAAGTTTCAGATAATCCGTACACTATTCAGGTTACGCCTCAGATAACAGCAAAGGGTAACATGAAGGTGGAAGCATATTTTTATATGTCTATGCGTGAATATCTGAAAGCACAGATTGACTATGAGTTGAAAAACACATCGTATATCAGTGTTGCCCAGAAATGGGGATTCCGTTTGTCTGATGACAGCCGTGAAACGTCTGAAATGAAGAAGGATTTGGCTTATGCCGATTTGTTGCTCATTGTTTGTACTGCTCCTTCAACCATACAGGGAAAGACGAAAAAGGCAGGTAATTGGTCAATTACTGACACAAGCAAGACTATTTCTATCAATGACAAGAAAAGATTGGAGCAACGCGCAAAGGATTTATACGCCAAATGGGGTTTGAATTTGGATGTTGGAACTGATGTTGAAATAACTAGATTAAGATGGTAGTATGGGAAAGAGTATTTTAGGTGAGGATATGTTTCCTGATATGGTGAGAATTTATCAGAACAAGAACAGTTCGGATAAATATCAGACCACCCCGTATTGGGAGATGATATACGAAGGAAGGGCAAATATACAGGAAAAGGATACAGGTTCGGAAACGAATGATGTTGACAAATCCGAATATGCCGCCTACCTAGAAGATAACGATGTAACCATACCTTCCGGGTGTCTGTTGGATTGGCAGAATTTCAACCATCCGTTTTCAGACAACAGTAATAGTTGGCGTGAGATAAAAAAACCTCCATTTAACAATATGGAATTTGGTACGGTAATATACTTTAACCAAATAGAAAACTAGAATACTATGACAATCAATTGGACGGAAATAATACTTGCTTTGTTGGGTACAAATGGCATAACCCTTCTAACTTCAATGTTAATGTTTAAGCAGAAGAAGGAAAAAATGGAAACTGAAATTGATTCTTCTACCTTGGACAATCTTGAAAAGGGGTTTGCTATTCAGGGTGCTCAGTTGAAGAAGGCGCAAGAGGAAATTTTGAGTTATCAGCAATCTCTCCACGATGCTTATCAGAAGATACAGGATCTTTACAATGAACTGAATGATATTAAAACAGAACTGAAATGCGCTAAAGATGATCGAAATTTGCTAAAAAAGCAGATTGAGAAACTGAGTAAACCAGTAACAAGAAAAACAAGTACAAAAAATGCAGGCAAATAACAACGATAAAGTATTGAAAGAGTTTGGTAGTAATGTCCAGCTTGCCTTGGATGCTTCTATCATGCAGTTCATGGAGTATATTGCTACGAATATCATGGATGATATAAAAGACTTGGAGGGCTTTACCAACCAAACTTTCAATCTTGAAGATAGTTATGGATGTGGCATTTACAAAGATGGGGTCCTAAAGAAGATTGTGTGGGCAAATGCAACGAAAGTTGCAAATGAGCCTAGGAAACGTAACAATGTCGAGTATTGGGGGCGTGAACTTGCCGAAGATTTCTTCAATAGTTATAAATCCGATGGTTCTGAAAAATATGAACTGGTTGTCGCTGCTGTCATGTATTATGCCAAGTATGTTGAGAACTATCACCTGTTGAACGTTCTTTCAGATTCTTGGATTAAGACAAAGACAGATTTAAAAGGGGGTAAATATACTGTGGTTTTTAAGAAAATTGCAGCTAATATGTTAAACAAATATTTTAAGTGAAGTTATGGGCTACTTTAATCCTTCAACAATAAATACCACCTTGTACAATATTGTATTGGACAAGAAGATTGCTGACGATGTATATAAGGTGCAGCGTCCTGCAAGTGTTGATGATAAGGTAACTAGTTTTATTGTCGTAAACAACAATACAAGAATTGTCAGCAATACCGAGAGCGGCCCTTACGGTCACTTCGGGAAAGGCGAAACAATGGCTACGGTTACTCTGTTTGTAAGGGCATTGCCCGGGAACGTATATCCGTCTGTCATGGATGCGTTGAGTGAGAAAATGGTAGAACTGTTCCCGCAAAAGACTGTGCAGCTTCATTTCGAGATATTTAATGTTTTACCACCAATGTTTGACGGGGTTGGGTTCTATTATATGTCCGTCCTGTTGAATGTTGATATTTCAAAGGATTAGCTGCATGAAAAACGTGAGAAAAAACAGTGGAGGCGCATCGGTAGATACGCTCTCAACAATTAACAATAACTTTTTAAATACAGAAAATAGAATGGCACGAGTAAATTTAGACACCAGCCCTGCTTACTTGAACGGGCAGTCGGCTGCTTTGACATTTGATGCGATTGAGATTACCGATGAAACTCAATATTCAAGTTTTAAGAATCCGAAGATTCTTCCCAATATTGAATCTGGTACTACGGAATCCGCTGGTACTGACGCTGACACTTCTGAAACAAAGAACGAGCAGGGTGCTACCGTATTCCAGAATATCACACCGGGTACTATGGCATTTACCTTTACAGGTATGTCCACTTCAAAAGCCGCTTTCGCTTTCTTTACGCAAGGAAATGAAGCAAAGGCTGAGTTGGAATTAAGTAGTTTAACTGATACTGTTGATGCTTTCGGTAAGGGAACTTCTCAGAAACTGAAAGCGTTTGGTGCAAGCTCATTCAAGCAGTTTGTACGTCCTATCGGTATTATCAACGGTACTGGTGACCGTATGATCTTCTTCCCGAAGGCATCATGGGCTGTCAGCTTCACAGGTGCTCCAAGTAACGCTGGATATCTTGGATTCTCCGTTACTGTGACAGCATTGGAAGTTAACACTCAGTATTTGAAAACCATGATGGTTCTCGAACTTGACAATTCGGGAGCGGGTGCTTGATGTAGACGGGTGATGAATTATTAGCCGGGCGTTTTCGTCCGGCTTTTATTGTTTTTTAACTGATTGTGTTTGATTTTTATTAACCTTTGTTGTATTTTTGCTGTAAAAATTAACACCATGACAGATAAAGAATTGTCTGATAAATTAAAGCTAAAAGCTATAAGCCTTGGACTGTGTAAGGAATGGACAAATGGATGGGGAAACCCGGACAAATATGAATTATGCGAGAAATATATCAGAGGCATTGACTTCTGCCTATTTAACAGGTTCCCGTCAAATGAAATAATCAAGAAGGAGTTTGCTGGTGTTAGGGAGAAGTTTAATATCTTTGTTGATGATACCAATCTTTTCATAAGCAATCCTAAATGGTCTATTTTTAACGGTTCGTGTGATTGTGTTGTCACATTCAACGATTTCGGTATAGGAGAGATGTATGTCAAGGATAACAGCCGTGTAAACCTTGTTGCGCTTGACAACAGCATAGTACACGTTTCTTTGATTGACGATGCCAAACTTGATATTGTATCGTCTAAATATACCAAGGTGTTCGTTTATACAAATACGCCAAAGAACATATCGAAGGTAGATGTGAAAGGAAAATTAATGATTAAACCGTTCAAGTTAGTTTAAAAATGGGAATATTTAACTGGAAACAACCTGACTTAGATGATCAGATAAAGATGCAGAAGTTTGCCACTCATAAATACAAAGAGGTTATGGTTGGCAATAAGAAATTCAAGGTGCGTGGTCTTAGACTGGGTGCATATGACTATATTGTGGATAAGCTGCTGATACGTGATATTATCAATCCAGATACAGCAAAAAAGGAAATGATTGCAATTATGAAAAATGACGCATCTATTCCGTACAAAGTTGCAGCGGCAGGAGTATTGAATAACTATTGGTTTTTTGAGATAATTCCTTTTGCAAGACGTATATACGCTTGGTGGTTAAGCAGGCACTATGACCATAAGGAACTAACTCCGTTGATAGAAGCCATCGTGGAGGGGGCTAATGTAAGTGATTTTTTTACAAATACAATCCGTTTAGCGTTCTTGATAGATACGACAGCGACATTAAGCAAGAAGGATGCCATGAAATTATCTCTCGATGCAAAATCGGCTCACGAGGATCTATCCAAAAAGATTTCCCCCAATTCAGAGGAGATTTAAGGCTATTCGGAGGATTGATGATAATCAAGGACTGGGCTTTGCTATGGAAATATTCATGGAGTTATATACAGGCAGTAATAATGGACCAGCCTAAACTTGATTATCATTTTGAAGAGAAAGTTAAGTTGTATAAGGCTTCTCTTACAGAAGATTTATATGAGGAAGCCAATAAGGATGCAAGTGGCTTTATATATAGATTCAAAGAATCTAAACCTAAAGAAGAGCATCCAGATATATTACTAAAAGATGTTTTGCGATGATAACAAAATACGATCCTAAAATATATCCCCTTAAACTGTATGTTGCAGTGGGGGATGATCAATGGGGGAAAATATATAGAAAATTCACCAAACTTAATCATGATCCGATAGATACATCCAAAGATGAAATTAAGGGCTGTAAAGGCATGACTATTTTTGTAAGGGAAAAAAGTACAAACCATTTAGGTGTACTTATTTGGTTATCCAACGATGGTATAGGGGTGGGAACTGTTGCTCATGAATCTGTTCATTATGTTTGTAATGTATTTGGGTATTGTGATATTTCTATGGGATATGAAAATGGGCAGGATGAGCACTTTGCATACCTTTTAGGTTGGTGTGTTGAGTGTGTAATGGATAGTGTTGCGAAATATTTAAAAAACAATAAACATGAAAATTAATTTGTTTGTAAACGGAAATTTGGTGTGCGACCGAAGCGAAGCGAGGGAGCACAGAGGGGCTTTAGCCCGACAGAGGGGCTTTAGCCCGACAGAGGGGCTTTATGAGATAATAGCCTTAGATGGTAGTGATTTACCAAAAGAGTTTGATTTGTCACAAGCTATCATTATTGATGGTGATGTACGTGTGACGGGTAGTTTGACAATGGGCGGCAATATCGTCTGCAATAAATTTGTGGAGGTGTAGTCTATGGGTCACTCTAACGGTAAAATTACTGCACCTGTCGGATTGGATAGTGATGTATATCCTACCTTAGGCATCGGTCCTACTAGTGATGGTTATGATTTAGGGTATGCGTGCGCAAATACGCATGGGAAAATAAATAAATGGAGTAAGAAAAAGCCTGTAAGATATGCTGATATGGCTATAAACTTAAAATTAGATACTTGGTGGAAAGGTGATAATAATGCTAATTGCGGGTTGAACGTAAATGTCAATGGGGATGTATTGTCTAGTTACAAAAATAATACATCTTATGAATATGAGCCTCCAAGAGGTGGAAATAGCGAACCATTTAGGCTATTGGATTTTGATGGGTATTATCATAATGCGGAAACGTTTTTAAGGACGCGCGTAATTAAAGATGATGTTGTTACAGTAAATTATCAAGCTCATACGGTATATTTATATCAAGTACGTTATACGAAAGTTTCAGACAATAGTATAGTCCTTAGTGATTTGGATTATGCGTTAAGCCATACAGTTTCTAAACTTAAATTAGCTGTTGATTTGTATTATCAAAATCCGCTTACTACTATGCCTGTTCCTGCTGTTATAAGAACTATTTTGGCTAGTACGCCTATTGAAAACGGAGGAATGGGTACTCAAATAGAATTTAGATTTTCTGAATCTGATATTGGGAGAAATATTTATGCACTTTTTTACCTACGAGATGAATCATATCCTATGAGCGTTCCTATTCCTTGGGATAATGACAATTATCCTGTTATGATATTTAGAATAGTAAATGAACCTTTAATATCTGCTCTTCTTAACGGTATTGCATATTATGGTCAAATGAATTGGCATGATCTTACTGCTGGCATAAATCCTAGTAACCCGTTTGATATCTATACTAAATATTCAAATATTTTATTTAAGTTTACGGTTACTAATAAAAGAGAGGGGAATACTAACATAACCAAACAATATAGATTTCGTATAGAAGTTAACGGTACTCTTAATTCAGGTGGAAGCGATTCTGTATCTAGATATTATAATGCTGAGTTTGTTACAGGAATAGACATGAATCCTATGACATCAGACATAATACTTTCTGGTAAAGAAACTAAGACTGTTTATGTAACCGTTGGATCTGCCTTTGAAGATTTTGTTACAGGTACATCCAAAATGGTGCGCATTAACCTACAAGCACAACAATCTGGGCAAAATCAATGGACAAATTTAAGCATGAGAGCTATATTTATAAAATCCAGCGGTATGTAGAAACAAAAATTGTTAGGTATTTATATAATTGTATAATTAATTGTATATAATTATCTATCGTGTATAAGCATACAGACGGGTATTACCATAACATTACCGATCCTGTGATTCTTCGGATGAAAAAGGATAGTGGTCCAGCACCTAGTTCAGTAGATAAATAAAATAAGCCCGAAAGTTACACGAACTTTCGGGCTATTTTGTAACCTGAAAACAATATGAAACCGATACCTATGTATCCAAGATTGATTAGTATTTTTTGCCATTTAGACAATTCCTTTTCTACCTTTACTTCTACAATTTTCTCTACGGTTATTATCGAATCTTTCGTCACTACCGTTTCTTTGTCCAAGGATGGAATACTGTCTTGTAAAAAGTCTTTCTTGTTTTTCAAACTATGAAAAAGCCTGCCATCCGACATTATTTTAGCGTCTGATATGGCTAATGATGTTTCCAAGTGTGAACTATCTTCAAATGTTGTATGTTGTATGTGTTCTGTTGGAAGAGTTATTATTTTTGATTGCCATACTACTCTTTCCGTTACTGTCGTGTTGTGGTCTACTATAGTTGTATTTGTCGAAGATGGAAGTAGCTTGCGTGAACAAGAACACGACAGTAACAAAAAAAATAGCAATATAGAAAATGGCTTATTCATCTACTAGATTTGTTGCGATAAGCGAGATAAATTCCTCCTTCGGTATTTCCAATGCTTCGGGAGAGTTCCATTTCACTTTAATTGCACCGTCAGTACCAATAAGTTCAATGATTTTAGCGAATCCTTCAAAAGCGAATTTTCTAGGCTTCATATCACATTCCTCTTTCATTTTCTCTTGGTATGCTTCGGAGTATGCTTTGTTCAGTTCTTCTGTTTCCTTGTTGAAATCTTCTTCTGTTTTTCTGATTTCATCCGCTTCTTTCTTTTCCTCTTTTGTCGCATCTTCCTTTCCGTCAATCTCTTTCATGTGATTGATTTTCTGTGCGCGCTCGTCATATCCTTCCTTCTTTATTTCTTTAAGAACCTGTTGCATATCATCATCGAATGCTTTTGCAGCTTTGTCGTAAGCGACACGCATAAGCATGATTTTTGCTTTCAGTTCTGATGGAAGTTCCTTCCCTTCTAGTGATAAGGGGATATTCAAGAGAGTTAATCTCTTTAAAAACATTTCTTGGTTCGTCATTTTTCTTGCCTTTTTTAGATTGAAACTGATGAGATTCCTTTCGTGTTAATGTATTTTTTCACATCGGTTACGAAAGAGTTGATGATGGTAATGATAGCAATTTGTGCTTCCAAATCGGGATGATCGTTGTAGTTGATTGCGATACCACCGTTCTGATAGAAATAGAATGTGGCGAGTTGGTTCTCTGATTCCAATGACTTCACCTCTCCGCCATCAAATGAATCAATGTTTTTTCCGTTTGATACGTTTACATTCGCATTCACCTTGTATTGTTTTTCCACATTAGCTTCATTGCTGAATGTTACGCTAGCTGAATTTACGCCAACGAGTGTTACTTTGTTTTCTTCTATAGCCATAGTTAAAAAATTATTTTATTGCAAAGATAACATAATCGTTTTTATCCACAATTTTTAATATGTTAAAAAATACTAATGGGTTTTTGTTTGTTGTAAATCATGCTATTGTGTTTATTTTTGCTATTTTTGCAATAATTAAAAAAAACAATAACTATGGCTGATGTTGATTTAGGAGCATTAAAGTTTAAGATTGGGCTAGATGATTCCGGTCTTGACAAACAGATAAAGGATATACAGAAGAAGTTGCAGGACACCTTTAACCAGGAGATGTCCTTCAAGCCTATGTTGACCGATATAGGCAAAATGAATGCAGAACTTAGCGAGGTTGTAGATAAGATAAATAAAGCGAATGAAAACGCGTCCAAGGTAGGGAAAGGAAAGTCGAACAAGAAAATGGATATACTTGTTCAGATGGAAGGGTTGTCAAACAAGATTGTCGAAGCGACAAGAGAGTATGACAAACTGGAAAAGACTTACCGTAACCTAGGCAATGCAGGCGGAGATAAGGGAATGGCTACAAGAAAAGCCAATCTTGAAAGTCAGAAGAAAGCGATAGATGATCTTGTGGCTGAATTGAACAGATTGAAAACGGCATATTCCCTTACTGCTAACAGTGCGCCCAAATTGTCCATTTCCGATGAGAGAGAACTTAATCTTCTACGCCAGCAATACGAGATGGAGATTGCACGGACAAAGGAGATGGATAGACAAGCATCAAAGCAGGAACAGGCGAATAAAAAGATGCAGCAGACCAATCAGAAGTATCTACAATACCTTTCTGGTCAGTCTGGACTTGCCCTTGGTATGCCTGAGGGAAGTGCTGAGGACTTGAACAAGAAGATTGCTGCCATACAAAAACGACTTGAACTATTGAATAAATTCAAGGTTGAAGTTCCTTTAAACAGCAATCAGATAACAAAGGCTGACGCTCTTATTCAGAAATTGCAAGGCAGATTGGAGAAGTTGCAATCATCTTTAAGAAAAACATCAACAAATGAATTGCTTAATATCAATCCTACGTCTATCAATCAGGCTAACAATCTTATTTCTGAATTGACAAACAGACGTAATGCGCTTAATACGACTGATGCAAACTATAACCGTACCCTTACTCTTCTAAACAGGAAGATACAGGAGCATAACAAGTTTGTAAACGAAGCCACATCCTATGGAACAAAGATGCAGCAGACCAATCAGAAAAATGCTGCAAGTTCAAAGGAGTTTTCCGAGGAACTGACAAAGCAGAGCAGAATGATGCGTGAGTTTGTTAATACGATAAAGACTTATGCAGGATTCTACTTTTTCAGAGATATGTTTCAGGAACTTGTTTCCATTCGTGGGGAGTTCGAGCTGCAACAGGTATCTTTACGTGCCATTATACAGGATGCAAGACGGGCTGACCAGATATTCAGTCAGATTAAGGGGCTTGCTGTAATATCTCCTTTCCAGTTCAGTGATTTGGTTGGATATACCAAACAGCTTGCAGCATTCCAGATACCTGTCAATGAATTGTACGGTACAATGAAAAACCTTGCGGACGTTTCCGCAGGTCTTGGTGTTGATATGGGGCGTATTATTCTAGCTTATGGACAGATAAGAAGCGCAGGTGTGTTAAGGGGACAGGAATTACGTCAGTTGACAGAAGCTGGTATTCCTGCATTGGACGCATTAAGAAAAAAACTGGAAGAAGTAAGAGGTGTGGCTCAAACTACTGATGATGTGTTCAACGCCATATCAACACGTCAGATTCCTTTCGAGTATATTCGGGAGATGTTTACCACGATGACGGAAGATGGTGGTATGTTCTACAAAATGCAGGAAATACAAGCCGCATCTTTGAAAGGTATGGTAAGTAACCTTGCCGATTCATACAAGATTATGATGAATGACATAGGCGAGGCGAATGATTCCGTTCTGAAAGGAATTGTGGGAAGCATAACCGATGCAATGAACAACTGGAGATATTTCTCCAAAGCAATAGAGGGTGTTGCTGTAGGATATGCTGCGTTGAAAGGATTACAGCTAGCTAGAACAGCCATGCTCGGTAAAGAAGTTGTCGCAACAACTAATGCAATTAAGGCTGAGAAATTACGGGAAGCCCAGTTGCTTAAACAGGCTGCAATGTACAGAACGCTCACTACTGCCGAGAGGTGGAAGATAGCGACAGCGTCAAAACTGTCTGCCGTAGAGATAGTTGCTGCCGTTAATTCGGGAAAGATGTCAGCAGAGATGGCAAAACGTATTCTTGCCACGAATATGCTGACACAGGCTGAACGGCATCTTCTTGTCACCGAACTTAAACTGACAGGTGCGGAAGCTGCAAGAATGTTGTCTATGACAAAAACGACAATGTTGATGAACAGATTCAAACTGGCAACATTCGGTTTGACAAATTCATTGAAAACATTGTGGCTTACGATAAAGGCTAATCCGCTCATGACGATACTTACTGTTGCAGGACTTGTAGCGGAAGCGTTTCATATTATGTCTGCACGTTCGGAAGAGTTCAATCAGAAGATAAAGGATAGTGCAAAGTCTTTCCGTGAATCATACAGTGATTTGCAAAAAGACCTTGACAAGATAAACTTCGATAAACTCACCCCGGAAAACCTTGAACAGCTTGACACGAAACAGTTGCAGACGTATGAAGAAACACTGACTGGAATATTGTCTAAATATGGCAATATGGGGCAATATATAGTACAAAACAGTAAGAAAATAGATGATCAGAGATCTCGTGTGGAATATCTGCAAAAGTCAGCATCGGAACTAGAGCAGGTTTATAAACGTGCTGCTGAAAATGCGGATATAATGTTCAAGGCGGATAAGGCAACATCTACGGGCGTATTTGGCGATTCATTCTCTGATATGCTTAAAGATTACGAGAAATCGTCTGTAAAACTCACTTCGGCAAGTAAGGATATAGAAGAGTTTCGTGGGCAGATAGTACAGGCATCCAAGGAGATTATAAATATGGGTAAGGGTACTAAGGAATGGAGAAACGAACTTACCGAACTGATAAACAAAGGGGCTTCGGCGGCTACTATTGTAGAGAAGATACGTTCTTTGGCTGAAACGTCAGGAGATGCACGGACATTTGAAATATTCAAGAACAAAACCCATTTTGACAGTGAGGAATTGTTGAAGGAGTATGAGAAATTGAGGATGGGCATTACGGATGAAGTAAAAAAACTTGAATCATCATTTAATTTATTTGCAAAATATACTGAGAAAAAACTTAAAGATGTATTTGGTAATATAGATGTAAAAAACCTTACTGATGAGCAACAGAAACAATTAAAGATACATCTTGATGAATTTGCAGTAGCTAATGAATTAGGGGAAAATGCTAGAAAGAAATTAAACGAACTGGCAAAAGAAAGATGGCGTATTCAATTTGAACTTGATGATAGGGAAGCCCAAGCAGGATTGACAGGATGGAAGAAATCTCTTGACGAGATTACAGGAAAAGCGTGGACTATAACAATCAAAACGTCAGATATAAAGACTGTAGAAGATTTCTTTAATGCCGTAAAAAAGGAATATAAGGATTCAAAAAGTACAATAGAAAACTATCAGAGAACTATTGACAAATTTTCCAAAGAGGGTAAACTGAAAAAAGTAGGGGATAAATACGAACTGACAGGATTGGTAGACCCTGAAGAACTTGAAACATTAAGGCAAATAATAAGCGAGTTTAACGCTGCCAACGAAGCGATGTCAAAGGCTACGGGAACAGCAAAACAATTCAACCTTGAACTGGAAAAGCAGAAAAAGGAAGCAAAAAAAAGAGATCCTCTTGCTGACCTTTGGAAAAACAGGTTGTCATTGCTTGAATCCGCCTATTCCAAGTTCAAGGATTTGAGCATTAACATAGGTAAGGAAGAAGCCAAAAAGCAGATTGAATCCATCTACGGTTCACAGGCGTTAAAACTTGGCGTGGATATTGTATATGACAAACAGGCTATTGTTGACAATTACAACAAGGCTGCAAAGGAATTGGAAACACGTGTTCCACAGGATGCGGTCAAGAACGCAAGGAAAGCTGCCGAATTGTCCTCTGAAATTTATGTTGAAGCAGCCAAGAAGGTGATGAAGAGGATTACGGATGAGTTTGACAGATACAAGAACAAGTATGACTTTTACAGTGACATACTTGGGATAACGGGTGATTCCGAACTTGCCTTAGACCTTGCCGTTCAGTTTAGCGGTGACACATCTACTATGGCTGAAAGTTTTGCATCAGGTATATATAACAATCTGCAATCCGCATTGGCAGGAATGAATCTTGATCTTGGCGTTTCTGTTGTGCCCGACACCTCTTCATTCACCTCAATGAACCAGTATATAAATCAGATACAGGAGGCAATTAAGGGGAATAAGAATATCGGAGAAGATCAGAAAGAGGTTATACAAGGAATGATTGACGCATGGAAAGGTTACTTCGGTGAGATGGCAAAACAATATGCGAATGACCTTGAAAAATATGGTGACTACTACACCCAAGTTGATATTATTAGAGAGAATTACCGTCAAAGGATTGAAACGGCAAAGGGTATGGGCAACACATCCTTATCTTCCGCCTTGCAGAAAAGTGAAGAGATGGACTTGTTCAAGTTGACCACAGACTATCAGAACTTCTTCGGTGCTGTTGAAGCGATGTCTATGGAAGCTGCAAATACCGTTGCCGACAAGGTAAGGGAAATGCTCAACAGTGCGTTCAGGTCTGGTGCTATCAGTGCAAAGGAATACATGAAGGAACTTGAACGTGTGGACAAGCAGATAGAGAAGATGATGAAGAACAACCAGTCTGACTTGCAGACATACATGAAGGAAGGTCTTGACGGTCTGTACAACAAGCGTTATGATGCAGGAAAGTCAAAGATGATGGCAGGCATGAATGATATGCAACAGGCTATGGCTGACATCGAAAATGCTTCCAAGGCATACGAGGACGCGATGAAGAACGGTGATGAAGAAGCTGCCAATGCTGCTTTGAGTGCCAAGTCGGAAGCCGAATCAAGATACAAGAGCGGACAGGAAGCTGTCAAGACTGGTAAAGGAATGATGGCTGCCGCACAGAATGCTTTGCAGACGGTGAATCTTATTGACTTTATCATAACCAACATATACAATGCCATTAGGGCTATTCAGCAGATAATCTCATCCGTGTCCAACCTTATGGATTCTATGGGTAAGGATACTGACAGTGGTTTCATGCGCGAGATGAATCAGTTCTCGGAAGCTATGGGAGTTATGAATGAAGGAGTGAAGAAATCATGGGATTCATTCAAAAGCGGTGATTTATTTGGTGCGATAGGCTCGGCAATATCCATGCCTCTTGATGTTATCGCTACATTTAACAGACAGCATGACAAAAGGCTCCAAAAGCATATAGAAGATCTTGAATTTGAATCAAAGAAGTTGACCAATATATATAATATGCTTGAAAAGGAATTTGAGCACATTATAGACCCGGCAAGACTTGATGAGGTGACATCCCAACAGGTTTCCAACTTAAAAGAACAGTTGCAGATTCAAAAGGATATTCTTGCTGCCGAAGAAGATAAGAAAAAGTCCGACAGGGAAAAGGTAGAAGGATACAAACAGACCATAAAAGAATTAGAGTACGAGATAAGATATTATACAGAAACACTTGCCAGTGAGTTGTATAGTATTGACTTGAAAGACTGGGCTAGTCAGATAGGTGATGCTCTTGTTGAAGCATGGCTGAAAGGCGAGGATGCTGCAAAGGCTTATAAGGACACTGTGGCAGACGTTATGAGAGATGTTGTTAAGAGTTGGGTACAGCAACAATACATAGAAAAGGCAATGCAACAGGTACAGACCACATTGTTCGGAGCAGACGGCAAAGGTGGTATGTTTGCGGATAACAAGATAGATAAGGATGAACTTATAATACTAGGAAATGTAATGGGTTCATTGGAATCAGCCTTTGCGGAAGCCGGAGGTGTAGTCAATGAGATAAACAACGCCCTTGGTGGTATGCTTACTGAAACGGAGGAAAATGCGGAAGGTCTGTCCAATGCCATTGCAGGAGTTGACGAGAATGCATTTAATCAAGCGTTGGGGTATCTTAACGGGATGAGATACGAAATGGTTGTACAAAGCGATCTTCTCCGTCAGTTGGTATCGTTAAATGGTGGTTCGGCAGGAACGGGAGGAACGAACATGACAGCCATACAGCAGTCACAGTTGGAGGTTCTCACCCAGCAGCTTGCCGCAACTATGGCGATAAAGACAGCACTTCTGAGTGTCGTTTCCATTGCCCCAAGGTCAGGCGGAAATGCGATAAAAGTTATAATTGACTAAAACAAACGCCCTGCTAGCTTCACAGTTGGCAGGGCGTTCCAGTTTGATTATGAACAAAAAAAATCCAATCACTTGAGGTGCTTAGCGGAATCGAACCGCTGTTGTCGGTTTTGCAGACCGTTGACTAAACCACTCATCCAAAGCACCGATTGTGATGCAAATATAGAAAATTATTTTTTAAAACTAGATGGTTTCTAAGACTATTTTTGTTATTTTTGCACTAATAAACAATGTATACGAATGGCTATATCTAAATATTTTATAAAGAAAGGAAGCGATACGGCAAAGGATTTGTATGCCACATACAGGCTGTATATACTTGAAAGCAAGGGATTATGGGATTTGCCGACAAGAAAGGAAGCCTATGCCGAAAAATGGTATGACAAGAACGGTCAGAAGGTGTACGAACCTGTCACGCCTGTTTACCAGCCAACGGAAGGAAGCATAACATTTGCCGCTTTGGGAGATGTGGAAACGGTAAAGACGAATATCCGTTCGTTCTATTCATATATAACCAATGTGATACCTGCCACTCCCGGTACGCCATACGGTTCATCCTCTTTCTCTATATGGAATGATGTATGGGGAGAATCGGCAAAGCAGGTGATAAGATGCACGGGTTTTGAAACAGGCGCAAAGATGAGTTATCAGGACGTTCAGGACTTGCAGAACCCGGACCGACTTGTGTCCGCCTATACATTTTCGTTAAATTTCAGTATTGACCAACCAACGCTTTAAAGACCAATGATTTTACAGATTAAAAGAGGAAATAGGGTTATTGCGGAGAGTGCTGATTTTTCATACAGCCCGTCTTTGCAGGAAGTGAGAAAATTGACTTGTGAAGTCGTTTCCGTTGTTCCGATAGAGTTCAAGGCATACAACTCAAAGAGTGAATCGGAATACGATACAGTCGTATATAACGGTAATACATTCATCCTGTACCAAGCCCCATCGGGAGATAATCTTAACGAAGCAGGAAAATACAAATACTCCCTTCTGTTTTACGGTAAGGAGGTGCTTTTGCAGAATGTGGCATTTCTTGACATAGTAAGCGGAACAGGTGGGGAAATAAATAAGATAAGATACACTCATGGCGGTCTGTTCCAGTTCTGGGGTGATGCAAAACAGCTTGCCGCACGTATAGAAGCAAATATAGAATCTTACAATGCGTCATTGGGTGCAGGATATACAGGCATTGGCACATGGACGCTCAACGTGGATGCGGAAGGCGAACTGACGGAGGATATGATTGATATAACCGATGGGACCAACCTGTTTGAAGCATTGAAGAACTTCTATGACAAGTTTTATCTCAATTATTACTTCTCAACGACAGCGAACGGTGGGATAATAACCATTACGGACAAGACAAGACCGTCCGTAAACTGGACATTCAAGCAGGGTGACGGTGGGGGTGCTGTAAAAGTTTCCTCTTCCGTAGATACAAGCACACCTGTCATAACCCGAATCATACCACAAGGCGGAAGCAGGAACGTTCCTCCCGAATACAAGAAGGACGCTAAGCCTGCCGATGAATCACGCTATTGCCCGTACATCCTTCTTCCGAATGATTCTGATGGGAACATAAGATATTATATTGACAGCGAATACGGATTGAAGAACTATGGTGTGAGAGGAAAAACCATATCAAACACGTTCAGTGGGATATATCCTTCCATCAGAGGGAAAAAACTTGGAGATCTGTACCCGTCAGGACTTCCCGAATGGGATACATACAAGGCGGACGGAGAACCCGATCCTCAATCGGGAAAGGTGGCAGGTGAGGGTGCTAGCGCATTTACACGGATAGACAAGATTATCGGTTCTACTCCTATAAAGAGTGATGATAGTGACAGTTTCTTCATTTATATGACCTCTCCTGGATTCAACCTAGGGTACAAGGTATATGAGGACGGTGATTCATCCGACAAGATAAACGACAATGTGCAGCCACAGTACAAACCCCATGCTATGTTTGACAAGTACAGGGATTTCGAGCGTTTTGATATATATGGTACAAGGGCATATTATGACCAGCCTGTAAAGGTTACTGCCACATTCTCAGGAAAGATGCTTTTCAGCATATTACCTATAGGAAGTGATGCTGTAGGGAAAAAGGTGAAGATTAACCTACGTATGGTTTTAAACCGTGTATTGGGTCAGGCTTCTCCTTTGAAAGAGGTTGTAATTGGTGAGGAAGGTGCTACTGGTATGCTTGAAATACCTTACGACAAGACCGCTCTTGTAGGATATATAGAAAAAGGTCAGAATACGACAGTCACCATACGTGTTGAGTTCACGTTTGATTCTGATATCCCTGCCGAAAGCTGTAAGATAGGCTTTAGTGAGGAAATGACATGCAACATACATTTCGGTAATCAGGACGGTTCACAGGACAGGTTCTATTATAAATACGCTTCTGTAACGGACGCGGTGTTCAGTATGCGTACAGGAACTTATACGGGAACGGAATTTAAGATAAACAAAAACGGTATTATTCCTCTTTACGGTGAGGTGAACGGTGATACGGGGGAAACGGAAGAGGATGTTGCCATGTTTAATAAGGGGGCACGATATAAAATATCATGCTACAGAACGGATAGCGACAATTCCAAACTTCCGCTTTATACGGATGGTAAATCTCCTTCAATTGCAGCAGGAACGGAGTTTGTCATTCTGAATATTGTCATGCCCGAATCGTATGTGACAATGGCTGAGAACACGCTTGAAAAGGCGGCTCTTGACTACCTGTCAAGATATGACCATGAGAACCGAACCGTTTCACTTGACATATCTAGCGGATTTGTCGCAGAGCATCCTAATCTTTTCATTGACTTCATAGAAGGAAATATGCTAAAGGTAAGGGATGATGGAATAGGCGTGTTCGATTTCTCTGATAACGGTCAGATAGTGGATATGCAGTTACAGATACAGTCTTTGGAGATTAAATATTCCAAGGAGAATATGTTCCCGTCATATTCATGCACCATTGCAAGAAGAAAGATACTGTCTTTCTATGAACGGCTGGCACAGGAGAATCAGACTGCTTCAACACAGAATACGACAAATGTAACATTGGGTGGAAGTGGTACGGGAAGCGGAACAAATATTTTCTCTGAACAGCTACTTAATGACCTTATTGCATCGTTTCAGAAGTTCAACGGATGGTTTGAATGGGATGAAGTAAACCAAGCGTTACGATGCAAGTCAGCGTTCTATACAAACCAATGGATATCAGCGTTGGGCGCACAGAGTGGTAGCGGAGAACCGGGAGGTGGTGAAGGCGGACTGATTAAGGCCGTGTACGGATTTGCCGATTTAGGTAAGACGTTTGACGATTCCAACCTTAGCAATACATTCAACGCATATACCATCAACGAGATATGGAAGCTAGCCAAGGAAGGCGGAATGAATACGGACAAATTGTGGCAGGAGTTGGGAAAGGATGATCCGACAAAGAAAATTCACATATCCCATCTTCCTGACAATAAATTTGTAACGCTTGATACGGAACAGACAGTTACTGCAAGCAAGATATTTACTGGTCAGTTGTCTACGGCAAATGTAGTTCCTAGCGTGAACAACGCATCCACACTTGGTCTTGAATCGAAGAGATGGGAGAATATTTATGCTGTAGATGCCAACATAAGCGGAACGGTAAAAACACAGGCGTTGCAGGTTGGCGATATAAAGATTATATATGATTCCGTAAACAAGGCAGTAACATTTGAGCATATAGATGGAAGTACGGAAATAGGCTTCTATACCAGAGGATGGATTTCCGCTTTGGGCGTATCTCCCGGAGGAAGCGGAGGAAGCGGTGGTGACGGACTTGTGAAAAACGTATATGGTTTTTCCAATCTCGGCACAACCTTCTCCGATTCAGACCTTGACAATACGTTTAATGCGTACACGATAAACGAGATTTGGAAAATGGCGAAGGAAGGTGGTGGTATAAAGAACATCACCCAGTCGGGGAGTGGAAATGCCGTAACAGACATGGCACTTAGTTCTGACGGAAAAACCATTACTGCCGTATTCGGGGAAACATTCGCTAGACAACAGGACTTGGGTACGCTGAATAATACCGTAACACAGTTAAGCAATAAGCTGAACAACTTCCTAGAGGGAAGCGATGCCGATAACATCATCAACAAATGGAAAGAACTTGAAGCGTTTCTTGACGGTCTTACGGAAAGCGATAATCTAGCTGAACTTCTCGCACTGAAAGCGGACAAGACCATAACGATAAGCGCAGGAACTGGTCTTACGGGAGGTGGGAACCTGTCCGCAAACCGCACATTGTCACTGGCTACCACGGGGGTGAATGCTGGTACATATACGAAAGTTACAGTAGACACCTACGGGCGTGTTACAGTTGGTGATAATCCTACCACTTTGGCAGGGTACGGGATTACTGATGCCGTTACCTTGACTACTGCTCAGACTATTTCGGGAAGAAAAACGTTTAGTCAGAACATAGTATTCAACAATAACGGTGGTATAACATATACTGATTCAAATGTAGTATTAAGAAACTCAGACGGTCATACGATACTAGCTAGCTTTGGAAATGGCGAAATAAATCTAAGACCGAATGGGCATAATAATACGGAAGGTGCTGTTTGGATTAATAAGGCAGGAAATGTTCAAGCACCATCAGTGTCAACAAATACCATTACGATAGGAGATGCCCAACTTGTTTACGATTCTGCAAACAAGGCTCTGAGAGTGAAGCATAGAACAGACGGAAACACGGTAGGATTCTACTCGGACGGTTGGGTATCTGCTCTTGGCGTGAAAACAGGTGGTAGCGGTGGTGGCAGCGGTGTTGTAAATACCGTTTACAGCTTCGCAAACCTTACTGACGGCACAACCTTCTCCGATTCAGACCTTGACAATACGTTTAATGCGTACACGATAAAGAAACTGTACGACATGGCTGGGCAGGGAGGACTTGACGCTGACGCTATGTGGGCTGAATTGAAAAAGGCTGATTCAAGTAAAGTCATAGATGCAAGTCATATCCCTACTTCCGTATTGGACGGTAGATGGGTGAAAAAGGCTGGAGATACTATGACTGGAACCCTTACATCCGCTTCCACTTCCGGCGCAATCGTATTCAAGGGAGTGGATAATTGTGATATTACCAATATCTATAAAGATAACGGAGTTATCAAGAACGATGATGGTGGGCTTACTTCTATAAGAAACGGATTAAGGTTCAACTGGTATGACACCTACTGGTATATAGGAAACCTTAGAGGAAGTAGTACGGATAGTGCAGGATTTGGTGTCGTAGACCATAACAACAAACTAGTTTTACGTGTCACTCCAAATGATGTAAGAGCACCTAGATTCATGTCAACTGTTGCCACAGGGTTATCACCTTTGATAGTTTCAAGCAATACAACCGTAGATAATCTAAGTGCGGATTTGTTGGACGGATACCATGCGTTCGGCACATCAAACGCCCTTATAAAATACGGATATACGGTAGGAGGCACTGAACCTGCATGGTGTAGAATAGCTACATACTCCATACGTAATACGGAAACAATGACAGACGTTTGCTTTGTGCTGCACTCATCCTTTAGTGATTTGTTTGGTCTGTTAGTTGTCAGAACTAGAGGTACGGCTGTAGTGGAAGGTATATTGATAGCATCATACAATATCAATAGGTCAAACATACGTATCTATCATGATGCGGAAAAGAAAAACATAGAACTGTACTGTTATGGTGGAAGTAACTATTCCATAATACAAGCCAATCTGTTATACAGCCATGACCGAAACGGAGGGGCTAATACGAATATAACGCTATACCAAGCAGATACAAAAGCACCGTCATGGAGCACTTATGTTAATCCTGTATTTGCGCCCTTGCAGAACTCTTCTGAGGTTGCCAAAAAATTGCAAACCCCAAGGACTTTATGGGGGCAGTCATTTGATGGTACGGCTAACGTAAGCGGAAATATGACGGGCGTAGGTAACATAACGATGAGCGGTGTACTGACAATAAAGAATTCAACCTACAACAAACAGCTTATAATATGGTCAGCAGGTTCTACTGCAAAGAATCAAGGAGAAGGTATTTGGTTCAGATGTGATGATGCACTCCAAGAAGTAGTATTACGCCATGAATGGTATGATACATTTGTTCCCGGATATGGACTTGCTGTCAGCAAGCATGATTCATTGGAAGCAGGGGATGCAAATATGTTCTTTTACAATACAGGACGGTTCATAGCAAAAGCACCACAAGGAACATCACCCTATCAATGCGTGTCTACTACTGTAAATGCCAATCTTAATGCAGACCTTCTTGACGGGTTGCATGAAAATTCATTTTTGAGATACCGTGATGCTTATGGAAATGATGGATATAATACCCTGTGGTCACAGATAGGAATAAGACAATATAATAATGCAAAGCCGGACGGAATGACAAGTAGTCCATATATATACGGGGCTGTTATATCTTTGCCCTCTGATAATGTTAGATTTGATATATGGTATAACCATCATTCTTCATCGGCTGAGTATGGTTCTAATGGCATTCAATACAGAAGTGGATGGGGTGATGATAAAAGACCTTGGAGAATGTTCTTGGATAGCGTAAATTATTATTATTATGCTGACAGCCGTTATGTCAAGAAAGCAGGTGACACCATGACAGGGGATTTGACGATGAATAACACCAAAGGATTCAATATAGGCTGGTCAACTAGAGTGGTTAAAACTTCGAGTGTTTGGATTCATGGTGGCGCAGACGCAGCTTCCTCAACCGATGCAAATTTGCGTTTCGGTTCTTGGAATGGTATAGGTTGGTATCCCACAATCAGTGGACAAACGGTAGCGCAGGGAAACAATGCCATGTGGTTGAATGTGAGAAACGGAAATTTGGATACTTTTGGTGCTATTACTGCCCATACTAATTTTTTAGCTGCAAACTGGGATTCGGCTAGACGGTTGGTATTGGGCGGTGGAAGTTCCTATGTTTGGATTGATTCAAGAAATTCAAGCGATAATGTATTATGTAATATCGTACTGCAAGATAACAAGGTTGTAATAGGTAATCATGCTGAGTCAAGTAGATTTGTATCCACTGTAGGTACAGGAACCGCACCTTACCAATGTTCTTCTACTACATTGAATACCAATTTAAATGCGGACATGTTGGATAATTGGCATCTTAATTTCTTACCTAGAAATTACAATATAGGTAGATGTTATGCAGTAAGATTTGCTCTAGGTGGTGAAGATAATGGTTGGAAAAAGATATTTGCTTGTGCTGAATCGGGAGACGGACCATATAGGTCAGTAACGGTTTGGGGAAGGATATGGTATGCCTATGGAAATCATGCACAGTCAGAAGTATGGAATTATCATTTCTGTGCCATATTTTATATGAGAAGTGGCCCTAGTTCTTCTAATAGAAGTGTTGGAAATATTGAAAATTCAGCACGTCTTTACTTACCTACATTTGCAAAAGGCATGGACAATATTCGACTTGTACGTGTAAGCACAAATTATTTTGAAATACAGGTGCGTCAAATTGGTGCATACCACAATGCAAACATTGAATACCAATATTGGTCTTATGGGTGTAACGTTTCCGCATGGGAAAGTCTGCAATCCACGTCAAATACTTCCGTGGCTGTATCGGCAGGAGGTGCTTCTACACTGGCTGACAGTAGGGCTTCTAGTGCGGATGTGTGGACTTCTGCTAGAACGTTCTATATACAAGACCATAACGCTGCCCATACGGGTACTGGTATTAGTGTAAACGGCTCTTCAAATGTATATTTAAAACTCCCATCTTCCATCCAATGCTCCGATTGGTTCAGAAGTACAGGAAATTCAGGGTGGTATCATCAGGATTATGGTGGCGGAATATATATGCAAGACAGTTCATGGGTGAGAGTGTTCGGGGGAAAGAGATTTTATGTTGAAAATGGAGATAATACTGATTTTAGTGCAGCTACTGCAATATCAACCAGTGGAGGAATATATGCAAGAAAGAATATTACAAGTAGTGCTAATATCATCGCAACCGGAGCAATAACCGCCAAAGCGTCCTCTTCCGATATAAGGTTGAAAACCGATATTCAGGATTATGACGCTATGGGTATTATCCGCAAATTCCAGAGCGTGAAATATCACTGGAACAATCTTGCCAAGAGAAATTCCGAGATATTCAATCATAAAAAATGGAATTATGGTCTTATCGCCCAGGATTTACTTTCCGGCGGTTACAGTCAGTGGGTCAGTGACATATTCAAGGACTATTACACCATAGATTATGAAAGACTTATCCCCGTTGTATGGAAAGGTTTGCAGGAAGTTGACGATGAAGTTACAAGATTAAAGAAAAGAGTAAGAGAATTGGAAAAGAGATTAGGAATTAATTAGTATATTTGCGATATGGAAGAAAATAATAAAAAAGTTGACATTTACATTGAAGGTAATGTGAAATGTAATAAATGGGCAAGTGGCATAATATATACCATGAGCGAAAAAGATGGATGGGATTTTAGTAATGCTATTGTTATCAAAGGTGACATTTGTTGTGATATCCTTAACTGTCATGGAAAGACTGTGCTTGTTTCGGGATATGTTACCGTAAAAGAGCAGGAGGAAAAGTAACATGAGTCATTCTAACGGAAAGATTACAGCCCCGATAAACCTTGATGGTGACGTTTTCGCCACTCTTGGCATAGGCAGTGTTGGTGGGGATTATGATTTAGGATACGCTTGTGCAAACACCCACGGAAAAATAAACCCGTGGGCACGGTACAAGCCTGTAAGATATGAAAGCCTTGCTCCTGGACCAGATGAAAAATGGTGGCAAGGATGGGATGGAAACTGTGGTGTCAAGCCTTTCCAAATGGCAGGATACTGGGATGCGCCAAAACACGCTGATGGAAGCATGAACGGATGGGAATACACCCCACCTACAGGAGGGAAGTTTCCATTTCGCCTTACCGACTTTAACGGATACAACCATCTTGCCAGTCCACCGATAAGTAGATTCTCCTGCCCGGATACTGCTACCAATCAGTTTACAAGTAGTAATTTTGTCTGTTCTGCGGCTATAATGATGCCATCGGAGGGGCATGATACTGATTTTCTTAACATGGGTGACTTTGCCGAGATAGCTGATTGCTATTTCGGTGTCTATGTTAAGCACAAGACCAGTCAGATGTCTAGGCGTGTTACTGCCGACAAGAAGATAGGAACAGGATACGCTACGGTTACTGTAAACTCGTGGGGTATGACTGCTGGTGATTGGGAAGTTTATCCTTTCCTTAGTACAGCTATATTGAAGCAGGATGATCCCGATATTGCTCATATAGCATATTCCGTACCAATGGTAAGTAAAAGAGATATAGAGATAGTTGGTTCTTACGTAAGCATAACAATACTTGGTGGAGTGATGCCATCCGTTATGGGATATATTGAAGTTACCGTAAGAGTAAGAAACGGTTCGAGTAGCCTTATTTCTTTCCGTAATAATAGTTGTATGTCTAGGTTTGCAAGTAAGAAATTTGAAGATCCTATGGTTATAGGTGAATCAAGAGAAAAAATAGAGGATTTTTCAGTATCCGCCAATTCCAGCATTGACAAGAAGGTGAGAATATTAATATCATCGGAACTGATTAATGCAGGAACTGCAAGGGTATGGGTAAGCCTTAACAGTGCTGCATATAAGGGAAGTACATTGCTTCTTTCTATGGGTCCAGGGTTATAAACACAATCCTCCCCCTTGCCGTTTATCAGTAAGGGGGAGTGTTTATCCGTTACTTTCCCACGATTATATTGAATGATTCAACCATTTCATGGAGCACTCCGTCTATTATTATTCCATTCAATCTCCTTTCGTTCCAATATAAATTGCTCCAAGTATAACAAACGAGCATCCGCAAAAGAATGCGAATATATGACTAACAATTGCGTTCATTTTATTCCTTTAAAAATATGACTAATTACATCTACTGTCCATCCGTTTCCTAACAGCCCCATGCCTATATGTGGCTGTACCGACTTGGTGTATCCTTCGGGTACGGTCTGTAATCTTTCCGCTTCCGTAATATTTGGCGTTCTGAAACCTTTTTCGGGATTACAGTCGGGTGAGTTGAATATCAACGGTGTAAGTGATTTTTTATATCTTCTCAACAGTGATTCGGGGTTCTTGGCAAACCTGTTTCATGATTCAAGCATACACCATGACTTGTCTTTCTCCACATACCCGTCCGTAATGATGTCCTTGAACAATATTCCCTTGTCCTTCCATGCAGGTATTTCCCAGTTGCACCAGTAGTATCTTGCTCTCATTTGCGCGGAGAAATCGGAACTGTTGATATACACATAGTCTACTCCAAGATGTGACGAAATCAAATCAGCCCAATCGGATTTCATCTTCACGTTTTCGAGCATGAACTTTATATTAGGATTGAACTGTCTGATATGGTTCAGTATATTGACATATTCAAAGAATAATCCCGAACGTTCGCCATCGAAGTTCAGTTTCTCTTTCCCTAACTGTGAGAAATCCTGGCATGGTGTTCCGCCAATCAATAAATCAATATCTTTCCACTGTATATCCCATTTGTCCCAGTTTCTAATATCCCCTAATTCAATTATATCGGGATAATTATCCAGTGCAACCTTGATAGACGGTTCGTTTATTTCGCTTGCGTAATACTTGTCTACCTTTATGTCTGCTCTCTCTAGTGCAGTACGTCCACAAGCTATCCCGTCACATAAACTTAGTACATTCATCGTCTTAAATATTTAAATATATGTTTGATTGTTTCTATATTCCATCCGTTCCCAAGCATCTTGTAACGCTGAGTATCGGATATTCCATCCCATATATACCATTCGGGAATAGTTTGAAGCCGTGCACACTCGGTTGGGGTAAGCCTACGAATGCGAAAATTACCGTTATCAACTAGCGTCATACCGTTTGCCATTGCTCCCTTGTGTGATGTAGCAAGTAATGTATGAGCCTTATCGTCTATACTGCGTATATTTTTCTTTATATATTTGTTTGGAATTGTAATATCGGCAATATTAGGAGTAGCAATTATAACGCATGGTTGTGTGCTTCCATCATTTCTAGCCCTTGCCAGCAGTGTACATGATTTACCAGATTTTATTTCACGGAAATGCCTCCCTCCAAATCCACATATCGTTCCCGAAACAACTATCAGATTATCCTTTTGTACTGTTGTAAGGCAATTGGTTTTTCCATCTTCCCTAGGTTCAAGCTGTTGGATGTTCTTTCTCTGTTCCTTTACAATCCCGGCTTCATATTCCTTTCTTATCTTTTTTCCATATTCGGTTCTTTTTGGAGTAAGGCAGGCTGATTCACGCCCTCGCATCGCAACACATATCGGATCATTATCCACCTGTATGTAATTGTCATTGTCACCCATCTTGAACAATCTTGTATTTATAGTGCGAGCCTTTTGTTCATACGGAAACTTGATAGGGCTAAACTGGACAGGACTGAATTTTTCCGTCTTTACCCTGCCCTTCAAGCATTCAATCATCTTGTCAGACAAGAAATATTTTTCATCAACCTCTTCTTCAAGAATATCCCTTAACAATATACCCCTATCTTCCGGCTGTGGAATATCGTCATAAATATCCGTCCAGTATATGCGCCTTCTGTTTTGTGCCGATACAAGTGCGGAGTTGATATGTATCCCTTTCCTCCCTATTGTTTCATTGAACACAGATTCCCATTTCTTTCCCATTTCCACATTTTCAAGGAAGAACTTGGGATTGTCACCACGCTCAATAAGTTCGTGGTATATACGTATGTATTCCCAAAACAGATAGGATTGCCCTTCAAACTCGAAACCGTTCTCCTTCAATTCAAGATACGTTTGCAAGTCTAAAACCTCCATGCCTTCTTTCGTTGAAAGCCCTTTTCTCTTGCCGGACATGGACAGGTTTGTGCATGGAGATCCTCCGATTATCAAGTCTATCTTATCCAGTCTGCTTACTTCAAGTTCTCTTACATCACCAAGCTGTATGGTGTCAGGAAAGTTCTGCATGGTTGCCTTTATGGCAAACTTGTCCACTTCGGACGCATAGTATTTTTCTACAGGAATGCCAAGTTCGGAAAGTGTTATCCGTCCGCACGACATTCCATCGAAAAGGCTAAGTACATTCATAGATATGTTTTTTTTAAATTTTCAGCAAATATACGACATAAAACCGTATGCAACCAATACGTTTAACTTTTTTTAATTATCTTTGCGATAATAGATAAAATTCATAATATGCAGTTTTTCATAGTACCAAAAATAGATGCCGAGATTATGTTTTCGGAAGATGACCTGTCCGTTTTCAGACAATCGACAGACGGACTGTATTATATGCTCCATACCGAAAAGGTTATGGAAGTGATGCCTATGACGTTACCTGAGGACGGAACGGAATACCATTTCCCTTACGAAACATACGACACTGGCACAAGAGAGTTTGAGAAGCTGCTTTTATCTGATGAGTGGGTTAAAATGGACGAAAAATGAGAAAAATAGGACTTTTTAACATAGGAAGGCTTGGACTTGTCAAGTCGGCAGGAAAGGCGAAAACCGACATAAGCAAGGTGATAGAAAAATGGATACCAAAACACATGGTGTTTTGGTATGATATGTCAAAGCCTGTGGATGTTTATGTTCCCGGCGTTACTTATGCAAATCCTTTTGTTGATGGTGGTGGAAAATTGACTTATGATAATACTATAAATAAGTGTACGATAACTCATACACCTACAAATAACAATAATATTTCATTTTGGCAAATAATTGTAAAACCGTTACAATATGTAGAATCTTATAAAATACGGGTGACAGGATTGCCAACAGGTTTCACCATTAAAGGAAGATTAGGATATGATATTCAGATAACGTCTGATGGAGAATATGACATACCTGAATACAGGAACAGTAGCACAACAAACACATCTTATCCCGGATTTTATTTGGCAGGTGATAATGTGAATGATGTGGATTGTAATATTGTGGTAGAAGAAATACCTACAAAACAATCCGTTCCCACAAACGAGATACTAAAAGCCAATCCATACCTGCAAGACCATAGCGGAAACAACAGACCGCTTAAATTGAACAATTTCCTATTTGCTGCAATGAGCGGTGTGGGAGGGTATGAATATAACTGGCTTGACAGCGCACTATTTATCACCTATTTAAGTGGCGCAAGAGGTGATGGAACGATAACAGACAATACTATTACTATAAATAATGTAAAAGTAAGTAGTGGAGTCATAGAAACTAGAGTAAGTTCTCCGTCTAAAAAATACAAGGTAAGAGTAACAGGTATCACATCTAATGAAACATTGAGATATGTAATATATGGAGATACATCATTAGGTGAATTGGCAACGATTATATTTGATATGAAAAAGGATGGAGAGTACGAATTACCTGCTTCCACATATTCCGCTACATATAATATGAAATGGCAAGTTATAGCAGCTTCCTATCCCCATACCTGTAATATCACAATTGAGCAAATCCCATCCTATCCCAACGCCCTAGTGACAGACGGAGTGGATGATTACGGACAGGTGCAGAACTTGCAACAAGGGGTGAAGGTGTTGTTCTATACTTGTAATAATTTTAGGCTATCCCAAATTCTATATGACCAAAGAAAAGTTGGATATGATAAAATACAATCTAGTTATTTTTCAATTTTTACTGAAGCTAACACAATAGCCTATAATGCTCGTAATGTTGATGGAAAAACATATATTGATGGAGTATTAAATGAAACTACTATTGCAGATAATCTTCTTGGAAAGAAAACAATTATAACAATAATAAATAGTAGTGCTAACAGTGAAAGAACTGGAAAACCATCCTTCTTTTCTACATATAATAATTTGGGTTATTTTGCAAACCTGGCTTTCTACAACTCCATCGGTTTCGATTCAGTTCCCACCAAACAGAATGACGGATTCACCGAGCAGGATTTGATTGACTACTATATACCGAAGGCTATCGTAACAATAACGGTGGTGGACGTATCAGGCTCACCCATACAGGACGCAACGGTCACGGTGGGAGGCGTACAGTACAAAACGTTGTCTGACGGTACAGTGAAAGTACGGGGTATGGCAAATGGCACGATGTCGCTGTCTGTAAAGAAAGACGGGTATATGCCGTTTTCTGACAATTCATGGAAGCTTGCTGATTCAAGGATAACGCTAGAGGTTCTTCGGAATACCGTAATCACTGAAAATGGATACAGCATATTGCTTGAAAACGATGGTTTAATATTAACGGAATAATATAATGGAAGATAATCTTAAAATTTCACAGATGCCTCCCGTTGAGACCGCTACGGGAGAAGAGATGATACCATGTGTGACGGGAAGCCCTAAAGAGAACAAATCCGTCACGGTGTCTAAGATAAGACAAGGCATGGTAATGGACGAAAACTATGTGCATACAGACAATAACTTTACTACCCAGTTAAAAACCAAACTTGACGGGATAGAGAAAGGCGCACAGAAGAATACCGTCATAGGCGTGAAAGGTAATGCCGAACAGTCTTACAGGACAGGGAATGTCAATATAACGAAAGACAATATAGGTCTGTCTAATGTGGACAATACGTCCGATGCAGAAAAGCCTGTATCCACCGCACAGAAAACAGCCCTAGACAAGAAGGTAGACAAGGTGGACGGTAAGGAGTTATCCACAAATGATTTCACCAATGACTACAAAACGCTTCTCGAACAGATAAAGATGCAGCAGGGGAATATATATGGAGTGGAAATGAGAAGAGGGCAGACAGACCCTGTATTTCAGACATGGATAGGAAAGGAAGAGTTCAAGACATCACATCCTATCCTCAACTCTTTCCGTGCGGCAAAGGTAAAGGACGGTAAGGTAGTAGGATTCCTTGACCAGACCAATTTCTTCAAAATGGCTGACGGTAGCCCGTCAAATATTGTTATTGACGGAACTGATGTAACAGATGACGGAAGCGATATTATGCTTGTAAACACCAAGCCTTTCTGGATAATCAACGGAGGAACGGATGATACATACGAAAGAAGGCTAGTCAGTGACGCTCCGTTTACATACGGTGGCGATACGGCCATAGAGATAAAACCGTTCGGAATGAGTATCGGTTACTCCACGATAAAGGATGGGAAGCAGAGATCTATTTTTGACAACACGGTAAAAGGAGCAACATCAGTAGGAAATCTAGGCGTAAACATAATGGAAGGAAATGGATGGCCTACGACAAATGTATCACGTTTTGATTTTGAGAAATACGCCAGGGCAAAGAACCCGGACATTACGAAGAACTATCCTTATGCCAATGCCTTCGCCCTTGACCTTGAAGTGTGGTGTACGCTTCTCTTTATCAAATTCAGAACAAAAGACCTACACGCACAGTCTGTTTGCGGAAAAGGAATATCATCCAACGATTCAGCCCCCGATGCGTCAAGCTGGGGGAAAATGACAGGCGTCAGATTCAAGAAGGCGGACGGTCAGACCTATGTGTATTACAAGATGAACGGGCAAGGATTTAAAGCATCAGAAACAGGAACTGCTTACAATTTTTCACAGCTTATAAACAACTACCGTCCTTGCATGAAGATGTTTGAAGCGCAGCTTGCCATGTCATACGCAAAGGAACACAATGTCGCTCCCGACACCGAGTTTGAATATGAAAGCACAAAATACAAATACTACAACTTCCAAGGTCATAACGGATTGGCTGACGGGGAAATGTCAGGTATCGTAGCCAAATTTGTCAATGCAACTGTAACCAGTGGGTGGAGTATTCCAGATAATGCGGCAGTGACAAATCGTGAAATAGAAATATGCTTCACGCAACCTATCATTCGGGGACGTATTGCCGGGTGGGGAGATATATGGATGTGGTACAGTGGGATAGATTGTGTCATGCACGATTCTACATCCATAGATATTTATCAGACCTATGACGTAAACAATCTGACTACAGACAATGTAGCCGCAGATAAGAATCCCGGGGAATCTTATGGATTTGAGAACACATATGAATTTGTCGGTTCTATGGCTAGAGGTGAAGGATGCATAACGAAGAACTTTAAGAACTCTCTTATTGGAGAGGTCAAGGGAAGCAATCTTCACACGGGGGAATGCCATTACAACTGGTTTACGGGAAATGCAGGTTCGGGTAAGATTGGAAGGCGTGGTGTTTGCTTTGGTGGTCGGTCGGACTACGTCAGTTGTTCTCTGCGGCTTGGTTCTGCGGGCAATGCCCCTGAAACTGCGAGCACGAGCTTCGGTGGCAGCTTTCGTTGTACAATAACCCAACCCTAATTTTTCACGAAGTGAAAAATCCCCCTCCCAAAACTTGCAAAATATATTAATAATGTTTAAGTTTGCATAATTAAAAATCTAACCAAATGCGTCAGCAAAGTTAAATAAGTCTGTCAAAGGCGGTTAGTTGAAAAAAGGCGGTCTGTAGAATGGTGGTGTTTACTTTGGTGGTAAGTCGGACAACGACAATTGTTCTCTGCGGAATGGTAATGCGAACAATGCCCCTGAAACTGCGAACACGAACATCGGTGGCAGCTAACGTGCTAAAAAAAATTACTGCTATACAGAAGCCTCGTCAGGAAGATGGAAAATGTCAAGACAACCCATTGTTTGAGAATGGGAACTTATTAGTACATTTACAGTTGTAGGTATATGGAAAGTTAGTTATCTTTGGCTCAACGGACAAAGAAAAGCACGTAAGATGAAAAGATTGAATAATATTTTTGAAACGATAGGCAGTATGGATAATATTATCTCTGCTGCTGAAAAGGCAAAGAAAGGAAAGAGGAATCACAGGGGTGTGAGGGATTATGAGAAACATAAGGATGAATATCATCAGAATGTTTATCAGATGCTCAAAGACAAATCATACCATGTAAGCAAGTATGAGGTGATAGAGAAAGTGACTGATGCAGGAAAGGTAAGGGAGATACACAAACTCCCGTTTTACCCGGACAGGATTATCCAGCACAGCCTTTTGGTACCCATGATGGACAGATGGACAAAAAGCCTTACACTTGATTCATATAACTGTCTGCCCAAAAGGGGTATTACAAGTAAGGTTAAAAAGCATTCCCTTGTGAGAAAGATGAAACGGACATTGCTTGAAATGGACAAAAACGGAAAAATATACGTTTTGAAAATGGATATTAAGAAGTTTTATCCGTCCGTAAGACACAGCGTTTACAAGAAGGCATATAGCAAAGACTTGAAAGACAGGGATGCGTTATGGCTTATGAATACGCTTAATTACAGCAACAAAGGTCTGGCTATTGGCAATCCTGACGCTCAGATAGGAAGCCATTTGGTATTAAGGTCTTTGGATCATGTTATAAAGGAGCAGTTCAAAGTAAAGCATTATTTCAGATTTGCCGATGATATGGTGATATTATCCCACGACAAGAAACAGTTGCATGAATGGCTGTGGAGGATAAGAAATTACCTGTGGTATGAAAAGAAACTAGAGATGAAGAAAAATTACAGGATATTCCCCGTTTCAGAAGGAATAGATTTCGGTGGATTCGTCTTTACTCCCGGTCATACCAAAATAAGAAAGAGAATAAAGAAAAACTTTGCGTCAAAACGTAATAACCCAAAATCAATTACGAGTTATATGGGTATGTTGATGCACTGTGATTCTAAAAACTTAATTAATAAAGTTTTAGTTAATAATAATAGCCACATGACAAAGATTAGTGACTTAAATATAAGAGTGTCAAGAAAGTTTGACGGAAAGGATATAAAGATAGACAAACTTGTCGATGAGCATATAGACATTCTTGATTTTGATGTAAGACCATCTACAAAGAAGGACAATAGTACATGGGTAAGAATGCAGATACTGTTCAAAGGAGAAAAATGCTTTGTGAAAGGCGGATACGAAACATTAGGAGCATTCCTTTCCCAAGTAGACAAAAGCCTTTTACCATTGGAAGATGTTGTCATAAAATTCAATAGGGGTTATTATTTTGATGGAACATTAGATATTTAAACTATGGAAAGAGGTTTGATTTTTGACGAGAAGCCTGCCTTTATCTTTGATTTAGGCACTGGATATAGCAATGTTCATTTAAACATTGAACAAGTTGACGAACCCGAAACGGACGATATGGGAAATATTGTACAGGAAAAGTTCGTCAAAAAGTGGAAAGCCGATGTACAGCGTGTAAAGAACCCTGTATCATACGACAAAACGGTAGATGCCGCCATAAAGGATGAATTTCCCAACGGTGAGGAAGAAGCGGCTCTCAGAAAAGGTATTTTAAACAAACTTGATGCAGATTATGTAAAGCTGAACGAGTTTGCCGAAAGTGTTAAACAATCTTACTTAAAAGGATATGGAGAGCAATGACAAACAACAGATAGGTGGATATTTCTCCACCAAAAACGCTTCAAAAGATGAAGCGTTAAAAGGTATAGTAGCTGCAAGAATATCAGCATCCGAAGATGTTACCGATAAGGAGTACACAGTATTGTCAAACTTGATAAGGGTAGCCACATCAGAAGGATGCCGTATCTCATTGGTACAGGAAACAAAAAGCAGGTCAAGCAGGATAGCACCAACAGGAATGCTTCTTCCAGCAGGAACAGTGGAATATTTTTCAGTTACACCGGGAAGCAAGGTAAATATTACAGGAACAGCGAATATTTCATCTATTGAGTAGGACATGGGCATGAATTATAACACTATATTAGCTTCCTTACTTGACGGGATATCTCTAGCATTGAAAAGCGGAAACTCGAATGTTGATGCGGAACAGTTCAACTTCCTTACTGACGCAATAAACAGATCAACTATCATACCGTCTTATTTTGATAGAGAAAATGCCATAAAATATCTCGATGTAAGCGATACAGAATTTGCAAGGCTTACATACAAAGGCACTAAGTTTCATCCCGTACAACCGTTATTATCTCCCGTGAGAGTACAAGGAATGACAAAACCCGTTTATTTGAAAGAAACATTGGATGCTCTTAAAAATAACGGGCTTATACGTCCAAAGAAGTCAAGGGGCAAATACAAGACTAAAAGCTAGGGAAATTATACAACCTCATACGCATACATTGTAACACAATCATCTTTATTCTCCATATTAACCGCTTGGAAAATGTTTTCTTCATTATCCAAAGCGGTTATTTTATATGTTCCGTTCGTCAGATCAACAGTGTCACCTAATTTTATATAAGCGTACTTGTTTCCACTAGGTATTAAATACGTAATCTTTATTGGATTATTATTCCATTTTTTTAATTCTTTCATCTTCAATTCCTCTATTTTAAAATTATTGCGCTAATATACGAATAGGAAAAACAACACACAAGCAAATAACTTATTTTAACAACTTTAAACTATCTGAAACACAATAGGTTATACTGCGAAATTTTTATTTTTGTTTAGGCAATCCATGTTGTAAATTTACACTCGTAAAGATGAGTGCACAGTCTTTACGGGAGTTATAATACACACACATTAAATTACAATATTATGGGTTCAGACAAAATTTTGGCATTTATAACTAATTGGACACCACTTAAAAAGGGGGTGTCCTTACCT
>OGFJ01000235.1_pt1 | contig 56079 bp, 79 predicted proteins | sample 1570861 | NCBI WGS metagenome assembly OGFJ01 (sample SAMEA2582060, study PRJEB24529) | metagenome | biome: Human gut stool | place: China | collected 2011
CGTTGGCTGCTTCGTTATGGGCATCCACCGCCGCGCTGATGCGCTGGTCGGTCTCAGCCTTGGTGTATGCGTCCACCGCCGGACGCTGCGATTCAGACAGCTTACCATCCGCATCCAGCGTTGCCACGCCGCCGGGGGCACCGGCCTGTTCTGTTTTCAGATAGCTGGATTCATCGTTCGACACGCCCGGCACGGCGACATTCACGTTTCCATATGCCATGTGTTAGTCCTCCTTTGGCTTTTCGCCCTGAATGATCCGGTACTCAGCAGTCAGCGCTTCCGCCGGGGCTTTCTTCGCCCAGATACAAATTTTCCCTGCCTGCGTTTCACAGGTCTGGCAAACACCGCAGTCCATCGCAGCGGTCAGGCTGTTCGGCGACAAGATGATGTCTGCACGATCGGTCGCCGTCACATCGTTGACAGTGATGTCATAACGCAGGGGGTATTCCTCCCACGTTTCATCCTTCACCCAGCCGTCCGCCTTGATCGTGACGGGTACAGAGGACAGCCGGTCAACCTTTGCCCTGTCCATTTCCTGCATTGCTTCCAGCGTTGCATTGGACAGCTCACTTGCCAGCCCTGCCGCATACTTCTTTGCTTCCTGTGCTACCAGTTTCAGGTGGGTTACGAGTGCGATAATATTCATTCACGCTTGTCCTCCCTAAAAAAGCAGGCGAGACCGCCATGTGACGGTCTCGCCCCTCATACTTCTTTGGTAAGGTCAGTCAGCTTATGCGCCGAAAACCTCGGTCAGCATAGCGGTCACATCCTCGTCGGATGCAACAGTGCCATGGATCACGTCGGACGGCTCAGTGTAAACAACGGTCTCCACGCCGCCGATCTTGACGTTACCGTTGGTTGCGGACTTCTCCACCTTGGTTGCGCCCTCGGCAATGCCGTCCAGCTTAGTGCCCTCGGCATCGGTCATCAGGCGCTTGCCGGTCTCAGCGGCCACGAAGTCAACGGGCTTCTTGCCGGAATCGGTCAGGTTGCCGTTTGCATCCAGAGCGGCGAAGTTGCCGGAGGTGGCGTTCTTCACCTTGTCGGCCTTGCCGCTGATGTCCACATACAGGCCGTCGGCCTTGAGGCTCAGAGCATTACCGGCAGCGGCAGAGACGTTCACCTTCACCTCGATCTCATAGCCAGAGACGGTGATTGTGGTGGAAGCGTCCTTGCCGGTGGCCTTTGCCTTGTAGGTATCGACCAGAGCGGACATATCGAGGAAGCTGTAGGTGCAGCTGTCAGGGTTCTGACCCTTCACAGCCAGCACCATGACGGGCTTACCTGCCAGCTTGGGGTCGGTAGCGCCGGGGTAGGTCTCGGTGCTGAATGCGAACTTCGGCACAAAGGTAGTCTTGGCCTGATCGAGGAACAGCTCCTTCGGGAAGTCGAAGGTGAATGCGGCATCGCCGGACTTGTCGGCGCTGGTGTAGAAGCTGACAGTGTTACCAGACACGCCCAGAGACTTGATGGCCTTGGAAACGTCGGTGTTGATGTTGTCGATCTCGGCCTTGGTCTTTGCGGCCAGAGCCTTCAGAGCAGCCAGACGGACGAGAGCAGTTTCATTGTAAGCCATAGTAAAATACCTCTTTCTTATTTGTTCATGATAAAATATCCGGCTGCCCAGACTTCCCGGATAGCCGGTCGATTACAGATCGTGCATTACTCGCCGAAAATCTCAGTGAGCATTTCGTTTGCTTCGTCGTCCGAAGCAATGGTCACGGCGGCAGCGCCCAGCGGGGCGAGGTCGCCAGCGGCATTCTGGATCACATACGGAGTAGCCGTGCCGTTCACGACGACGGAAAGCATCTGGCCGACATAGGCGGTCGGATTGGTCTTTGCGTAGCTCTGGGCATCGGCCAGAGTGGGCCAGACGGTGGAAGGATCAAGGGCAAAAGCGTCCTGACGCTTCATAGCCAGCGGGAACTCCATGTTGGCATAGGTCTTTGCGGTATTGTTCACAGCCATTGTCTATCCCTCCTATCAGCCCAGAGTGACCTTGAGAACTGCGGCGTTGCCGTAGGCAACAGCAGGCTCAAACACCCAGACATTGTACTCCTTCGCGGCGTAGCCGTTCGCGCCCTCAACGGACACGGTGGACTTCACGAAGGTGCCGGTGACATCGGCGTTCATGGCGGTCTCGTTGATGACCTTGGTAACACCCTTGGTCGTCGCAATGCAGGCAATCGCCACGCGCTGTGCGCCAACAGGTACGTTGATGGTCAACGTACCTGCGGCGTATGCCTTGCCGGTCTTGCCCAGTGCACGGATAGCAGCGCTGTCCAGAGCGGGCTTGCTGGTGGATGCGCCGTAGAACACGTTGCGGAACGGGGTGTAGGCGGCGGTGTCCTTGGTCTTGCTGCCTGCCGCAATGGCGACCACCGGGCTGGATGCAGCACCGAGGTTATCCTTTGCGGTCACACCTGCGCCGTGGGTTGCGGTCACGCGGTATTTCAGACTGGACACAGCGTTGTCGCCGCCAGCGTCGCCGATGATGAAGCCAACGCCGCCGTTGTTGTCGGAGCCAGCGGTCAGGGATGCAGCATCCACGGATGCAACCTGCGTGGTGGCGGCGTTGGTGATGCGCTCCACTTTGAAGTTGGTCGCTACAACACCGGTCGCCGGGCCGTACTGGTAGGAACCAGCATTCAGCGTTGCCCCGGAGTAGGCTGCAGCGGCCACCTTGGTGCCCGCCTCAACCGCACCGGCACCGGTCAGGGTAAAGGTTCCGATGGACGGCTGTGCGGTGATGGTGGGCTGCAGGCGCTTGGAGAAGATTTCGGTCAGGGCATCCATGACGCTCTTGCCCTTGGTCTGGAAAGTCGCCGTGCCGTTCTGGCTCTTAGTCAGGTTGCCGACCTGCGTATAGCCACCGGCCAGCGTGATGTTGTCCCGCAGGATCACCTTGTCGGCATCCACGCTGCCGGTCATTGCTGCCCATGCGGAACCATCATAGAAGTATGCGGACTGCTCATAGGTAGAGCCGTCCACGGTGGTGGTCACGACAAAGACATCGCCCTTCTTGGGCTTTGCGTCCTTGTTCTGGTCGAAGTAGCCGGAGATCACGCTGTCGTCGGATGCGGACAGGTCAGCTTTGGTCGCGGCGTATACCGTGCCACCCAGACCACCAGAAACAGCTTCCAGCTGTTCCTTGGTGGCATAGCCGGAAAGGTCAACGGTGGTATCATCCAGCAGGACGACCGCACCTTCGACCTTTGCGTAGATGTCATAGTGCTGCGTCTTGTCATTCATGACCAGATACATCACATTGTCCTGCGCTTCATCGACCGTCGGAATGGCTTCGGCCTTGCGGAAAGTGGCATGGCCCGCCTTGGAAATAGACTTGAGCCATTCCTGCTGCAGGCGTGCAGCGGTGGATTTGAGAGCTTCGAGGGTTACAAACTTGTTGTCTGCCATATAAGCCTCCTGTTATGCCGGTGATTCGTTCAACTTTCTGCGGGGAAGATTTCGTCCAGCATCTTATCCGTGTCCGCCGCAGATACGACTTCCTCCGGGGTGATGCCGCTGGTCGATACGGTGACTGTTCCGTCTGCCGTCACGGAAATACCGGAACCAATCTTCACGCCGCCGAGCCGGGTCGCCGTTGCAACGGGCAGCACATAGGCGGAACCGCCGCCCGTTGTGCCTCCCGGTGCAAACAGCGCCACCGTGGCGGACATATCCTCCGTCGGGATGTTCCTTGCCCAAAAGCGCAGGACACCGGCGAGAGCCTGCACCGTCGGACAAAGCCCGGCACGCTTTGCGACCTCAAGGGCCGCTTTATGTAAGGCAACACTGGGGAACATATCCTCCGTTACGCCGTCAACTGTGACATTGACAACGCACCGGAAGTCATCCATCCCCAGCATTTCCTCGTCATCAGATTCCCGCTGCCAGTCCCAACCGTCTGCGGGGATCGTGATGTCCTTGATGATGGCAGCCCCGCCAGAGCTGCCCTGCTCCTGAATAAGAGCTTTGACCTGTTCTTCGCTTACAACGTCCCCAGATTCCTTGAGGGATTCCATGGCGTTGCCGACGGCGGCGGTGATGGCCTCGGTATGGGCGGAAGCGTCTTTGTTGTGCTTCTCGACCTCTGCCCTGACCATCTTTGCGAGAGCCTGCATCTGCGGGTCTACGGTGATGCTGATATTGGCCTTGTTCGACACAGCAAGCAGCGCCGACAACTCAATTTCAAAATCACCGTTCACTTTTGTAGACGGAACTTCCACGCCGCGCTCATCCTGCATAATGAACAGGAGTGTTTCGGCATCGTCGTTCAGTCTGCCGTAAACGCCCACCTGATGCATGATGTAGGTTTCATCTGCACCGGTGATCTGGATTTTTACCCGCCGGGCAGTTTCGCCGTTGCTTTCAACAGTTTCGATGTCCAGCAATTTCAGGTCATGTGTTTCGCCGCTTACCCCGGTTTCCTCCGAAAGGTCTGCGTCTGCCGTGCCGGTGCCGCTCACAGCGCGGGTGATTACCAGCGCACCACCGGAGAGAGATTCCGACAGCAGGGCGGCACCGGCGGCGGTGTAGTTAGATTTTTCCCAACTCACGTTGTCTGTCCTCCAATAACAATGTTTATCGCCGTGTGCGACCGCTCAACAGTGCCCGCCGTAAAGGCTCGTGCTTTCACTGCCTTTGCTTCAACGGCACCGGGCAGCGCCACGGCAACCTGCATTTTCGATCTTCCGACCGCACCGGCAACATACGCCTTTGCGCCAACTTCCCGCGGCTTGATCCTACCGGGGACCTTTACGGTGCAGGATGTCGCCATGCCGCAGGGTACGGCGGCGATGTAGGCGGGCGATCTTTCATGCGGTTCGATGGTGTAGATGATGTGCTCAAGGTGAGCAGTGCAGCGTTTTGTGTAGCCCAGCAGCTTTTCCATTTCTGCTGCGGTGTGATATGTTTCCTGATCGTCGGTGATGTCAACATACAGTTTCCAGAATCCCGGTGTCCCCCCATACGAGAACCATTCCTCAATTCTGGCTTTTTTGTAAATTGTCTCCACCTGTTCACGAACAGCCTTTACCGTTCCTGCATAACGCTGGATTTCAATTGCGGTTCTTACGAGCTTACGCTTCGTCTCAATATCGGCGGCAGAATCGTACCATTCGATTTTGAGATAGATTGCCATTTGATCCAGCATTCCCTCGCTACAGTTATCCACATCCGAGAACGTCATGCCCGTTGCCAGATATTCCAGCATCCGGCCTTGAAGTTCCCCGTATACTGCAGACAGCACCTTTGCCCACGGCTGTTCAGCAACGACCCGCGGCAGTCCATCTGCAATTCTCGCGTCCTGCAGCTTAATCATCCTCGACACCTCCGTAGATGATCGTCGGGGTTCCGCTCAGTTTTGGGATTTGCACTGTTGCTTTTTCCAAATCCGAACCGCCTTCGACTACCATGTAAACCGGTTGTCTAAGCTCTACTCGTTTTACGCCAGCGACACGCAAGCGATAAATCAATTCCATCGGGCTAATGTCTCTCCCGATGGAGCGCTGCCACTGCTGAAATTCCTCAACAGCTTTTGTAACGTTTTCCTGAACAATACTTGCGCCCTTCGCGTTGCCTGCTCCGATATAATAGGTAAAGTCAATTCCGTACTCCACTTCTTCCGGGGCCTTACAGATCACCTGATCTGTCATGGGGCGTCGAGCTTCGTTCATCAGATATGCTTGCATTTCGCTCATATCCTTTTCACTCGGCATCCTTCCGCCCGTCAGCATGAAAAAGATATACACTGTGCAAGGCTGGCTCCGTGGACTGACTGCAATTGCATTTTCCACATCAGAGCGGAAGCTCATTGCCCAATACTCGTAGGCGTCTCGCGGCCCTGCGCAACTATACGTTGTCGGTGACAGCCAAATCCGCCGGGTCAAGCTATCGTCGCTTTCCGCGTCTGCGCCGCCGCTGGATGTATCCACATTCTCCACTGCCGCAACATAAGGAATGGCGTCTACCAGCGTATCGACAACGCCGATTGGAACGTCGTTTCCGCTGGCTCCTACCACCTCGGCTTGCGCCAACACATCAACATAGGTCTCGCCAATGGCAATCTGTGCATAGGCCGCTGTGGCAAAATAAATACCCGCGGCAGTTCTGACGCGGGTTCCCTGTGGAATCATTACAACTGTTTTTTGTTCAGCCGAAAGATTAAATCGGATTGTCACCGTTGCATAGGTTGCTTCATTCCGCTTCACGCCGAACGGAAGCCCCATATTATCCAGCGCTGCACCCGTTGCTGTTTTCAGCAAGGCGCAGCGGGTTCTTTTTTCTGCAACCTGCAGCACCATGTAATACAGCTCAGAAATACTTTTCAGCGTAAGAGTGATTGGGTCAGCACTGTGCAACGGCGGGGTTGTTCCGTTTACCGCTTTGTAATTTCGGGTGTAAATTTCTGTCACCAGATTATTTACATCCTCAAGCGTCATATTATCTGTGACGCTATACTCCGGGATTTCGGCAAATTCAGCGATATTAGACAATGTTTATCACCACCTTCGGTCGAATGTTCCCCTGCTGGCTTCGGCTGGTTTCATAGCTTACTTCCAGCACTTGTGCCCTCGGTTCGTACTTCTTTGTCTTTCGGATGATCTCTGCCGTGAGCTTCGCTTCGGCAGCTTCGGCTGGCAGGCTCAAGCAGTCCATGTTCAGGCCAAACTCCCGGTCAAGTGCCTGTTCACCTTCTCGGCTCCCATAAAGCGTCTTGAGACAGTTATATACATCCCGTTCTTCTGTGCTTTCGGACGGATTGATCTCTACATCAATATCGCCCAGTATCAGCTTTTCCAGCTCACCGCTCATGTGTACTCCTTTAGCGTCAAGGTCAGCTTTCCGCTTGTCAGTCCCCAGAACCGATGTACCGCGCCCCATTCATCCGCTACTTTTTCAAGCATAAACGGATTTTGAGAAACCGGCCTGTTGTTGATGATGAAGTAGTCTACTGCTCCGGCTTCGCACAAATCCATTAGGGCGTCAAAGACCTTTCGCGGATTTACTCCCAGCCTTGAACTAAGCGTAATGTTGAACTGATACTCTCGCAGGCCGGGACTTACATATTCGCTTTTATCTTTTCCGCCGATCACGCTGTGCGTCGCCCAGTTGCTCGACGTACTTCCACTGATGTTGTCCGGCGTAAGAACTCGCCAACTTGATACTGTAAACACCAGTCCAGCAAAGCTACCGATGCTGCCCCATGCCATAAAGAACACCCCCTCACTTTACCGGGACGCCGGTATTCCCCGAAACAGTATACGGGCCAGCTTTTGCCGACCCGTCATGTTCGTGCTTGTGATTCACAAGGCTTACGCCATTGATTTTGCAGTCGCCAGAGCCGCCCGAAATATTCACCGTTGCTCCTGTGATTTTCACCGTCGTTCCGGTAATTTCAATCGTTCCGCTCTGGCAAACCTTGACGGTCGAAGCCCCGACCTTGAAGGTCACGTCCCCACCAACAGTGAAGTCCAGATTTTTACCGATGGTCTCTTTTGCATTCCCGTCGATTTTTTCTTCATAGTCTCCGCTATCTCCATCGTATTGTTCAAAGGCTTTGCCCTTCTTATCGTTGTAGTCATACCGGTAACGTTGTTTCTTTCCACCGACCGGCTTGTTATCCTCATTCCAGAACGTTCCGATGCACGTTCCCATTTCCTGACTATCGGAATTGTGGAGAACGCAAACCATAGCACCGACAACCGGCATCCGGTACAGCGCATTTGAAACCACACAGATTTCATCGGTCACAGAACCGTCCCGATCTTCATATGCAACTTCAATTGTGCCATCCTCGTAATTCACTTTGGACACTGTGCCAATGCGAATGACGCTGCTCATCGTGTCACCCTCCCACTCTGCTTGCTGAGACCTTCGTCACAAAACCGCCGGATTTATTCATGGTGTGCCCTACACTGTCCATGTAATATTTTCCGTCGATTTTCCCATATCCTTCCACGTCAATACACTGCGTCGCGCAATATGTCAGGTTTCCCATAGTCGTAAAGGAAATGGTTGTAGCCGAATGGTTTTTGTTGTCGATAGCCGCCTGCAGCTGCCGTTTTGCGTCCGCTTCGCTTGATGCATACTGGTTTAGCTTCAACATCCGGTCTGCCGTTCCGATTGTCACCTTGATATTCACTTTTTTCTTTTGGTTGGAATAAGTAAACTCGCCTCCGGTGTATGTTCCTGCCAGCGTTGTGTTCCAGCTCAACGAGCCGGGCACAATGTCAATCGGTTTTACCGTTGCTACCGAATCCTTTTTCTTGTACTTTTCACGGTCAAAAATCCAGATTTTGTTCCGGTATGTTTTGAGGATCAGCCCGTATGTGCTGCAAATTTTCTGCAAGAAAGAGCTGTCATTATCGTCCTGTTCTTTCAGAGCGACGCTGACATCCTCTGCATCCATCTTGCATTCCAAGCCGTACCGCCCAGCAATGGTTTCTGCAATGCGTTTGATGCTCGTGTTCTTCCAAACCTGCTCTCTGTTTTTTTCATGAAAGCTCGTCCCGTTTGGCCGGGCGACCGCTCCAATCGTCAAAACATCCGGGCAGGCCGAAAAGCTCAGATCATCAACTACCAGCGTTCCACAATCCAAAACGGTTCTATCCCCCTGCACGATCCAGTTTGTCGTGCAGAGGGTCGGGTGCAGCACAGCTTCCTTGTCTGGCATCCACGAATCGATCCACTTGTGATCCATCGCGTTTACCTTAATAGAAAGGCTGTCACTCGAATCCGAACCGCTATCGGTGTATGTGAAGTTTTCCACATCTTTGCGGATGTCGCTTGAAATGTCCTTTCCGTCATATTCAAGCGTCAGGAACGCTTGACGTGGCGTAATCATCCCTCACACCTCACCTTTTCCAAGGCGGCAGACTTTCGTCTGTTTTTGCCTTAACTTCCACTTCCGGCGTGGCAAGCACCACCCCGGAATCAAACTTGTACACCTCGATATACTCCCGGTTGGCAGTCATCAGCACATCGGCTTTCAACTCGTCACCGTAGACAGTTTTTGCAATACCATCCCAAGTGTCACCGCTCTTTGTCGTGTAAGACATCAGGCCACCTCCTTATGCATACCGGGTTCGATTGTTTTCTCGGTTGTATTTGTCCATAAAGGCTTTGAACTTTTCGTACTCGTCCTCCATAATCGAAGCAATCTGCTGGCGGTCTGCATCACCAGTGATTGTGATGTTCGGAGCAAATACAAACTGCGGAGAGCTTCCGCCGTTGCCGCCGGGTACAGGTGTATTCTGATATGCGCTCACCGGGATTTCGGACAGCGTGCGCCCGGTATCCCTCGGCGGCAGCACATAAAGCGGCGTTCCTGTGTCTGTAAGGACACCGTCCTGCCAGCTTGAAAGCACCGTGCCGCCGTTGTAGTTTTTGGCTGCTTCGGTCAGTGCAATGGTTACAGGGCTGTCACTTCCGAGGTACTTGTTCAGCAGAAGCGGAGCAACATCAGCTGCAAGGCTGGTCGCCGCCAGTGCAAGCGAAGCGTCACCAGACATTGAGTTGTTGGCGACCGTCCATAGCATCGACAAAGCGTCGCCGGTGGTTCGGATGCCATTGGAACGCAGTGCGTACTTACCGTATGCTTTGGAGAAATCAATCAGGTTGTCCAGTTTTTCCTTGCTTCCGTCGGTGAAACCGCCGTTTGCAAAATACCGTACACCCGCCGCACGAGTTGCATCCTCGCCAGACACTCCCAGCATCCGGCCTGCACGCACCCAGTTTTCGACGTTGCTATCGTGAACACTAGGCTTGAAGCTGATAACCGCCTCTGTTCCAGCTTCGCCCGCAATGCTGACACCGTGAGTAAAACCGCCGTTCGCAAAGGCAGGCATTGCAACTTCTTTCAGGTTGAAGCCGAATTGTTTTCCACCGAGGGCGGGCACCCAATCAGGCACCGTAAAAGACAATTTGTTCAACGTGCCGATGATTGCATTCACAACCGTAATCGTCACCGATACAATGCCCTTTATCAACCCGACGATGCCCTGAATAACCGGTTCAATCACCGGCAGTAGTCCGTGGATCACATCGACGACGAGCTTGATTGCGTTTATCAGGGTTGTGCCAACCAGACTGATAATCATGCTTATCAGCGGCGACACTGCGGGGAACAATTCGTTTACAGCGAAGCTCATAATATCAGCCAGCAGCGGCTTAATATGATTCACTCCGAGGTCTACGATCTGTCCAATCAGCCCTTTCACCGATTCGATAATCGGTATCACTGCCCCGAAGGTGGTTCCCAAGTCGTCGATACCGAAAATACTCTTTCCGCTCAAGCTCTGCTGGATGTTTTGCAGGTTTTCCAAAGAGAACGCATTGCTCACCGAATCGCGGACGCTACCTGCAATATCGTGGATTTTACTCGTAAATCCATCAAACATCGCCAGTCCCTTTTCGCCGAACACGTTCCCGACGATCTGGCGGATGTCCTCAAAGTGATCTCCCAGCAGACTGACCACTGCGATGATTCCACCGATTCCGGTAATCACCGGGCCGAAGGTGCCGAGCAATCCCATAAATGCACCGCCCAATTTACCGGCTATCGGGCCTACCGCCGTGTTGGCTAGGCTCAGTCCAGAACCAAGGAACTTGAACGTGTCCCCTGTTCCTTTCGCAATTCCCCCGCCAACGTTTAAGGCAAATTGTCCAGCTTTAGTAGATGCTGCGCGGCCTGCCAGATTTTTTACGCCGCCAATTGCCGTTCCTGCAATGTTTTTTGCTCCGCCCAGCAATCCTTGTCCAAAGCCCATAGCCTTTTGGCCCATGTTCCCTACAAAGCCGCCAAGTTGTGTACCGGCAACTTTTTGGCCGATCCACTTTCCAACGCCGACCGTGTTCTGAATAAAGTCTGTCCCCGCCAGATTTTTTGCAGACCTTGCAACTCTGGCTCCGTATTGCCCTATCGAACTGCCTTTCAACAATCCGATTATTCCGCCGGAAGCCTGTGCCTGCTGAATGCTGCCAAACAGCGCACTCGTTGCCTTTGCCATCCCAGCAGGTGTCTTTGCTCCAAACAGCTTTTTGCTGTTTTGCATTCCAAGGACGCTACCAAGGATGGTGTTCTGCACTCTCTGCCCGAAGCTAGGATTGCTGCCCGCCGGAACAGCGCTGTTTGCCAGCTGTGTTCCAAGTTTTGCAGCCTGCCACAGATTGCCAGCTTTTCCTGCGCCAGACACGCCCTTCTGTACAAGCCCCACAGGGCTTGCCGCCCCGCTTGCAAACTTCGTCGCGCTGGATACCACCTGCAGGATTTGCGGTGCAAACCGCATTCCTGCCCATGCCGTGCCGATACCCGCGATGGTCGTAGCTACCTTATCGCCATTATTCAGCAGATACTCAATTACCTGCCTTACACGTTCTGCAATATCCGGCAGAGCGGCGCGGAGGTCATTCAGCTTTTCGATGCCAAACCCGGCTACATCTTTCAGCACCGGAAGGAAATTATTTCCAACCTCAATGCGGACGGCCCGCCATGCGCTCCCAAGCATCGTCAATACAGATTCAGAGGTTTCGCATTTCAGCATAAACTCTTTATACATACTGCCGTTATACTTAGAAGCATCGCCTACGTCGTCCAGCGTTTTCACAAACAAGTCAAGATTGCCGGTTAGTTTTGCGCCACTCTCAATGGCCCACTGACCGAGCAGAGTTTTCAGATAACCCACTTGCTTGTCTTTCGGCTGAGTACCGATAGCGGTAAACAAACTTTTCAATGCTGCCGGGGCGTCTTTTTGCATATCCTTTGCAAACTGTTCCGCAGTAAATCCCAGCTGTTCAAAAGCCGCAGACTGTGCATCTGTAGCTTTTGAACCCATAGAAAGGTTCGTATACATCCGGCGGATGGATGTTGCCACTTTACCAGAATCAACGCCCATTGCCAGCAGTGCTGTAGAAAGCGCTGCCGTGCTCTGAACATCCATGCCAGCGATTTGACCCAGAGAGCCGGTGTCGTTTACGGTCTGGGCAATTTCAGCGGCGGTCGTTGCGTAGTGGGCACCCAGATAGTTAATCTGGTCTGCCAGCTCCATGACCTGATCGTGGTTCATGTTGAATGCAACTTCCCACTTTGCTGCCCAGTCGCCTGCCTGATCCGCAGAAATATCCATGGCCGTGCCCATTTCGGCAACGTCCTTTAGAAACCCGCCGCTTATTAGGTCATCCATGCTCTTTCCGGACTGACCAGCCGCAGCTGCCAGACGTGTCAGCTCTTTGGCGGTGTACGGAATTTGTGTGCTCAAGTCAAGAATGTCTTTCGACATTTCCGCATAAGCGTCCGTTTTGACCTTTCCGTTCGCGTCCGTCAGACCGCCAACGTACTTCGTCACATCAAGCATTTCGCTTTCAAATGCAACTGCTTCTTTTGTTGCATCTACCAGCCCCGCTGTAATGCCGCTGGCTATGCCCACCGTTACTTTTGCGATATTCGCTGCCAGTTTCGATGCGCCGTTCGCCATACTGCTGAGCTGAGTATTCGCAGACTTTACAGCCTGCGTCAGCGAGTTATCAACGTGACCGCCGATCAAAATAGAAAGCTCTAGGGTTTGATTTTTTGCCACTCCTCCGCCACCTCCTCGTTGATTTCCACCAGCTCACGCACGGGCAGATTCAGGTAGAAATCTGCACTCGTGTGTGTAGCCGTGGCGAGGGCTATCGCCGCCTTTCTGATGGTTTTGTATCCGCCCTTTAGGCGAAAAAATCCTTGTGGTTCACCCCTGCGCGAAGCTGTACAGCCTCCGCCAGCGGCAGGCCGAGGAAGAATGCCACATCCTTACCGGTGGCCATAGATGCGATCAGGCAGCAGTAATAGTAGTTCAGGGTCTTTTCCGCTGCGCGAATATCTTCTTCCTCCATGCGGTTTTCCGCCTGACGGACGTTCATGCCGGTAAGGTTCGCCACGCCTGACAGGTCAACTTCGGTGTATTTTTCGCCCTTGTAGGTGTAGGGCTTGCCGAACTTCATGATGTGGCTGTGCTCGTCCTCGTCGCCATCTTCCTCTGCGGCGGCGCTACGGAGCGACGCCTGAACAGTCTGGCGAACCTTCTTGCTTGCGCCGATGGGAAGCAGCTGGAAAAACTCGATGGGGAGCTTCGTTGCGGCAGCGGCCAGAGCGTCGGTGTATGCAGTCGCAGTTTCAGGGGTAATCATCACGGCCATTTCGCCCTCGTTGTACAGTTTCTTGATGATGAGCACCGCATCCTTGATGGTCAGATCATCCAGACCGGACAGGTCGATCTCGGTATACTCCTTATCATCAAACTTGTACGGGCGGGCCAACTCGATCAGCTTCGGGTTCTTCTTAACCTCAGCGGTCTTGTCCTGTTCTGCGACGGAAGAAACATTCTTTTCCATGGTGGTTTTCCTTTCTGTTCAGATATAAAAATTGACCGCCCCGGTCTTTCGGGGCGGTCGCTTCATTTCTTTGGCGTTAGATCAGCGCGGTAACGTCTGCCAGCATATCCTCGCCCTGAACGCGGTATACGCCGTTCAGCTTGTCGATGGCAATGATTTCCTCGCCGTCGTTCTCGATCATGATGTAGGTCAGTTCCAGCTTAACCTTGGCTTCCATGCCCTCGCCCGCCTTGATCTTGCCGGGAGTAAACTCCTTGACGCGGCCAACCTCAACGATGCGCAGGCCCTTATAGGCATAGCCGAGGCTCTTATCCACCGCCTGCTGTGCAACGCGGAAGGTAAGGTTCACCTGACGCTTCGGAGAAAGGACGTTGACAAAGCTCGAATATACGAGGTTGAAGGAAACTTCCTGCTCGATGGATTCAAACTGGCCGATGTTCGGTGCGGAAATCTTACCGAGGATACCAGCGCCGGAAACGTCGATAGTCTCCGAGGTGATCTGCGGCAGAGTGATTTCCGGTGCAGTGCCAATTGCTTTCACGCCGTCAATGTAAACGTTGAAGCTGTTGACGATTTCCGGGGTCAGATTCGTGTCCAGTGCCATTGTTTATTCCTCCTTTCTGGGTTAGCCCGCCAGCGCGGTAGAAATCGCGTTGGGATCAAACTCCACAATTTCCTCGATGTCCTCCGCCGGATTAAACGGAGACATATACTTGTGGAACTTCACCGTGCCATTCAGCAGATCGGTCGTGGGGTTTTCGGATTCGATGTACTGCAGCTCATAGCGGGCGCAAATGCCACGGCTGACAAAGCTGTTGCCGCGCACGTTCTCGCTGTCAACCAGAGCCTCGATCAGGCGCTTGTTCAGCGGGTCGCTGACCTTCTGGAAATAGGTCTGGATGAAGGTGTTATCATCCCAGCAGAAGAACCTGCGGACGCTGAACCAGCGATCCTTCGGGTCAGTGTTGCCGGGATAACAGGCAGTGTTGTTGCCCCACAGACGGAAGCCGTTCATGTTCAGCCACGTTGCAACGCCGAAGGAGTTGACCACATTGGCCTGCTCCTGATCCAGCAGAACTTCCGTTCCATCTTTCAGGCAGGCAGCAGAAATAGAGATAGGCTTGTTATCCGGGCTTACGTTGGGAATATCGCCGTTGTTCGCATCGGTCGCCACGGTCGCCGCAGCAGCCATTGCCGAACCCGCATAGATCACGTCGCCAACCTTTGCGTACAGCCACACAGCGTAGCAATTCGCACTGGTCACAGCCTGCTTTTCCTTCTGACGCTTCACGTCGTCATACTTGGTTGCACCGGCAGTAGAGCTGTCGATGTCCACGATGCACACGCAGTTGAAAACACCGTTGATGTGGCTTGTCTTTGCCTGCAGGCCAGCCGACACCAGTGCATTCTCCGACCAGCCCGGAGCAAGCAGAATGCCGGGGGTCATGTTCAGCTTCGGGAAAATCTGGCGAATGACTTCCATGCCGCTCTCAACACCATCTGCAGTAACCGCACCAACGATGTCTGCCGGGGTAACAGCAGTCGGGTCGATCTGGACACCGCTCACAGTCAGGCTCGTTGCGCTGTCGCCAGCACCGCCGGGGATCACCACGATGTTCACATAACCGTTATCGTCAAATGCTGCGGTGTAGTCCGTACCAGCCGCCAGCGGAGTTTCCTCTGCCTTAACGGTCAGCTTGTCCAGCAGGATGTCCTTTTCCTCCACCACTGCAACGCCGTCATTGACCTGCACAGTTTTTTCCGGCAGATTTTTCTTGTGCTTGTTGGGATCAAGCACGTTAATCAGGATCATCGGCGACACGCCGACGACCTTGAAACTTGCGCCCATGCTCTGGCAGACGGTGTACTTCTCATAATCATCGTCGTAACCCACTGCGGCAGTTGCGCCTGCCAGCGTATTTGCCAGCATGGGGGTATTCGTGCAGTGATACGGATCACTTGCGCGGTTGATCGGCGCAGTGCCGATAACGACCTGCAGGCCAGCAGTTGCCGTCACGGGTGCCACGATACTGGTTCCCTGCTCGGCAACATAAACGCCATGCTTGTATGCCATGTTCTCTCCCTCCTTAGTTCAGTGCCGCTTTCACTGCGGCAAAAAGAATACCCGCGCTGCTCTTGGGGTTCTCAAGAGCCACGCGAGTATCTTTGAATTTATCAAGAGGCACCAGCAGGCCCCTTGCCATCGGTACGGCATCAAGGAAACGGTTCACCGCATCCGGCACCGCCTTACTGTCATGGTACACCGTGTACTGCTTCACCGTGTTTTTTACCGTCGGGCCGCAGTAAACCATCGGCCCATCCTTCTTGACCGGAGTTTCGGTCGCAGCCGCCTTTTCGGTCTGAGTATTTTTTGCATTGCTCATATAAGTTCCTCGATTTCCGGGTTGTTTTCGCTGCTCATGCTCGGACAAGTAACATCCATCTGCACCGTAGCGAAGTAATACGGGCTTGTATCGTCCTGTTGAATTGCGCAGTCAATGGGAAGCAACACGTTGAAATAATCGCCAAAGATGTTGTAGACGCGGAAATGCTGTCCAATATCCTGCATGATGTTGTACAAATCCAGAACGGCGGGAGCTTTTTTATCCCGCACACCTTCCTCTTTGTTGCGAATAGGTGTCTGATATGTGCAAATAATCAGGCTCATGTCCACCATTTCAGGTTCTTCCATCTTATCAATGCTCCAACCTGCTGCCTTGACCAGAATAAACGGAGCCGCTGCAGCCACCGTATCCACATCCTCGTCATTGCCGAAGTCGGTCGGAAATTCAAAATCGAAAATGTTGAGCGGCTTATTTTTGCCTTGACCACTGAATGTCTTTCCTGCAAAGAGCTTGTCCAGTTCTTCATGCAGCTTTTTCACAGCGTCAACCGGTGTGTAATTACTCGCTCTCACTTTGTTTTCCTCCCGGCCTGCGTCAGAATTTTGGATACTTCATGCTGCAGCCGTTCCTGCAAGATAATCTCGCTGTCCGGCTCGACTTCCTCTCTCCATACGGTGCTATGCATCGCACTGGCAGACGGGCTGGACATGGTGTAGAGTTTTTCTACGACGCCATTCTTACTGCGCCATCTGGTCGATTTCGGATTTGCCGCCGGACGACCGATCAACCTCTGCACCATGCCGACGTGCCCACTGTCAAACTTCACAAGAAAGCCCTTGCTTGCCTGTCCCAGCGCCGTATGTCCGCCGGTCAATGCTTCCATCGGCGATTTTTTCAAAACACGCGATGTGTGGAACTCCGGCGACAACACCCAGTCCCTTCCCATATGCGGAACAGACGGGTTCGACTGGAAGTCGCCCAGATCATTTCTCCGGCTGGAAATAAAAATCTCCGCCGTCGGGTTCTGCGTTGTCGCCCTGTTGCGAACTTTCAGCGCATTCAGGTGGCGACGGCCAGCAGAATTGACAGCATACCGAAGCCGCGCTTGCCGGATCATCATGTTTTTGGCTCTCGTCGCAGTCTGGTTGACAGCGTTTTTCATGGCCCGCGGGGCCTTATCCCGCATATCTCCCAGTGCACGTTCCACTTCACCGATGTTCGGCACCTGCACGTCATAGATTGCCTTTGCCATTACTGCCGCACCCTCTCCAACGTGACCAGATACAGTCCATGCTCATTTTGACAGCTTTTTATCGTGTAGCTGATTCGGTCGTACTCCATCGGCTTTCCAATCTTTGGAGCAGGGCCATAGTCAGCCGCCCGGATAAAGAACTGCTTTTGCGAGATGTACAAGCCTTGGTCAAAGTTTTGCTTGGCACCGGCTTCCCAGTGTGACTTGCGCTCTTTCAGTCCGGTTTCATACGGCACCACATCAAACGTTTCTCCGTCGATGGTATGCTGTTCTACAAACTCCTGAAAAAACACATCGTCAATATCAGCCATTGCCATTTCCAAAAAGTCGGTCATGGTAATACCTGCTTACTCTGCTGCAGTCTTGCGGCCTTTTCTGCCGGGCTTTTCCTCGGCTTCGGATGCTTCTTCCTGCGTTTCCACATCGTTGCTGTCGGCGTCAGCCTGCTCCACAATGGCCTTAGTTTCCGCATCCAGTTCCGCTTCAGCGGCAACGCCCAATTTCACAAGGCGTTCCGCCTCTGCATCATCAACGCAAACGACCTCGCCCGCCAGAATCAGCTTCGTGGGTGCACCAGCTTTCGCCCGGAAGCCATAGCCGCCGGAAATGATCTGAACGACCTTCATATTCCTGCTCCTTTCTCTTAGCCCACAACGTCAGCTGCATAGATGTAGGGGCAGTAGGTCTTGGGTGCGGCCAGAGGACGGCAGCCCAGACGGAGCTTGCGGGTATCCTTGTCCTGATCCACAACCAGCTTTGCAACACGCTTTGCGGCATAGGTCGTGTAGTCGGTCTTGCCGTAGTCCATCTGAGTAATGGAGCCGTACATCATATGGCCGCAGTCCGGCGCAGTCACCATAGCTGCCGTAGCCGGGAAGTATCTGGCGCTCTTGCCGGTCTCGTCCTCATAGGTTTCGTCCACGCTGAACACGTTCAGCATGAAACCGCCGAAGTTTAGCGTACCCATAAACACAACGCCGTCGTACTGGGTGAGCTGCTGGCGAACCTCGCCTACGATGATGCCGCTGTTCTTATCGAGCAGCTGGCGGGTTCTTTCGTCAGTCAGGATGTAGTCGGCCACATCAGTGCCGAGAATCAGGTCTTTTGCAGGCAGACCACGAGCAGACAGCATACGGCACATGGCCTTAACGTCGCCCCAGAAGTCACCACCGTTCTCGTTCCACTTCTTGGAAGCGGTATAGGTATGATCGCTGGTGCCGTCGTAGAACTTCACAACCAGAGAATCGCCCTTGGTTGCACCGTCGATGTACTCCTGCATAACGCAGCCGTTGCCGATCATGGTTTCCGCCGCCATCCATTCCTCGCGGCGGGCAATGCGGTTTTCCATGTCGTTCATGTCGTCTGCCAGCAGGCGGGCGGCACGCTGTGCTTCATCCATGCCCGGATACAGAGCCTCACCGAAGCCACGCTTAGTCAGCTCGTCGAGGGTCAGCAGACGAGACGGGGCGATATAGGCGGGCTTATAGGAATGCACCTCATAGCTCCGGCGACCAATGGGAATGTCGCCCGCTTTCTGATCCACGAATGCCGCCAGCTTACGGTCGCCGCTACGGTACTCGGTCAGAACTTCGTTCGCCTTGAAGATGTCACCTGCCCCGGTGGGGAAATAGCGATCCTTGAAAAAGCTGACCTTCGGGACAATTTCCTCGGAAATTGCCTGAAGGATAACATTATCAAAGAAGTTAATCAGAATTGCCATTGAAACGTCCTCCTGTTACATTTCGACCACAGGCAGCAGAACGATGTCCCGCATCCGCAGTGCGTCTTTGTCTGCCTCGGTCATGGTGTAGCTGTCCTTGACGGTCAGCTTGTCCGGGTTGAAACAGCCTGCCAGATAGACTGCAACGGTTTCATCCATGCTGGCCTTCATAGTCACATCCTCAATCAGGATGCAGTCAGCGGTCAGAGTATCGCCGCCGGACGCCTCGGTTCCCAGAATGTGCAGCTTTCCATCCTTTGCGCTCTTGGCAAACACCGTGCCACGCACAAAGGTGGTTTCTGCTTCCGGGCCAGCAATCACGCCGGGGCCGACGCGCTTTTTCGGGTTCACGCCTGCGATCAGGCCGTCGTACTCAACCTCGCCCAGCTTTTCACTCAGCATTTTTTCAGCCATCGTTTAGCCCTCCTTCTTCGGGTGGAACAGGTTCTTGACCATCGCACGCTTTTCGGCGTCGGTCTGGTTCTTGTTCTTCGTGCCAGTGCCAGAGACACCGTCCGGGGCAGCACCGCCAACGCTGTTTGCGCCGCTGGTATCTGCATCATCTTCGGTATCATCCAGCAGTTTGTGGCCCTTCTTCTTTGCATCCAGCGCCGCACGGTAAGCAAGCTGCTCCGCAGAACAAGCCTTGTCACCATACTTTGCCTCGGCCACCAGATCGGACGGGACTGCATCCGCGATCTCGTCAATGGCAGCCAAACGATCACGCTCCTGCTTCTGTGCCTCCGCATGGGCTTCGTCCACAATCTCTTTCACCAGATCAGGACAGCCGTTGCGCAGTTCATCTGCGTTCTTGAACTCCATGTCGTTACCTCCATCGTTCTTGTCCGGCTTTCCTGCCGGGTCAGTGTTATTTACAAAACCCTCAGTCGTGGCAGGGGCCACCACGGCGCGGTTTCGTACAAATTCAGGGGCATCATCAAATGTGCCCGGAACGGCAATGCTGTTGACAAACAGCGCACCATTCCTGTTTTCGATTTTTGCAGTCTGGTTGCTTTCCGTGATTTCGTCGATGAAGCCATTTTCTTTTGCTTCTGCCGCCGTCCACCACGATGTAGCGTCCATCCACGCCGCCACTTCTTCGACGGTGTGTCCTGTCTTTTTCGCATACTGGTTCAAGACATTGGTGCGCATCACGGTCAGTGCATCCATGAGCTGCTTCAAGCCCTCCATGTCCACAAACCCGTTCGGGTTTACCTTGATGGGGTGGATCATGTAGGTTGCATCCTCTGCCGCCTTGACCACTTTGCAATGGCTGGCGACGATGGTCGCCGCGCTGGCACAGATACCTTCGATTTGCGCTGTCACCGTGCCAAGCCTGTTTTCCAACATTGCGCCAATGGCTTGTGCGGCCCAGACATCCCCGCCGCCGCTGCAAATACGGACAGTCAGGTCATCCATAGCCGGAATCGTCGCAAGGTCTGCGGCGAACGCCTGCGGGGTCACTTCATCACCCCACCAGCTCGTACGGCTAATATCACCGTAAAGCAGAAGTTCCGCCGTGCCGCCGGTCTCGGCTGCATTGCGGAACTCCCAAAACTTCTTGTTACTCGGACTTGCCGGGGTCGCCGCCGCTCCGTTGAGGAACAGCGGTTTGCTGTTGCACTTGTGCTCCCGCAATTTCGTCCACCTCCCGTTTCAGTGCGGCTTCGGCTTTCCGCTGCCGCATATTTGCCTCATAGCTTCCGCCCGTCATCTGAGCGGTTTCCTGTGCCGCCGTGGAGAATCCGCTGTTCACCCGCATCTGGGCTGCTTCGGCTTCATCCTTGGGGTTCAGGTTTGTTCTTGCCGGGCCATTCCAGTTGCAGTTCATGTAGGCCGCTGCAACCGCCGGGTTTGTCAGGAAGCCCGGCGCTTTGATCCGTCCCTTGCACACGGCTTCCCGGAACCATGCCTCATAGACCGGCTGGCAGAAAGAATCCGCGAACCAGTCTCGGTGCATTCCCGTGGTTCTCCAAAATTCATTCAAAGCGCCGCGGGCTGCAGAATAGCTGGTGCTGAACTGCTTGTACAGCACCTCAGACGGAATTTCCAACGCCGCCGCCATCTGCTTTACAATGGCGTTCATGAACGCTTCAAACCCGGTCGTTGGGTGCTTCGGGTCTGCGAACTGCACTTCCTCTCCGGGGTTCAGGTCGATAAACGCGCCCGGTGCCAGCTCCACACTGGTCTTATCAGGCGTATCTACCTGCACATCCGGGGGAAGCATTTCGCCAAACGGCACCTCGTCAGATTGATCCGACTTCTTGATAAACACTGTGAACATCGCGGAGATCACCGCGGCTGTCAGCTCTGCGTCCGTAAAACGCCCAAGCTGTTTCAGGCTTTCCAGCACCGGTGCCAGCAGTGGTACGCCGCGCAGCTGACCGGCACGTTCGCGCTGCATCAGACAGAGAACATTCTGCCGCCCGGTCTTTTTGCCGTAGGCTTCCACTCTTGTCCAGTGCGAGGCCGTCAATCCCGTCACGCTGGTAGACGCCAGCGGGTGCCGGTCGCAAACCCAGTACGCAATGACCATGCCGTCTGCATCGGTTTCAACACCTTGCACGATCTTTTCAACATGATGCTCGTTAATGTCCGTCGGCGAAAGGATGTCCATAAACGCAGGAGAACAAATGCGGTCGGCTTCGATGATCCGCACACGCAGGTCATACGGTACACCGGGCGTCTTTTTGTTCTGCAGGACTGCCCATGAATCACCATTCAGCAGAAATCCCGTAAATGCCAACTGCTGCAACATATAGAAATTGTCGATGCGGTCTGCATCACAGGTCGGCTTATTGGCCCACAGAGCAAATTCTCTTGTGATTTGTTCATTGATTTTCTGGGCTTCCTCGTCTGAAATACCCAAAAATGCGTTGTCGATCTGCGGTGTCGGTGTCAGACCGCCGCACACTACATTGGTGCGCATGGTCTTGATGGCACCGGTTGCCAGCGGGACGCCCATATAAGCGTCCCTGCTCCGCTCTCTCAGGACGCGAAGATTATCTTCGATGTCCTCTTTCGGGCTTCCACCGTGCCACATCCAGCCCCGCATAGATTTCTTGTGCAGACTTGCGCCATAGTTGGAATATCCCGAATTGATTGCCCGTATTGCCGTCTGTGCGGCAACACGTTTTACTGCCCGCTCCGGGGCAATCGCCGTGAGCAGGGTATCGAAGAATCCCATCTTCTACTCTCCTTACAGGTCACGCGGCACAAAATGCCCCATCCGGTTCCGTCCCTTTCTCTGCTGAGAAAGTTCCGTCACCTTGTTCGACCAATAATCAATCCGCTTTCCAATCTGCGTCAGGTCTGCGTAGGTCAATGACCTGTTGCCGATCTGGTAGCTTTGCCCGTGTGTCACCTTTTCCTCGGCGGCAATCCAAAGGTCAAGCTGTTTCTGTGCCGTTTCCAGCGTAATTCCTGCCATTTAGATACCTCCCGAAAGCTGACGACGGCCCCGTGATTTCTTGACCGGCTGGGCAGGCGTTCCGTCTGCATCCGGTTTTTTCAGCACAGGGCGAGAAATAGCAAGAGCCGCGGTTGCGTAATTGCGCAAATCCAGCGGCTCGTTTCGTTTATGCTCTTTATCTTTGATTTCCCAGTATTCTTTCAAATGACCCTTGACGAACCGCACCACTTTCTTCTCAGCTGTTAGGCCCTTGAAGTATTCTTCGGTGTAGCCTGCTTCCTCATTTGACGGGAAGTGGCAGTAGTTCGGGCCGGGCGTCTTGACTTCCAAACGCTGATAGATGGTCGTTTTGCCCGCATCAACGCCCAGAATGAACAGGTCTGCCCGAACACGATTGTTCTTGGACGGGTTGCGGATAAACGGCACTCCTGCGCCGCCCATGCCCTTAATGGCAAAGATGCGCCGGTTGAGCCGTTCCTTTGCAAACCGGTAAACTTCATCGGTGTGGTGTCCACCGGAATCAATGCAGGTCGCCAACAGCGGGTATGCCGTTCCGTCTGCCTTGTGCCATGTCCGAAGTAGAAAGTTGTCCAGATCGTCCCATACCTGATCCGAAAGCATATCGCCGAAGATTTTCTGGTAGCGAACGCCCCAGCTCTCTGTGCCCTCGCCCCAGCCGACCACTTCAACTTCAAAGCGATCATCCTGCACGTCAACACCAGCAGTGAGGTACAGAACATCATCCGGCACCTCTGCGGCGTAGATTTCGCGGCGGTTGAACAGCTCGATGTCCTCCAACTGAATGCCGCGTTCCTCCCACGTCTCGCCCAACTCTGTGTTCACCCAGACCTTCATTTGTTCCGGGTTGCCATGATCGAGGGCAATTTTCGCTTCGATGAACTTCGTCACGATCTCTTTCCAGCCAACAAAGGTTGAAGCCAGCGTGTTCAGGTGGAAGCCTCTGGATTCTGCACCGGGATTGGCGGCAACATACTTACCGTATTTCCCCTGCTCTTTCCAGCGGTATTCATTTGATACACAGCCGCATTCCCTGCAGACATATCCAATTCCCTTGTCGAGGTCGTCTTTGTCGAACTTGACATTCTCCCAAAGGAACGGCTGGTATGCTCCACATTCCGGGCAAGGCACGTTCCATTCTTCTTGTGTAGAAAGTAGGTAGGCGTCCTCAATGCGGCTGTCTCCCTTGATGGTGGGCGTGCTGACCATGACGGTCTTGTAATCCCAAAAGGTCGTCTGGCGTTTCTTTGCCAGATCAAGAGGGTCGCCCTCTGTTCCTGCGCTCTTGGGGTAGCGGTCGATCTCGTCCGCCAGCAGCACTTTGATGGGGCGGCTGGCAAGGCTCGACGGGCTGTTTGCGCCAACAATGGTGATGTGCCCGCCGGGGAAGTTCTTCTTCATGACGGTATTTCCAGCGTACCGGCTTTTGGTATCCACCAGACCGGTAAGCCGGGGCGTGTCCCGGATCATGGGAGCGATACGGTCTTTTGAGAGCGTCTGCCCCATGTCAAGGGTAGGCTGCATACACATCACCGGGCAGGGTGCATAGTCCATGTAGTAGCCCAGCGGGTTCAGAATGAAAGCATCCGTCTTTCCGATCTGCGCCGCCGACATGACGACGACAGAACGGACGTGAGGATCACCGATGGCATCCATGATAGCCCGCTGATACGGGGCTTTCTCGGTGTGCCACCGCCCCGGTTCTGCGCTGGATTCTGCGGACAACACCCGGTATCTGTCCGCCCACTGGCTGACTGTCAGGGGCGGCGGCGGGCGTAGTTTGCTTAGAACCTCGGCGAACAGTTCCACGGTCTGCGGTTCAAGTTTCACGATCCGTTTTTTCTTCACGTTTCGGTTCACCTCTTACGCAGGCTGGGAACATACACAGGATCAGCCTTTGGTGGATGCGTTTGCCCCACGGGCAGTGCTTGCAAGCGCCGCCGGGCTTATCCGGTTTCTTCTCCGTCTTGTTCATCTTCTTCATCATCCTTTGGCGGCTGCAACGCCACCTGATAATTAGAAAATTCCTCCATGATCTCATAGAGGGAACTTTGCAATAAGTCCATGATCTTGCCCTCATCACCGTCCAGCTTGGCAATGTTTGCAGCCAACTTGTTGGGCAGGGCAAGGAGCCTTGAGCGCAGGTTCATAACAACGGTGGTCATGCCAACCGTGATGTCAGATTTCCGGTACAGTTCCCCATTGCGAACTTTATTCTCGGTTTCGGCGGCGATCCGTTTTTCCTTGGTCAGCTTCGCCCGTTCCTCGTTGAGGTCAGCTTTGCCGCCCTCGTCGCCCCGCAGGTAGTTGATGTACCGTCGGACGCTGGAACGCAGGTCGTAAAGGCCGGGGGCCTTTTCTTCCAGCACGCCCTCGTCTCGGAGCTGCCGCACCCGGCGTTCGGACAGGTCGAGATACTGTGCAACGATCTTAGTCGTGTACAGTTTCATCCTCTGTCCCTCCCTCCGGGTCTACATCCACCTCACCGGTCGCCCGCATCTTTGCAATGTCAAGGCGTTCCAGTTCCAGAGCGTACCGTTTTTCAAATTCTTCCTGCTGACGGATTTGTGTGGTCAGGGAAATAATTCTGCCGGAGACCTTGTTCAGGGCCTCCCGCAGCTGGGTCACTCGAACAAAGGCACTGTCCTTGTTATCCATGACCATCTTCTGCACAGCTCCGTCCGCCTGCTTCCCGTCTTTGTCCTTTCCCGGTTTTCGCATATCGGTGATGGATGCAGTGAACAGCTTTTCCGGGTCGCAGCTTTCATACTCTGCGATCCGTTCCATGATGTGCCGCTGCTGAATCCGAAGCAGCTTCAACTCATAAATGTTGTTCTCGTTTGCACCGGTCGGCATTTGATCCAGCCAGTCCCGTTCCTCTTGGCTCAAACGTTCAAGGTGAACCGTGCTATATGCACCGTCCTTCTCTGCGTTGGTGTTTCCGTTCGGCGCACCGCCGCCGGGATTGCCCTTGGCATTCCTCTTGCCCCGGCTGTTTTTGTTTCCGGGCTGTCCCCCGCGCTTGCGCTCCATCGCATCGTCCCATTGGTCAATGCGTTTCCAGTTGCGGACGGTTCCGTATGTCACGCCCAGCTTTTCGGCAAGGTCTTTGAGATTTACTTTCTCGCCCGACCGCCGCCGCTTGATGTACTCAGCCTTGGCGGTGTCGCGCTTGTCGTTCCGCTTCGGCATCCGGCATCACTCCTGCACCCCGTTTCCAAAATACACGCAAAAGAAAAAGCCCCACGACGGAATGTCATGGAGCTTCGCACCTATCACTGTACCGATTATAGCAGGAAAAAGGCATCACGATACATCATTTTGAAAATTTTCTTCAAAAAATCTCCCTAAATTTTTTCAGACCCCCTTCTGGGGAAGGGCAAAAATCCGTTTATACCTAGAAAATTTTCGGGCTTTCGGACCCGTAAAGGATTGAAACGCCCCTCCCAGTACCTACGGGCGCGGGGGCGGGCGGGCCGTGGTCATCGGCCCGGCGCCGGGCGGTGTGCGCGGGGTCATTGCAAGAGGCGGCGCGGCGGGCCGGGCGGCGCCAGCGCGGCGGCGATCCGGCAGGCGGGCGGGGTCATCGGGCCAGCGATCCGCCCCAAAGCAGGCCGGGCGCGGCGTCATCGGGCAGGCGCGGCAAGGCGGCGGGCGGTTCTGGCTGCTTTAGGGCTGGCAGTGTGCAGGCGGTGCAGTATGGCGCGGCGGTCTGCTGTATGCTGGCATAGGGCAGGCGGGCGGCGCTGGCATGGTATGCAGCAGGCCGGGCGGCGGGGTGCTGGCCGCTGCAGGTGGTGCGCGGCGGGCGCTGGCTGCTGCAGGCGGTGCAGTGTGAGCGGCCCGGCAAAGCAGGCAAAAAGAAAAAGGCCGGGGCGGCGGCGCGTTGTGCGTCGGTCGTCCCGGCCTTTTCTGCTGCTGTTGTCGCCCCGGTGCAGGGCTGTTTTTGCTGTTTGCCGAAGGGGTCAGATTCTTCACTTAACGGCATATCGCTGCAGTGGTAAGGGTTAACTAGGCTATATGCCGCCCCAGTAACCCCCTATAGTCCCCCTTCTTCCCCGCTTTTCACGGTTTCACGGAATCGCCGCCCACGGAATCAGCCCCCGGCAAGTCGTCCAGCGTCAACGGCTGGCCCTCTTTTTCCATACGTTCCCGCACGGCCTGTAAAATATATCCCTGTATGCTTTGCCCGGACGCTTTTGCCGCGGCTTTTATTGCATTTGCTTCCGGTGTCAACGGTTTCAGGTTTATTTGCGTGCATTTTGCGTTGTATTTGTCGTTATTCAGTCTTTTTCTTGCTGATACAGCCATAATATTACCCCTGTTTATTTTTATATATAAAATATAGCATTTTCGCCCAACCCTGTACAGTGTCAATTTGCACAAAGCACGGTATAGGGTTTTGTGCAAAACGCAGAAAGCACGGTATAGGGCTTGACAATCAACCCTGTACCGTGCTAGAGTAGTGCCACAGCGAGCGACACGGTACAGGGTTGCAAGCTGAATAAGCCGAAAGGAGAAAAGCCGCATGAATAAGCACTTTTTCGAGCTGCCGAAAGCCGTCAAGCGTGCCGTTTGGGCCGCGCTCATGGCTGAATGGGCAAAGAAAAAAGCCGCCAACCGCACCACCGGTTGACAGCTCACAAGATGGGATTTGAACAGCTCATCTTGCAATGATTTTACCAGTTTCCGCCGGTAAAGTCAAGCGGACACTTTGCAAGGGCTGCACCGCTCAACAAAGCAACCCATGCCCACCACCCCGCCGGGGTGAATCAAAACCAGAAGGAGCCGACACCATGACAGCATTTGACAAGAAAGTAAACCAGATCGCCGCCCGCCACGGCTGGAACATCTCCCCCGTTTCCGGCTGGTACATTCCCGCCTATTCCATCGTTCCGATGGATCGCAAAGAGCGCGACCAAATCACCGCCGCGCTGAACCGGTGCAAATCGTTTCATGTTGACGTTCTGCAGGCTTTCAGCGCTTGCGCATGGACTTGTACAATCTTGATCCGCGACCGGGCCGAATGGGAAGCGCTGCAGAAGCACCAGCACACCGCCGATCTGATCCGCAACGCCTTTATTGAAGCGTACCACTTCAACGGCCACGATGACCGCGGCGCGGTGAATGCCGCACGCCAGAAAGCCGCCGAACTCGACGCGCTGGACATTTTCAGCGAGATTTACAGCATTCCGGCATGAACGCCGCCCCGGATACCTTGACGGGCCGCACCGAAAAGCGACCCGATCCCACCACCCCGGAAGCGTCCGGGAGAAAGCCGAACACACACCACGAAAGCAAAAAGGAGATATGAACCATGAAACGAATCATCACCGCCGCCGCTCTGGCCGCTGCCCTTTTGGCAGGCGCACCCCGCGCCGCTGCTGTCTGCCCCTACACCGTCGGCCCGCTGGGCCGGTACATCGCCCCGGCCATTGTGCAGGGCATGACCGCCACCGACGACGGGAACGCCGTTGAAGTCTGGTGCACCGACGCGCTGGACGGTGACGACTGGTTTTTTACCGTGGACAACGAAACCGAATTGAAGATTTACAGCCGTGTAAATCTGGTGATCGACGCCAACGGCACCCCGGACGACTTCACCGACGACCGCATTATTGATGCCCTGTTTTGCAACGACTGCACCGAAGATTGACCCCCGCCGGACACCTTGACGGGCCGCACCGTAAAGCGACCCGATCCCACCACCCCGGAAACATCCGGGAGAAAGACGAACACGAACCACGAGCCGAAAGGAACGACCATGAAGAAACTGAACGTTTACAGCGTGTATCTGGACGACGGGAAAGACGTTTTTCGCGTCACCGTCCCCGCCGCCAGCAAGAAAGACGCCGCCGAATATGTGCGGGGCAACGGCGACGTTGTAGCCATCAAGCCCGCCGATTTGCAGGGCATCGACCTTGACGCACTGGCCGACACACTCAAGCGTGCCCAGTGGGGCCAGATGGAAATTGACATCATCACCCGCGCACTTGCCGCTTGCGGTCTGGATCGCTGAACGAAAGGAGAACGAACCATGTTGACCAAATTAACCCCCATCGAGACCGCCAGCGAAATCATTTACCAGCGGCACATCATCCAGAAGTTGCGCCGGAAAATGAAATACACCCGCCGCCCCGATCTTGTACAAAACGGGATCGACCATGCCCGGCTTGCTCTGAAATGTGCATACCGCGGCTATATGTACACGATTTGACCCCCGCCGGATACCTTGACGGGCCGCACCGTAAAGCGACCCGATCCCATCCACCCGGCCCCGCCGGGAAGAACCACAACAAAAATTGAAAGGAAGTATTTACCATGACGAACAATCAGATCATCCGCAACGAAGCCGCCCGGCTTGACTCTGCCACCCTGCACGCCATCGCCACCGCGCACCACACCCCGGACGAGATCGCCGCCATTGCCGCCGCTTGCAAGACCACCGACGAGAACGGCAACGAACAGCCCGCCACCGTGGCCGATGTCGAAATCATGCTTGCAGCCGACGAGCTGCACACGTTCGACCACTGGAAGAAAGAGGGTAAGAGCGTCAAAAAGGGCGAAAAGCATCTTGTTTGCTGCTACCTCTGGAAGTACACCACGAAGCCCAGCAAAGAGCAGCGAGAAAAAGCAGCGACAGAGGGTAAGGAAGCGGCCCCCGATCCGCATTACTACCCCACGAAATCGCACTTGTTCAGCTGCTTACAGGTTGAAAGCAGCAAGCCCGCCCCGGCTGGCCGGTTTGGATCGACCGCCGCAATTATTGAGTATAACAAGAAGCTGGCAGCCGAACGGAAAGCGGCCAAAGCCGCAAAGGAAGCCGCCGAAAAGGCAAAGGCCGAAGCCCCCGCCCCGGTCATCATCGAAGAACACCACGAGTTGCCGGAACTGGTGCACGTCGATCCGCTGCCCACGAAAAAGGCCGCGGCAAAGAAGAAGCCCGCCGGGCCGAACATGAAAGAACTGAAAAACGCTTTCGTCAAGAACTATTCCCGCCTGTACCAGACCGACGACGACCACGAAAGCGGCGAGTTTTGCGACGCCGTGGACAAGTTCGACGAGTTGAGCGCCAACGATCCCCAGTTTGCCGCCACCGTCCAGAAGTTCAATAAATACATGGGCGACCTTATCAGCAGCGACCGCGAAGCCGCCGCGTTTGTAATGGCCCTTGACGATCTGGAAAAGGCAAAGATCCCCGAAATGGTTCCCAGTGTGCAGCAGCTTTGTTTTGCATAACACAAAACGGACACCCCAGCAGGGCCGCACCGCTCAAAGCGGCCCCGCCCCACTTCCCACCGGCACCCCGCCGGGGGATCGTCACGAAACACGAAAAACGAAAACAGGAGGCTTGAATTTATGTCTTGCATGATGCTTTCCCCCGCCCACATCGCCACCGTTGCGCACGGTCTGGCGTATCTGCTCAATCAATCCGAAATGTGCCAGCTTTCCGCCGCCGACGAATTGCGCGACGCTCTGGGCGCTTGCAAATACCCGCACGATTTTCTGTATGACGACCGCCGAATCTACCCCGTTCTGTACCGGCACAACGAAGCCGCGTATGAAGGGCGCTATAAGGCAGAGCCGGACGAAACCGACGAAGTGCCAGCCATTCCGGACAATGTGCCGCACCTGCTGCACCGTCTGGACTACAACGAGCATTATTTTCTCGATGCTGATTTCTTCAAATTCCTGAAGCTGCTTGACTGCTACATTTACCAGTGCGAAGAACAGGCCACGGCAGACACGAATTTACAGAAAGCGCTTGTAAAGACTTCAAACCACTTGTACGCATTCGCCGCCCAGCAGAATGCAGCATACAACGCCGCGCCGTGGTGCATCTGATCCGCGCCGGATACCTTGACGGGCCGCACCGTAAAGCGACCCGATCCCAGCCGAAAGGCACAACACGAAACACGAAAAGGAGCAAACGAATTATGACAACATACTATCCCATCAACGAAAATCTGGCCCGTGCTTCCCACGATATGCGCAGCATGAGCACCTACCCGGACGGCTATGCAACCAGAGAATACCGTGCCAGCGTGGACAAAGCCGCCGCGCTGGTCGAGGAAAAGAAGCAGAAAGTCAGCCCCTACTATCACGAAAAGCTGGACGCGCTTCTTGACAGCTACGCCCGCCGCCTTGCACAGTGGACGGACGACCACAACCGGAACGGCGCAAGCTGCCCCTCTGTGCTTGTGTGCGGTGCTGGCAACTTCCCGGTGCGGAAGAAGCAGAAGCAGAACGCCCGCGAGGATACGCTTTGGCACGAATATGAAGAAATCGAAGCCATCTTGACGAAAATCAAGGCGGTTGGCACCGGCCCCGTTGATCTGGCCGACCCCCACGCCCGCGAACTGCTCACGGATCAGCTGAACAAAGAGCAAGACCTTCTCGAATATTGCAAGGGTGCCAATGCCTATTACCGGAAGCACAAAACCTTGCGCGGCTATTCCAACATGAGCGACGCGGCAGCCGACGCGCTCACCAACCCGGACGCCTTTTCAATGAGCCTGTACCGCAAGCCCTACGGCGATTTTGAGTTAACCAGTATCCGCGGCAAGATCAAGCGGATTCAGACCCGCCTTGACGAACTCGACAAGGTACAGGCCGCCGCTGCATCCGGCCCCGTTGAGGATCAGCACGACGGCTACACCTACCGGGAGAACAACGAAATCATGCGCGTGCAATTCATCTTTCCCGGAAAGCCAGACGACGAAACCCGCGCCATGCTCAAAGAGAACGGTTTCCGGTGGGCACCCAGTCAGGGCGCTTGGCAGCGTCAGCTTACCGCAAACGCAAAATATGCAGCGCACCGCGTCATGGAGTTTCTGGACGGCAACGAAAACGAATAATAAAAGCGGACACCCCAGCAGGGCCGCACCGATTCAAAGCGGCCCCGCCCCATCTTCCCGGCATAAATGTCTGGAACATCACGAAAACGAAAAGGAGCTATGAACCATGACAGCCAAACAGCAAAGCACCGAATCCGGCGGCGGTCTGCGCACCGTCACCCTCACCGCTGACCAGTGGAACACCCTGTATTTCTACCTTCTCACTTCCACGAAGTACCGCAACGGCGAAATTGAAGCGTGGGAAAGGCTGGCCCTTGAAACGAACGAGGACGGTTCCCCAAAGTTCATCCACGCCGCCGACAATGCGCGTTATCTCCGGGATCAGGAAAAGACGCTGCACGAAATTGCGCAAAGCATCTGCTAACAGACCGCTCCGCCGGGGAAAATAGGAGAATTGACTTCATTTTGTAGTCGGTTGAATGCCGATTCACTGCCCCGCCGGGGTGAATCACGAAAGGACGAAACGAATGTACTACTTCATTTACTGCAAAGGCCCCAACGAAAAGCGCTTCACGCTTTGCAATCCATGGAAAGGCACCCGCGGCATGGGCAAGGTATACGCGCCGCGCTTCCTCAAGGAGCAAGCCGACTATGCCGTTGCATGGATGACCGAGCACAACCCCGGCTTTATCTTCCAGCGCCGCCCGGCACGCTGAACATCACCACCACGAAAAGGAGCAACGAACCATGACAACCAACGAACGCTTTCTCTCAGTCCTGCACAGGGTCACTTCCTGCCGCCACTTAGCCACCGTCAACATAACGTTCTGGAACGGGCGCATTGAAGTCCGGCATACCGTTTTCGATGAAATGTACATCCTGCGCAGCTTTCCCTTGCCCAACACCCACAACGAATATTGCGCCTGCATGGCGGCTACCTGCCGGTGTCTGTCCGACAAGCTGCTTTCGTGGGCAAGCGAGTACGACCAACGATGTTCTGAACAAGCAGTACGACACCGTGAGCAAAGCCTTTCGCAAGCGCTTAGAGGAACAAGAATGACGCGTGCCCCGGTTCCATGCCGGGGCATCTTGTGATATACTTTCACTAACGAAATTGGACTTTTCAAGCACGAAAAGTTCAATTCCAGCAACGAATTTGCAAAAAAGGGGGCATTTTTACGAACGAAGTCGAATTTTTTGCACCTTGGCGTCTGGTTGCCAGTTTTGCCGACGGCACACGCGCCACGTTCGACGGACTGACCGAGGAACAGGCCCACGCCGCAATGGAAGCCGCCCAGACCGAGCACGGCGACATTGGCTATTGGAACCGTGTCACGGATGTAAACTATGAGGACGGCCAGTATTGCGGCACCCTGCAGGAACCGCCCACGGTTCATGTTGTGGATTTTTCCGGGTATGACGGGCCGCTGGACGAAAACGGCTTTCCTGTTGGCCTGCCGAACGAAATCGCCGAGTACATGAAGCAGCACGGCGAACCGCCCACTGTTCCGAAAATCATCATCAAGAAAAACGAACCATAAACGCACGAAATCCCTCGACGGAATTACCCGCCGGGGGATTTCTGTTTTTGACGATTCGCAAGTTTGTTTTTCTGAGCGGTTCGGAGGTTTCGCGGAAGCCCTTCATTCTGCACGCGCATAAATTCGCTTCATTCTCTACCCTATAGTGTCTTTCCGGCACGAATTAAGATCGCTGAAGTTCGATTCTAAGGGCCTGTTTTTGCAGGTTTTCTATCAAAAATCAGGCATAAGCCATTTTACAGCCCCTTTTAATCGCGCGCGTCATACGCGCGTGAGAGCAGTTCTTCGACCATCGGGACTTCATCCAGCATGGAACCCAGAACGACCAGCGCGAACTTTTCCCACCGCTGGGCTGTGATCTCTGTTTTTCTCAGTTCGCGGGCTATGGTTTTCCAGCCTTTTTGTAACGACGGATCACTGTAGACATACCGCCCGCACAGGATCGTTTTGTAACGACTGTTCAGCCGGTCTAATTGTCCCCGGATCGTGGTCTGATCTGCACGGAGAACATCCTGCCGAACACGAAGTTCATTTTCCCGGCGCTGGCACTCCACATCATCAGCCAGCTTCACAGCCAGCGACGCGGTACTATCTCCCGGCGTGCTGCCGTGCGGCATACCGTCCATAGCAATGCCCTTGATGGGATTGTAGCGGTCTCGCAGTTCTGCCAGCTCAATGTTGACATCATCAAGCTGTGCTTCAATCCCGCCAAAGTAGCGCAAAATCATTTTCGTTTCTTCTGCCTGCATTTTGCCCTCCTACGCTCCGTACCGTCAAAATTCTGTCGAGAAGATAGGCCCTGCACCGGGCACACGCGCAACCTCCGTACTGCCGCCGGTCATCTGGGCGACACACCGGCCCAGTTTGGTATACGCCACATACTCCCCGTCTTTTGCCCATTCGAGGAACTGTTCATAGTTTTTTCTGGCTTCTTCCACGGTGCTGTTGATCTGGGCACGATCATAGCCCATAGAATCCAGCGCTTCGATGAAGAACCGGATCACGAGATCACCAGCGGCACGCCGTTCGGCCAGCGCGTCTTTTTCACGCTGTTTGCGCGGGTATTGTCCCGCCGGGAGGACAAACGGCTTATCCAGCATCGGTGTTGTGCGCTCTCTCAGCTTCTCGCGGGCTTTCGGCTGCCCATATGCGCTCATTTCAACCGTGTATACCTCTGCCCGGTGGTTCATTTCCGTGCAAAGCCGCTCCTGCTTGTCCCGGTTGAAATCTAGCGTGTCATTGGCGGCGATCATGGTGCAGTAGCTCACCACCTCGCCAACGGCCTGCCGGTTCAGCGTCAGGTTCTTTCTGGTGTTTACCTTTTCGGCGCACCGGGCAAAGGCATTCTGTGCCATATGCATAGACACTGCCCTTGGGATTCCTCTGCTCATGATGTTTCATCCTTTCCTTTCGGTCTGTTGGGCGCACTTCTTCCATGCTTTGATTTCTGCTGCAGTATCAGGGGTAATGTGTTCCACAAAGCGCCAGCCCCGCGGCTCCGCCACAAGGTCGATGAACATACGGCGGCGGTGGATGTAATCGCGCTGCTGCCGCCGGGTGAATTTGCTTTTCACCTCTACAACCTCAACTGTGCCATCTGCATAAGTCAGCACAAAATCTGGGGTATAGTGCATCGCCGGTAGTTTCACATTGCCGTATTCTTTTTCGGGCAGCATGGTAAACCTGCGGTGCGATTCCACCTTCACGATCTCCCCGCGCTGGACTTTTGGCAGAATCATTCCCATGTAGTAGTCGTACTCGCCCCTGCTGTCAAACTCCCGTCCTGTTATCTTGGCGGCTGCAGCCACGGCTTCCAGCGTCGGTGCTTTTGCTCTGCATCTGGCCGCAATCTGTGCTTCCGCCTGTGCCCGATACTTTGGTGGCAGGTCAGAAAGTTCCATCCTCATACTCAAGGCCGGTTCCTCCTGTTCTGCTGCATCCCAGTCTCTTTGCGATATAGGCGCACGATCAGGTGCCGGGTGTTGTTGCCGGTGATTATGGGTTCGCAGTAGTGCAGGGTGTATCCGGGGTACATCTTCTCCCAGAATGCACGATCTTCCAGACGGTTCTCGCAAACATCTTTCAGCTTGGTGCGGCTCATTTTCCCATCGTTCGGGCGGGGCATTTTCGGCGGTTTCAGCCCGCGGCTCTGCCGCCAATGGCGCTTGCACCTCACATTCTTCATGATGTACTTTGCAAGGCTCGTGATGTAGCCATGATCGAAGTGTAGAGGTTCGCAACGGGCCATGCCGCGCCCGCTCCACGCTTCCTCTACCATTTCACGGGTCAGACCGTAAACGCGCTGCATAATGACATGGTGATGGTGCTTTCCCACCCACACCCCGTCAACATACGTCGAGTATTCATGCACGACGATCCACTTCGGGTGCCGAATGCCTTTTTTATCGCACATCCGGTATAACTTTTTCATGGCGGCGGAAAAATCCTTATCCACACGCTTTGTGTCCGCCGGGTCGGGCCGGTGTTCATCGTCATAGGTGTATGTAACAGAATAATCGCTCTTGTGGAAGTTGCGCTGAACCAACAGCTCTAAATACCGTCCACTTTTTCGCAAATTGTACGCTTCCTTCGCAATGGAGCTTGCCAGCTCTTTTTTCTTGCGGGTGCTGGCCTTGTGCTGCTGTTCCGTGATCTCGAAAAAATCCACCTGCATGGTGTCAGCCGTGGCATAGTCTTTTCCGCAGATAAATTTTTGCTCTCGTACTCTGAAACCCGCGGTCATACTCTCCACGTCCTCCTTTCCGTACACGTCATGGAATTTTCTGAATCTTGAACCACAAACACGAGAAGGGAACGATGCAGAGGAACAACACCGGGCCGCGTTCCCTACGATCCTGCTTCCGGCAAGCCATCAGAACGCTGCCCTCGTTTTCCCTCTGCACTCCCTTTCCCCGCCGGGGGAAAGCTCCTGTTTTTCTCTGATTTCTCAGAATGTCCCTTAGTTTAGCTCCGATATACAAGCCCCTTGCCGCCTCGTCAGGGCGGCAATTTAACGACGGACGCTCTTTATATATAAGGTAGAGGGCTTGTCTTGCTTATTTCAGCAGGGCGAATTTGAACCAATCCGGCAGGTCGGATGCTGCAATAAAATACTTTACCACCAGCACCACGGCAAGAATAATCACCGGTGCCAGCAGGTACAGCCAGCCGATAGCGTAAGCGCCGAACTCACTTTTCTTCTTTTTCATCACTATCTTCCCTTCCTTCCCACACAGGGCAGCTATCTTCCGGGTCTGTGAAATCCGCCCGATGCTCAGAATTTCCATTGAAGCACACCCATGAAAAGTTATCATGCCATGCGCAGGTGAAACACTCTTTTTCCATCACTCACGTTCCTCCCAGTTCCAGCAGGAAGCTTCCCGGCCTGTCACGGGCTGAGAATGATGTTTGTTGAAACACGTCCCGTCCTGCAAATGCCACCTGCAAAATTCACAGCTTTTGTGTGAAGTGACTTTTGCGCCGCACTCTGGGCAGTGCTTAAACGTGTACTCGCAAAGTTCTTTCTCCCCGTCGTCCGGGTCGATTTTGATTTGCTTCCAGTCCTCAACGTGAATGCCGCACTTGTGGCAAATAAATTCGTCGCAGTCTATGTAGTCCCGGTTCTCGTTGTATGTCAGCGGTTGCAGGCTCTCCGGGGCAATGGTCGGTTCGGCATTCAAACTGCCCTCGATCATCTGCACTACACTGGTTTTGATTTTCCCGTGTGTCAGCTCCCCTTTCAGTGCATACTCTATGTTCTTGAGTACCTGCATGAAATGGTTTGCATCAACCAGACGTTTTTCTTTCATTTTCTTTTCCCGCTTTCTTTCTGGGCGTTCGCTTCTTCTTTGGCAAATCCGGTATCGTCACCACAATATCCCTTTGTTTCTCCATTTCCGCCTGGATTGCCTCGACCAGACTTTTGAATTTTTGCAAGGTTTGAACCTCCGTCGCCGCGAAAATGAACTGCGCCAGTTCTTCCGGTGTTCCCTGCTGGACGGAATGACCGTCCGGGTATGTTGTGATCGTCATTTTTCTTCGCCTTTCAGTTTCAGTTCCACTTTCGGCATGGGCTGATCCGAACGGTTCATCGGTTCATAGAAATCGACCCACTGTCCACCCTCCGGGAAGTCGTGCCACGCAAGCGCGTACCGGATCGTCAGCCAGACGGTTTCTGCCCGGTATGCTCCCTTCATGGTCGTGTCGATAGATGCAGGCGGAACGTTCTGCTTCCAAAGTGCGTCCATGCCCTGCCGCATCTGGTTACGAAGCCGCATACACTTGAGAAAATCCGCTTCGTGGTCTTTATGAAACTGCTTTCGTTCTTCGGTCGTGTGGCACCGCTTTTCCATCTTGTCCACATAATCCCAGCAGCAAACCTCATTGGTGAAGTCCTCAAACTGGCCCATGCGGAACCGGAGGTATTCTTCGCACGCCTGCTTCACGGCCTGTGCTGTCTCCCGGCTCATGGTGATGGTCACGGCCTCAACCTCTGCCGGGGTCTTATTTTTTGTTACCATTCTGTCACCTCAACAAATCCTGACAGCCGGGGCACCGTAGCCATCCCGTACCAGAACCCCCTCTTTTTCCGTAAAAAACATTGTCGTCTTGAACGGAAAGTTTGCTCTGTCGATGCCAGCTTCGGCGGCAGCATCGGCCAGCATTTTGCACGGGCCGTAATCACTCCCGATGGAAAAGCCGAAAGCTTGAATGCTTTTCGCGTATTCCTCAATGCTTTTTGCCAATGCCGCCTTGAATGTGTTCAGCTGATCCAGCGTAACGCTCTGTCGCATCGTATCCGCAAGGAAGCACACTGCAACAGAGGTAAAGCTATCGTCTCCGTTGCTATGCGGCTGGTGATCCATCAGCTTTCCAGCCCACCAGCTGACAGCCTTTTCAATATCATCCTTTGCCAAAATCATACCGTTTCCCCGCCTTTCTTTTTCAGAGGTTCAGGCCCCGTTCCATAGTCCGGCACCCAGCCGCCCGGCCAGTCGTGCCGCTGGCTGCGTTCGTATTTCTTGACCATTGCGGCCAGCTGAATAGCTTCCACCGCTGCGTGGATTGCCACATCATAAATGAGATTCAGGTATTCCCGCTTCATGGGTTCGTTTCTCTTGACATCTCGCCACAGCCGGATTGTCAAGCCAAAGTGGAGCTTCCGCACCTCGTCTATCAGTTCGTCCAGTTCTTCCCGGATCACTGCATACCCTTCATGCGGACTTGCGAACATCCGAAAGCGGCGGTTTGCTGCCGCCAGCTCCTTCTTTGCCAGAGCACGGACATCTTTTGTGATAACATCCATGTTCATTCCTCCGCCCGGCTCTTGATTTCAGCCAGCAGGTCATCCAATGGAACATTGGCAAGGGAAAAACCGGATTTTCCTTCATCCTCGGTAGAGACCCAGAGTGTAGAGGGGAAGTACAAAGCGGGGCGAACACCGTAGGTGTAGTAGTAGAACCAGTTGCCGTTGGAACCATCAGCCTTGACGACCCAGACGTAGTTGCTGCTGTTGGTGTACGGAGAGCAATTCGGCGTACCGTAAGGCGTCGCCAACCACCACGGCGTATCTACCTTCGGGATCAGCCGCCAATACTTTCCATACTGACGCAGGGTCAACAGGCCGATTCTGTATTCAACGGTTCCGTATTCGGTCTGTCCGGTTGTGTCCTGCAGGTCGATCTTGAACGGAATGAATGTATCCAGCGGCGTACCCTTCTCGGTAAACTCTGCCAGACAGTTACCCAGATACTTCATAACATCGCTCCGGCGCAGATCGTTGGGACACTCCGGGTCGTCGCCGTCACGGAACGGCATTTTCGTCCAAATGTCCTTTGCCAGCACCAGACAACCGTGTTCGTCTGCATCCAGCTTCACAAACTCTTTGCCCAGCGCCTTGAAGATGCCGCCATTTTTCACATTGCCCAAAGTTGTGCTTTTCAAAATCTTGCTCATGGTCGTTTCTCCTTCTTATTACTCCTGCTGCTCGGAATCCTTTTCGGCGTTCAAATCATCGAACGTCTGTTCCGGTTCTTCCTGTTCACCGATGTGAGTTTCTGCCAGCATTGCAACCAGTTCTTGCAGCTTTGCTTCTGCGTAGTCCGGCACCGTATATGCCATAACGGCGGCTCGTACCCTCATGCCGTTCTTCACGACATAATAAACCGTTCCGTCGGTTTGTTTTCTCTGGTAATAGCGGATAAAACCGTTATTCTTAATTTCATCCTCCAGCGGCGCAAGGTGCGACTGACAGATAATGCCGACCATGTGGCGATCCTCGGTCACAAGCGGGATAAGTATTTCTCCACTGCAGTAAATACCGATGCCCAGTTTCTTCACTTCGACTTCATCCTTAATTGTGTCGTCAAGATTGAAACCCTGAAAATCAATTTTGTATGCACAGTCGAAGTCGTTGTAAACCACCTTTTCGATCATGGTATCCTCGCTGATTCCCAGCATAGCGCCCATCTGGTTGCGGTTCAGCGGACGCGGGAAACCGGTAGCGCAGTAAATCGCCGACGCAGTTCCAATGTAGAAATCATCACTCTCGTCGTTATGGAAAACATTGCAGACAAGCTGCCGCTTGACCATCTTTGTCAGCCCTGAAAGTTTCATCTTCTGACCACCTCCACGTCCGGTTTTTCCGTTTCCCTAAACCTCGGATAAAAGGTCATTTCGCACATCCGTGCCTCACGGAGTGCTGCATCTGCGCTTTTTGCGTCCAGCTTATACGGCAGCTGCATCTTGTTTTTCGTGTAGCTGTCAATGCCGAACAGCATGATACTGAACTTTGCCATTTTCTGCTCCTTTCTGCTCATTTTCTTTCGGTGGGCACTTCCGGGCTTGAACCGGGCGGGGCCTATTCCCTATGCTCACATAAAAAGGAGCCGCCGCGCCGGGCGGCTCCAAAAAGGTCAGTTGATGCCGTTGATAATAGGAATGCTGTTACCGTCGCCAACATAGGCAGGCAGTTCACCGTTCCAGCGGGATTCCACATCGGTGATCTTGTAATATTCCAGCAGGTTGCTGTTCAGGCTGTCGTTCAAGGCGCGGTTTGCTTCCGCTTTTTTCTCTGCAACGTACAGCTCCGCGTCCGCTGCAACCTTAGACTTTTCCGCTTCCGCATTGGCTGCGATCAGGTCAGCGTCCGCCGTGGCCTGTGCTTCGACACGGCGCTTGTCGGCGTCAGTCTCGGCTTTTTCCTTTTCCTGCTGGGCCTTGACCTTTGCTTCCACCGCATCGGTAAAGGTATCAGTGAAGTCAAAATTGGTTACGCTGATATACTGCAGGTCGATGTTGTACTGTGCCAGCACTTCCCGCAGTTTCGTGTCCATCTGGGAAGCGACTGCATCCCGGTTAGAAATCAGGCTGCTTGCATCGTAGTGGGCAACTACAGCTTTCACCGTTTCAAGGACACGGGGAGTAATCAGGGTGTCCTCATACTTTTTGCCGACCTCTTTGTAGATGGTCATTGCATTTGCCTGATTGATCCGGTAGCCAACCGCCACACTGGTGGAGACTTCCTGAATGTCAGAACTGAACGCTGACAAGTCCATGCTCATTTCCTGAACACGGTTATCCATCTTGACGATGGACTGCCACGGTGCTTTGAACACTACACCGGCATCCTTCGTGCCATCTTCGACCTTGCCGAACGTGGTCACAATGCCTGTGTAGCCGGTGGGAACATAGGACACACAGGACACGCCGATCATGATAACGGCGACCACGCCGGGAATAAACGCTGCGGCCTTGCCCTCTTCGGACAGGAGCCGAACGGCCAGCGCAACCAGCGCGGCCACCACTCCGATGATGAAAAAGATCATATTTCCTCGCTTTCGCTCATTTGCTTATGTACGGGCGAAAGCTGCGGTGGGGTCTGATCTGGGCAGGTTTGGTTTCCAGTGGTTTATAAAAAGCTCACCTGCCCCTCAATGTTTTTCTTCTTCGGTTCTCTCGGTCTATACTTTTTGTTCTCGTCCAGAACGTCCACCGGGTTGAACTCAAAGTGCTTGCACTTGTTCGGATTTCTTATCTGCTTGCCCTCTCGCATTTCGTCTTTGGCTTCGCAGTAAATCAAATCGTCGTCATTCAGAACCGCCAGAGAGCAATACCGGCAATACTGTGTCACTCTTTGCCCTCCGTAAAAATATCAGTGTACTTCGTGTACACCTTGCCATTATGGAAGTAGAGGTTATAATCGCACTGGGTAATGTACCACCAGAGCTTCTTGTGATACTCCGTCAGCAAATCGTGGAGGTGGTAGGTTTCCTTGTAGTTTTCATCTACCCGCTGGCGGAAAGAAAGTTCGTCAATCTCTTTGCTGCCCGCCACATAACCGGCGATGAAAAGCACATCCTGTTCGGTCATATTGTCGTCAACGACAAATACCACGCGGACGATCTCACCGAACTTTCTTTTAACGTGGAGCAGATCGTCGAATTTATGGATGTGGTACACCACCCGTTCAAACCAATTAAGCGGGAAGTCTTGCACTTCCGGGCTATCCGGGAGATAGCTCGTGTGCATTTCCAACTTGACGTTTCGCCGCTCTGCCGTGTGGAAAAGGCCCTCGTAGAATGACCAATGATCTTTCCAATGGAACAGCGGATCGCCACCACCGGACACCGAAACCCACTCCGGCCTTTCCTTGCAGAGCACCTTGTTGAGCGGTTCCTGTGTGCTGAAATCGTCTGTTTCGCTCATTTTCAGCCCATTGTTTCTTACGATGCACTCCGGGCAGGTGTAATGACAGCCAAAGTTCGTAATGATGCTGACATACTTTCCGGGGTTTGCGTTGACGCTACGCATCGGCATAACTGCTTTTTCATTTTTCATCTTGTTCACCTTATTTGTAGTTCTCAAACTTTGGGCAGCTCCTAAAGATCATCGGGCTATTGCACCATCGTTGAAGCCGTCGTATCTCTCTTGGAACATCTACATCAATCAATCCTATTTCATTGATCTATATTCCGCTCCTTTATTTTTCCGGCGGTATCTTTTCCGTTATGGTGAGAATCGGCATTTCTGCTCTTTTCCTTTTTTCTTCGAGGTACTGTTTCCGAACATGGATTGCGATGTGCTGCGGCAAGTAATTGCGGTAAATCTGCGCACAGCCCTGAAACTTGTAGGCGTTGTGCGCAATGAGCATAATCTTGATCTTGAACATTTCGGCTCGCCCGATCACGCCCGCGCGATATGCCCTTTCCATTGTTGCTGCAATAGTTTCTTCTTTTGTCATTCCGCTCACCCTCCAAGTTTCGGGTCGGGGCATTCCCATTTGTAGTCCTTAAATTGAATCAGTCGATATGTTGCGATTTCGCCCTCTACGATCTCGATTTCCTTGTTGAACTCCATGCCCATTTCGTAGCCATACACTCTAAAATCCAAGTTGTACTTTTTGGACATTTCAATATAGGGCTGCTCTTCGATATTCCATGCAGCTTTCATGTTCACAACGAGGATTGACTTCTTGCCCTCTTCGCAGAAGTCCACATACTCGCCTTTTTCTATGAAGTTTCTTCTCGTCCCCTCGATATGAGCGCTCTTGTCTACATACAGGTACATTTCTTCGCTGTCTGGGTCGTGCTCAAATCGGACAGCACCCTTTACAAGCTCCGTGTGTGCACCGTCGCCCAGCCAGTTCGTAGTGTAGCAATGCAGACATTCCTCCACCCACCGCTTAATATCTTCCGGTTTCCCGCGGATTTTCAGTTTTCCCTCTACCCAGTTCGGCATGATTCATTCTCCTTTCAAAATCCACACCTGATGCTCACCGTACCCGCTCCACGCCAGCGCGTTCTCATGGGTATCAACTGCAACATCAATGTGCGTTCCCTGCACTCCCGCGCCCTTGTCTTGCACAATGCGGATTCCTACGCCCTCAATGTACAAAACTGTGCCATACGGGAAGATCGACTGATCCGCCGCCACGGTTACGCCCGTCTGTATCGGCTGGCCGCTGGCTGTGATTCCGTGACCCTCCCCACAGATATGCGGGTATTGCTCTGTGCAATAGGCCGTGCAGAAAAACACTCCTGCATCTTCCAGCTTAACCTTCCCGTCCGCCAACGCGTCAAGGCGAAGTTGCATAGAATCTATAACCTCTTCGTCCTCTACTGCCCGGTCGATCCAGTGCTGCGCCCGGCTTGCGTAAATGTCCCGCTGCGTCTCAAGGTCTGCAATACGGCTTTTCAGCACACCGACCTTTACGCTGTTGATAATCTCAGCCGCGAAGAACAGCACCAGAATTGCTTTCATTTTCCGTGTCATTTCCAAACCACCTTTTTGTTACTGCAATTGGAAATTCTTCAATTTCAGACGCCCACACCGCTGTACCTGCTCCATATGCCGTCTCCCACACAAGGGGGAAACCGCCAATTCCATCAAACAGGCTTCCCAGTGTTGGCTTATCTTTCAGGTATGGCCGCATCTTCTGGGCAATCCAGAACCACTGCGGAAGGGCAATGCTGTTTCCCAGCGCTTTATAACGCGGTGTATCTGCCGTTTTATGCTTTTTTCCTTTGGTGTCCGTCCATTCTCCGATGTTCGTCCACCCATCTGGGTAGCCCTGCAGGCGCTCACATTCCGTCGGGGTCAATCTTCGGACGATCCAACGCACGACACGTTCCGCCACAAGGCATTCGCTGCCATTACCGATATTCCCCGTTTTCGCTTTCAGCGTTGCACTACTGTCGCTTTCCTTGTATGTAGAGAAGGTCTGTTCGCTGTAGGTCTTTCTTTCAACGACCTTCGGCCCTGCTGTCGTCCCGGTATTCTTGCTGTTCAAGGCTGCCGCCTGGCTTCCGGTAACAACTCCGTTGTAAAGATCGACCGCAATAGCTGTATAGTCTGTGACGCGGCTCTCATGATCTCCCGTAATCGTCGGAACCGTCTTTCCGTCACCATTTCCACGGGCGTCAAAAACGATTGGTTGGAAAACAGTCTGGTCTTGAAGCGTCGAGAGCGTCCCCGTCTTTTCCGTCTGCACCAGTGCGCCTTTGCCACCTCCGGCGCACCCTGAACGGATTTTCAGGGTGTAGGCCGCCCCTCCTTCCACCACTCGATCATGTCCAGCAGGGCAGTTTTGAATAAATCCTGTAACGCTTTGCCACGTCTGGATGCTCTTGTCAGGATTCCCTGACAAGCCCGTGCGCTCAAAAAGTATTTCTGCGGCACGTTGACCTCCAAAATCTGCGACAACAGCGATACGCTTTCTACGCTGGGGCACTCCCCAACGTTCAGCGTTAAGCAGCCGCCATGCCAGAGACCAGCCGTTTCCGATGATTGCCCCGGCCTTGCACCATCGTCCCCCCCCCCCGCAGGTCGAGGAATTGAAACGTTTGGTTCTGCCACGCGGGCAAGTTTTTCCAGCACGGTTCTGAAATCTTCTCCACCGTTTGAGCTGAAAGCTCCGGGAACATTTTCCCAGATAGCGAAAGCTGGATACATTCCATTTGTGGCTACCCTCATTTCTGCAATAACTCTAATGGCTTCTGTGAACAGGCCAGAATTTTTACCCTCAAGGCCAGCTCTCAAGCCTGCCATCGACAAATCCTGACAGGGCGAACCAAACGTGATGCAGTCCACAGGTTCAATCTGGTCTCCATGGATTTTAGTAATGTCGCCCAAATGGATCACAGCATTTCCCCCATTTCAAACATCGTTTGCTCCGGTTCATAATCGAAATTGAACCAAATCGTTTCTGTCCGATGTGCTCCACCTTGAACATATGTTTCCTTGCTATCCTTGTTCCACCCAGCAGCAACCAGAGTTTCATTGTATAAGTCATTCTCATACCCGCTTAAAATCACTGTACCTTTGTGGTTCAGCAGCAACTTCAAAAGTTTTTCGTGACTTCTCCTGTCTGGCATATCGTGCCGGTATATGTTTCCACCTCTGGTGCTTTCGAGGTATGGCGGGTCACAATATAGAAATGTCCTTTTCGTGTTGTGCCTTTTTATCAGCTCGAATGCGTCCATATTCTCAATAGCAACGCCACGCAGACGCTCCGCTACCGGTGCAATTTTGTCCGGTAGATAGCTCCAACTCCGTGCTGTATTGCTTGCGACGTTGTTTACGTCCTTTTTCCAGCCCACACGCTGACCTAGCCTGTTGCCGGTGCCCTGAATACACCGTATTGCAAAGCGTCTTGCATCTTCCAAGGAATCACCCGTCATGTGCAGTTCTTTCCCCGCTCCATCTTCTTCCACGGCTTCATATTCCGCTCTGCTGCACGGAGACAAGTAAAGTGCCCTCGCCAGTTCTTCCGGCATATTCCTACACACCCGAAAGAAATTGACAACGTTACCGTCAACATCGTTTACAATTTCCGCCGCACTGCGAGGTTTTGCGAATAGCACTGCGCCGCTGCCAAAGAATGGTTCGACGTAAAAATCATGCGGAGGGATATGTTCAACTATCCAGTCCGCAATTCTTCCCTTACTTCCTGGGTATTTCAAAATCGACTGCATACATCAGCCCTTCCTTGCAAATCATTCTTCTGCCTCATACTTCATCCCCAGAAAATCCGCGACGCCAAAACTTCCATCTTCGCAGCAATGCGTTTCATGCATAAGCGGTTGGTTTTCAAGTTTTGTCGGTGGCTCAATCCCGCTGGCGGCAAGCGCTGCATTAGCCATTGCTTTCCGAGCTGTCCATTCGTCACCAGTTCCGCCGTTGGTGAATGTTTTCCCGCACAGCCTGCACCTGAACGTCATGTAGTGTCCCTTCATTACTTTTTCCCTTCTTTTATTTCTTGCACGGGTGGCCGGAATCGAACCGGCTTGCCTGCCGATGGGGGATCAGAACGGCGGACAACTTCCTTGCTACACCCGCATATCAGAACCCACCGCGCAAGAGAGCAGCGCGGCGGGCCGGTCTTGGTCAAGCAGACCTTCCACCTTTGGCTTGGGTGGATCGGACAAGGCATTTCTTCGCTCATGCGGCGTGCACGCCCAAATCGGTTTCCGCACCGTCATGCGGGCGTAGCTTGGCAGAAAGGCAGCGTGGTCTTGCACCAGCTTACACGGGAGAAACGCCGCCATACGGCACCCTCTGCCCCTGCCGGTGCGCCAAATTATGGACAAACGCACCGGCTTCCATGAATACCTGCAGCAAAGCGGCGCGGGCGGGGTGCGGCCCCGCAGGCGGCTTTTCCTTGCGTCGTTTCAAGGATCAGCCCCGCGCCATATAAAAGCCGCCGCGCTGACGCGGTGCGTGGCGGCTCATTTACACCTTAGATGTTTTTGTATCAGCAGCACCCTTGGTCTTTTCGTAACGTTCACAGTTCGTGTCATATCCACTGCACGGCGCACACCGCTTGTGGGTGATCTCGAACGTATGCCTGCACTGTTCATTTTTGTGCAGGGCTTTTTCGGTGGGACTTCTGTTATGTACCTTCATTTACAGCCTCAAAAAGGAGCTTCGTCGTAGTGGGTGGCGATCATATCTGCAAAGTGCAGACACAGGGCTTCCGGGTAGCGGTCATAAACGGCGCTGAGCGTTCCCCAGTCCTGCTTTCCGCTGTAGGCACCCATGTGCCAGCGGATCGCCACGATCTCCCGCGCCGTCAGCTTGATATACTGCTGTGCCATAATGACGCTTCCTTCTCCGTGGCCCACCAGACCGGCGTCAAAATATTCGTACTCACCGTTTCCCTTATCGCGGTACTGGCCCACCTTGCAATAATCATGCAGGAGCGCCGCTGCAAGAACTTCATTCCGGTGGCACTTTTTGAAAGCGTGATTTGCCCTGCACAATTCCATTGCCGCCTCTGCCACGCAGACCGAGTGCTCACACAGCCCGCCGGGATGGTTGGAATGGTGCTTGATGCTGGCAGGCTTTTCAAAGAATCCCAAAGCCACCATCTGCTGCCAAAGGTTTTCAGCGCCCGGACGGTCAGCAAGGCCGCTCTCCGCCCAGAGAACCTCGAACTTTTCTTTCGGCTTCATGTCCTCGTACAGTTTTTCGTTATCCATGGTTCGGCTCCTTTTGTTTCAAAAATTCTTCCCGGCCTGCCGGGTATCTTGTCGGTCTGTCGAAAATCTCCGGGTGCTTTTCGAGCATATCCAAAAGCATCTCCCGCATGGACGCCGCCACAAAGGGCGTAAATTCACTGCTCACGCTTCCCCGCCTTTCCACTTGTATTTCTGGCAGCGGGTTTTATTTTCGTTCCTCCCGCCATTGGAACCGCCTTGTGTTAGTCCTCCGGTTCAAAGAACATTGCCACAAAGGCTTTCAGCTGGCTCACCGCCGCTTCTTTTTCAGCTTCCGTCTTGGCCGTCTTTTCTGCCCAGCAGTCCTTGACCATTTCATTGATGATCTCAAACATGCTGTCTTTCAGGTCTGACAGATTTTTCTCGTCGTCGGCTACCTCCATAAGGACACGGGCCACAATAAGCTCTGCCGCCGTCATCATGCCAACCGAACCGCCGTGAATGCTGACTTCCAGACCATCAGCCGTCCCCACGGCCATAATTTCCACATTGCAGTTCATGCTTTGTCCCCCCAAGGTCAACCGTTCTGCAGTTTGTTAGCCAGCGCCACAACGAAGTCCTTGAAACCCGGCTCCGTTTCTGCGAACTGCCGGGCCATGCGGAACCCCGCCGTCTCGCCAACGGGAGGCTTTTCCTTCTTCTCTGCCGGGGCCGCCTTTCCCTGTGCTTCCAAATCTTTCTGCACTGCATCAGGAATTTTCTCCTGAATCTTCTTGATGATGTACGGACGAATCGGTTCGGGAACCTCCGCTACAACGCTGCCCACGATCTGAATTGTCAAATCCAGCAGATCAAGTCCGTTGCCCTTGAACTCGACCTTTGCGCCATCGTCCGTGGCTTCCCCATGAATGAATGCGTATGCCATACTTTTTGTCCTTTCTGCTTGCAGGTGAATCTTCGGATATGGAGGTGCGCCCCGGAGTTGGCACCGGGCAGCAGGGCTTGACGCTCCCCGCCTGCACTGGCCGCACCATATAAAGGCGGTGTCGGACATACCGCCTGCCCATGCGGGCCGCTCTGGCGTGTTCTTTCAGCCCTTGCCAGATAAGGCTTCATCTCGCCGACGCCGCCGTTCTTCGCACTGACGGCGGATGATCTCTTTTCCCTTGCGAATACGCTCGGTTTCTTCAAATCTCCACCTGCCGTAGGACAGCCCCGCGGCGTCGGCCTGCCGGACATCCAGCATCAGCTTGTCCGGCTTCATCTTTTCGGCCATTTGCTCATACCCTCGTGCTCCTTGTTGTGCTTGTACTCCCCGCCGTGCTATAATTTGAACATATAAAATGGGGAGGGGGTGAATTTATGAAATACTACTTTGTCGATCTTCGCGCACTACCCATATCTGAACGTATAGCAGCTTGTAAGAAAATGGAACAGTACGCATGGGAAGTCTTTGAAAAGGTTGGAACATCCGGCCTTGAATCCGCAGAGGTTTGCTGGACATCGCCAGAGGACTTTGAATCTTCTCCTTGTTTTCCTCAAGGATGCAAATGCACGCTTCTGGGAAACTGATCTTACGTCTTTGTGGCGGCGTGTGTAATAAGCAACGCCGCCGGAAAGTCCGGGTCGTAGTTGAACTCGATCCGGGCTTTTGCTTTATGGTCAACAAACCTCATGAATGCCCCGATGTCCCCCAACTTCTGAAACGCTTCTTCCTTGCGCCATACACCGATCCCGACGCCGTTGCAACGAACTTCTTCCGGCTTGTAGCCGTAATGTTTCAGAACTTCGTCCGGGTCGATTTCATCAAACGTCTTTTTGTTCAGCGCTTCTACAATGTGTTCAGGTTTCAGCGTCATGTGCTCCGCCCTCCTGCCTTTCGGATTCCTGTGCGGCGCTTTCCCTCTGCACAATCTCAGCAATCGGAATATTCAGAACCACCGACAGACCGCCCGCAAGGGACAAGTCCATCCGCTTCTGACGCTCTCCGGTTTCGACCATCTGATAATACTGCCGCGAGATTCCAATGCGGTTCGCAACATCCTGTTGCGTAAGACCGGCCTTTTCGCGGGCTTCAATAAGGTATTCTCTCACCTGTTCTCTCCCTCCCTTGCAACGTGTCGTTGCTATCATAATAGCTTTGCTCCTTTCAAATGTCAACAATACGTTGCATTTTCAGCGTATTGCACAGTTTCTTTGCAACATTTTGTTTCCTCTGTTGAAAAAGCAACAATCAGTTGCTATAATAAAGTAAAAGGGGGATGCTCAATGGAAAATCTGACTATCATCCGTAAAGAATCTCACGCTACCCAGCAGGAAGTCGCTGACTATCTCGGTATTTCTCGTCAAGCATACGGCAACTATGAATCCGGCAAGCGTGAACCGGACTATGAAACGCTCTTAAAGCTCGGTGAATACTTCAATTGCAGCATCGACTATCTTCTTGGAAGCAGCCGTGGTGTTCGTTATCCCCTTCTCTCGGAGTTTGAGCGTAACCTATTGGAGCAATATCGAAGCGCGACACCTGCCATTCAGAGCGCAGTTTGCAAACTTCTTGATCTCAATGGTGAGGCTTGATAGAATCCATGAGGTTCCCCTGTCAATACAGGGGAACCTCCGCGTGCTACATTCTGTTGCTTACATATCCAGTGTAGCACGCGGAGCCGCCATCTTTTCCAAAGTCAATTCGCCTTTTTACTCCACAATTTTACGTTGATTATCTTTTATTCTTCATTTTCGTAAAATTTGCAAAAAGAAAAAGCCCGCCGGGCCGAAGCCTGACGGGCTATAGATGAAACTGTATTTATATAATTCAGCAGCGATTTATGATTTTTCGTCTCACACGTTGCGCTTTCGTCTAATCTGCGGGTTAAATGAGACGATTACTCGAAAGGACGCTCAAGGTATGGCAAAAAGAAAATTCAACAAGGGCGGCGAGGTTCGGCTGGTCGCCTATTACAGATACAGCGGCGGCAGCGGGCAGACTGAGCAATCCATTGAGGGCCAGCGCCGGGACTGCGAGGCCTACGCCCGCCTGCACAATATGACCATCCAGAAAGAATATGTGGATCGTCACATCAGCGGCAAGACCGATGATCGTGCGGCATTCCAACAAATGATTGCTGACAGCGACAAGGGCGCATTCGATATGGTGATCTGCTGGAAAACAGACCGCTTCGCCCGGAACCGCTATGATTCTGCCGTGTACAAGAAGCGTCTGCGTGACAACGGTGTTGAGATCGTCTATGCTGCTGAATCCAACATTTCCGGTGCGGAAGGTATCATCATTGAGGGCGTGATGGAAGCGCTGGCCGAATACTACTCCGCCGAGCTGGCTGAGAAGATGCGCCGCGGCATGAGGGAAAGTGCTCTCAAAGGGCAGGCCATCAGCCGTTGCCGCGCCCTTGGCCTGAAAACGGACGAGCACAAACGGTTCGTCATTGATGAAAAGACCGCACCCACTGTGCGCTTTATCTTTGAGCATTACGCCGCCGGGGAATCCGCCATGTCTATTGTTGAACAGCTCAACGCCAAAGGACTGCGCACCAGTCAGGGCAACCCCTTCAACAAGAGCAGCATTCCCCGGATCATCCAGAACGAAGCCTATCGCGGCGTGTACGTCAGCAAATCGTATGACGTGCGCATTGAAGGAGCCATTCCGGCCATTATCGACGATGAACTTTGGGAGAGGGCACAAACCATGTTGAAACTGAACCGTCAGCTCAAGGCAAAGAATGAACCAAAAGCGGACTACATCCTGTCCGGCAAGCTCTACTGCTCCTGTGGTTCCCTCATGCGCGGTATGAGCGGCCACAGTGCCACCGGCGAAGTCTACCGCTACTACACCTGCCCCAATAAGGACTGCCACCTGCGGAACATCCCGAAGGACGATCTGGAAGGAAAGGTCATGCAGTCCATCGTGGATCACCTCTTGCAGCCGGAATCTATGGAAGCACTGGCCGAAGCCATGGTCGAGGTGCAAAAGGCCGACGTTGAAAAGCCCAACGCCGAACGTGTAGCCATCGAACAGAGCCTTGCCGATGTCCGCCGCCGCAGTAAAAACATTTTGGACGCCATTGAAAACGGCACCGCTAATGCGCAGCTGTGCGCCCGTCTGGATGATCTGACCGAACAGGAGCAGACCTTGAGCTTCCAGCTTTCTTCTCTGGAAAAGGAGAAGCCTGTTGTGTTCACAAAAGAGCAGTACCTTTTCCTGCTGGAACAGTTCTTGATGGAGCCGTCCGAGCGCACACCGGAGTATGGTCGCCGTCTTGTTAACACTTTCGTAACAAGTATGGTAGTTAGCGGCCGTGAACTGGTTATCAATTTTAATGTTTCGGACGAAACCGTTAACAAAAACAAAAAAACATCCCAGACAAACTTACAAAAAGAAAGTTCGTCTGGGATGCGTCTGGTCCGAGTGGCGAGAATCGAACTCACGGCCTCTTGAACCCCATTCAAGCGCGCTACCAAAACTGCGCTACACCCGGATATCTGTAAGCGTTTGTCGCTCACAGCTTGATTAGTATACCCGACTTCTCGCATTTTGTCAAGCACTTTTCGGCAACTTTTTTAAATTTCTTCGTCCGCATCCTCCTGCAAGGGCAGGGTCGGCTGGGCAATGGGCGGAAATTCCACCGTAGCCACAGCCACCGCAAACACGCTCTCCGCACCCGCCGAAAGCAGAGCCTGTGCACAGGCGGCAGCCGTAGCACCGGTGGTGATCACATCGTCCACCAGCAGCACGCGGCGGCCCTCTATGAGGTCCGGGTCCTGCACGCGGAACGCACCGGCCACATTGGCCAGGCGCTGTTCAAAGGGCAGTCCTGCCTGCCGGTTCTTCCGGCGGGCAGGACCAAGAGCCTTTGTTTCCAGCGGAAGGTCCAGTGCCTCTGCCAGCGGCTGCGCCATGCGTTCCGGTACATTGTACCCGCGTCTGCGGCTGGACGCCGGTACCGGCACGATGCAGTCATAGCCGAGCCGGGCACCTTCCACCCGCTGAGGCACCGGTTCCGCGCCCCTCATCCGGACCTCGCTGCCAAAGGCAAGCTCTGCCAGCACCACGCCCAGCTCCACCGCCGTCCATGGTGCAGCCTGATACTTTGCCCGCAGGATGGCCCGCCGCACGCAGCCCTCATACCGGAACGGTGCCGCTGCGCCGCTCAGGCCGCCCAGATAATGCTGCGATGCGTCCAGCCGGATGCCGGGCTTTCGGCGCAGCCGGTCCACTTCTTCCGCACAGTCCGGGCAGGTCCTTATGCTGCCCAGCACCGCATTGCAGAAGGGGCACCGACGCGGATAAAGCAGCTGCCGTACCCCGCGCAGTGCCCGGCGCGGGGCGCTGTAATAGCGCATCAGTCCTTCTTCACGGCCACGATCACGCGGACGCGCTTGCCCGCGGCGCAGCCAAAGTTGTCGTACCAGCCGGTGAGGTAGTAAGCGTCCGAGTTCACCTCGGCCAGCTTCGTGGCGTAATACTGGCCCTTGTACCACAGGTACACCTGGGCATTGTCCGCTACCTCATAGCGGGTGGAACCGGACAGCACCGACGCGGCACCCACCTTGTCGATCTTCATGGGCATCAGCTGCACCATGGCCTTCACCGAACCGTTCACTTCCTGCCGCACGGCCAGGCCGCCGGCCAGCACCGGGTATTTGATGGAGGTGGTGTAGCTGGTAAGCTGTCCATTGACATAGCACACATAGGTGGCACCGCCGCCCACATAGTTCAGGATGGTACCATAAGGCTCCCCTACCACCTTAGCCAGCTGTTTGACGCCGATGCTCACCAAGGAGCCGGTGCTGCTGGTGACCTTATTCCACACAGTCTGGAGGATATCGCCGTTGATGACGCCCCACAGGATCTCGCTGGTGGTAGGCACCAGCACGCTCCGCAGGTCCTTCAGCACCTGAGTGGTCCCATCAGAGCCTTCGCCCTCAGAATCCCCTGCAGTGGCAGGGGTCTTGGTGGAGGGCAGGTTGGCCGCAATGTTGCGGATATCATCCAGCACGCCGTACTTCCACAGGTCGCCGGTGACATCGTTGAGGATCAGCCGGTCGATCTCGCCGTTGTCGTTAAGCGTATAGTAGCGGACATTCAGCATGTTCAGTTTCGTCCCGGATAGGCGGCTGGGACAACCCGTCCCAGCCACACCCTCCGTAGTCGTATCCAAGATCTGCACGTCGTCTGCCAGCTTACGGTCGCCCAGCATGGTGGCGTCTGCGCTCACCGTGCCGCTGATGGTCCGGTTTTCAATAGCGGTCACGTTCTCGCCTTCCGGCGTCACGTCGATGCGCACCATCCAGCCGGCGGGGTAGTTCAGGCTTTTGTCCACATTCACGGTGCGGGTGATGCCGTCGGTGCACATCACTGCTACGCGCTGCAGCACGTCGGCACCGTTGTCCTCCACAAGGGAGCGGGTGGCCGTCTGCACCACGCCGTAGAACACGCTGTCGGCCTCTTCGCCGGTGACCACATCCGCCACCTCATTGTCCATGCCCAGCAGCAGGGTGACCACTTCGCCCACGCCGCCGCCGTTCAGGGACGAGATCTTGGACGCCACCGCCGAGCTGCCCAGCTGGTAGCTGGTACCGGCCACGGTCACCGCCGTGGGAGCGCTGGCGCTGGGCGAAACTGCTGTGATGCGGCCTGCGGCGCGGCGGGTATAGATCCACACCGTCTGTAGACTCTCGCTGTAATAATACACATCGTATTTGTTCAGTTCGCCGGACTCCGACACCTTGTCGTTGCGGTACACGCTCACCGGTGCAAAGGGCAGCTGGGTGCCCTCCGACGCCACAAAGGGTCCCTTCAGGCTGCTGAGCAGCACCGTGGAGGTGTCCACCTGACCATTTGCCACGGTAAAGCCCAGGGTGCTGCCATAGGCTCCGCCGGAGGCCGTGTTGGCCGTGAGGGCGTTGTACAGCAGCACAGCGCAGTCCTCGTAGGTCATGGTCTGGCCCTGTGCCCTGTTCAGCTGGCTGCGCAGGCCCAGTTCCTGAGCCTTGTTCAGCTGCGCCGCCGGGAAGGCACCGTTCAGATCTGTCATCTTGTAGCCCAGCAGCTTGAGCACGGCCGTGCAGGCTTCTTCCAGCGTGACGGCGTTGTCCGGGCGGAAGGTGCCGTCCGTGTAGCCGTTCATCCAGCCCTGCTGCACCGCAATGCGGATATAGGGTGCCCACTGCGAAGAGCCGGGCACGTCCTTATACAGGGTGCCCACAGCCCCCTGGGAGGCTGCGCTCTCCCGGTACGCCGAGAACGCCACCAGCATGCGGGCAAAGGCCCCGCGGGTGACGGCGGCGTCCAGGCTGCCGGTCTGTCCGGCGTCCATACCGCCCAGCGTGATGGCCGTCTGCACGGCCGTGTTGCTGGCACTGCCCAGCGCAGCCGCCGGCATGGCCAGCATGGACACCGCCATGCTCACCGCCAGCAAAAGTGCGAGAAAACGTTTTTTCATAGGTATTCCCCTTTCTTCGGGCTCAGTCGTAACGCAGCGCCTCGATGGGATTGAGACGTGCCGCGCGCCGGGCCGGCAGATAGCCGAACAGCACACCGATGCCCACCGAGATGCCAAAAGCCACCACGATGGAGTTGAACGACGGACTCACCGTGATGGTGGTATCGCTCATGAACATGGGCAGCACCTTGTTGGCCGCCATGCTCACCGCATAGCCCAGTGCAATGCCTAAAACGCCGCCCAGCGCGGAGGTGGTGGCTGCTTCCACCACGAACTGCGCCAGAATGGTGCGCTCCTTGGCGCCCAGCGCCTTGCGGATACCGATCTCACGGGTGCGCTCGGTCACCGACACCAGCATGATGTTCATGATGCCGATGCCGCCCACCAGCAGCGAGATGCTGGCAATGCCGGTGAGCACCACGATGACCATGTTGATCATCTTGTTCATTTCCTCCAGCCACTCGCTGGCGCTGTACACATAGTAGCCGTTTTCGGTCTTGAGGATCTTCTGCAGCTCCTCTTCCATCGTGGTTTTGGCCTCGTTGGCAAAGTTTTCGTCCGTCATCACAGCCGTGTAGTTATTCACCGCGCTCTGGCTGGAAAGCCGCATCACGGTGGTGTAGGGCAGGTAGACGCAGTCGTCGTCGCTGCCTTGCTGCATGGTGGGGTTGCTGACCTTGGCCGCCAGCACGCCCACAATGCGGAACTTGTTGGCACCGATCTTGAGCGTCTGCCCCACACCGTTGCCGCCAAAAGCCACCCGGTTCAGGTAATCGCCAATGATGCAGACCTGCTTGTTGTCCTGCATATCCATGTACTGCAGGCCCCGTCCCTGTGCGATCTGGTAATTTTTCATTTCGGTGTAGCTCTCGTCCACACCGCTGATGTTGGACCAGCGGTAACTGGTGGTGCCGATCTTCAGCGTACCGCTGGCTTTGCCGCTGAATTCGATCTGGGGCGACACTGCCTTGATCAGGTCGGAGTGCCGCTGGCAGATGTCGTACATATCGCCCACCGGTACGGTACGGGAGCCGTAGCCCCAAACCTGAATGCTCAGGGTGTTGGTGCCCAGGGCCGAAAAGCTGTCCCGCATACTCTTGGTCATGCCGTTGCCCAGGCCCACGATGACGATGACCGCCATCACGCCGATGATGATTCCCAGCATGGTCAGAAAGGTGCGCAGCTTGTTGCTCCACACGTTCTGGATGGCCTGCCGGAAGGTCTCAATGATCATGCCTGTTCCTCCTTTTCCGGCGTTTCGGGCAGCAGAGTGGGCTGCACCATGGCCTCCGGTGCGTGAGAGTCGCCGTCATACACCACCCGGCCGTCCTCCAGCCGGATGATGCGGTCTGCCTGCACGGCAATGGAGTTGTCATGGGTGATCAGCACCACGGTATGTCCCTGCTTGTGCAGTTGCTGCAAAAGCCCCAGCACCTCGCGGCCGGTGTGGGAGTCCAGTGCACCGGTGGGCTCGTCGGCCAGGATCACCGGCGGGTTGCGCACCAGTGCCCGCGCAATGGACACACGCTGCTGCTGGCCGCCGGAAAGCTGGTTGGGGCGGTTCCTGAGCTTATCGCCCAGACCCACCTGCTCCAGCACCTCTTTGGCCCGGGCGTGGCGCTCGGCGCGGCCAATGCGGCGACCTTTGATTCTGAAGAGCAGACCGGCTTCTCTGAAAGCAAATACTTCCGGGAGGTATTCAAGAAACATTATAAGATGAGTCCGACTAAATATGCAAAAGAAGGAAGTAACTCCTCTCCTATTATAACGGAAGACAATTTATCCGATGACTAAAAAGGAGGTAACTTTCTCGTTTTAGGAAAAAGTTACCTCCTTTAATTATTCTTCGAATGAGTTATTTACATATCAGATACTTAATGAAAAGATAACCCCCGAATACTTGCAGACACATCCCGGGAATTCCAATGCGGAAATCCTGGATAGCATTATAAAAATTACCAATGTATATCCATTCTCCTAATGTACCTGCTACCTGATAGGCAAATACTACCCCTATCAGCATTATGACAGAAATACGTCTGAAGTGTTGCGCTGTCCATCCGGCAGCAATAGCCAATAATACGGATTTCAATAAAATTACAGGTAATGTGGCGGGAGCCGGCATACTAAACAGTAGAGAATTTATAGCCGGTGATAAGACGGCAGTCAGTAAACCGACTTTCCAACCATATTTATAAGCCCCAATCAGTGTAAAGAAGTAGATTGGC